>Ga0315287_10006711_pt1 | contig 11486 bp, 6 predicted proteins | sample YL17G11_0_MG_FD_205037 | JGI IMG/M metagenome (GOLD analysis project Ga0315287, IMG submission 205037) | Sediment microbial communities from Yellowstone Lake, YNP, Wyoming, USA - YL17G11_0 | ecosystem: Environmental > Aquatic > Freshwater > Lake > Sediment | place: USA: Wyoming | collected...
GCAGTCGCGTCAACGGCATTCACTGCCACCGCCGGGACAAATTGCGCCCCTTCAGCGTCGGCCAGCAGAAATCCCTTTGCGCCCATAGTCAAAATGACCGCTTTTACCCCGCGGTCCAGCAGGCTCCCGCACGCAGCACGCGCCGATCCCTCATCCGCCACTTCAATGCCGGTAAGGATCCTCGCTTCTGTTTCATTGGGCTTGAGCACGTCTATCAACTTGAGAAGCTCCGGGCCAAGCTCCTGCGCCGGCGCGGGATCCAAAATGAACGGGACCCGGCAATCGTGCGCCAGGCGGGCGGCGAATTCAACCGTCGCCAGCGGCACTTCGAGCTGCGCAACGAGCGCCCCTGCCGAGGCGATAACCGGCCGGGCTGCTTTGACGTCCTCGGCGGACAATTTCTGATTCGCCCCGGGCGCCACGACAATCACGTTATTGCCCGCGCGGTCAACCGTAATCAAGGCCACGCCGGACGGACATTCTCTCGTTTTAACAACGTATTCTGTTCTGACGCCCGTTTTCTTGAAGTTGCCAAGGGATTCGGCTCCAAACAAATCGTCGCCCAATTTGGCTACAAGGTACACCGTGGCTCCGAGTTTCGCGGCTGCGACCGCCTGGTTTGCGCCTTTGCCGCCGGGAGTCATTATGAAGTCTTCGCCCAAAATGGTCTCGCCAACAGCCGGTATCCGTGGCGACTTTACAACCAGGTCCATATTGGAGCTGCCGACCACGACGATTGTGGGTTTGCTCTGTCCGATTTCGAGGCCCCTTGAATGTCCCTTATCGCGTCGAGCCGGGCCAGGCCGTTCACTTCGTAAGTCTCTCAAGCAGAAAGTCTTCGAAAGCGCCCAGGTCTTTCCATTCGGTCGCGCAGTTAATCACTTTGCCGCCTTCGTCGATTCTCGTGTATCCATCGTCCGTAACCTTGACCTTCAACTCCTCCATCTTAACCAGATCGGTTGACATACCGAGGTAAATGGCCACCGTATCGAAAAGTGTGGTGCTGCTCGAATTGACCTTTTGATCCACCCTCTTTTCAAGCTCCTCTTCGCTGAGGTCTTTATTGCCCGTTTCAGACAGTATTCCCTGTTTGTACCACGCGCGATAATTCTCCATCAGCGCCCTGGTCAGGACGCTGTCTTTCTTCAGCACCTTCTGGAATTTGCGGTCTTTGAGGTCAACTATACCGCAGGTATCCAGCGGCGTTATTGTCATATTCCACGGCGCGGTAAAGACCTTCTGCGCCTCCTTGACAAAAGCCTTGACATTATATTCGGCACTGGGCTGTCCGCCGCCCCCGTAGCCTATGCGGATGCTGCCGTGCATCCCGACGAATTCGGCCTTCTCGGCTATCCGAGGCTCTCGCTCAAGCGCCGCGGCTATATTGGGCAGGGGACCGGTGGCTATCAGCTTAATCGGCCTGCGCGATTTCATTATGGTATCGATTATCGCCTGTACGCCGTCCCCGTGAACCTTTCCGGGATACGATGACAAGTCATAGTCTTTTGCCCACGCATCCTGCCTGTGGCTGCCCTTGTGCTGTTGCACCCCGATACCAATAGGTATGTCCGTCCTGCCCACCGTCTCCAAAAACTTAGCCACGGTCTTTGCCTTTGATTCGGTGTTGCCCACGGCGGTCGTAATCAGCCTGACGTCAAACTCCGGGGATTGAAGAAGCAGCGCCAGCGCCCAGGTATCGTCAATGTCGTCGCAGATATCCGTATCGAAGATAACGGGTATCTTCTTCTGCCGGGGCGAGGGAGAGTTTGAAGCGCAGCAAATCACCGCCCCCAACAGCAGCGACAAAAGGCCTATCAACACAACCTTCACCTGCAAGACAAATCCTCCGCGCTGTGCGCCCATTTGGACCTTTGTTTGTTGTTCGTTGTTCATTGTTCATTGTTCCTTGCTCATTATTCGTTGTTCATTGTTCGTTACAGGTATAATGTAGCGTCGGCTCCCGGCAAAGCAAGCTGATTTTCTCGACCGTTGCGGCGGGCCGCCGGGCTAATCTGTGGAGCCAACAGTTAATATTTGCCGGGACTTATGCCGATAAAGCGGTATATGCACATAATACCGGCAATCGACCTGCGAGACGGAAGATGCGTCAGGCTCATTCAAGGCGACTATCACCGCCAGATGAACTACGAGGATGACCCCGTGAAGCAGGCCGGGCGGTTCAGCGAGGCCGGGGCGCAATGGCTGCACATAATAGACTTGGACGGGGCCAGGCTCGGCAGGCCGGTCAACACCGATGTCATATCCGCAATAGCGGCGATGGGACTTTTCAAAATTGAGGTCGGCGGCGGACTGCGAGACGAAGCCTCCATAAAGCAATTGCTCGATATAGGCGTCGAGCGGGCAATAGTAGGCACCAAGGCGGTCGGCAACTTCGAATGGTTCGCAGAGATAGCCGAGAAGTTCAGCGGCAGGATTGCACTCGGCCTCGACGCACGAGGCTCGACCGTCTCGACGCACGGGTGGACACAGGATGGGCCAAAGGGCCTGCTCGAATTCGCCGCCGAAGCCGCAAAGCTGCCCTTAGCCGCCATAATCTATACCGACATCTCGAAAGACGGAATGATGGCGGGCCCCAACCTCGAAAGAACAAAGGCGCTCATTGACGCGGTCGATGTCCCGGGCCGCGCCCCCGTGGGGGTGGTGGCTTCCGGCGGCGTAAGCAGTATAGCGGACATCAAAGACCTCGTCGAATTAGGCGCTCACGCCGCAATAGTGGGCAGAAGCCTGTACGAAGGTGTGCTTAGTCTTTCCGATGCAATAGAGGCCGCAAAGTAGAAAATGCAGAGCTCCTCAAGTGACATCCAGACGGGTGATGCAAAATCGGGCGCCGGTCGGGAGCTTGGCAGAGCAATCCAAAGCCTAGGCTTTTTTGTCCTGTTCTATCTATACCTCTGGCTCTATGTTGACCTGCGCCTCATTTATTACAGCGCCGGAATGATTACGGAGTTTCCCGTATTCTTCCGGGGCTGGGAATTTTTTCGCGGGTTCACACTGTACCCGGGCGGACCTGCCGAGTACCTCGCAGCGTTTCTGGCCCAGTTCTTCTATTACTCCTGGTCCGCGGCGCTCGTCGCAACGCTCCAGGCCTGGTTAATCTGCCTGTGCACCGGATATTTCCTCAGGGCCATAAACGCATCGTCGCTTCACTTGCTGCGTTTCATCGTCCCGATTCTCCTGCTGGTTATATGCTCTCAATATACATACCACTTCGCCGCCACAACCACAATATCGGCGGCATTGCTCTTTGTGTGCCTGTATCTCAGGCTTACGCCGCCGCACAACCCGGCAGTAACTCAGGAACAGCAAGGCGACGGTAATCCCCCGGCGTGCAGGCTGTGTGCTATTGCGTTTTTTCTCGTTCTCTCTGTGATCTTATACTACATTGCCGGCGGCGCCTATCCGCTATTTGCGGTGCTCTGTGCGGTTCGCGAGCTGCTTGCCGGGCGTCGTCGCCTCGCCGGCCTGTATCTGCTGTCCGGCGCTGCAATCCCATACATCGAGGGAGTGCTCATCTTCGGCGTCTGTATCAATAAGGCATTCACGGAGTCACTACCATCTTCCTGGAAGATGGACCTCTTTAAGGCCCGCACAACACCGGTGACAACGACATACGCACTGTATGTGATTGTCTGTGTCGGCGTTTTTGCGCTGGGCCTTTGGCGGCTGTTTAGAGGCCGGGCGCGCCCGCCAGAAAAGGCCGCAAAGCCTAAATCCGGCAAAAAGCCAAAAGGAAAGACGAGCCTTAAATCCTTCAATCCGTTCGCCGCCGTGCTCTTGCGGCAAGCCCGCTCGGGCGCATTCAAGTGGTTTGCTGAATCACTCATCATGTTTGGAATTGCAGGCGCCGCCGCATTTTTCTCCAATAACAGCGAGCGGAGGACGATGCTCGAGATTCACTACTATACCTGTTACAGGATGTGGCCCCAGGTGCTCCAGGCCGCCGGCCACCGGTCAACCAGCTACTTTGCAATCAACGCCGTGAACCGCGCCCTATATCATACCGGCCGGCTTGGATCGGAAATGTTTGCCTACCCGCAGCACCCGGATGCCCTGCTACTGACCGGCGAAGACCGCGTCCTCGTATATTGGCATAAATTCGACACTCAGCTTGACCTCGGCCTGGTAAATATGGCGCAGAAAAACTTCACCGAATGTATGGAAGTCTATGGCGAGCATCCTTTGATTCTAAAGCGCCTTGCTCTGATAAACATGGTCAAGGGCAATATCGGCGCGGCCAAGATTTACCTCGGAGCATTGGGCAAGACCCTGTTTGACGGCGACTGGGCCCGCGATTACCTGACTCGCCTGCAAAGCGACCCCAACCTCTCAACGGACGAGAACATTCGGCAATTGCGCTGCGTCCGGTTGAAAAAGGACCACCCCACAGTCGTCTTTGCGAATGAGAAGATGTTCCTGACCTTGTTAAGTGAGAACAGTAAAAACAGGATGGCCTTCGAATACCTGATGTCGTGGTATCTACTCACAAAGCAGTTGGATAAGCTCGTGGGAAACATCGGACGTCTCAAAGAGCTTGGCTATCCCCAGATCCCGCGACACTACGAAGAAGGACTTCTCATTTATGCTTATGGTAGAAGTGAGCCGGTATTTCTGCACGGCTACGAGGTCTGGCCGGAAGCGCGCCGGCAAATTGAGAGCTTCAGCAAGGTCTTCAACAGCTACGGCAGAAATAAGCAGGCCGCCATTCACAACCTGGCGGAAGACTACGGCGGCAGCTACCTCTTCTACCATCTCTACGGATTTTCCGGAGTGAAGAAGTGAAGAAACACTATCGGTACTTGTTGATCCTTCTTGTGGTATTGTCGGTCGGTGCGCTGATTTACTCTCTTTACGACAATCAGGCAAGCCCGCCGGCGCCGACCGGCGAGATCCGTCCCCTTGGCCGAGCGCCGCAAATTCATCCCGACTATTCCGGGACGGTGATCCCTGCGAATATAGCGCCATTGAACTTTCTGATACAGGAGGACGCTTCACAGTACTACGTCAAGATATACTCGCAGCAAGGCCCTCAGATCGAAGCTGGCGGCCGCTCGGCAAAAATTGCGATTCCTCAGCGCGTGTGGCGCCGGCTGCTGAACGCAAACGCCGGACAACAGCTCCATTTCGATGTTTCCGTCAAAGACAAAAAAGGTCGGTGGAGCCGTTTTGACACCGTCACAAATACAATCGCCCCGGAGCCTATCGACGATTACCTCGTTTACAGGAAGATTCATCCGGGATACAGCGCCTGGAAGAAAATGGGCGTTTATCAGCGCAGCCTGCGCAGCTTCGACGAATCGCTTGTGCTGGACAACACATACTTCGCAGAGGGGTGTCTTAACTGCCACGCTTTCTGCAATAACCGGACCGACAAAATGTTGATCGGCATCCGAAGCACGGAATACGGCAGCTCCGCTTTGCTTGCTCAGAACGGCAAGGTCGAAAAAATCGGCACAAAATTCGGGTACACCGCCTGGCACCCGAGCGGGCGCGTCGCCGCGTACTCGGTCAACCAGGTGGTGCAGTTCTTTCATTCAGCCGAACGCGAGGTTCGTGACGTGCTCGACCTAAATTCTCTAATTGCGTACTATCTCGTTGACACCGGAACGGCGAAGACCGCGCCGGCCCTCGCCCAGAAGGATCGCCTCGAAACCTACCCGGCCTGGTCGCCGGACGGACGCTACCTGTATTTCTGCAGCGCGCCTTTCTCGTGGTCGGTTTACAATGTAATCCCCCAGCAGTACGACCAAATCAAGTATGATCTCGTCCGAATAGCCTACGATGTTGATAGCGACAAGTGGGGCGAGGTGGAGACCGTCCTTTCGGCCACTGACACGGGCTTATCCATCCTGCTGCCGCGCATCAGTCCCGACGGCCGATGGCTGCTGTTCTGTATGTGCGATTATGGCTGCTTCCCGGTTTACCGGTCCAGCAGCGACCTGTACATTATGGACCTCAAGGCCGGCCGGGAAAATGGCCGGTACAAGTATCGCAGGTTAAACATCAACAGCGACCAGAGCGAATCCTGGCACAGTTGGTCAAGTAACAGCCGATGGATTGCCTTTAGCAGCAAGAGGGGCAGTGGTATGTTCACGCGTTCGTATCTGGCATACGTTGACCCCGAAGGCGCCGTCCACAAGCCGCTGCTGCTTCCGCAGAAGGACCCAACCCACTATGACTCGCACCTTTGGACTTACAGCGTTCCGGAGCTTGTTATCGAGCCTGTCAAGGCGACAAAGGAAAAGTTGGGGCGCGTTGTTCGCGGCTCCCGGAATATACCTATAGATTTCCCCATCACCATGGCGACGCCGAAGGGCGATGCCCTTCCCACCCACGATGAGCCGTGGATGCAGTTGCGCGAATAGGCCGGCGATGGCCCTGCTTTGCACTCGCAGTCGCCGAGCAATCGCCGCAAACCGGGAAATCTTGAAAAGCAATTTTCAAAAAAGAAAAAAAAGGCAGCCCACTGTGATTGTACCGGATATGATAGGCCCAGGTGAGTCATAATGCGTAAATCGGTTGGATATCTCGTGATTGGACTAAGCGTAGCTGCCGTCGCCGCTGCAGCGGTATATTTAATCATTCTATCTGCACCAGAGCCAGCGGTAGAGGATATACTGGCGGCCTACCAGGAATCGGCGAGCTACGGCGGATTGACGATTGCATATCCCCTCGACCAGACGCTTTTCCCGCCGGAAATTGTGCCCCCGACGTTTCGCTGGAAGGACGATGCCGGCAGGTGCGACAGATGGCTCGTGACAATCGAATTTCAGGATGATGCCCCCAGGGCCCCTTGCGGGGAAGGACGCATCAATTTCCTCACCCGAGACACCCAGTGGATGCCCGAAGCGGCGGTATGGGAGGCCATAAAGCGGCGGTCCGGCCAGAGCTATGCAAAGGTGACAATTCTGGGCGTCAATCGCAAGGAGCCGCAGAGAATCCTATCGGCAAATCAAATCCGCATCCAGACATCGTCCGACGAGGTCGGTGCGCCGATATTCTATCGCGAGGTGAACCTGCCCTTTGTCGATGCCGTCAAAGACCCCTCCCGCATCCGCTGGCGTTTTGGGGCGATTTCTTCGCCTGGGCAGCCCCCGATTGTGCTTGAGAATATGCCGGTCTGTGGAAACTGTCACTCGTTCTCCAAGAACGCAGAAACCCTCGCAATGGACGTCGATTACGCCAACAGCAAAGGCTCATACGTTATCACAAACGTCGCAGAGCATACGGTCTTAGTCACCAGCGATATCATCACCTGGAACGACTACAGGAAAGAGGACGGGGAACAGACGTTCGGCTTGCTTTCTCAGATCTCGCCGGACGGCAGGTTTGTAGTCAGCACGGTGAAAGACAAATCGGTGTTCGTGCCGATGCCCGACCTGGCCTTTTCGCAACTTTTTTTCCCCGTCAAGGGCATCCTGTGCGTATATGACAGGCAGAAGCGCACTTTCCAGTCACTGCCGGGAGCGGACGACCCAAAATACGTTCAGAGCAATCCGGCGTGGAGCCCCGACGGAAAATACATCGTCTTTGCCAGGACGGAGGCCTACGACCTGAAACACACAGAAGGCCAGGGCAAGGTGCTCCTCACTCGCGAAGAGTGCAGGGAATTCACCGAAGAGGGAAAGCCTTTCAGGTTCGACCTGTGCAGGATGCCTTTCAATGACGGCAGGGGCGGCAAGGCCGAGCCGCTCGAAGGCGCATCCAGCAACGGCATGAGCAATTACTTTGCAAAATACTCGCCGGACGGAAAATGGATTGTATTCTGCAAGGCGAAAAACTATATGCTGCTTCAGCCGGACAGTGAGCTTTACATCATGCCCGCCGAGGGAGGCGAGCCGAGGAAACTGCGCGCCAACACAAGTCGGATGAACTCCTGGCACAGTTGGTCGCCGAACGGCAAGTGGCTGGTCTTCTCCTCGAAAGCGAATTCACCTTACACGCAGCTTTTCCTGACTCATATCGACGAGCAGGGACGCAGCAGCCCCGCGGTCCTGCTGGAGCATTTCACCGCGCCGGACAGGGCCGCCAACATCCCCGAGTTCGTCAATGCCGGGCAATTTGCGATTAAGAGCATCCGTGGAGAATTCCTCGACGATTACTCTTTTGTCAGAGCGGGCAATGCATTCTTCAGGGCCGGGGACACCGACAACGCCATAGAGGAATACATGAATGCGCTTGAGCTAAACCCGAACAATGCCGAGGCCCATCGCCGGCTGGGATTCCTGCTGTACAACACCAGGGGAATGTACAAGCAGGGTATGGAGCATTACTACAGCGCTATGCGAATTGAACCCAACGACCCCCGCATACACTATGACCTTGGGATGGCCCTGTTGCATCAGCGCGAATTCGACCAGGCCATCAGGCATCTGACGGAGGCCTTGCAGCGCACGCCAAAACGGCTCGATGAGCAATACAACCTCGTAGATATGAACCGGAACCTCGGACAGGCGATGCTCTACAGCGGAGATACGAAGGGGGCCGCCCTGTATTTGTCGGCAGCCGTTAACCTTGACCCTAACGATGCTGCGGCCCACTACACCCTGGCGACGGCGCTGGCTGCGCAGAGAGAAATCGAGCAGGCGCTTGCACATTACTCGAAAGCCGTGTCTCTGAAGCCGCAAATCGACACGTCCGCAACGCTGCACGACTTGCTCGCAATGAACTACGCCGGCGCCCGGCGATTTAACGAGGCCGTTGCGTCTGCGGAGAAGGCGCTCAAGCTCGCTCAGATTACCGGAGATGAGTCTTTCGCGCAGAAGATCAAGGAACGGCTTGAACTATATAGACAAGCAAGCAAGACCTCGCCCAGGGACGGCACCGAATGAACCCTGGCCGGCGGCATAGGCGTCTTCGCAACAGAGCGCCGAACATAAAACAATCATCTGATATTGGCGTTGATTTTTGCGGCGATATCGGGTAATTTATGGTCTGTGTGGCCTTTTGGAGCTGCTGTATGTATGTGATGGGTTGCGACTTCTGTCAGGAGTCTTGGCAGGGCCTGGATGCCGGCGCCGAACGCAAATGTTTAGTGACTAAAGTCAGTGAGGGCAAATGGCAGTAAAGATAGAGACGCGAAGCATCGAATCATCGGCGGCTACTGAGATCTATATTTCAGCCACACCTCAGCAAAAGGCGCCGCCGCGCAAGCTGGCAGAGCAGATCTTCCGCGGCATCAGGGATATACTTCGCTCGAGGAATGCGCGTATTCTGCAGGAGCGGGTCTTCGCCACTAAGACGGTGATGGAAATCCTCTCCCGCGCGCACCGCGCGGCATACGCGGGCAGCGGCTTAGACGACGGCGTTGCCCCGAGCTTTCTGGTTGGGGACGAAGGGACCATTGGTCCGATTGCGGGCGTGCAGGTCTATGCCCTCAGCGGCGATGTAGAGACCGAGGTGATTGACGTTGACCAGGCTCCGCGCGGGCGGGTTCTCCGCAGCGCGGGCCACAGGCTTATCACGCTCAGCGGCGTTTCCGTTCCGCACCTGGCGCAAGCCACTGAGCAGGCGAGGGCCTGCTTAGAGAAGGCTGAAGCCGCTCTGCGAGAGCACGGGACCGATTTCCTTTCGGTTGCGCGCACCTGGATGTGGCTAAAGGACATCCTTTCGTGGTACGACGATTTCAATCGCGTCAGAAACAAGTTCTTCACCGAGCGGGGCATGATCGGAGCGGGAACGCGCCAGTCGATGCCCGCCAGCACCGGTATCGGCCTGGGCGTCATCGACGGGAGCTGCTGTGGGATGGATCTTTTTGCTGTCCTCGAACCGGCCAGCTCGACCGCATACGTTCAGGCCAGCGGCAAACAGCAATGTGCGTTGGAGTACGGCTCGGCCTTCTCTCGCGCTTCACGGGCAATTACGCCCGCCGGCCAAACGGTATTTGTCTCCGGCACGGCCTCTATCGACGCAGCCGGAGCAACAACCAATATCAACGATGCGCCGGGCCAGATAAATGCAACCATCGAGAATGTCCGGGCGGTCCTGCGGGATATGAATGTCGCCGACGACGATGTTGTGCACGTCGTCGCCTACTGCAAGACGACAGAGATCGAACGCGTATTCAATACGATAAAGGGCAAATTCACCTGGCCGTGGATCACGGCAATTTGCGACATCTGCAGGACCGACTTGCTCTTCGAAATTGAAGCCACCGCCGTAACGAAAAGTTGACGGGTGGATGAGAAGACGAGTCAACGAAAGTGCCTAAAGTTGAAAGTGCCTAAAGTGCCTAAAGTTGAAAGTGTCTAAAGTGCAAAGTCAGCCCACTTTAGCTCACCTTAGTTCACTTTAGCTCACTTTAGGTCACTTTAGGTCACTTTAGCTCACTTTAGCTCACTTTAGCTCACTTTAGGTCCTGGCCACCGCGCAGTACGATAACATTCCGCGGGACCCACCACCGCTGCTTCGTGTCCGTTGTCAAAGAAAAACTGCCGGATGCTCGTACAGAGATGGCATTTGTCTGCATACAGGTCGGACTCTCTGTAACCCACCTCGACAGCCTTGCAGAGCAGCCCAGCGGGACCGCGATTGAAGACCGTCTCAACGAGATCGCTTTGCGTCGGCTCAAACTGCCTCCAAATCTCATCGAGCGGCCGTTGGCTTACGTTCCCGATTATGATGCCGCTGCATGTGCCGCTAAAGACGTTGCCGAACGGGTCGATGTGGACGCCTTTGGCGGCGAGGAAATTCGATTGGCAGTTGTCTCGACACCTGGTGGCAGCCTCAAGCGAAGCTTGGGGATGGTTTCTCACGGGTTGGCCATCCCCAAAGCCTGCGGCTTTGAGGCTGCCACGCGGTGCTGGAGCAACCCGCGTTTTTGCGGGGGGGACGTCATTCCCAGGAAAGCAGGAATCGTCTCGGCGAAAACAAGGAAGCATCGAGGAGGCGACCTGCTCAGCCAATCTCCCTGCCGCTCGACCCGTGAAGCGGCAGGGGTGGTCTTTCATCGCACGGAGATACTGCCGGTCTCGCTCGACGGGTGAAAGGCCTTTCATTTCGACCGGCTCATCCAGGTACTCTGCCCACCGGACCAACACTCGCTCAGGGCCAAGAATCTCTTTTGCCAAATCCGCCAATCGCCGGACCGGCTCGATATCCACGTATTCCTGATGGAATGGGTCCGTGCTGATCTTGAGCCGTCGGACGCCAAGCTCATCGAGAATCCGCAGCCTTTGTGTCACAATCTTCTGGTCTGCGGCCCAGAATCCGTTAGTCTCGACCAGGTCCGCTTGGCCGAGTCCCTGTCTTTTTGCCTGGTCGAGTATCTCTTGTAGCCGCTCCCAGTACAGGAATGGCTCTCCGCCGGTCAGATGCACCCTGGCGGAATCGCCGGCCAGCGTCCTGAGCGACCGCCAGGCGTCTATTGCGGTATCAACGGGCATCAGGCCGTCCTTGTCAGGCCCGCAGTTGTAGTAGCAGAACTCGCAGGCGCAGTTGCACTTATACGTAAGCAGCAGACGCCTGGC
>Ga0315287_10006714_pt1 | contig 11484 bp, 14 predicted proteins | sample YL17G11_0_MG_FD_205037 | JGI IMG/M metagenome (GOLD analysis project Ga0315287, IMG submission 205037) | Sediment microbial communities from Yellowstone Lake, YNP, Wyoming, USA - YL17G11_0 | ecosystem: Environmental > Aquatic > Freshwater > Lake > Sediment | place: USA: Wyoming | collected...
TTCCGCGTGGCTCGCGGCGGCGCGCAGGAACGCTTCGGCATGACTCCAGACCTGACGACCATGGGAAAGGTGATGGGCGGCGGATTGCCCTGCGCTGCTTTCGGCGGCCGCGCCGACGTAATGGAACGTCTCGCGCCTATCGGGCCCGTCTACCAGGCCGGCACCCTCAGCGGGAACCCGGTCGCGGTGGCCGCAGGCCTCGCTACCTTGAAGCTGATCGACGACCTCGAGCCATACGGACGGATCGAAGACGCGGCGACGGTGATGTCTGCCGGTGTGTCGGACCTGCTTTCCGCTCGGGGCATCGCCCACACGGTCAATCGGGTAGCCGGCCTCTTCTCCGTCTTCTTCGGAGACGTAGAGGTCACCGACTACGAGTCGGCGCAGAAGGCCGGACACGACACCTACAAGCGGTTCTTCCACGGGATGCTCGAAGCGGGCGTCTATCTGCCGCCATCCGGATACGAAGCTTGGTTCGTCGGCGCGGCTCACGGAGACACCGAGGTCGCTCGGGTGCTGGATGCCGCAGAGACAGCTATCGCGAAGCTCTAGCTGCTTCTGGGCGCTACTTCGGGACGCGCTTGACGATGATCATCGTCACGATGCAGGCAACGACCGTGAACGTGAAGGCGATGAACTGCACGGCACCGATCTCGAGGAACTGCTCTGCTAGCACTTCAGCTCCCTCCCTTGCCGCGCCAGGATGCAGGCTCGCTGGTGAGGATCTCCTTGCGCTTCTTCTCCTCGCGGTCGAGGAACGGCACATGGACGGCGAACCCGATGACGCTCACGATGAGGAACACCCACGAGTAGATCCACACGTTGCCAGGGTCGTGGACCGCAACGACCGTTACTTCGGGCCCGCCGCCGGTGTAGAAGGCGCGTGCGGCACCCAGGGACTTGTCTCCCTCGGTCGCGAAGCGGACATCCTGGACGGTGAATTGATCCGGGGTGAAGGGAACCTTCCCGTCAGGGTATTCGGCAGGACCGCGGCCGCCGGCCGCCACCGGGATCTCGGTCTGTACCTCGATACCCGCCTCGGCGTTGGCCTGGTCGGCCATGAACTGCTTGACGGCCGTCTCCATCGGCTCTTTCGATACGGCCGTCGCATCGTTCGGCGCTTCCCAGGGAGCGTTCGGGTACTTCAGGGCAACCGGATACTCTTCGCCAGAAGCCTGCAAGCCTCCGTCCAGCGGCTGCCAGTTGGCCTCCGTTCCCCTCGGCCCTTGGTTCGTCGGAGTCTCGGGACCCTGGGAGTAGAACCCCCAGGTCCACAGCGATGACAGGATCATCAGGAAGGCGAAGAAGCACGATGCCTCCAGCAGGTAGGCCATCTTCTTGCCCAACAAGGCGGCCAGTAGCAGGTAGATGCTGCCGGCGAAGAGGATGAAGCCGCACAGAACGACCAGCGAGCCGATGCTGAGGAGTTGGAGATCCGTGGACGCTAGGACGGCGATCATGGCATGGCCATCGGGCTCGAGGAAGTTGCCGGTGTCGCCGACGCCGACGCCGACGCCGACGACGACGCCGACGACGGTGCCGGGGTGGGTGAGCCCGCCTTCGGGTTGATGCAAGCGTTCTTGTCGAACGGCACCGAAGACTCGTTGATCGATATCAAGTAGTTGATGACGTCGCTGATCTGCTGGTCGTCCATGGCGCCCTGGTACTTGACGCTCCAAGAAGGCATCGGTGTGCCCGCGCGACCTTGCTCGATCACGTGTCGAAGGTCGTCCACGCTCTTGATGGCGCCGTGCACGGTGTAGTCGCAGACGTTGTACAGCGGAGGAACGGGATATGGCTTGCCGTTGAAGAGCGTCGTGCCCCCCTGAAGATCGGCGCCGTGGCAATTGACGCACCCTACCCCGCCGGGATTGACCGCCTCGTTGTTCGGCTGGGTGATCATCTGACCTCGGGCGATCGAATCGGTGGTGAGACGCGCCGCCGCGGCTTGATTGGCGTCGGGTTGGCCCAGCCAGTACGCGGGTATCCAGATCATGAAGAACAGGACCAGCACGATCCCCCAGCCCTGCAGGCGCTCGAAGATGCTCGTGTCGAGTTCAGCATCGGCGGGTCCCGGGGTCATGCTCGCCGGGACCTCGACCTTCTGATGTTCCCCGGCGGGAGTTCGCCATCCGCCCCGCGTCGCTAGGTACAGCGCCGCCAGCACGAACACGACGAGGCCGACGGCGGCGATCGTGCCGCCCGCCGACTTGGAGAAGGCGAGGAGATCTCCCATCAGCAGCCTCCCAGAGGCCCAGAGGGAGGCTGGTCGACGGTCGCGGTTCCGCGGGGAGGACCCTGGATGATGGTCGATGTATCGACGGAGACCATGCCGTCGGAGGCGACCTCGATCTTGAACCGGTCCATGCCTCGGGGCGCTGGGCCGGCCTGGAACTCACCGGCCTCGTTGTACTTCGAGCCGTGGCAGGGGCATTCGAACCACTGGGATCCGGTGCAGAAGGGGACTCGGCAGCCGAGATGGACGCAACGCTGGTACAGAGGCATGAGTCCCTCGGCCAGGACTCCCTCCGCGGCGTAGTTCGTGTCGGTCGCATCGTCGATCCCTTTTGCCTCGTAGGGAACGATGTAGAAGCGGCCTGCCCCGTAGTAGAAGGGACCGTTCGCGGCGGCGATGGCCGCCTTGATGTCCGCCACGGTGCCGACGGTGATCTTCGAGCCGAAACCGCCCTTGAGGTTCGGCCAGAGGTAGGCGATCGTCGCCCCGCCGAACTGAAGCGCGAACAGACCGAGTGACGCGAGCCACGCCACCCGGAAGAAGTCGCGGCGGGACATGTCCTTCTTGACGACCGCGGTCGAGGCCGCAGCCTCGTCAGGGATGCTGTCGGCCGTTGCCGCTTGTTCGAGACTCGAGTCGGCCTTGGTGGCGCGGATGAACGACACGATCAGAGATACGGCGAACGCCACCAACACCGCCATCACCACGACCGCAGCGATCGTTGCCGACGAGAGCGCCACTATGTACGTCATAGTTCGAAGAAGATCCCTTGATGCCACGGCCAAACCCAACCGTAGCCGGGTCCGCGGAAGAAGCTGCCGATGACGACCAGGATCACGCCCATCATGAACAACATGGTGAACAGGGTCAGAGCGATCTTGCGGTCGCCGGGCTTGGTGCTGGGATTGCGATCCACGAAGGGGATGGCCGCCAGCGCCACGAGGATGAACGTGGGGACGGTCACACCGGCGATCGTTGGGTGGAAGTAGCGGAGGAGTTCCTGCAACCCGACGAAGTACCAGGGGGCCTTCGAGGGGTTCGGAGTCAGGTTCGGGTTGGCAAGCTCACGCAGAGTCGGATGGATGAATGTGGCCATGATCATGAGTGCGGCGCCGACTACGAGAGCGGCGATGAACTCCTCCAGAAGGAGATGCGGGAAGGTGTTGACCTTGTCCCCGGCGTTGCGATCGACCGCCTTAAGGCCATCGGGCGGCACGAGCTGTAGCAGCTTGTCTTTGCCCGGTTCTTGTTGGACTGCCACCTTGCCTCTCTCCCTTTCGGTTCAGATTGCCTACAGCGGTCCGGAGATGCCTCCGTCCTTGCGGATCCTCCAGAAGTGGACGGCCATGAAGATGACGATCACGAACGGAAGCGCGATGACGTGGAGCACGTACCAGCGCATCAGCGTGTTCGGCGAAACGACGGACCCGCCCAGCAGCAGGAAGTTGGCCTGTTTCGCAACGAAGGGCGCGTAGCCTCCGAGACTGGTCCCGACGCTGACGGCCCACATCGAAAGCTGGTCCCACGGCAGCAGGTAGCCGGTGAAGGAGAGGCCCAGCGTCAGGAACAGAAGGATGACTCCGATGACCCAGTTGAACTCGCGCGGAGGCTTGTAGGCGCCCGTATAGAAGACCCGAGCCATGTGCAGCGCAACGGTGAAGACCATCAGGTGCGCGGCCCATCTGTGAACGCCGCGGACCATGTTCCCGAAGAACACCGACGTCATGATGTTCTGCATGTCGGCGTACGCCTGAGCGCTGGCGATGTCGGCCGATGGTCGGTAGAAGAACATCAGGAATATCCCGGTGACCGTCAGAAGCACGAACAGGAAGAAGGAAAGGCCGCCGAGACAGAAGGTGTAGGTGAGCTTCAACCCGTGGCGTTTCACGCGGACCGGGTGCAGGTGGTACAGGAAGTTGTTCATCGCGGCCAGAGCGCGGTCGCGCTGCGTGTCCTGATAGCCGCGGCGGAAGATCGAGCCGGGGCGGAAGACGGACTTCCAGGCCTCCGTCTCTCTCACCCGATCGAAAGCCTGCATCGGGGTTGGGAGTTTGAGCTTCATGCGACGACTCCCTGCTGAGCAACGACGCCCATCGTCCTGGTGGTTCCGGCTTCGTCGCCGAGGAGTGCGAAGTACAAGCTGAACGTGGGGCATGCTTGGACACAGACGCCGCACCGTGTGCAGTTGTGGTCCTCGACTATGAACACGGAGACATCCCGATCGACGGCGGGCGCGGTTCGATCACCCTCGATGCTGTACACGGCTTCCCATGGACAAGCCTGCTCGCACTCACCGCAGTTGATGCAGTGTTCTGGATCGAGCATCAGACGTCGCGCCGCCGATGTCCCGAAATCGGACCACGGCGATCCGGGAGCTATCGTGAGCTCGTCCGCGAGTCCGAAGTCGGCCACCGTCATCAGGCCCGGCTCCCATAGCCGCGGCGAACGTGGTCGTGCCCGCGGAGTTTGCGTCGCCAGTTCTGGAGTATCACGGCCGTCACCAGGATCCCTGCGAAGGTCATCGTGATCCAACCCATCGCGATCGCCTCGCCCAGCATCTTCTGCGCGCCGTCACGCCATCCGAGCGTTCCTTCCGCGAAGTAGAACCAGAAGGAAGGTATGACCGCCTGGGTGAACAAGATGAAGAACGCGAGGCCGAGAGAGAAGACGACGGCCTTGGTCCAGGTCCACTCCCAATCTCGAACGGCGGCCTCGAGTTTCTTGGGCGGACTAGGTGGGAACTTCCTCTTCTTCGCTGTCTTCTCCATCTCGGTACCCCATCGTAGTCCCGGTCACGCGGAGCGTGGCGTGGGGCGCCGTCCGGTGAGCACGAAGATCCGGTGAACAATACCCTATTCCGGAGGGTAGCTGTCGTCTTTCTCGTGCCTGACGTCCGGAGGGGCCTTCAAGGCGGGGGCCTTAGACTGGCCGGACATTGATCGCCGATCTCGTAACCAGTGGTCTGTCCGCGTGGTGGGCGCCTGCCCTCGCCTTCGCTGCGGGGATCGTGTCGTTCGCTTCGCCGTGCGTCTTCCCTCTCGTGCCGGGCTACCTCTCGTTCATCGCAGGCGGGGAGAGCAAGGACGAGGCGAAGCCACTGTTGCCCATGCTCTTGTTCTTCGGGGGATTCGCATCGGTGTTCACATTGATGGGGGCCTTCTCGTCCGTGCTGCTGGGCCCCCTGCGGTCTCAGATGGGTCTGCGCATCTCGGGCCTGATCATCATCGGTTTCGGCGTGGTGATGGTCCTGTACGCCTTCAGGTTGGGGATGCCCGCCCTGTATATGGAGAAGCGGCCGCTCCTCGAGCGCGTGAAACCGGGTCGGACCGGGGCGTTCGCACTCGGGATGGCGTTCGCGGCCGGGTGGACGCCGTGCCTGGGACCTGTTCTCGGCGCCATACTCACGATGGCGGGCAACCAGGGAGGGGCGGTGCGGGCCGGGTTCCTGCTCTTCGTGTATTCGGTCGGACTGGGTGTCCCCTTCATCCTGGTCGGGCTCGGGGTCAGGAAGCTCATGTCGAGCTTCGACTGGGTCCAACGCCACTACGAGTGGATCACGGGGATATCCGGAGGAGTCATGATCCTGTTCGGTCTCCTGATGCTGAGCGGCGTCTGGTACCACTTCGTGATGCCTGTCCTGCAGCGGCTCCAGAACGTCCAGACGCCGATATAGCGGCTGGCGCCGCCGACGCGCACGCCTAAGTGGCCAAGGGATGCTATCCTTCGCCACATTCCGGACCAGTTTCATCTGGAGGCTTGAGACAGCTATGCGCAGACGCCTGAGGGGTCTTCTCGGCCTTGCCATGGGGGCACTGGTCCTGGCGGCGTGCACCGACAACTTGCCGCAGAGTTCCTTCAACTCCGCCGGAGACGTGGCGCAGCAACAGAAGGACCTGCTGATTCCGATCATCGTCATCGCCACTGTCATCTTCGTGCTGGTGGAGGGGGCGCTCGTCTGGCTCCTCTACAAGTACCGGCACCGCGAGGGGAGCGAACCGATCCAGGTTCACGGGAACTCCAAGCTGGAGATCGCGTGGACGATCGCGCCGGCTCTCATCCTCGCGATCATCACCGTACCGACCGTCAGCATGATCTATTCATTGGCGAAGGCGCCGGCCGGCAAGTCCATGACGGTCTACGCCGTCGGGCATCAATGGTGGTGGGAGTTCGACTACCCGGATCTGAACATCACGACGGCGAACGAGTTGTATATCCCGGCCGACACGCAGGTCTACGTGAAGCTCTGCGCTGCAGGGAACACGAACAGCGGCACTCCGGTGGGCGCGCCATGCACCGTCCCCGCGCCGGCGGTTGGCGAGGCCGTCGTCCACAGCTTCTGGGTGCCGCGCCTTGCGGGCAAGCAGGACGTCGTTCCCGGAAGGACCAACACGATGACCATCGAAGCGAATGAGCCGGGCGTGTATCCCGGGCAGTGCGCGGAGTTCTGCGGCCTGTCACACGCGTTCATGCGGTTCAAGGTCATCGCGCAGACCCCGACTGACTTCCAGGCGTGGGTGACCAACCAGCAGGCGGAAGCCCCGACGCCGGTGGCCGGCAGCGCCGCGGATAGCGGCTTGCAGGTCTTCAACACCGCCGGGTGCGTCGGCTGCCACACGATCGGTGGCGTTTCCGAAGGTGTCGGCGGCACGAACCTAACGCACTTCGGAACGCGCGATTGCTTCGCGGGGTGCATGCTGGACGTGACCGAGGAGAACCTCTCCAAGTGGCTGCACGACCCGGCGTCGGTGAAACCGGGGTCCTTCATGCCCAACCTGAACCTGACCGACGACCAGGTGGCCTCGCTCGTCGCGTATCTGGAGAGTCTCAAGTGAGCGGGATGCTGAAGCGACCTTCGGCCACCCGCGGATGGTGGTCCTGGGCCACGACCGTCGATCACAAGAAGATCGGGATCATGTACCTCTTCTCGGCCATCTTCTTCTTCGGCGTGGGAGGCATCGAGGCGATGCTCATCCGGATGCAGTTGGCCGGTCCGAACGGACATGTCGTGTCCGAAGCCGTCTACAACCAGATCTTCACGATGCACGGACTCACGATGGTGTTCCTCGTCGTCATGCCGCTGGGCGCGGCGTTCGCCAACTACCTGATGCCGTTGATGATCGGGGCGCGCGACGTCGCTTTCCCGCGCCTCAACGCTCTCGGCTTCTGGGCCTTCATCGGCGGCGGACTCCTCATGTACTCGAGCTTCCTGCTGGGCGGCGCCCCGGACGGTGGTTGGTTCGGCTATCCGCCCAACAGCGTTGTCTCCCCTGGGAACGGGATGACCTTCTACTGCCTGGGTCTGATGGTGCTCGGGACCGCGTCGTTGATCTCGGCGATCAACCTGGCGACCACCATCATCAATCTGCGGGCTCCGGGTATGACGCTGATGCGCATGCCGGTGTTCGTGTGGATGACCCTCGTCACCCAGTTCCTGCTGATCTTCTCGCTACCCATCATCACCGTCGCGTTGGTCGAGCTGCTGTTCGACCGGAGGTTCGGGACGCTGTTCTTCGATCCGGGCGCGGGGGGCGACCCCATCCTCTGGCAGCATCTGTTCTGGCTGTTCGGCCACCCGGAGGTCTACATCCTGATCCTGCCCGCCTTCGGGATCGTTTCCGAGGTGCTGCCCGTATTCGCGCGCAAGCCTCTCTACGGACGTCCGTTCGTGATCTTCTCGGGTATCGCGATCGGCTTCATGGGCTTCGGTGTCTGGGCCCACCACATGTTCACCGCCGGCCTGGGCCCGGTGGCCAACTCGGCGTTCGGTATCACGACGATGCTGATCGCCATCCCGACGGGAGTGAAGATCTTCAACTGGCTGGGCACCCTCTGGAAGGGCGACATCACGTTCGATACCCCGCTGCTGTACTCCGTCGGTTTCATCGCGTTGTTCATCGTCGGTGGATTGTCGGGAGTCATGCATGCCGTGGTCCCGTCCGATTACCAGCAGAGCGACACCTACTTCGTCGTCGCGCACTTCCACTACGTCCTGTTCGGCGGGGCGCTCCTCGGGTTCATCGGCGGCATCTTCTACTGGTTCCCGAAGATGTTCGGCCGCATGCTGAGCGAGAAGCTCGGGAAGGTGCAGTTCTGGCTCATGTTCGTCGGGATGAACCTGACCTTCTTCCCGATGCACATGCTTGGACTGCAAGGGATGCCACGCCGCATCTACACGTACGCGAAGGGCATGGGGTGGGATCTCTACAACCTCATGGCGACGGTGGGCGCATTCATGCTCGCGGTCGGCTCACTGGTCTTCCTGTGGAACCTCATCGTCACGTTCCGCAAGGCTCGCTCCGCGGTCGCGGATCCCTGGGACGGCCGCACGCTGGAGTGGGCCACGTCTTCGCCGCCTCCGGAATACAACTTCGCCGAGTTGCCCGTGGTCCACAGCGAGGACAGCTTCTGGCACGAGAAGTACTCGGAGACCCGCGACGGGAAGCTGGTTCGCCGCGAGTCGGGTCCCGAACCGCAGTCCGATGACGGAAGCAAGGTTCACTTGCCGTCGCCTTCGTTCTGGCCGCTGTTCGTCGCCGGAGGTCTGGCGATCGTCGCCTACGGAGTCATCTACGGCTGGCCGCTGGTGTTCTTCGGCGCTGTCGTATTCGTATTCGGTGCCTTCGGTTGGGCACTCGAACCGTCCTCGGAGGAGTGAGCGTGGAAGCCGGAACCGCCATCGAACGGAAGAACGACCACGGAGCTCACTACACGAGCACAGGGCTTCCCACCGTGAAGGTGGCCATGTGGATCTTCCTCGCCTCGGAGACCCTGCTGTTCGGCGGCCTGATATCCACCTATGTTCTCTATCGCGGCCGGAGCGTCGTGGGCCCCTACCCGAAGGACGTCTTCGACATCCCCTACACATCCGTCAGTGCTTTCGTTCTGCTTGCGAGCTCTCTGACGATGGTGCTCGCGCTCGGTGCGATACAGCGAGGCGAGGATCATCGGTTCAGGATCTGGATCATGGCCACTGCTCTCCTAGGGCTCACCTTCATCAGCGGACAGATCTACGAGTTCACGAGCTTCTTCCACGAGGGCCTGGCGATCAACACGAACCTGTTCGGAAGCACGTTCTACACGCTGACCGGCTTCCACGGAGCGCACGTGACGGTCGGGATACTCATGTTGATGTCGTTGGCTTCCCTGAACTCACAGGGCAAGGTGACCAAGGACAACCCGATCGCGGTTGAGATGGTGGGCCTCTACTGGCACTTCGTGGACATCGTATGGATCGTCATCTTCACGGTCGTCTATCTGATCCCCACCGGGAGCCCGCACCCATGAGTACCCCTTCTGACGTCCACGAGGGACTGCACGAGAGGCGCCACCCCGAGCCCTGGGAGTACCTGAAGATCGCCGTGATCCTGGCGGTCCTCACAGCTGCAGAAGTGGCCGTCTCCTACATGGACATGAACCACACGGTTCAGATAGCAGCGCTCCTCGGGATGATGGTGATCAAGTTCGTGCTCGTCGTCCTCTGGTACATGCACATCCGTTTCGACAACCCCGCGTACGGGCGGGTCTTCACCCTCGGTATCACCCTTGCAGTAGTCGTCTACGGCGTCGTCCTCCTGTGTTTCGGCGTCTTCCAGAAGTAGGGAACGATGAAGCTACCTCCTGCCCACCTGCACCCGGACGTGTTCCTGGTCTTGGGCAGCGTTCTGGGCCTCTATCTGTGGGCGTGGAGGAAGCGGTCCACGATCGGGGCAGATCCGCAACGCCGCCGTCGCACGACGTTCTTCGCGATCGGGATGGGCGTCCTGCTCCTCGGGTCCTCGTGGCCGATCCACGACCTGGCCGAGGAGTACCTCTTCGGCGTTCACATGGTGCAGCACATGATGTACCAGCTGATCGCGGCCCCGCTTCTGTTGGTCGGTATCCCTGCGTGGATGTGGCGGGCCATCCTCAGACCCGCCTGGATGATGGCCGTCTGGAAGAGCATCACACGGGCGGTGCCGGCATTGATCATCTTCAACGCGCTCTTGCTGTTCACCCACTGGCCCGCCGTCGTAGACCTGGCGCTGCGCTCCGAGCTGGCTCACTTCTGCATCCACTTCGCCATGGTGATCGCCGCCATCGTCATGTGGTGGCCCGTGCTTTCTCCGCTGCCGGAGGCGCCCGCCCTCGTGCCCCCCTTGCAGATGCTCTATCTGTTCCTTCAGTCGCTGGCGCCGACGATCCCCGCGTCGTTCCTGACGTTCGGCGAACAGCCCATCTACAAGATCTACGCGACGTTTCCGAGGATCTGGCCCAACGTGAGTGCGATGGCCGACCAGAGGGCGGCGGGGCTGATCATGAAGCTCGCGGGCGGACTTATCCTGTGGGGCTTCATCACCGTTATCTTCTTCCGCTGGTACTTCGACGAGCAGAGGGAACAGGACGTGGAAGAGGCTCTGCGTCTACAGGAGAGCGCCACTTGAGGATGGGACGAGGTAAGCCATGAAGAAGGACACACGCGAGAGTCTCTTGCTGCCCATCCTGATGCCGATAGGTATCCTCCTGGCGATCCTCGTCATCGCTGTCGGGTTCTCCCGGATACTGCTGTCCCTGACCGCCGCGGGAGCAACCGCGGTGGCCCTGCTGGCCGCGCTCACCATCATGGTGTTCGCCTCCGTTGCCGCGACGCGAACCCGACTGAAGGGCGGTGCTCTGCTGGCCATGATCGCCGCTATCGTCGGGCTGACCCTGTTCTTCGGGGGAGCGGTTCTCAGCGTGGCAGGCGGTCCCGTCGAGAAGGGAGCGGGGGCCGAAGCTGTTGTGGTGCATATCACCGCGAAGGACGTCGCGTTCGCCGAGACGGCTATCACCGTGCCGGCGGGAGTGCCGATAGTGATCGAGTTCGACAATCAGGACGCGGGAGTGCAACACAACGTCGAGGTGTTCGACGGTCCGGACGCCAAGGCTCCGGTCCTCATGGACGGCGAGGTGATCACGGGATCGTTGAAGACCACCTACGAGGTCGCTCCGCTCGAAGCCGGTTCCTACTACTTCATCTGCAAGATCCACCCGACGACGATGACGGGAACGATCACCGCCGATCCGAACGCGACGGAGGTGAGCTACGGAGCCGTGCCGGCACCTGGTGGTCCTTCGATGTCGCCGTCCATGGCCATGGGCGAGGGGTCGCCTAGTGTGGCTCCTTCAGAGGCGCCGCCGACCGACAGCGGGGCGAAGCCCGTGACGCTGTCGATCACCGCGCCGGCAGGGGCTGTCGGAACGGGCTTCACCGAGAAGACCCTCAAGGCCCC
>Ga0315287_10006715_pt1 | contig 11484 bp, 9 predicted proteins | sample YL17G11_0_MG_FD_205037 | JGI IMG/M metagenome (GOLD analysis project Ga0315287, IMG submission 205037) | Sediment microbial communities from Yellowstone Lake, YNP, Wyoming, USA - YL17G11_0 | ecosystem: Environmental > Aquatic > Freshwater > Lake > Sediment | place: USA: Wyoming | collected...
CCCCCACATCCAACAGCACGTCGCCGTTATGTCCTGACTGATCTGGCATCTTACGGTTTTCCAGGCACAAACTCGCTCGGGTCCGTCTGGGGCGCGGTTTGGTGGCCGGGGCATTCCCAGCACGCGGCCCAGTGGTTGTGGGCCACTTCGCGAAGGGGCGGCTGCCGCGTCCGGCACCGTTTCAGATCCTGGCCGACGGGGCAGCGGGGGCAGAACCCGCACCCGACGGGCAGGTGCAGCGGGTCGGGCACGGCGCCGGGGATTGTCTCGAGGCGGTGCTTGCTCTGGCCGAGGCGAGGCAGCGAGCGGAACAGGCCCTGCGTGTAGGGATGCAGCGGGCGCGCGTAGAGGCTCACCACGTCGGTGAGTTCAACGATCTTCGACGCGTACATCACGCCGACGGCGTCGGCGGTCTCAGCCACGACGGCCAGGTCGTGGGTGATAAGCAGGATGCTCAGGGCGGACGATTTCTGGATGTCCTTCATCAGGTCGAGGATCTGTGCCTGGATGGTCACGTCCAGGGCCGTGGTGGGCTCGTCGGCGATCAGCAGCCTGGGATTGAGGGACAGGGCCATGGCGATCATCACGCGCTGCCTCATCCCGCCGGAAAGCTGGTGGGGGTACTCGTCGAGCCTCCGGGCGGGCTCGGGGATGCCGACCTTTTCGAGCATCGCGGCGGCAAGCTCGCGGGCCTGACCGCCCGGCATGGGCCTGTGCAGGCGGATGGCCTCGATGATCTGGTTGCCGCAGGTGAAGACCGGGTTGAGGCTGGTCATCGGTTCCTGGAAGATCATGCTGATCTGCCGGCCCCGGATCTGCTGCATCTGCCTTTCGCCCAGTTGCACGAGGTTGCGGCCTTCGAGCAGTATCCGCCCGCCGACGATGCGTCCGGCGGGCTTCTCGACCAGGCCGATGATCGAGTACGCCGTCACCGACTTGCCGCAGCCGCTCTCGCCGACCAGCGCGAACGTCTGCCGCCTGCCGACGGCGAAGCTCACGCCGTCGACGGCCTTGACCACCCCGTCGTCCGTGCGGAAGTGCGTCTGAAGGTCGTGCACGGTCAGCAGGGCCTTGCCGTCGCCAATAATGCTATTGATGGGACTGTCGGTCATCTCTGTCGTGTGTCTCCCAGCCAAGACAAAGGCCAAATCACAAGCACCAAGGTCCAAACAAGGACCAAACAGCGAAAAAGCACCAAATCACAAGCACCAAGGTCCAAACAAGGACCAAACAGCGAAAAAGCACCAAATCACAAGCACCAAGGTCCAAACAAGGACCAAACGGCAAAACGGCAAATTCCAAACGGGAGGCGCCGTCGAGTCCCTAGCCGAGAATTCGCGGCATTCCACGCGAGTGCCGCGAACATGAGGGGTCTTGTTTGAGTTTTGGAATTTGTCGTTTGGAATTTGTTTGTCATTTGGTGCTTGTCATTTGGAATTTGTTTGTCATTTGGTGCTTGTTATTTGGAATTTACGGCTGCTATTGCAGCCTGCATCACGCATTCCGGAGCTTTGGGTCCAGCGCGTCGCGGAGGCGGTCGCCGAAGATGTTCCAGACCAGGACGATGATGAACGTCGCCCCGACGGCGGCGGCAAGCTCCCACCATCGCCCGACGACCAGGTCCATCTTGCCCGCGTCGACCATCCGGCCCCAGCTTGGGGCGTCCTTCACGCCCAGGCCGAGGTAGCTGAGGATCACCTCGGCCGTGATTGCGCCCTGGAAGCCCAGCGAGAAGTTGATGATCCCGATGTGGGCGACGTTGGGCATAACGTGCCGCAGCAGGGTGGCGAACTTGCCGGTGCCGATGGACCTTGCGGCCAGGCAGTAATCGAGCTGGCGGATCTTCATCGTTTCGGCCCTCACGAGCCGGCACGTGCCGATCCAGCTCATCACGCCCAGGGCGACGTATAGCCCCGCCATGCCGTCGAGGTTGACGGCGAACCACGTGCCGGCGAAGAGCACCTTGCCGGTGAAGGCGAACTTGATGGCGATCAGGCGGATGATGCCCGGGATGCTCGCCAGCGTCGTGAACAGCCAGACTATCACGTCGTCCACCCATCCGCCGTAGTAGCCGGCGATGGCGCCCAGCAGCATTCCAAGGGGCACGGCTATGACGTTGGACATCAGCGCCACCGTCATGGAGGTGTTGGCGGCCAGGAGGGTTTCCTCCATGACGGACCGCCCGAAGCCGTCGGTGCCAAGGATGTAATTGGCCGACGGCGGCTGGTTGATGTTGTCGTAGTTGAAGCTTCCGGCCCAGCCTGACAGCACCCACGGCGAGATGACCGCGACGGCGGCGTAGAGGCATATCACAGCCAGGCACGCCATGGCGGCCTTGTCGTGGCGAAGCTTGCGGGCCGCGTCGGACCAGAGGCTCCGTCCGGCGCATCCATCGTCGGCGATCATCTTGTCTGTTGCGGCGGTGGTCATGGCATCCGCGGTTCTAGGCAAGCCGTATTCTCGGGTCGAAGACGCCGTAGAGCATGTCGGTTATCAGCAGGCCCGTCACGTAGATCAGGGCCGTAAGGTACGTCAGCCCGGTGATGATCGGCACGTCCCGGCTGGCGATGGAGCCGATGAGCAGGTCGCCCAGGCCGGGTATGCCGAAGAACCTCTCCAGCAGCAGGCTGCCCATGATGAGGAAGGGGATGGCCATGATCAGGTTGGTCAGGATGGGCAGCATGCAGTTTCGTATGACGTGCTTGAACAGGATGGTCGTCAGCGGCGCGCCCTTGGCGCGGGCGGTGCGGACGTAGTCCTGGTTGATCTGGTCGAGGATGACGGTCCGGTAGAACCGCACGCTTGAGCCAAGCCCCGCGATCACGCTGATGGCGATGGGGAGGTAGATGTTCGCGCGGTATCGCAGCCCCCACGCCGCCGGCGGGTAGATGTTGAAGACGAGCCACTGGCCGACGATCATGTACGCCAGGTACGGCACGCACATGCCCAGCACGCTGGCCAGCACGCCGACGCGGTCAACCCACGTGTCGCGATAGTAGGCCACGAAGCAGCTTATGACCATCGCCGAGATCCACCCCAGCACGAGGGCGGGCACCGTAAGGGCCAGGCTGTAGCCGGCCCGGCTGGCGATGATGGTCGTCAGCCTCTCGCCGGTCTGGTAGCTCTCGCCCCGGAACGTGACGCTGTTTTCCAGATGGCTGGCGAACTGCTCGTACCAAGGCCGGTCCAGCCCGTGCCTGGCAAGCCAGGCCTGGCGGGCGGCGGCGCCTTGCTGTGGGCCGACGTACTCGGCCGAGACGTCCCCGGCCGCAAGGTTGAACAGCACGAACGTCAGCAGCATGACGCCGAAGATCGTCAGCCCCGCCTGGATGAGCCTGCGGATCAGGAATCTAAGCATCGGCGTTTACCTCCCGCCCAGCCGGAGGCGCTGGTCGGCGTCGATTCGCCGGTACTTGACGTACCCGTAGCCGAACGGGTGCGCCTTGATGTTGTGGACCCAGTCGTGCATCAGCAGGAAGGTCTGCGGCTCGCTCAGCGGCAGCACGGGGCAGTCCTGGCAGACCATGCGCATCATCTCCACGTAGAGTTCCTGCCGCCGCGGCGAGTCGTCCATCGTCCGGGCCTGCTCGTAGAGCCGGTCGAACTCGGGATTGGAGTAGTTGGTGTCGTTGGTCCCCTTGGCGATGTTCGGCGAGTAGAACAGTTGCAGGAAGTTCTCGCTGTCCGGGTAGTCGCTGTGCCAGCCCGATAGGTACGTCTGCACGGCCTTGTTGTGGATCTTGTTGAGCAGCACGGGAAAGTCGCTGTAGGCGACGTCCACCTTCACGCCCAGCCGGGCGAACTGCTGCTGGGTGAACTCGCCGAGCCTCACCGAGGACTGGCTCGTGCCGCCGATGTCCAGCTTTATCGCGGGTATCTCGCCGTTTACCAGCAGGCCCTTGGCGCCCAGCTCTTTCCTGGCCTCATCGAGCTTGGCCCTGGCGGCCTGGAGGTCGAAGCGATAGTAGGGACCCGGACCCGCCTCCTGCCAGCCCGGCATCGAGCGCGGGACGATCGTGGTGGCGCGCACGCCCCGCTCGTTGTAGAGGATCTTGATCTCGTTCTCGACGTCGTAGCTCAGGCAAAGCCCCTGGCGAAGGGACTTGGACGCCCCGACGACCTTGTCCTGCATGTTGAACGCGAGCCATTGGATTATGGGCAGCTCGTACTTGATCAGGCGGATGCCCCTTTGGCGCCACGTCTCGGCCAGGTCGCGGTCGGGGTTGATGACGAACTCGAACGCCTCCCGCGGTATGCCCGATATGTCCGTCTGCCGGGACAGGAACCGCATCCAGGCGGGGTAGTCCTCGGCCACGAAGTCCATTTGCAGCACGTCGACGAAAGGCACGCTTTTACCGGCGTCGTCGAGAAGCCCGTCGGCCTTGTCCTGGGCCGAGCCTTCGGACGGGTAGAAGTCCGGGCGGAACTCCGGGTTGCGGGTCTGGACGATGCGTTTCTTCCGCTCGAAGATCGACATAAGGTACGGCCCGGTTCCGACGCACTGCTGCGCCTCGCGGAACTCGGTGTGCCGCTTCTGGGCGGGGATGGGTCTTCGACCGCCCCTGTTGTCGTCCTCCGTGCCCAGCCAGTAGTCGACGGCCTCGCGAGGTATGGGGGCGTAGACGGACATCGCCAGCACGTACTGCAACTGCGGGTAAGGCGCCCGAAGGACTATCCTGAGCGTGTCGGCGTCCGGCGCGGCCAGCCCGGCCACGGGCAGGTCGTAGCGGGAGAAGTCCCCGATCTTGCAGCTCCGGCTCTGGCCGCGCCAATCGTCAAGCCCCTCGATCCGCTCCGACAGGAACGCCCACGACAGGCCGGAGTTGATGTGGTAGTCGGCGCATCGCTTCATGGCCAGGATGAAGTCGCCGGCCTGGACGCGGCGGGTCTTGAACCGCGTCTTGCCGCCGAATTGCTCCGTGCCGAAGCACGGGTTGCGGTGGTACATGACGTCGGGGCGAAGCCTGATGGTGTAAACAAGCCCGTCGGGCGAGACCTCCGGCATGGAGGCGGCGAGCTGCGGGATCACCTTCGCCGGCCGAAGCAGGTAATGGTAGGTGTAGAGCCCCTCGAAGACGTTTGCCTGGATGAACGCCGAGCCGGTGTCGCCGCACGTGGCGGGATCCAGGGATTTTATCGGGCTGCGGAAGCTGTCCCGCAGCACGACCATGCCGGCGTAGTCGTCCAGGTCCTGGCGGGGCACGAGTGCAAATGGCGCGACGGCCAGTGCACCCACGACGATCAGCGATATGCCGTAAAACCACTTCATCGTCGATCCCGCGGGCACATGGCGGGCATCGCGGGCCCGCTACTGTGCCGCGGCGGCGCTTCCGGGGGTTACTTGGCGGCCGGGGGTGCCTTGGGGGCCGGGGCTGCCTTGGGGGGAACCACGTCTTCCGGCCGCTTGATGTTGAACTTGCTCACCAGTTCGTCAATCCACTTGTTCACGGCGATCCTTACGTCCGCCGCGCGATCTCTGCCGGTGGCGACCAGAGCCTTGGCGATGTAGGACTCGTTTCGCTGGGTCAGTGTGTTAAGCGAGCTTTCGCAGTCCAGGAGCAGCTTGGTGATGGTGCCGACGGCGTACTCGTTCTGGGCGGCCTGCGAACTGAGGGTCTTGGCATCCCTGCCGACCTTCGGGGCCGGTTGCGAGGCGGCGCCGACGGCCCGCGAGCCGAGGGTCTTGACATCCTTGCCGACCTTCCGGGCCGGTTGCGGGGCGTTGCCGACGGCCGGTTTTGCCGCCGGGGGGTTCTCGTCGATGGGGGTTTCGCCGGCCTTGTCGGTTGCCTTGTCGGCCAGCCTGGCCGCCTCGGCGGCCTGGGCGCTAAGTACAAGGTCGAACGCTTTGCCGGCCGACCAGGTCATGTTCGCCATAAGCTGGATGACGACCTGGTCGGCGACTTTTCCCTTCAGTTCGCCCTTGAGCCTGACGGCGGCGTCCACCGCCGTTGACGCGGCCTCCGCCACGCTGCCGTCGGCCAGCATGACCCTTCGGCACAGGCTCACCCAGTTGGTCTCGAGGATTTTGAAGAGCTTGGACAGTCCGTCGGAGTAGGCCTCGGGGGTGATGGCGCCGCCGGCCTCGGCAATATCGCGGAATGTGAACATCTTGACCATCTCGGCCAGGACGTGCGGATTGGTTTCCTTCTGCAGCCTGTTCGAAAGGACGTCGTACATCGCCTGGGCGGCCTTGCCTCCCGCGGCCATCACCGGCCCGCGCATCGCCACGTAGGCGGTCCATCCGAAGTGCCGGACCGCGGGGTCCGCGTGCGAGACCATCACGTCGGCAAGGGGCCCAAGCGTGACCTGCCCCATCCGAGAGACGGCGAGCGAAAGGTTCACTTCCTTGAGTGCGCGGAGCGGATCATCCGCCGCAAGGCCGGCCAGCATCGCCTTGCCGTGCTTGGCCATGCTGGCGGCAAAGGCCGACATGAACTCCTGGGCCTTGCTGCCGTAGCGGTTGTAGATGTCCGTCAGCTTGCGACGGGCCGCGATGACTTCATCCTGGCTCGTCGCCTTTGCCATCTTGTCGACCTGGTAGGCCACGTACTCGTCGATCTGCTGTCGCTGGGTGTCCTGAAGGGCGCCCTGGGCGGCTTCATTGGGGATATCGATAACCGGCTCGGCCGCCGAAGCTGCAAGACTTGCGGCCAAGACCACTGCAATCCCCGCTGCGCACCAACGTGCTGGCATGTTCATCCGTGTCGTTCTCCAACGATTTCCTGCATTTATGACGGGTCGCCAAAGATGCCGTAAATCGTAGGTTTCCGGCCGCGGCATGTCAAGAAGCATCTGTGTTTTGCAAAAGCCTTCACTCGGGGCCGTTGGTAACGCCCGCTTTGGCGCCATTTTTCTACGTTTTTTTACGAATAGGCTTTCCAGGGACCGATAATGAGGGTAGAATTGCCAGTGCGTGGAGCCCAAGGGCTGCGCAGATAGCGACCTTTAACGACAAGGGAGCGATCCGATGAAGAAGGTCATTTTCAAACTGGCCATCCTGGCCATCGTGCTGAGCGCCATTCTGGTGAATGTCCGCTCAGGGGTTGGCTGAAGCGGCAGTTCCTGTGGGCCTACGGCAGGCTCAACACCAGTTCCAGGAAAATGCGAAGCCACGTTCCTCGGGTGGGCAGTGGGCACGAATAACTCCGCCCCGACCCTCCTTCTCAACGCGGTTCCCAACGGCGTGTCATCGCCGGCCGGGTTCCTGGCGGCCAACGTCGACGACAAGAAGGCGATGAAAGGCGCGGTGAATCCCAGGCCGCCGGTCAGCATGCTGGTGCCGACCCTGAAGATCGGCGACCGGCTCAAGATCGACTTCCTCTACCTGGGCTCCACGCGCTGGATCACCAACGTCACGCCGCTGGCCAAGTCCGTCTCGTCCGCCTCGTCCGCCTCGTCCTCTTCCGCTGCCGGCCAGGATGCCATGGCCTTTACGGTTGACGGCGTCAGGCCCCTGCGCATCGGTTCAGCCGCGGGCACGGGGCTGCGGGTGTCCAAGGGAACATTGGGCTGGACATTCGTTATCCGCAACGTGCCGAACCCCGACTCGGGGGCAGGCAAGCCCGCGACTCTGAGCGATCCTGAGATGGCCAGGAGGATCCAGCAGTTTGCCGCCGGCGAGCAGGTCTGCATCGACTACGAGACCGTCGACTACATGTTCGTCATCAAGGACATCCGCCCGGCCATCGTCAGCGGCACCGCCCGGGTCGTGAGCGTCGGCGAGAAGAACGTCATCAACGGCAGGCTTGGCATCCAGAACGTCATCTGCCCGCAGGCCGTCGTGTCAGGCGCCAAGGGCACGGAGTTTCTTCTCATCCGGCCGGACGACTCCGCCGGCGCCGGCCTGCCTGCCCCCAGCGCCAATCTGGCCCAGACTCTCAAGGGCCTCGCCAAGGGCCAGGTAATCCGGTACAAGTACTACATCCAGGGCGGCCTGCGCTGGCTGATCGACGCCCAACTCGACACCCAGACCGCCTCGCGAAACTGACCACCCGCGGCCACGGTTCATCGCGGAGGCCCGGTTTGTCATCGCACGGCCTTTGGCCGCAACAGAAAAAGAGTATCTCACGCAGCCCGAAGGGCCCTGCGGGAGGCCTTGGTGCGGCCTTTGGCCGCAACCAAGAGAAAGAGTACCTCGCGCAGGGGGCGCAGAGAGAAAAGAGGTCAGGAACCTTTTCCGGTCCAACCCCAGAGCAAGCAGGTAAGGAAACACTGTGAAACCAAAGCGCCTGTGGTCCAACATCGGCCGGAAAAGGTTCCTGACCCCTTTTCTCCCTCATGTTTTCGCTCTTTCACCAAAGTATAACAAGCCGAAGAGTATTATAGATTTAGGCTGCAAAGTACAATAACGTGTCGGCGGCTGGGAACTGCGTAGCGGATCCTGGCCTTACGCATTTTCTTCTCTTTTTCTTCTCTTCGCTGCTTGACATCCCGGCGATGCCTGCCGATAATGTATTAGCGACCAAGACAGCCGCGAGTGTGCGACTGGCGGGGCGAAAGCTCCCTTGGCCGCTGCTTTTTTATGGCCACTTCTTGATCCCCACGCCCGTCAACCGGCCTTGGTGTCGCCAGAATCGCCTTTGCATGGCTTGGTATTCCGGGGAGTGGTCTCCGCGAATCATCTCTCGGTAGAATACATTGCCGCACACATCCGCGATCTGAATCAGGTTGGACGTGTGCGACTTGGCAAAAAAGGCACTTTCGACAACGTGCAAAGGATCAAGGTGTTTCGACTGGGCAAGCAGGAACGACTGGAAACGCCGAAGGTTGTCGTCGCCGGTTTCTTTGGTTGGGTCCAGAATGACAATGCCGGACTTATCGCGTTGACCATCCAGAAACAGGTTGTACCGTTCCAATAGTAACTCCAAGGATCGGACTTCAGGCTTAACCATCCGGTCCCTCTTTGTCGTATCCACCTGCCGCTTGTCGATGATGACGCCCAAGAGGGTGATGTCCGTGGTTCCACCCACCAATTCCATCAACTCCCGCAGGAAGAACTCCCGCCGGGCCTGGTCCAACCCGACGAAAGCGCCTTTGCCGCGACGGATGTCCGAGGCTTTGATTTCCGCCTCCCAGGTAAGACCATAGCTTCTTTTGAAGTGAATCAACCTATCATTCCAGGCCTTCCATTTCCAGCCGTGGATTATGACCCCGACGCGGGCAAAATGCGTGCTCCCGCCCCAGCCTTTCCAATTCCCGCCTGGCGGATAGCCTGGGTCACCAGACTCATCGACAAACATCATGTGCATGATCGGAGCCTTTCTTCGTTAAACCTCGCCAAGTGTTTCATTCCCGCTTGCCCTCCCACTGACGGTAGAATCTCAGCACGGCGTCCAGCCGGCCCTGGTAGTCCCAACCCTCGCGCAGCAGGACATCCCGGTTGACGATTCCCACGTAGCGATCCGCCTCCCACAATATCGGCATTCGCGTCGCCGAACAAGGCGCCCGCCCCAAGCACGGCGCGTATAGATTACCCGAGAGCGCCTGCAACCGCAATAGCGGCATTGGCACCGGCATTGGCGGCAGGGAACGGGAGAACGTTAATTCTCGGCCTTCTCGGCCTTCTCGGCCTTCTCGGCCTTCTCGGCCTTCTTGGTTTGCGCGGGCTTGGGCGCGGGCGGGGCGATGGTCACGTTGCGGTCGTTTTTCTGCGGGGCGCCGGGCGTGCTTCGGCCGTTGTCCACGTAGCTCTGGAGCAGGGCGGTGAGCCTGGCCGTCACGTCGGGCTGCTCGGCCTGGAGGTTGCGGCGTTCGGAGATGTCGGCCGTGAGGTCGTACAACTGGACGTCGGGCAGGCCCCGCTCTTCCTTGCTGTTGGGCTTGGGCTCGCTCCATCCGCCGGAGCCGGGGCATAGCTCGAGCTTCCACTTGCCCTGCCGGATGGAGAATGACCCATTGATGGAGTGATGGACGACGGCCTCGCGCAGCGGCCCGGCCAGGGCGCCCGTCAGGGCCGGCAGGATGTTCACGGAGTCCTCGCCGGCGTTGTCGGGCAGCTTTGCCCCGACGATTGCCGCGCACGTGGCCAGCAGGTCGGTCAGGCAGATTGTCTGGTCGCAGGTGCTGCCCGCCTTGACGTGCCCCGGCCAGCGGGCGATGAACGGGATGCGATGCCCGCCCTCAAAGATGTCGGCCTTGTGGCCGCGGAAAACGAAGCTGGGGTTGTGGCCCTTCTCGGCGAGTTGCTTGAAGTTGGCCGCGGGCGAGCTGCCGTTGTCGCTTGTGACGATCACCAGCGTGTTCTCGGCCAGGCCGCGGCGGTCCAGGGCGTCCAGGACCTGCCCGACGGTGTAGTCCACCTGCATGACGAAGTCGCCGTAGTCGTTCAGGCCGCTCTTGCCCTGGAAGTCCTTTGTCGGGGCGATAGGCGTGTGCGGGGCGTTTAGCGGCATGTAGAGGAAGAAGGGTTTGTCATCCCCGCCCGCGGCGGCCTTGGCGCGCTCGTCGATGTATTGAACGGCCTTTGCCGTCAGCGTCGGCAGGACCTCGACGGCCTCGAAGTCCTCGGTGGCCAGGCCCTTTCGGATGTAGGTCCGCGTGGTCGTCGGCACGGCTACGAAGCGGTCGTTGTGGACATATACGTATGGCGGCATATCAAGCGAGGCGGATATGCCGTAGTAGTAGTCGAACCCCGCTGCCGGCGGGCCGTTGGCGATCGCCGCGGCGAAATCAACGTTGGACCCGTTGTTGGCGGCATCCTTGCCGTCGGTGGTGGGCAGGTCCATGCCGAGGTGCCACTTGCCCAGGCCGGCGGTGTGGTAGCCGCCGGCCTTGAGCAGGCTGGCGACGGTCATCCTGCCCGGGTCGATCAGGTGCCGTGAGTAGCCGTAAAGCACACCGCTTGCCAGGCTGGTCCGCCAGGAGTATCGGCCGGTGAGAATGCCGTATCGCGTCGGGGTGCATACGGATGATCCGCTGTGGGCGTCGGTGAAGATCATTCCGCCGGAGGCAAGGCGGTCCATGTTCGGCGTGGCGATCTTGCCGTCCTTGTTGAGGCATCGCAGGTCGCCGTAGCCCATGTCGTCGGCGAGGATGTAGACGATGTTGGGCCTGCCTGCCCTGGCTGCGGCGGGTTCGCCGGCCTTCGGCGCCGCCTGCGCCGTCGCGTCGCGGCGGCCCAGGAGCATCGCCGCGGCCCCGGTTCCCGTCCACCGTAGAAACCGCCGCCGCGTGATCTGCTTGTTCATATATTCGTTCCCGTGCATATCTTTGCGGCCACTACTTCAGCGAGCCGCTGTTTCGGCCGATCTCGATCATCTTGCCGATGATCTTCCCGGTAAGCTCGTAATCCTTCAGCAGCGGGAAGCCTTCCCACACGACGCTGCCGCCGGGCTCCACGATTATCACGTGCGGGATGCCGAAGACGCCCAGCTCCTTCTTGGTGCGCGCCTGGGTGTCGATGGCGCTGAAGTACTCGATCTTCGGCTTATTTAGGGCCCGCACGGCGTCCTCGGTCTCATCTGAGATGCCGATGACGACCAG
>Ga0315287_10006716_pt1 | contig 11484 bp, 16 predicted proteins | sample YL17G11_0_MG_FD_205037 | JGI IMG/M metagenome (GOLD analysis project Ga0315287, IMG submission 205037) | Sediment microbial communities from Yellowstone Lake, YNP, Wyoming, USA - YL17G11_0 | ecosystem: Environmental > Aquatic > Freshwater > Lake > Sediment | place: USA: Wyoming | collected...
CATGATGGAATATTCCCCATGTCCCAACGCTTCGCCAATAAAAATTCAACATCATCGCAATCGCCGATTGCAATCTGTGCCGATCGGCGAACATTGCCCGCAACAACAACTGCTCCTATGATATTCATAATATCAAGAGCGTCAATTGGTCGTAGATTTTTACCGGCACGTTTTTCTAAAATTAATGAAATCTGTTGAATACCCCAGCATAGGTCTTCGGGACCAGATGCAGTTCCTCCGAAGCCCTTAATCGCTGCACCCTTACCTCGTATTAACAATGTAGAAAAACTAAAGGAATGCTCTGAATCCCCATTCATTTTATCAGACAAGAACGCAGCTTTGAGTGTCTTCCCAAGTAATGCTACCCAACCTTCACGAGTATCCGGAACAATGAAATCAGCGTCAGGTGTATCTTTACGAATCGGTGATTTGAAGTTTTCTTTGATCATCGGGAGCTTGTCAATATTCTTTCTTTGAATATTGTATCCAACCCCCGATCCGAGCATTAGCATATCCATGGCCCATGTAAATGGTGCAACTGGTGAATCAATCACGGTAAATGCGCAGTTCTGTAAAGACGCCAATCCTAATTTATCGACAGTTTTTGTGCCCATTTGCCACCAAAATCTGCCCGCAACCGAGCCTTTTAAGCCTAAAAGGTAGTTTTTTAGGCGATTTTCTTCAATTTTTGTAAAGCCTACTTTAAGTTGCGTCCTACAGCTATTGATGACTCTATCTACGGTATCTTCAAAATCCTCAGTTGGCGAATTTGCATCCTCTTCGTTCAATCTTCTTGCATATGTGCGTTTATATGTTAGCAATCCCACAGTCGACCACGGCGTTACAATCTTGTTTGTCATTTTGTTCCTTTTATTATTTTATGTACTCACGAATTCTTCAGAAAGTTATTTACCTTGGAAAAACTATATTAACTAGGTTTTCTAGGTATAATGACTCATCTACCTTTTCCATCTCAACCGCATTATATCTGTCGTAATTCAATACAGTTGTATTATCTACGTATACTAAATTATACAATTTTGTTTTCGTGGGATTTACCATAGTCCTAACTTCAACAGACGCATTGCCGAATTTTTTAGTCAACTTTAACGTATACCCAATCATTAACGCTAGAGTAAAATCGTCGTATTTGTTTTCGTGAAGAATTTCCCAAGGAGTTGGCCAACTCTTTGGATTATAAGGATCTATTTTATGATTATGTATGATTAACGGAGCTTGCGCCCAAAATTCAGCTATAGAATTTAATGGATCATTTTCACTGTTGAGTTTTTGTCGGAACTCACACCAAGCTGAAAGTCTCTCTTCGGGAGATTTATTAAACATTGTAAAATATTTATTATTAGCAATTTGCCAGGTTGATATAATACTCTTCAACCTTTGCTAACCACATATCTTCATACTTATTGAAATTTTCCGGCAACAAATCAAATTGCTGATATTGAAAATCTCTGCTGCACATGAATATTACACCACGCTTTATATCACTCCCATACACTTCATTATGCGCTAGAATGTAGGCACATAATTGCAGATAATAGTCTTCCACCCATTCTGCTTTTTTAGGTTTATTGGTTTGTTTATAATCAAAAATTGCAGGCTCATTTTCAAATACACCAACTCCATCAGTTGTGCCAGAATATAAACTAGGAAAATATAAGCTTTGCTCTATGGCCCATATTTCATTGACTTTGCTGAGTCCATTTTCTATGATCACGTCAGCCATTTTGTGTGCTTGAACATGCACTAGGTTGTTGCCGGGTTGTCGTTTTTCACCAGCAATAAATCGTTCTAAATTTCCGTGCATTGCTGTTCCAACCCCAGCCGCCTCAGTAGAAATTCTTTGAGCATTATCTACTCCAACTCTTTTCTTCCATTCGTTTAATACTGTCATATCCTTTGTGGCGGACAAGATCGTGGTTACGCTAGGAGTTTTTTCACCATCAGGTGTGAGATAAATTCGTTTTCGAGTTATTGGATCATTAATCTGCTTGCATTGTTTGTATTGATATTTTTCCACAAACGGTGGTGGTGATATTAGAGCGGTCATATACTCTAATTATAGCAGATCGTATTTGAGATTAATAGTCTTTTGACACAGCATTATGTGCCATTTGATCAACTGATTTACCAGTTGGGATACCGATTGGTTGTGCATCTTGATCCGACTGCACTTTGGTACCTAATGTGATTCCTTGATCGTTGTAATCTTGGATCAACGGTTGCAGTTCCGGATTTTCATCATATAAGCGAGCGAACTGGTTATAATCAATTTCTCCATATCCCATATTTTTAAGAAGATTACTCAAGGCTGGATATGATAGACTTTGCGGGGCGTGTTCTGAATCTCCACGCCCAACTATGTTTCGTAGTACTGTTTCTAAATCATCTACAAACCTATCTGTTACCTCGAATAATCTCATGGCGTATTACTTTGATAATTTGCTCATTACTGAATGAGCTTCGGCCAATTTACTTGCACGGGCCATTTGACGGCTTTCACGCAACCCTCTTCCAGCAGTTACATCACCACCAGTTGCTGCATCACTTGCACCAAATTCGTCTGAAGGATTCATTGAGTCCATAGATGCTGGGTCAGATAATTCGTCATCTACACCTAAGCCTCCGAGGCCGTTCATACCCATAGGGGCCTGGGCAGATTCTTCCCCTGCCAACACTGCAACTGCGCGAGTAATTGATTCACGACTTTGGGTCAATGAAGATAGTGCTTCTTGTAATGCAGGAGTAATCGCCGCTTTAAATGCATCGGCTTCAGCCTGGCCAAAGTTGGCGCGAATGCTATCCGCCAACTCGATCATACTCTTTGTCTGATATTGGCCAACACGCTGCATCCAACTGGTAAAGTCATTAACCATATCTGTTCCGGCTGTGATGTCCTTAGCTTTGCCCTCTTCGTCTTCATTAATCATCCTTTTCAAACCTTCAATGATGATATATTGATGTGCTCGACGGATACCTTCTTTAATCTTTTTATTTTTAGATTTTTCTTCTTTCTCAGCATCCTTGCCAGTGTACTTGTCACCCTTTACAGCCATACCACTTTGTTGTTTACCACTCTTATCTGTCCAAGGTTTATCTGTCTTCACGGCAGCTTCTTTGACTTTCCCATCCTTCTTTTTTGCTCCGGCGATTTTGTCAGCGTAAGTAACCTTATTTTTTGGTGGCGCCAATTTAGCAAATTTTTTCTTATCCACTGCTTCTGTTGTATTCATGTCAATTCCTTCTTTTTTCTTTAATTCGGCGACCATTTTACTCTCACCGAGCATCTCTTTGATTTTAGTGTTCAGCAAATTCAACATAAACTTGTCTCGCTGATACCCCTCATTCGCAAGCAAATCATTGAAACCTGCTGATGTTTCCAAATGATTTACTTTAGTTCTTAAAAGATTTCGATAGTTTTCTAAATCTTCACGAGTATATTTGTTAAAGTCGATCTTTGTTCCAAATTTTTTGAACATGTTTTCATTCAAAAATGTTGAAGTAACGGTAGAGCTAAAATCAGTTGTTTTCATGGTAATCCAAATTGATAAAACTATTTATCGTAATTGTCGTAACTTTTCAAAAGACGACAATATGGTTTTCTTTGCATACTCAGCTTTAAGATGTGCAATCCCTTGTTTAACCACTAAAGAATCAAACCTTTCCCAGTCATTTTTCTTGGCCATCTTAGAAGCAACTCGCTTGCATTGTTCTTCTTCAAAAGAATTAAATCCATACTGCATATCTTGCGAGACAATTTTATCATCAATTGGCCGCCCGAGGGCCAATTTATTCGCAATTAATACGGCAGATTGTGGCAGATTTATATTTTTAATTATTATTGAATTGACCCTATTTAAAATAGAATAAAACCCTGTTTTATCTCTCACCACAAAATATCCATCGAAGTTAATAGAACCATTGTCCTCTTTCCTTGGTATAATGATTCCCTTAGATCTAAAATCCTTTCGAACCCCATTTGCTAGGTCTTCAACTTGTTTATGTAATTGCTCTGTTAATTTCATGGCCGTTATTAATAACTATTGTGCTGCTATCATTAGTTAGCTTATAGACATTCTTTCTAACCAAATTCTGAGCTACCCATGTTTCATGTTCATCTAGTGCCGCTAATGGAATATTTGAGGCATGCGACCTAATAAAATTGCGTTCTTCATTAGTGATGACAATAGATATATCACCAAGTAGATGATGAATTTTCATGTTAATGATTTGTTAGAATAACCACTACCGTAGATAATACTCCAGCGATAACAGTGCCTGCGGTACCTAATAAGACCTTGATCATATTCATATGACTTTTTTCGATTATTGTCTGTAGGTTACTTACTTTTTGTTCGATAATAGTTAATCGATTCTCTATGACAGAGTAACGCAATGCACATAATTCAACGTGAGCGTCAAGGCTTGTTTTTTCTATAGACATTGGTATCTCTTTATAAGTTTGGCTGTTATTATTCCCTTTCTGATGCCACAATAACAATATTCTTATATTGAGGATCTTCCAAATCAAATACTGCCTTGAATATATTTATCGTTTCAGTTAATTTTTCAATAATGGGCACTTGATGTAAATCATTCAACAATAATCCTATTGAATTGCCGAGACCGTCGTCGTATGATAATGCCCTATCAGGATAAAATGTAAAAGTCCATACGTTTTGTATACCCTTGTATTTTGTGCCAAATCCACAACCTTTTATATCAATTTTTTCCACTGTCGGAGGATTATCATAATCTATAATCGATCTAAGCCCTATGCATTGTTGTAAAGTAATCCAATTTTTATATTGATTTTGTTCTAATAAACTACCATATCCAGCCCTCACTATCTTTGGCTTTGTTATGTCAATTAGAGTTGTTATTTTAATGGATTCCAGTATATGCCTATATTTTGTTATAGATATTTATAGGCAAAAAAAAGCGACCATGAAGATCGCTTTTTCTTTATCAATTTACTAGTTATCTAGTATTAATATGTGTATGCTGCAACTGTGTATGAACCTAGTGCAAGACCGTTAACAGTTCCAAGTGCTTGGATAGCACCTTGCAGAGCCAATGCTGTGGTTGTATAACCAGTCGCACCAGCGATGAGACCTTGTCCCAAATAACCTGCACTGTTAGAATCAACACCAGTGTCTTCAATCGCAAAACGCAATGTTGTAGATGGTGTTCCGACCATCGCAACAGTTGCAACTGTTCCAATTGCTGTGCGGAAAATTTGATCCAAAGCTCCGTTAACAACACCGATGTCGCTTGCTGTGCCAGGGGTATTTGGTGTTCCTGTGAAAACAGTGGCCGTTGTTGCTGAGGATGCAAAGTTTTGTGTGCTCCAAGCAGTAAGTGTATAGTGGCTAACGGTACTTGGACGTTGGCTTGGTGTGCCGGCTGCGCCGTGTACGCGAGAAATTCCGAATGTCATATAAATCTCCTTATGTTATGACGTCCCTATATAGGACTATTGTGCAATTATTTATATCAAATGATGAAAAAATGCCCATTATTCACTATGATTTACATCACCTTTGATAATTCTTAAGCTTTTTGTAATTTCCCTCGCTTCTTTTAATTTACGAATTCCGCGTACAAATTTAGCAGAATCTGCGCCCTTAATTGAATTAATAAAACGGCGTTCTAGTTCATAAGCAGATTCTGAATCGAAATTCTCTCGAATTGAATTTAATAAATTAATGGCTGAATCGATAATATGGATAGCCCTAGATTCAAGGATAGATTCCTTATCTTTCTTGATAGCATAATCATTAAGTTCTTCTAATAGACTCTTTGTTCTTTTTTGCACAAAACAATCCCTTCTTTGTAATATTTAGTCATTTTTATGTTGTGGTGAGAATTGTTCTTGTAATTTATGTTGCGGGGCCACACAATATAAATATAGGCACACACAAGGAAAACACCATGAAATCAATTTATAAATTCCTCGAGAATTTGTTCAAACCAGTAACTCATCAAAATAAATTAGAAGAATATATTGTATCGCATAATCCACAATCAGTAAACGATGTTGAAAAATTGACACGAGATTATGATAGAAAAATGAAGCAAACAATCGGAACTCTTGATAGTTCCGGGCCGAGAAGCTGGCCATTATAAGTTAATCAATACACTTTTAAAAGTGCAGGTTTATTGTTATAATAAATAAAAATGCAATAATATTGCGACACATACACACAAGGAAAAATATGTTTAAAAATGCATCAGAAGTAAAACTTCCAGAAATTAAATTTACAAAGAATGGATATGAGATCCGTGCCGACGTTTTAGGTATGGCAAAGGATTTGGTCCAAGCTGAATACAATCTTAAATTTCATGGATGGGAAATTTCCGCGGAACGCGATGAAAAGACCGGTCAAATTATTAATAAGGTAGCAATGCCTGAATTTCCGGGAATTGATAAAGTACTAGAGGCCGCGGAAAAATTATATACGTTTGTTAATAAGGCAAAATAAGCACCCGGGCATAGCCCACTATAATAAAAAAGCTTAATAGTGCCGAAAATTAAAACGCCCCTAGGGGCGTTTTTTATTAGTGTTGTCCCAAAGGATCCGTTATCACTAATTGTGGGCCAACCGATGTTCCTCGTATCATTATATTGCCCGTATGCATATCAGCATAGAAGCTACGGTTTTCTTTGAGAAGTTTTCTGATAATGCCAACCGCCTGAATCAATTGTTTATTAGAAGTTAGATATTCAATCTCTTCTGCCCCAACAAATGCCCGTCTCAATCTTTCAGCTATGATTTTCCATGCTTTTTCACCACCTATCAGTGGTGTGGTTTTATCAAATACCTGGTTTGCTAACCCTGTAATAGATTCATCACTAAACTCTTCAGGTTTGTGCAAAGCTTCTATTTTATATTTTGGAATAACTTGCCCAGATGAATCTGATACTATTTCAACAACATAAACCCTAGGTAAAAATATATTTGATTCTATATACGGGGCGATAGCAGTTACATATTGATAGTATCCGTCATTTTGCAATTTGATTGGCAAATATGTTTTCTTTTCAAATTCATGTGGATCTTTTGGATTTATATTACCATATGCATTAATGCCAGCATTTCCCCCTGCCATTTTTCTATCAGCAATTTTTGATAATTTATCTATGTCAAAATCTTTGTTTATCCTGCTATTCAAGGTCTTCGGATAAACTAATTCACTGAGCTTCATATCAACTAACTGGGTCCGTCAATACTAATTGTGGCCCGTGCGGAGTTCCGCGAATCATTGCATTGCCAGAGTGCATGTCATTAAGGGCTGTAGTATTTGATAAGATTGATTTAATTATTTCTACAGCTTGAATTAGGTGTTCATTGTCGGTCTGTACAGACTTACCATCAATCATTTTATCTATCTGGCGAATCATTGCTTTCCATATAGATTCTTTTTCAGTCTCTCCTGTTAGGATAGGAGGTACAAAATTAGGAAATAATCCAATGGCCATTCCCAATAGTGATTCTTCACTAAAATCAGTATATGTGTGCAACTTTTCAATTTTATACCGCGGAATTCTTGCTCCCTTGGGATCAGTTGTCATTTTAATTTCATATACTCTTGGTAAAAATGGATTTGATTCTATGTACGGTTGTATCCATCTAACATATTCATAATATGAATCTCGATGAACAGGCATCCAATTCTTTTTGTTGAACATGTGTGGATCTTTTTTATCAATCGCCCCATATGCATATGACCCAAACCCAGGAGAATCAATTTTTTTACGAAATTTGTGTTTTTTATCTGACAAATTGGGAGCATCGAATGGTGTTGATTTCTTAATATCACTAAATTTTGGATATACCAGTTCAAATATTTTCATGGTAATGTAATAGGTTCTATATCAAAATACTCAGGGTGTGCTTTATTTATTTGTCGCATAATAATACCGGCCATCGCATGCGCTTGATTTTCCTCTGGACTTCCGGTATTACCACTGTTTGAGTTTAATTTGTTTTCTTTATCTTGCTTATAGTGGCATAATTCATGCGTCAAGGTTCGCAGTATGTCTAACGGATGCCGTTTATCAATTCCGAGATATACAACATTCTCATCATCCCTATATTGCCCGAATGTTGGTTGTTCAACATCGTTTAGTTGCTTTTTTAATCTGATGTAGGGTAACGAGTTCAACTTCAATTCACGCATTATTATAGGCAATGAGTTGCTCAGCATATCAATGAATGTTGGAGTATTTTTAAGCTGAGATAATTTCATTATTTTTACGAATCTGAGAATGTAACATCATTTCTATTGAAAAATTTCATTACTGGAGATTTTCCTTTTTCTTTGATATTTAAAGCAACTTTCCATTGATTAGATTTACTATGATCAATTGTGATATATTCCACCTCTGATGATATAGGATTACCCTCGATTGAAGAAATATTACTGAGTCTTTCTGGACCAGCCATTTCTTGACTAGTTGGCTCATTAACGGCAGTCATTCGTGCCCTAGGCGCCATCATTGTAATCATATTACCTTTATAAGGTGATTTTTCAAAAGTTTCTTTTTCAAATTTGCCTATTGTTCCAGAAATATTAACTTTATCACCTTTTTTAAGATCTAAATTAGATGTAAATTGTTTAACAAGTTGATTATTTTCGGTTTTCATCGTCAATATTTGACGTATACCTGAATCGCCATAAAACATTGGGTTACCTTGATATCTATGTGCAGACACCACGGATGCTGTAAATTTTATTTTTTGACCAACTGGGCCTATTGGATCATTATTAATTTGTGCAGCCGGTGTATGCACAATATTGTCACGTTCTTTGAGGAAAGATCCCGCAAGTGCGGCGATAAATCCCATAGCATTGGCTGGTACATATTCTATTCTCACATATTTTATCAAATTTTGTATAAAATCTGACCTATCATTAATTTTAGAATTTACCCATTTTATTGCGTCTTCTGCATTTTTTCTATCTTGCTCAGTAATTTTAACTCGGTTATCTTCTTTGGATCCAGGCTGGGGCCAGAGATGGGCTTGCATCCCAGACACAGTAGATACATCAAAAGATCGTGGCCTAAATCCTTTATCTCTTGTGATGACGGCAAAAGCTAGAGCCAGCAATTCCGGAACATGGTAAGTGTGTTGAGTTCTGCCATAACGACCAATATCCTCGTAACCTGATATCTTTGAATCAAAATCTTTGAAAAATTCAGCCATTGCTGCTACATGCGAAGGATCTGCATGTCCTAAAAAGTCCTTTAGGCAAGATCTACCAACTTGAATAAATTTTTCATCCTCATTTTTAAGAATAAATGTATCATTGCGTCTCACATTTTTTTTACAATGTTCGCAATGTATCGGAGAATGTTTATATCGTTCAGGAAGTTCCATCCCCGGAATTGCTTTCACGATAGTTTCATTGCCAAGTTGTTCCAATTTTCCAGCAAAAGTCCAACCATTTAATTTAGGGGCGGTACCTGAAATAGTTAAAAGTTGATATTCTATGTATATTGGTTCAGCATCGGAATCTTGATCTCTTTGTTTTTGAACTTCGAAGGTTTTTTCACCAAATTCTATAGTTACGGGTGGACAATTTAATTTTTGACATTTTTTGTTTAGCTTTGCAATGTCGTCTTCTAATTTAGGAATATTTTCTACTGGGATTTTGAATACTCGTGTTTTCATCTCATCCTGAGATTCGTTATTATCTGCTTCTATAAGTTGAGAAAATTTCATCTTAATCCCTTCACAATAATATGTCCGCTAGAAGGAATGTAGAAACCGGACTATAAGGGTTAATGGGACGGTCATAGCCATCATCTTCGGGATAAACAGGGTATTGATCTTTATTCATAATAAAAAGTGCTCACTCCGAGAAAATTGGCGTATTTTCTCTGGCAGCAGCCGCCTAACACTATCGTAAGTTTAACGGTCCCAAAGTAGTGTTATAACTATTTATTAAATTCGAGTAAAATGATAATCCCCATCCGCCCCCATTGCGGATGAAAACATAGGGGTGACTAGCCTAAATCCAAGACTTTCAACATATTTTATTACCTCATCCTTCAATGGGGCCCCTGTATTGTACTCAACATGCTGCAATTCTAATATTAAGTGTTTACATGTTTTTAAGGTATCCTTGGCTCCGCGCAATGCATCCATCTCGGCTCCTTGAATATCCATCTTGATCATATCTGGCAACGGGAATCCTCGCTGTTTCACGATGGTATCAAGAGTCATGGTTTGCTTCATAACCTTATGCGCTTCGTCATATAGAAATTTGGCATCAGGACTAAATTCTTCATTTTCTCTGTAATAACTATTGCCAGCTGGATTTTCTTTATTTTCATAAAAAGAAACACTCTTGTTATCAACATTACTCAATACGCCCATATTGTACAACATGCCTTCCTCTTTGAATAAGAATTCGCTCGCATCCATTGCTTCGAATGCTACATATTTTGCATTGGGCCATACCGTTTTTGCAGCATCTGTCCAATGCAGTACACTTGCGCCGATATCATAAATCACTGCCGGATTGATTGATAAATCATCCCTCATATGCTTTAGATATGTTTGGTGCTCCGCGGGCATTGCAAATTTACTACGTATTTCACGCAATCTAGCTCTTACATCATCGTCGGGATTTTTGGCTTTCATATTTTGGTCAACTGCAAAAGTCCATGATCCAATGTGATCGCAAATTATGCTCGTATCTGCCCATAATTTAAATCCTCGATCTCTAACTTGATTGCAGAAGTGTACATCTTCGCTAACTGTATTCGCATGATCAATTGCTGGATGATATAGAAAATGTGGATATGGAATCGCCTTCAATACCTTTGTATCAACCAACACGCAACCGAAGCCACACCCATCAATTGGTACGAGGCCTTGTCCTTTAATGTCAGCATAATCGACATGACTAACTCCGCCATGGGCGTTCTTCCTCATAATTTCAATAGTATGTCTTCCTGGAATGCGTTGTATATATATTCCTGATACTATATCTTTATTATGCGCCACTAATTTTTTCAAGGTATCTGGAGGAAAAGATATGTCGCTGTCTACACAAAACAAATAATCGTATTGATGGCCCATAGCCCAATGGGCGATTAAATTGCGTACTTGATCAACTTGGTATCCCCAAAAGTATTGAAAATCAGGCTTTGCGCATCCTTCGGGCACAATCAAATCGTATATACTCTTAAATGTTTGAGCTTCTATATTTTTATTAGTTGGAGTTGCTATCAATATTCTTTTCAATGGTTTTCCTTCATTTTTTGGACTGATGTTTATATATGGAACGGGTGCCACTTGTTTCTTAGGTATATCAATCGGTACGACCTTTGGTATAATAGCCACCGTTTTGGGATCTTCGCGTACTAAATTAGGAGTCATTCCCAAAACCGTAGTTATTGTCTGAGTCTGTTCTTCTTGATTTATTTTATAGTCGTTTATTGGACTAGCA
>Ga0315287_10006718_pt1 | contig 11482 bp, 8 predicted proteins | sample YL17G11_0_MG_FD_205037 | JGI IMG/M metagenome (GOLD analysis project Ga0315287, IMG submission 205037) | Sediment microbial communities from Yellowstone Lake, YNP, Wyoming, USA - YL17G11_0 | ecosystem: Environmental > Aquatic > Freshwater > Lake > Sediment | place: USA: Wyoming | collected...
TCGCACGGCGATGAAGAACGTGGTGGCCGTCCAGCGCGGCGGCGCCGCCAAGGCGGATGCGGATGCGCTGGCCGAGCTGCAGAAGAAGGGCATGCAGTACGACGCCATGCCGGCGTCCGAACGCGAGGCGATGCGCAAGGCGACGGCGAGCGTGGTCGAGGACATCAAGAAGCGCGTCGGCGCGCCGCTCGTCGACCAGGTGCTGGCCGAAGTCAAGAAGGCCGGCGGCTGACCGACGACGGTCGAGAACGAGGAGGAACGGCCATGACCGGACATATGGACTACGCGCCGGCGCCCGCCACCGGTGCGTTGCGCCCGCTGGCGGTGCTGATCGCCGCGCTCGACGTCGGGGCCGCGTGGACCCTGGTGGGGTTGGTCGCGGCCATGGTCGCGATCGTCTCGGCGCAGGTGTTCATGCGCTACGTGCTCAACAGCTCGATCGGCTGGACCGACGAGGTGTCGCGCCTCACGTTCGTCTGGTCGATCTTCCTCGCCAGTCCGCTGGGCATCAAGGCCGGCGTGCACATCGGCATGGAGATCCTGACCGCGCGCCTGCCCGCGAACGTGCAGGACGTGCTCGCGCGCGCGGTCGCCCTCGTCGGCGCGGCGATGATGGCGCTCGTCGCCTGGCAGGCGGCGCGCCTCGCCTTTGACCAGTGGGACGAGCTGATGGCCTCGGTCAACGCGAGCTCCGCCTGGTTCATCGTCGCCGTCGCCATCGGCGGCGCGCACTCGTCGCTGCACCTCCTGTGGATCACCCTCACCGGCAAGGGCGCCGTCGACGAAGATCTGGCCAAGGACATCGACTGATGACGCTCCTCATCATCTTCCTGTTCCTGGGCATCGCCCTGCTCGGGATGCCGCTCGCGTTCGCGCTGGGGGCGAGCGCCGTTGCCGGACTGATCGTCAGCGACGTCGACTTCAATCTGCTGCCGTCGCGCATGATGAACGCGGTGAACGCGTTTCCGCTGATGTCGATCCCGTTCTTCATCCTCGCCGGCGAGCTGATGCTCAAAGCCGGCATGATGGAGCGGCTGATCGACCTCGCCAACACCATCGTCGGCCGGGTGCGCGGCGGCCTCGGCCACGTGACGATGCTCGCCGGTCTGGGCCTGTCCACGGTGTCGGGCGCGGCGGTGGCCGATGCGAGCGCCCTCGGCAGCACGCTGATTCCGTCGCTGCGCAAGCACTATGGCGTCGGCTTTTCCGCTGCCGTCTGCGCGGCGGCGGCCAATCTGGGTCCGATCATCCCGCCGTCCGGCGCGATGATCGTCTACGCGTTCATGGCCGGGCCGACGGTGTCGGTCGGCGGCATGTTCATGGCCGGCATCGTGCCGGGGCTGATCCTCGTCGCAGCGATGATGGCGGCGGTCTCCGTCATCGCGATCCGCCGCAACTACCCGCTCACCGGCGAGGCGTTCGCGTTCGCCCGCGTCTTCCACGAGTTGAAGCGCTCGATCATCATCTTCCTGATGCCGGTGGTGGTGATCGGCGGCATCGTCGGCGGCGCGTTCACGGCCACCGAAGGCTCGGCGATCGCGGTAGTCTACGCGCTGATCATCGGCTTTTTCATCACCCGGAAGCTGACCCTCGCCGATCTCCCCGAAGCCATCATCCGCACCGCCGTCACCTCGGCGATCGTCGGGGCGATGATCGCCTTCGCGTCGGTCGTCACCTACATGCTGACGATCGACCAGCTGCCGCAGCAGCTCACCGTCCTGATGAAGTCGCTCACGTCGAGCCCGATCGCCTACCTGCTGATCGTGGCCGCGGCGCTGTTCGTGGTCGGCATGTTCCTCGAGTCCAACGCCGCCTACATCATGCTGGTGCCGCTGCTGCACCCGATCGCGCTGCAGTACGGGATCGACCCGCTGCACTTCGGCTTCCTGTTCGTGTTCAACCTCGTGATCGGGATGCTGACCCCGCCGGTCGGTGTGGTGCTGTTCGTGCTGTGCGGGCTGACCGGACTCAAGCTGGGCGAGCTGACCAGGCACGTCTGGCCGTTCATCGCCATCATGTACGCGCTGCTGTTCGTCTGCATGTTCTACCCGCCGCTGGTGCTCACCGTGCCGCGGCTGCTGGGTTATTGAGGCGCCGCCGGCCGCCATGTCACCCGCGAGCCTCGCGCCGCGCGAGCTTTTTGCCGCGCCGAAGCACTTCATCGGCTGGATCACGCCGTCGGCCAACACGGTCGTCGAACGGATCACGCTCGGGATCCTGCGCGATTTCCCGGCGGTGTCGGCGCACTTTTCGCGGACGTCGGTGGTCGGCGCCAGGGATCCGTTCCCGTCGAGCTACGACTTCGACGACATGCTCGCCGCCGCGCGGCTCCTCGCCGACGCGCAGCTCGACGTGATCGCCTGGAACGGCAGCAAGGGCGGCAGCATCGATTTCGCCCTCGATCACGACCTCGTCGCACGGATCGAACGGGCGACCGGGGCCCGCTCGACGACCTCGACGCTCGCCATCGACCGCGTCTTTCGCGAGGATGGCGTGAAGCGCTTCGCGCTGGCATGCCCCTATGTGGATTCGTATCGGCAACGCATCGTCGACACGTTCGGGCGCGAAGGCTACGAATGCGTGGCCGCGCGCAACGCGGGCCTGGCGGACAATTACTCGTTCTCGCGCATCCCCGCCGACGCCATCGTCGCGATGCTCCGCGAGGTGGCGCAATCGAAGCCGCAGGCGATCATCGCGTTCTGCACCAATTTTCCCGCCGGCCCGCTGGTCGCCGAAATGGAGGACGAGCTGGGCGTGCCGATCTACGACACGGTGACGATGGCGGTCTGGGCCGCGCTGAAGCTGGTCGCCGTCGACACGCGCCCGGGCCGCGCCTGGGGCCGGGTGTTCGACCGATGACGCCTGCTCCGGATTCGCTGCTCGTTCGCGGCGCGCGTGTGCTGACGATGGACGATGCCGGCCACGACTGGCCGCGCGCCGACGTGGTCATCGAGAACGGCGTCATCGCCGCCGTGGGGCCGGACGCCGCGCGCGGCTGGCCGCGCCCCCTTGGCCGCACCGTCGACGGCGATGGGCTGCTGGCGATGCCCGGACTCATCAATGCGCACTTTCATTCGCCGGGAAACCTGCTCAAGGGATCGCTCGACGGCCTGCCGCTCGAATTGTTCATGCTCTACGAAGTGCCGCCGCTGGCCGACGCCGGCGCCGGTGCTCGCCTTGGCTATGTCACCACGATGCTCGGCGCGATGGAGATGCTCCGGCGCGGGATCACGGCGGTGCACGACGATGCCTATCACGTTCCCGTCGCGACCGGAGAATCGATCGACGCGATCATGCAGGCCTACCTGGACGCCGGAATCCGCGCGACGGTAGCCATCGACCAGCCCAATATTGTCGAATACGACAAATATCCATTCCTGCGCGAACTCCTGCCCGACGATGTCCTGCGCGCGATGGAAGCGGCGCCCCGGCAAACGGGCCCCGAATTGCTCACGCTGTACCGCCATCTCATCGATCGCTGGCACGGCGCCGGCAATGGCCGGCTGCGCGCCGCCGTGTCGTGCTCCGCCCCACAGCGGGTCACCCACGACTATTTCGCCGGGCTGTCGGCGCTGAGCCGGGAACACGACCTGCCGTTCAACATCCATATCCTCGAGACCAGGCTGCAGCGTGTCCTCGGCACCGAAAAATTCGGCAAGTCGCTGGTCCGCTACGTCAGCGATCTCGGCTTGCTCGACGAGCGGATGATGGTCATTCACGCGATCTGGATCGATGACGACGACATCCGGCTCCTGGCCGAGGCCGGCTGCACCGTCGCGCACAACCCGGTGTGCAACCTGCGGCTGGGGAGCGGCGTGATGCCGTTCTATCGCCTGCGAGCCGCCGGCGTACCACTGTGCCTCGGCACCGACGAGGCAACGGTCGACGACTCGATCAACCTCTGGTTCGTCGCCAAGACGGCGGCACTGCTGCACACGATCGCCAATCCCGAGTACCGGGACTGGCCCACGGCCCGCGAAATCTTGCGGGCATTGACCCGTGGCGGCGCCCGCGCGCTGCGGCAACCCGATCGCCTGGGGCAGCTCGCGGTGGGCTGCGCGGCCGATCTCGCCCTGCTCGACCTCGACACGCTGGCCTTCACGCCGCTCAACGACCTCGAGCGCCAGCTCGTCTTCTGCGAGGACGGCAGCTCGGTGCGCTACACGATCGTCGCCGGCCGCGTGGTGTTCGAAGACGGCCGCGTCACCACCGTCGACGAGCGGGCATTGCGCGCCGAAGCCCGCGACCTGATGGCCGCACAGCGCATGCCGCTGGCGCGCGCGAAGGAACAGGCGTCCAGGCTGGAACCGTATTACCGCTCCATGTATCTGCATGCGGCCAAAGCGGATGCAGGCATGAACCGCTGGCTAAGTTGACACCCCCCGCACGCGGCTGGTCTTGACGCGCCGGACCCTTCAACCAAAGTTCCGAGTCCCGAGAGGAAATCAGACACCATGTCGACACTCAATCCTGCCGCAAGCACAGGCCACATCGACCCGGCGATCGCCGAGCGAGATGTCACGTTTCGTCGAATCATCTGGCGGCTGATCCCTTTCCTCACGATCGTATGGTTCCTGGCCTGGATCGATCGCGTCAACGTCGGCCTGGCCAAGCTGACGATGATGAGCGACCTGCAGTGGTCCGACACAATCTACGGCGCCGGCGCGGGCATCTTTTTCCTCGGCTATTTCTTCTTCGAAATCCCAAGCAACCTGTTGCTGCAGAAATTCGGCGCCAGGAAGACGATCATGCGCATCACGCTGGGCTGGGGCGTGGTATGCGTCCTCATGGCGTGGGTCACCACGCCGCTCGAGTTCTACATCCTGCGCTTCCTGATGGGGGCCTTCGAGGCAGGTTTGCAGCCCGGCGTCATTCTCTATCTGACCTACTGGCTGCCCACCCACCGGCGCGGCAAGGCGCTGGGATTCTTTGTGTCGGCGTCGGCCATTTCCCTGGTGTTCGGCAGCCCGATCGCCGCCTACATCATGGACAGCTTCGGCGGTGTCGCAGGCTACAAGAGCTGGCAATGGCTGTTTCTCATCGAAGGCACTCCGTCGATCATCGCCGGCATCGCGGCGTACTTTGTGCTGACCGATTCACCCAGACTGGCGAAGTGGCTGTCGGACAAGGAAAAGGCCCATGTCGCTCTCGAATTGTCCGCCGAGGACGCGGTAGTCGGTCCCCGCGAGCACAGCGTCTGGGCGTCGTTGCGCCAGCCCAGCATGTGGGTGCTGATTGCAGTGTATTTCTGCATCATCGCAGGCAATGCGACGCTCGTGTTCTACGGGCCGAGCATCATCCGCGAGGTCGGCTTCAAGGACATCAAGACGCTGGGCTGGGTGCTGGCGGGCATCTATGGTTGCGGTTGGGCGGGGATGATCGTCAACGGCTGGCTCGCCGACAGGCAAAAGGAAATCCGCCTGCACACCGCGGTCGCCGCCGCCATTGGTGCGACCGGCCTGCTGCTGACGGCCTATTTCCTGAGTGAGAGGAGCGCCATCGGCGTGGTCCTTTCGCTGGCGCTTTCCTCTGCCGGCACCATGGGCGCGATTCCTGTGTACTGGCAGATCCCGGGACGGTATCTGTCCGGAACGGCCATCGTCGTGGGCCTTGCGCTCATCAATTCGATCGCCAATCTGGCAGGTTATTTTTCGCCGCAGCTGCTGGGTTATCTGAAGACCACCACCGGCCAATACGGCAACGGACTGCTGATGATCGCGGCCGTCGAGTTCATCGCCACCGCGTTGCTCCTCTTCTTCGTTTCCAAGGAAAGGACGAATTTGAAGGTCGTTGCCTGAGCATCGCGATCCGGGCCGAGACCCCGGCCCCGCATTGCACGATGGTGGCCCCCCTCGGGGCGCCACCCCGTTCCACCGCAGGGAGCATTCAAGTTGATTTCACGTGTGCTGCTGGGCATGCTGACGCCCTCCTCCAACACCACGCTCGAGCCGGTGACCACCGCGATGATCGCCGGCATCCCCGAAGCCAGCGCCCATTTCGGCCGCTTCCGCGTCACCGAGATCGCGCTTTCGGACCAGGCGCTGGGCCAGTTCGACGACACCGAGATCCTGCGCGCGGCCGAGCTGCTGGCGCACGCCAAGGTAAAGGTCATCGGCTGGAACGGGACCTCGTCCGGCTGGCTCGGCTTCGACGCCGACGAGCGGCTGTGCCGCCGGATCACCGAGGCCACGGGCATGCCGGCCTGCACGTCGGTGCTGGCGTTGAACGAGATCTTCCGGCTCACCGGCGTCACGCGCTTCGGCTTGGTGACCCCCTATCTGGATGACGTCCAGGCCGCGATCGTGAGGAACTACGCGGCTTCGGGCTTCGCCTGCGTCGCCGAGCGCCATCTGCGCAAGCAGGACAATTTCTCTTTCTCCGAAGTCAGCGCCGACGAGATCCGGCGCATGGTGCGCGAAGTCGCGCAGGACCGGCCGCAGGCGATCACCATTTTCTGCACCGGGCTGCGCGGCGCGCCGCTGGTCGAGGAACTCGAGGCCGAGACCGGCATTCCGATCTACGACACCATCGCCACCGTCGTGTGGAAATCGCTCCGGCTCGCCGGCGCCGATCCCCGCCGCATCACGGGCTGGGGCCGGCTGTTCCGGGACGTCGCCTAGCAACCCGGCCGCCGAACCCATGAGCCACTTCGATCTTGTCGTTCGCAACGCGCGCGTGGCCACCGCGGCGGACGTGTTCAACTGCGACATCGGCATCAGCGACGGGCGGATCACGGCGCTGGGCACCGGTCTCGCCGCGGGCGCGCAGAACATCGACGCCGCCGGCCGCTGGGTGCTGCCGGGCGGCATCGACGGGCATTGCCACCTCGACCAGCCGATGAGCGACGGCTCCCGGATGGCCGACGATTTCCATTCCGGCACGCGCTCGGCCGCCTGCGGCGGCACGACCACGGTGATTCCTTTCGCCTGCCAGCAGAAGGGCCAGTCGCTCGCCGCCGCCGTCGCCGACTATCATCGCCGCGCCGACGGCAAGGCGGTGATCGACTACGCCTTCCACATGATCGTCAGCGATCCGACGCCGGACGTGCTGCACCGCGAACTGCCGCAACTGATCGCCGACGGCTACACGTCGTTCAAGATCTACATGACCTACGACGACCTCAAGCTCGACGACCGGCAGATGCTGGAAGTGCTGGCCGTCGCGCGCCGCGAGGGCGCACTGGCGATGATCCACGCCGAGAACGCGGACTGCATCGCCTGGCTGACGGAGCAGCTGGTCGCGGCCGGCCACACGGCACCGAAGTTTCACGCGACATCGCGGCCGATGCTGGTCGAGCGCGAGGCGACGCATCGCGCCATTGCGCTGGGCGAACTGGTCGACGTGCCGGTGCTGATCGTCCACGTCTCCGGCCGGGAAGCAGTCGAGCAGATTCGCTGGGCCCAGGGCCGCGGCATGCGCGTGTACGCCGAGACGTGCCCGCAGTATCTGTTTCTGACCAGCGCGCACCTGGACGGGAACGAAGGCGCCAAGTGCATCTGCAGCCCGCCGCCGCGCGACGAGGCGAACCAGCAGGTGATCTGGGACGCGCTCGAAAGCGGCGTGTTCCAGGTGTTCTCGTCGGACCACGCGCCGTTCCGCTTCGACGATCCGCACGGCAAGCGCAACGCGGGGAAGGACGCGCCGTTCAGCGCGGTGCCCAACGGCATTCCCGGTCTCGCCACGCGCCTGCCGCTGCTGTTCTCGGAAGGCGTGCTCGAAGGGCGGATCGACATCAACGCGTTCGTCGCCCTGACCTCGACCAACGTCGCCAGGACGTACGGGCTCTATCCGCGCAAGGGCACCATCGCGATCGGCGCCGACGCCGACCTCGTGATCTGGAACGACGGGCTCGATCTCGCGATCACGAACGCCCTGCTGCACCACAACGTCGACTACACGCCGTACGAAGGCCGGCGCATCAAGGCATGGCCGGAGATCACGCTGTCGCGCGGCGAGGTCGTGTGGAGCCGGCCGGAACTCCATGGCGAAATGGGCCGCGGCCGCTTCCTGCGCTGCGAACGGCCGTTGCCGGCGCGACCGACACCGTTGCGGGTTGCGCCGCGGGACGATCCATGATAACGTCATATTCGAAAGATCTCGGTGAATCCGCGACGCGCTTACGGCAAGTCTGCCGGCGGGGCGCGGAGGAGCGGAGGTCCGGCTGCACGGTCAGCGTTTCCTCCCTCGAGGAACGCCGGCTCTGAAAACAAGGCAAACCCGTCGGAAACGCGGGGACGCAAAGTTACCGGTCTAAGGGGCACGTTGCCCGATGACAGCGGGACCGCCAGGAAAGCCGGCTCGATGTATCGCACCCCCGGTGCAGGTTCCTTCCCTGGCGCGTCACCGCTAACTTTGCGGGGCGCTCGCAGTCGCGCTTGGCGCGACTGCCGGTGGTCGTCGGCAACGGATCGAGTGGAGGAACATCGATGAACTCGCAGATCACCTCACCGTGCTTCAACGGGGCGCCGGCAGACCCGCGCCACCATGCCGCGGGCCGTCGCTCGTTCCGTTCAGCCCAGGGTTGGCGGCGATCCCTCCTTGCGGCGGCGACCGCGGTACTGCTCGGTGCGGCGGCGGCGCAGGCGGCGGAGCCGTTGCCGATGCTGCTGGGGTCCCCACCGACGGCCCGTGTCAGCACGCAGGCCGCGACGACGCTGATGGCAAACCGCGCGCTGGCGAGCGAGCGACAGGTCGCCATAAATTTCCAGTACCTCGACCCGCAGTCGGGCAAAGCGCCGGCGCAACTCGGCGTCGAACTCTTCGACGGCGAGGTGGTGACCCTCGAGCGCGGCCGGATCGAGCAGCGCGGGCCCGGCAACTACACCTGGCTCGGCCACGTGCAGGGCTCCGATCGCGGCGACGCCGTCCTGACCGTGATCAACGGGCAGATCGCTGGGACCATCGTAGTCGTCGACAGCGGCCTGGGGACCGCCCACACCTACCAGCTGCAATCGGGCCCCGGCGGAGGGCAATCGTTGCGGCGTCTCGATCCGAGCAGATTTCCGCAGGACCACCCGCCCGGCCACGACTCCATGGCTGCACCGCCTGCGCCTGCCGGCACGCTCGCGGGCGGCGCGCGCGCGCAGGCGGCGGGGTCAACCGCGGTCGCCGCGGCCGATAGCGGCGGCACCATCGACGTGATGATCGTCTACAGCAACCAGACTGCGGCTGCGGCCGGCCTCGGCATCGGCGCCGAGATCCAGCAGGCCGTGGACAGAGCGAACCTGGCGTACTCGAACAGCGGAATCGCGACCCGCCTGCGTCTCGTTCACTACCAGCAGGTGGCCTACAACGAGAGCAACGATTTCAACACCGACCTCAACCGGCTGACCACCGGCAACGATGGCTACATGGACGAGATCCCCGGGCTGCGCGATGCCTACGGCGCCGACCTCGTCAGCCTGTTCGTCGAAAACGGCCAGTACTGCGGCATCGGCTGGCTCGGCCCGAACGCCGGCTACGGGTTCACCGTGGTCAACCGCGGCTGCGCCGGCGGCAACCTGAGCTTCGCGCACGAAGTCGGGCACAACATCGGTGCCCGGCACGACCCCTACGTCGATTCGAGCAACAATCCCTATCCGTACGGCCACGGGTATGCCTACCCGGCCGGCTCGTGGCGCACGGTGATGGCTTACAACAACGCCTGCGCTGCAGCGGGCACGAGCTGCACCCGGATCGCCTACTTTTCCAATCCGCTCATGTTCTATGGCACCGCGGCGCAGCCCATGGGCTCCACCGCGACGTCCGACAATGCGCGGCTCATCAACGAAAACGCGTACACCGTCGCCAATTTCCGGCAGGGGGCGGGCGGAGCCTGCACCTACACGCTCTCGGTGGCCAGCGCGGCACCCGGCGCCGAGGGAGGCGACAGTTCGTTCGCGGTGACCGCAGCGGCCGGATGCGCGTGGAATGCGCAAACCAGCGCGCTGCCGTGGCTCGCGATCGGCGCCGGTTCAGGCACCAGCGGAACCGGGTCGCTGCTGTATTCGGTGGCAGCGAATGCCGGTCCGGCGCGCAGCGGCAGCATCACCGTCGGCGACCGGACCTTCACGGTCAATCAGGCGACCGGGTGCACCTACGCGTTGAATTCGACCAGCACGAGTGTCGAGGCGAGCGGCGGAACCGGCTCCGTGGGGCTCACCACAGGCAATTCCTGCCCCTGGACCGCCGGCAGCAGCGCCACCTCCTGGCTGACCGTCTCACCCGCCAGCGGCACAGGCAGCGCGGCGGCGTATTACGCGGCCGCTGCCAACACCGGCGCCGCGCGTAGCGCCAACCTGACCATGGGTGGGATCACGTTTGTCGTTTCGCAGGCCGCCGCGCCGGCGATGGCAGCGCTGAGCGCGACGTCGATCAGCTTCGCCTCGCAGAAGGTCGGCTCGACGAGCGGCGCCAAGTCCGTGACGTTGAAGAACAACGGCGGCGGCGCGCTGACGGTCACCGCGCTGACGGCCGGTGGGGCGAATCCCGGCGACTTCGTCCGCAGCGGAACCTGTGCGGTGAACACGGCGCTGGCAGCCGGCCAGAGTTGCACGCTGCAATACAGGTTCAAGCCGGCGGCGAAGGGCAGCCGGGCGGCGAGCCTCGCCGTCTCCATCAACGGTGGCAACCTCAGCCTCGCGTTGAGCGGAACGGGCAGATAACGCAAGCGGCCGCGCCGCGCCTGATCGCGGCGATGGCGGCGGGCCAGGCCGCCGGCGGCGACCAGCGCGGCAAGCAGGTGGCAGCGCCGATCGCGCGGTGATCGAAGCCGAGACCGCCCGGTTCGGGATCACGCGCCAGGACCACTCCGGATCCGCCTGAACGCCCCGGCGCAGCGTGCTATTCTGATCCGCCGCCGACGTTTCGCGCGGGGCGGCGGACGACAGGCGCACCGCACTTTCAGGGAACTCACCATGGGCATCGGGATTCGGAGCAGCCGCATCGGGCTGGCACTCGCGCTCGCCGCCGGCCTCGCTGCAACCGCGCACGCGCAAACGCTGCGCATCGGGCTGGCCGAGGATCCCGACGTGCTCGACCCGACGCTCGCGCGCACCTTCGTCGGACGCATCGTCTTCGCAGCCCTGTGCGACAAGCTGTTCGACATCGACGAAAAGCTCGCCATCGTGCCGCAGCTCGCGACCGCGTACGAGTGGTCGGCCGACAGCAAGGCGCTCACGCTGAAGCTGCGCCCGGGCGTCACCTTCCACGACGGCGAGAAACTCGACGCGGCCGCCGTCAAGTTCAACATCGAGCGGCACAAGACGCTCGCGGGCTCCAACCGCCGCGGCGAGCTCGCACCGGTGGCGAGCGTGGACATCGTCGATGCCGGCACGGTGCGCCTCAATCTGTCGGCACCGTTCGCGCCGCTGCTCGCCCAGCTCGCCGATCGCGCGGGGATGATGGTCTCGCCCAAGGCGGCGCAGGAGGCCGGCGACAAGTTCGGCGCGAAGCCCGTGTGCTCGGGGCCGTTCCGCTTCGTGGAGCGCATCGCGCAGGATCG
>Ga0315287_10006719_pt1 | contig 11482 bp, 9 predicted proteins | sample YL17G11_0_MG_FD_205037 | JGI IMG/M metagenome (GOLD analysis project Ga0315287, IMG submission 205037) | Sediment microbial communities from Yellowstone Lake, YNP, Wyoming, USA - YL17G11_0 | ecosystem: Environmental > Aquatic > Freshwater > Lake > Sediment | place: USA: Wyoming | collected...
GACCACTCCTGAAACTCCGGTTCCGCCGAATGAGCCAGAGGAGCCTGCCACCAACATTGAACCTGTTACACCGAACCTGCCGGAAGAGTCCGCCGTCGCCAAGGCCGAGGTTGCCTTGGCGAGGCCGACCTTCGAGAAACCCACCGAGGCTGTGGAAAAGCCCACCGATTCGCCCGAGAAGCTGGCAATGCCATCGTTCGACCTCTCGGGTGACAAGCCGGCCGATAAGCCAACAGAGCCGCCAGTTCCGAAGAAGCGGCTTCCTGTGCCCGACGATGCCAAACAGCAGGAGATCGTGACACAGATCGGCAGTATCTACAATCCCAGCCGCGCCAAGACGCCAGCCGAAAAAGTCAAGCTGGCCTATCAGCTTCTTCAAGCGGCCAAGGCGTCGAAGGAGCCGAACGAACGGTATGTATTGCTCCGCCAGGGGCGCGAGCTTGCCGGTCAAGCGGGCGACGTGGCCCTGGTGCTTCAAGTCATCGAGATCACCGCCACCGATTTTGACATCGACCCCCTTGAGGAGCAGAAAGAGTCCCTGCTTGCGTTTGCCGACAAGGCCAATGCCGAGCAGATCAGGGCGCTTTTCAACGCCTCACAACGGGTGATCGCCCAGGCGTTGTCGGCGGGCCGCTGCGAACTTGCCGCCGACTTGGCCAATGGCGTCTACCGAACTTGCCAGCGATCCCAGGGGAAGGAGATTCGCAAGAAAGCACTCGACCAACGGGACTGGGTACAACAATACTGTCGGCGGCAAGCGGAGCGCCAAGAGGCGGAGGCAAAGTTGAAAGACAACCCGGAGGACGCCGACGCACATCTCTTGCTCGGGCGTCACTGTTGCCTTGACGACGACTGGAAAAACGGCCTGCCGCACTTGGCCAAGGGAAGCGATGCTGACCTGCGACAGTTGGCCGAGCAAGATGTTGCCTCGTCGAATGAGCCTGCCGGGCAGATCAAGCTGGCCGACGCTTGGTGGACGTTGGGCAAGACTCGCAACGGCGAGGAACGGGACGTGCTATTGCTGCGGGCCGGCTACTGGTACGACCGCGCCCACGCCAAGCTGACCTCTGGCCTGAACCGTCTGAAAGCCGAAAAGCGCTTGGAAGAGTTGATTGAACTCCGTCAGCGCCATGCTGCCCACCTACTCCATCCTGGCAAAGACTCGTCACAAGACCTGTGGAACGGCCTGTTTTGAGTTGGTAAACGCTTATGCCTCAGCAGAAATTGTGTTTGCCCCAGAGCAAGAAGCCTGTCGGTCAACAGCCGATTTGCTCTGAGAAGCGAATCAATCGAATCGACCCCGTGTGGTGTCCCGGCCCCGTACCGCCGCATTTTTGGGAAGACGAGAAGAACCGTCGCAACTACTTGCTATGGCTGGCACATAAGTTGCGGTTCCGACGCATGGAGCAGTGGTACTCCGTCACGAGGAAGGATTTCATCCGTAACCACGGCTACACGGTTCTGAGATATTACCGAGGCCGCCCCTCGGAGATGCTACGAAGTCTGTTGCCAGAATACGATTGGTGCGAGTGGCTGTTCCCTGTGGCTCCAAAGACATTCTGGGACTCGGTGGAGAACCAACGGCGGTTCATCGAGTGGTTGGGCGGCGAGATGGGAGTGCGCCGCTGGCAGGACTGGTATCGAGTGACCGAGCGGGATTTCAAGCGGCATGGCGGCGACAGCCTGCTGACTCGTTACAACTATTCGCTACTCGTGATATTCTCATCACTATTTCCCGAACACGACTGGAAGCCGTGGCTGTTTACGCGGGTGCCGGCCAACTATTGGAAACGCCCGGAGAATCGCCGGCTCTACATGCGCTGGCTGGGCGAGCAACTCGGCTACCGAAAGACCGAGGATTGGTATCGGGTGGCGCATCGTGATGTTGAACAACATCAAGGCACCACGCTACTGAGCAATCGTCACTTCGGGTCGATCCCTGCGCTGTTGGCGGATGCCTTTCCCGAATATCCTTGGGATTTGCGACAGTTTAAGAGCCACGTCACGGGTTCTGGAAACATAGCACGCCGGCCCCAAGGCTTTTGGACGGTACGCGCCAACCGCCTGCATTATCTGCGCGGGCTGGGACGCCAATTGGGCTTCCGCCGCCCAGCGGATTGGTATCAGGTGACTGCGTTGGACTTGGAACGCCATCAGGGCTTTAGGGTTCTCTCCTATTACCGTTCGTGCGCGGTTTGGGCAGCGATGGAACTTTATCCGAAGTATCCTTGGAAGGAATGGCTATTCCCGCGCGTGCCAAAAGGATTTTGGGATCAGCCCGAGAATCGTCGGCGCTACATGGACTGGCTGGGCGAGCAACTTGGCTTCCACCGACCAGAAGACTGGTATCGGGTCCACCCACAAGACTTCGCCAGGAATCGCGGAAAGAGGCTTGTGGGTTCCTACTCCCTGCCGGATTTGCTCCGCGAGTTTCTGCCTGATCTCGATTGGGGGGCAAAAACGCCGATCATAAGAACGGGGCAACGTATTGACCCCGGCGGCACGATCAACCGCCGGGGTCAGCGGTTTATCTGATCGTCCTGGCCTGTCCAGGCGATCTGTGGGCCATCCCGCCTGGCGATAACGGGATTTGCCGAGGCTGCTGGCTCGGCTTTTGGCTTTGCCAGGATAGCCCGCGACAATCCCCCAGGCGCAGCCTGCAATGGCCCTGGGAGGCCCCAGGATGCGAGGCAAAGGCGGTCGTAGAAAAATCCCGGCCACCTTTGCAAGGCGGCGCAAGGGCCGGTTGTGCTATCTGGGCGGGTTGTGCCGGAGCAGTCGCCCACCCCATCACTTCACGGCCAGTAAATCGGCCGCTGTAAACCGCAAAATCCGCAAAACCCCACCATCTTTGTTTTGCAGGTAGTGGCGCAAGCTACAATAGTCGCATGCCGTGCTCCGTTTCCACCTCCCGCTCATCGAACTGGACGTGCGGATTTCCCGCATCCGGCTCTCCGACTGGCTTCACCGCCGGGCCCACGGGCGCGTCACCGACGCCACCTTCGCCCGCCGACACAGTCGCTTCCGGGACGCTTGGGTCATTTGGGTTGCTAGGCCGAAGCCAATTGCCATCCCCTTGTCCCTTCCACCAACATGCCAGAAGTAAGGCCCCTTGGCTCCGCCGGAGTTACCCGGTTTCAACGCTACTACGAGCCTCTCCGCCACCGACGCGACCGGACCTGGCCCTCGCGGATTGTCCGTTGCGGTTGCAACCGCTGTCGTCGTCGGCTTCCCGTGCTTCATGTGCATTCCTTCGATACATGCCGTCGTCTCTACCCCGGCGGAACTGCAAAGTGCGTTTGTCGCTGACTTCCTTTGCAACGCTGGCCTTCCCCACTTATCCGTTGGGTCGGCTTCCGCATCAATTGTTTCGGGGCCTTGTCGAGCGTTCACTTGCGTTACGGCCTGCATCTTCGCGGGACCACCAAGTGGTCCTTTCCATCGAAGGCTCCGACAAATTCGTTGCCTCCTTCGCCGCTTCAATTGCTACTGGGCAAGCGACCCTTCCCAGACGGGACTTTCACCCGCTAAAACACACACATTCACGGCGCACGAATAAGTCCAATTTATTGGACGTGGAACCAGTGATAATTGGACTTATCCCCTTTTTCACTCTTTTCACTTTGGAAAAACCGATGAGCACGCCAAAGATCCCGCAGACTGATTCGATCGTGGAACTTACCGTCTACGTCGTTTCCGACGCCACGGGCGACACCGCGCAGCGGATGGTGGGGGCGGCGTTGGCCCAGTTCCAGGATGCCCCGGTCCGCCTTGCCCGCCGCACCCACGTCCGTACGCCGCGGCAGGTGCGCGCCGTGGTCCGCGAAGCCCGCGGCGGTCAGGCCATCATCATCCACACCCTGGTGGCCGATGAGTTGCGGCGGGCGATGCAGGCCGAAGCACGGCTGCAGAATGTTGACGCCCTGGATCTCATGGGCCCGATCCTCGAGCGGCTGGCCACCCACTTGAAGATCGCTCCGCAGGAGAAGCCCGGGCTGTATCAGGCGATGACCGAGGCGAAGACCCGGGAGATCGAGGCCGTGTCGTTCGCCTTCCGCCACGACGACGGGCAGAACGTGCAGAACCTGGACCGGGCGGAAGTGGTGCTGGTGGGCGTCTCGCGGACGAAGAAAACGCCCACGGTGCTTTACCTGGCGTATCGCGGCTGGTTTGCGGCCAACGTGCCCTTGGTGCCCGAGGTGCCGCCGCCCGACGCGCTATTGAAGCTGCCCGCCGAGCGCGTGTTTTGCCTGGCGATCGCCCCGGAGACGCTCCAGCAATTGCGCCGTGCCCGGGCCGAGGAGGAATCCATTCCCTTGCAGCCGTACGCGTCGCTGGAACAAATCCGCGCCGAACTGGCCTACGCCGACAATCTCTGCCGCCAACACCGCTGGCAGCGCATCGACGTGACCTGCAAGTCGGTGGAAGAGGCGGCGCGGGAGATCATCGAGTTGCTGCAGGCCGGCTAGCGGTCCGCCAGGGTTTGGTCGACCAGTGGGGCAGACATTCTTGTCTGCCCTGGGCAGGCAAGAATGCCTGCCCCACCGTTATTGATCGGCGGTTGACAATCGCCGCCGCGTCGGGGTCTAATGGGGCTACTGGTTTTCCCGTCTTTTTGGCTCCGCACGTCGGAGGAGAACGTCATGGGGACAATAATCGTCTGTCTTGCGGCGGCAATGGTGGGAGTTGACGTCGGCTGGCAGCGTCTGCCCGACGGGGGAATGGAGTACATCATCCAGATCGAGCCCCAAACCTTGGAGGCCCTCCGCGCCGGCGAGGCAATCCAGAGCGACGTTCCGGCCGAAGCGGGCGACATTCGTTCCTATCGCATCGTCGTAGGGTCGAAAAAGAAGTTGACGCGGGACAAGCCGGCGGCCCCGCAACGACTCGCGCCCGACCCGGCGGTCAAACCGTTGCGTGGGCAGCCGGCCACGTTCGTGGAGCCCAGCGGCGCGAGCCCCGCCGACAAGCCGGCGGCGCAGGCGCCCGCCGCTGCTTCGCCCGAGCAACCGGCCAAGCCGTGGCTGGCGCTGACCTTCGCCCTTTTTGGGCTGTTTGCCTCGCTGGGCGGCAATCTGTACCTGGGGTGGATCGCCTGGGACACGCGGAAGCGATGCCAGACGTTGCTGGGCGGGTGAAGACTATTCCAGCATGTTCCGCGGGATCGGCGCCCGATCCCACTCCCGCCGACCAAGTGGGCCTGAACCGTGCCCGGCGGCGGCTGTTTTCCTTCGAGAGGAGAAGTTTGTCGAATCCGACAAGTTGACACTGCTACAGGATCAACATCGCGTCGCCGTAGCTGTAAAACCGGTACTGTTGGCTGACCGCCTCCTCGTAGGCCCTGCACATGAGCGAGTCGCCGCCAAATGTGCGAACCAACACCAGCAACGTCGTGCGGGGGAGGTGAAAGTTCGTCAGCATCGCGTCGATGGTGCGGAACTGGTAGGGCGGGCGGATGAACAGGTCGGTGTGGCCGGAAAACGGTTTCAGTTGGCCGTCGGCGGCTGCCGTTTCCAACAGACGGACGGAAGTCGTTCCGACGGCGACCACCCGCCCATTGCGGCTGCGGCACGCATTGATTTGATCGACCGCCTCTTGTTTGATGCAGCCCCACTCCGAGTGCATGGGATGTTCGGCTAAGGTCTCCGTCTTGATGGGCCGGAACGTGCCCAGTCCGACGTGCAACGTCAGCCGGCAAACCGCGATCCCCAAGGCTTCCAAGCGAGCGAGCAAGGCGGAAGTGAAGTGCAGGCCGGCGGTCGGTGCGGCCACCGCCCCCGGCGTCTGGGCGTAGACCGTCTGGTAGTTCTCACGGTCGCTCTCGACCATCTCGCCCTTGCGAATATAGGGGGGCAGCGGGACTCGGCCCACCCGTTCGAGCAGGGTAAACGCATCCTCGGCCGACAGCGGCCGGGCGATCCATGTGCCGTCCGCCTCCTTCGCGCCCAGTTGGAGCTGCACGTCCTCCTGGCCAACCGCATTGACCAGCGTGATGGTACTGCACCGCTTGAGCCGCCCACGGGTGTGGCATAGGATCCGCCAGAGGCCGTCGGGACTGGCCTCCAGAAAGAGCCCTTCCCAATGGCCTCCGGACGGACAACGGCGGCCTATCAGCCGGGCCGGAACGACCCGAGTGTCGTTGACCACAAGGCAATCGCCCGGCGACAGAATCTCCGGCAGATCGCGGATGTGCTTGTGTTCTATGGAGTTGCGTTCTCGATCGACGACCATGAGCCGCGCATCCGTGCGGCATAACGCGGGCGACTGGGCGATCAAGTGCGCCGGCAGTTCGTAATCGTATTGGTCGAGTTCCGACACAGGGGTTTTGTCCGGTTGTCCGACGATGAAGCTGAGCTTTACCGCCCAGGCACAAACGAGTATAAGCCCCCGTCACACCAAAGCGGAAGGGGCGTCCCGCGCTGAGCGGCTGCCCGAACGGCAGCCAATGGATCATGGGCAAAATCGGCGTCGCACTGTGCATTACCGAACTCGATGTCGGCGGGGCCGAGCGGTGCCTGACCGAGCTGGCCACCCGGCTCGATCGACGGCGATTCGAACCGGTGGTCTACTGCCTTGGCCCCCGGCCGGCGAATGAAGAGGCCTCTTGCGTGCCGGCCCTGGAGGCTGCGGACGTCAAAGTGCATTGCCTGGGCGGGCGGGGCAATTGGCAAGTCTTGAAAATGATTGGCACGCTAACGAAGCACTTGGCTTCCCAAGAGCCCCAGATTCTCCAGTCATTTCTGTTCCATGCGAATATCGTTGGTCGAATCGCTGCCTGTAAGGCGGGTATTAGGTCCGTTGCTTCCGGAATTCGCGTGGCCGAGCGCAAAAGCCGCTGGCATTTGTGGGTTGACTGGCTGACTCGCCGAAAGGTTGATCGATACGTCTGTGTCAGCCAAGCGGTGCGCGACTTCTGCGTCAGCGAAGCCAGGCTGCCGCCCGAAAAACTGGTCGTCATCCCCAATGGCATCGACTTGGACAAGTATCCAGCCAAGCGACTGGCCGACCTTGCAGCCCTCGGAATCCCGACCGGGCGTCGATTGGTCACGTTCGTCGGCCGGTTGGATCGCCAGAAGGGCGCGTCGTGGCTGGTCGATTCGGCCCCCCTGTGGCTCGACCGATTGCCGGACTTTGACCTGCTATTGGTCGGCGAAGGCCCCTTGCGGACACGCCTGGAGCGGACCTGCCAAGCGGCGGGTATCGCCGGCCGGGTGCATTTTGCCGGGTGGCGCGGCGACGTGCCCGAAATCCTCGCCGCCAGCGGCCTTCTGGTGCTTCCCTCCGTGTGGGAGGGAATGCCAAACGTGGTGTTGGAGGCCATGGCCAGCCGCCTTCCGGTCGTGGCAAGGGATGTCGAGGGCGTGAGGGAACTGCTCGGCCCGGCCGCCGACCGGCAGATCGTCTCCCTTGGCAATTCGCAAGCCCTTGCCGACAAAGTAGTTAGCACATTACGCGATCAGTCCTTGGCGGCCACATTAGGCGACGCCAATCGCAGGCGAGCGGAAGAAAACTTCGGCATCTTGCGGATGGTCAGGGGCTACGAAAGCCTCTGGGAGTCGCTCGCGGCCGATCCGCCCCACGACGCAAAAAAAATCTTTTTTTGACGGAAGTCGATACCCTGTCGGGAGCTACGAAAAGCGACCTCGGCAAAGCCCGAAAATAACGCCAGAAAGCCGGCTTGTATGCGTGGGTGGAAATCGCTATCTTTGGGGCTTTGTGGGACTAAGTGGGGAATTGTGGTAAGAACATGCTCTTGACCGGGTGCTTCAACCGCGCGTTGGACGACAAATTGCGGGTGGCGATCCCCAAACGCCTGCGAGACGGTCTGGGACAAGACGATCAACAGGGCATGTACCTAGCCCCTGGGACCGACGAATCCTTGGCGTTGTACACGGAGCAAGCATTCGCCCGACTGGCCGAACGTTTGGCCCAAACGTCTCCGACCCGGCAAGACGTTCGCGCGTTTACCCGATTGTTTTACGCCCGGGCCCAACGGGTGGAACTCGACTCGCAAGGACGCGTGCGAATTCCGCCGGAGTTGGCCGAGTTGGCCCGGCTCGACAAGGAAGTCGTTTTGTTGGGAGTTCAGGATCGCGTGGAAATTTGGGCTGCCGAGCGGTGGAAGTCGTACCTGGCCGACAGGCAAGGCCACTACGACGAGATCGCCGAAACGGCCTTGCAATAACAGGAGGACCTTTTCAGCATCGCGTGATTGTCCGTCCGATAGTTCGCCAAGCGCGAGAACGGCAGCGCCGATCGACGGCCACCTGATCGGCGCCGCGGCTTCACCGGTGCGAGGGTGAAGCGCGTTCTTACGGGCGAGGGGGCAAGGACGCCTCCCCGTTGCGAACTGCGGCGAGCTTGTTTGCCTTCTAACAAGCTCACCGCAAACACCCAACCTCACACAGACGCAAGGACGCGCCTGAGGTGGGGTGCCTTTTGAGCGTCCAGCGTAAAGGCGCGACCGACGGTCGCGGCGATATTTTGGACTCTCTTTGAAAAGCATGACCGAACCGTTGCCGGTCCACGTGCCCGTCTTGTTGGACCAGGTGGTCCACTGGCTCGCGCCGCGCCCGGGCCAAACTATTGTTGACGGGACGTTGGGCGGTGGCGGACACACACGGGCCCTGGCGGCAGCGGTCGGCAAGGATGGACTGATCGTCGCGTTCGACCGCGACCCGGCCGTGATCGACGCCGCCGAGCGGAACCTCCGCGGCCTGCCGATCAAACTGGTTCAAGCGAACTTTTGCGACCTGCCCGAGATCCTCGAACAACTACAGATCGAGGCCGTCGACGGCGTCGTGTTGGACTTGGGATTATCGAGCGATCAGTTGGCCGACAAAAGCCGCGGGTTCAGCTTTTCGGCCGGCGGACCGTTGGATTTGCGTTTCGATCCGCTCTCGGGCGAGCCGGCCCGGCGATTGGTCAACCGGTTCAGTGCGGAACACTTGCAGCAATTGATATCGAGTTACGGCGAGGAGCGATACGCCCGGCGGATTGCCGAGGCCATCGTGCGGCGACGGCGCGAACGACCGATTGAAACGGCCGAGGAGTTGGCCGACTTGATTCGCCGCTGCGTGCCGCGCACGCCCGACAGCGAGCGGATCGACCCGGCGACGCGGACCTTCCAGGCCCTGCGGATCGCGGTGAACGACGAACTGAAATCCCTGGAGATTGCCCTGCGGCGGATACCGGATTGCCTGCGGAGCGGGGCGCGGATGGCAGTGATCAGTTTTCACTCGCTGGAGGATCGGCGGGTGAAAGAGGCATTTCGCGGCGACGGCCGGCTGAAGGCGTTGACGCCCCGGCCGATCCGCGGCGACGAGGAAGAAACCGCCCGCAATCCGCGCTCGCGCAGCGCGAAGATGCGGGTCGCGGAAAAGTTGTAGTGGTAGGGTGCGTAGAACGCACCAACATTGACCGCGGTGCGTTGCACGCACCCTACTTGAGCAAGGAGGCTGAACATGAACAAGGATGATCGAGAAGAAAGAACCGCCGAGGAGAAACCCGGGGGATCGTCGCGTCTGGGCCGGGAAGCCAAAATCGGCGTGGCGGTGCTGCTGGTCCTGTTGATCGTCTTCGGCGCCGTTGTGGGACAGCGGTTGATGGGCGGAGCCGCCGGCGAAGTGGCCTCGACTCCCATCGAGAAGGATAAGGACAAGGACAAAGACAAGGATAAGGATAAGGACAAACTCTTCGCCGAAGCCAAGAACGAGTTGTTCGGCAGAGAGCACAAGTCGAGGCTCTTCGGCGGCGCCGGTCAGGCGACGGTCGTTCCGGCCAAGGCCGCCTCGACCAAGCCGGCAAGAACTTCCGCCGGCGACCACGACCGCTGGAAGCTGCCCTCGGACAATCCGGACGCGAGACGGACCGGCGACAACGGCCCGGCCATGTCGCCGCCGTCGTTCATGCCGGAGCCGCCCAAGCCGCCGGCCGCAGATCCCTACGAGCGCTATGCCTCCGATCCGCCGGCAGTGCGGAACATTGGCCGTCCGGCACACGAGGATGAATCGGCCAACGATTTGCGGCTGGTCAGTCCCGATGAGCCGGCGCGGCGTCGCCCTGCTGAACCCCGTTATGGCCAGGCGGATGCCGCCGACGTGGGCTCCGGTTACGCTTTGGCCGCAGCCACGCCGAGCCCGTCGCGCACATCGCCCATTGCGCAGTATGGCGCCAACGATGTGCGGCACGCGCCGATCGGTTCGCCGTACGGCAACAACGAGCTTCGCCGAGGCGGCACGGGCTTCGCCCACGCCAGTCCGCCGCCCCGCCGCGACGACGGCAAGTACGAGGTCCAACCGAACGACAGCTACTGGACAATCTCCGAGCGGCTGTACGGCACGGGTGCGTACTTCAAGGCCCTGGCCGAACACAACCGCGGCAAGGCTTCGAGCGAAAACCAACTCCAGCCGGGCGAGTTGCTCTTGGCCCCGCCCGTGACGCAACTTGAGCAGACCTACCCCGACCTGTGCCCGAAGGCCAGCCGCCGCGAGACGCTGCAAAATCGGGCGTCGACCGTAAGCACGCGGAACCAGTACCGCGGCGGCCGGACCTACACGGTGGCCGAGGGCGACACACTGTTCAACATCGCCCGCTATGAACTCGGCAAAGCCTCGCGCTGGGTCGAGATCTACGAGCTGAACCGCGACGTGCTGGGCAAGGACTTCAACTACCTCACGCCTGGCACGCAACTCTCGTTGCCCCAAGACGACAAGCCCGACGCGTTGACGCGGCAGCCGGGCAGCACGTATCGGAGATAGAGGCAAGGGTTCAGGATTCAGGCTTCAGGACTCAGGGTTCACCCATCGTTCCCACGCTCCGCGTGGGAATGCACGTCCAGGACGCTCCGCGTCCGCCCGCCCCAATGCTTGTTCCTACCCCCTGACCCGTGGCCACTGGCCACTTATTCTTCCATGAAACTCATCTCCGGCGGACAAACCGGCGTCGATCGTGCGGCATTGGATGCGGCGATTGCGCTGGGCATTCCGCACGGCGGTTGGTGTCCGCGAGGGCGGTTGGCGGAAGACGGCCGCATTGCCGACTGCTACCGGCTTCAAGAGACTGACTCGCCCGACTACCCGATCCGCACTGAGCGGAACGTGCTTGACAGCGACGCCACGCTGATTCTCTGCCGCGGCCGCCCGAGTGGCGGAACCGAACTGACGTTGCGGCTGGCCGAGCAACATAGGCGGCCGTGCCTGGTGATCGATCTCGACTCCAAAGCTGATCCGGCCGACGTCTGCCGCTGGCTACAGAAGCACGCAGTCGAGACGCTCAACGTCGCCGGCCCCCGCGAGAGCCAGAGTCCAGGCATCGAGACGTTGGCGCGGGCTTTCGTCGCGGCAGTGCTCATTCGGTTGGCATCTCCTCTTTCGCCGGGAGAGGGCTAGCCCGCATTTCTCACCACCCCCATAGAAAAGGGCGGCCTTTTGTGGCATAAGTTGTTTTATCACAAGCAACTTTCGCCACGAGCAAGGAGGCC
>Ga0315287_10006720_pt1 | contig 11481 bp, 13 predicted proteins | sample YL17G11_0_MG_FD_205037 | JGI IMG/M metagenome (GOLD analysis project Ga0315287, IMG submission 205037) | Sediment microbial communities from Yellowstone Lake, YNP, Wyoming, USA - YL17G11_0 | ecosystem: Environmental > Aquatic > Freshwater > Lake > Sediment | place: USA: Wyoming | collected...
GACGGTGCCTGCACAAAACTAAAATACAAGTCCCAGACTTCGTCATTAACCGACACCACCACAGAACTTTCAATTATCGGTGTGCGGCTCAAACGAACTGCATACAGAACAGTTTCGGTATCGGGAGCCGTATATGAATCGTTTACCGTTTGACCTTGAATGAGAGCGATACGTTTGTCAAATACCTCCGCTGCGACACTGGCCACGGTAGCGGAAAGCACCGACGACAGAACCATCCGGTTGTTACTAACCGCTCCCGGAGCCGACTCAATGCTTTCTACGGTGTAGGTATCGGGCAATCCTTCTATGCTGACCGACTGACCCACGTCCACATACTGCGTCAGGTCGATGGTCGTATCGTTCACATCCAGATTAGACGACCCGGCTGTGCCCGACACAAAAGAGGACAGAACGCTTGATCCCGCCGCATCTGCCGAGATAGTCAATACAGTCGCACGCGGCGTCAGACTTCCTGCTTCGATAACGTAGTCCGCCACAACCTCAAAGCTGGTAGCATCCTCTCCTTCTGTCCGGATGACAGTTCCCTTGTAGATGGTCACATCCGCACTGATTGCGTCAGTCAGAGTTGCTTCACACGACACCGTAGCTGGCAGCGGACGCCGTAAGCTATAGTTCACAAGAGCACCCAGGCGAACAGCGGATTCTCGCAAGGTCATGGTGGGTATGAAATTCTCCGCTGCCGTGCGATTGATCAGAAAAGCCAGGGTGGCAAAGGCGTAGGCCACAATATCCACCAGCACGATTCCAAAACTACTGGTGAGAAAGTCGTTCCATACCCTCGGCCATCGAGCACGTATGCGCTGAAGCAATGCGTCCTTATGGCTTTGGAAATCGGTCTTAAGGTACCGAAGCGTACTATCGTTTGCCATGCTTTAACTACCCACCTTAAGATCGAGGCACGCCAGCATCTTCTCTACCTGCTCTGTTTCGGCGTCCGGACAGTTAAGAACCAATCCACGCAGTCGGAACATTTCCTGTAAACGGGCACGAATCCCCAATAAAACGTCCGCATCGGCCTTGGTAGGGGTTACCGGAAGTGGATCAAGGTACGCAATCATCTCTTTTAAAGTCAGTTCACTCATACCCCTTAAAAGAACCACATTGCCACCGAAATGTCAACCTACAACTTAAAAATTCGGTCAGGTCCATTATCCCACACAAACTGAAAAGGACCGCCCCCTAGTGCGGGAAGGTTTATAGCAGAACTGATGTACCCGATAAGTCGAGCGTTAGAACGAACTGCGTTATACTTATAGATCACCGCTGCCCCTATAAGTTGAGCGGTGGTAGACGAAAAAACGACATCGTCTGCGTCTGCTACGCCCGCCGTAGACGTTTTACCAGCCAACGCTCCGCTGGTACCCATAACCGCTGCTACAGGAACATCCGCTAAAGTTTGGTGTGTGGCCAGGTTGACGTTGTAATTCACAGTGTTTACAAGGCAAACACGGATATCGTCCGTCAACCAAGATATGTACCCTTCAAGAAACGATTGCCGGCCCCAGTCGTATAAGTTACTCATACGCTTTAACTACCGATTCCTCTTTAAAAAGGTCTATTTTTATGTTCTAGTAGGGGAAGTGAACGAAGACCTTGCGCCCATATTTGATCGTCCCATGATGGACTTCTTTCCCCTGGTTAACCCTAGACCCGGGCAAGTAAGAGCAGTAAACTTCATCCAAAAAGCTATCGAGAGGGGATATCGCGACATCGTAATCGAGGGTCCGACAGGGTGTCACGCCCCTGGACAAAAGGTGATAATGTCAGACGGAACCCTTAAAAAAGTGGAAGATATAAGAATAGGTGACTCACTGATGGGTCCAGACTCATCCCCTAGAACGGTAATTGAACTCCATATCGGCGCAGATAACATGCTTACGGTTACGCCCATTAAAGCAGGTAACCCGTTCACAGTCAATGCAGGGCACACGTTGTCACTTCAACGAACCAATGACGAAACGCACAAGGCGTATGCTATTGACAACATAACCATCAAAAACTACGTTCTCCGTTCTAAAACATTCAAACATATCTACAAACTGTATCGCACTGGAGTAGAATTTTCTGAAAAGCATTTGTTAATACCGCCGTACATCTTGGGACTATGGCTAGGTGATGGCTCCAGCAGCGGCACCTCACTAACCACTGCGGACAAAGAAATAGAATCTGTCTGGACAAACTATGCCACCACCCTTGATTTATCTGTGCGTTGCCACACTAAACCTAGCAACGCCGCTAGTGACTTCACAATCTCGTCAGGACCTAAAGGGCTAATGCACTGCCCCCTAAACGGTCGGTTCAAGAATACCGGTGCCAATACGTTTCTCACCGAACTCCGCCATTATAGTCTACTTGGAAACAAGCACATTCCTCAAGACTACCTTTCCAGCAACCGACAGCAAAGACTAGAATTACTAGCAGGATTGATCGACACGGACGGAAGTCTTTCAAATAACCTATTTGAGTATTCTTCAGTATCGGTAAAACTAGCTGACGGTGTTGCATTTCTTGCCCGATCTCTGGGATTTGCTGTATCTCACAAGGTATCCAAAAAATCCTGTCAAACTGGCGCTGTTGGTATCTATCAGCGACTCACCATAGGCGGCAATCTCGAAGTAGTACCAACACTATTGCCAAGGAAAAAAGCAAGCATAAGACGACAGAAAAAATGTGTACTAAGATCGGGATTTTCGCTCACTAAAGCAGGGTACGGCAACTACTTCGGATTTACTTTAACAGGCGACGGACTATACTTACTTGACGATTTCACAGTCACACATAACTCTGGAAAATCGGCAATCGGAGCAGCCGTATGCTACTGGGCAGCATCCATGGCGGGACTGTTTACGGAGGAAGGCGGTCTATGCGTACCGGGCGGGTACTACCTGGTCACGCAGAAAATGCTCCAGGATCAGCTCTCACATGACATCACCGAGTACCGATTTGGACGAAGCTGTTCTTTGAAATCCTCTTCCGAGTACCCATGTCCCCGGTTCAAAACTTGTCAGTGCGGACTTTCCGCGACACAGAGTAAATGTGAGCACATTGGCGCTAACAGCTGCCCCTATCGCACCACCTACTCGATCTTCACCCAAAGCGATCTATCCATCACCAATTACCCTTACTTTTTCACCGAAAAAACTTACGTGGGACAACTGAAACCCAGAAGCGTAATAGTGTGTGACGAAGCTCACGGTTTGGAACGTCAGCTTCTTAAGTTCGGAGAATTGGCAGTATCTGACACGTTTTTGAAAGATTGGGAAATACGATTGAAGAGCAGACCTGCATCTGAAGACCGTGAAGACATCTGTGCCTGGTTGGAATCCGATTACATCCCAGCCGCTGAGGAAAAGAAGGAGGTTGTCAAGGTGCTTATGGAAGAGGGACACTACGACGCCGTTGGAATGCGTCAGGCAACCTCCCTTATCAATCACGTCCAGAAGCTAAGTTTCACGCTCCGTAACATGCGAGAAAATCCCGAGAACTGGGTAACCTGGAAAGAGACCGACCCAAAGAAAGGTGAGATCATCAACGCCCGTCCGCTAGATGCGGCTCCCTACATCGGTCTTTTGACAAAATCGGGAGCCATAAGAGTCTACATGAGCGCCTACCCAGGCGACAAAGCAGTCTTTTGCCGAAGCATTGGACTCGACCCGGATTATGTTGCTTGGATCACACTTGACAGCACATTTCCAGCTAAGAACCGTCCTATCGTCATGGGGTTAATCGGATCGATGGGACAGAAGAACATCGATCAAACCCTGCCTGCCCTGCTGAGAACATGTGATAAGATTCTAAACAAGCATGCAAACCAGAAAGGGATCGTGCACTGCGTAACTTACAAAATCGGTGAGCAGATAGCGTCTCATTTTGCCAGCACGTCCCATGCCTCTAGGATAATCTTTCCAAAAAGCGCTGATGACCGAGAAGATGCGTTTCGCCAACACACTACATCCACTGAACCTACCATCATCATAAGCCCGTCCATGTCGGAAGGATTTGATTTTGCAGATGATTTATCACGCTTTCAAATTCTAGCAAAATGTCCTTTTCCCTATCTAGGTGATCGACAAGTTGCCGCCAAGAAAGAACAAGACCCCGCCTGGTATGACGCCCAGACGGTGAGTACGATTATCCAAGCAACCGGTAGAATCGTGCGGTCAGAAAAAGACCATGGAGTTTCTTACATACTTGATTCAGATTTTATGTTCCTGTGGGACAAAAGAAAGAATTTCTTTCCTAAGTGGTGGAGAGATGCAATAGTATGGGGATCAAGCGGGCGACCTCCAAGTTAAGAGAAGCCAAAATGTATACACTGTTTGGTGGTGGGCAGGCGTGTAAGTACTATGATGAGTAAGCTGCTTGATTTTCTTTTCAGTCAGTCCCAAGAGGGCGAAGGATCGATTCTCGATTCCAATACTTTTGGAGCGGACCTTATCCACCTTTTCGAGGAAGCAAACAAAGAAGAGGGGGACAAGCTCAAAGTAAGCAAACAACCTCTGGCTAAAGCTCTTTCAACACTAGGCATTACCGGTGCCGGTAACGATCTCGAACTTGACCCTCGTGGATTCAGCCTTATCTGTGGAGGCTCCAGTGAATATCGAGACTACCTTCAACTGCTTTCTGATCCTGATTCCATGGCTAAACTGGCAGGGCTTGGGTGGGTTCATTCAGCGCAAGGCGATGTTGCTATGCACAATGAGCCGGCGGAATTCCGCATCCGGTTCCTAGAAATTGATGTCGCCGGTGAAGACGACGAGGGCAAAGAGCTTGATAAGGTTCCTTCAAAGGATGAAACGAACAAGGCACTGAACGCTATTTTAACCAAAGGTCGTGAATTTGCAACTACCCCAGTGGCGGTAGACGACCCTTCTGGCGATGTAGACAGAGAGGAGCCTAACTCTGACACGTCCGAAGAGGACGGGCGGCGAGAGGGCATAGGTAAGGAGAAAGACGGTTCTGACCCTGAAGGTAAAGTCAAAGGCGCGGAAAAGGGCAAAAGACCTGAAGCAGTTGCCAAGGCACAAGGCAAGGTAGGATACAAGAAGGAAAGCTTGGAAGAAGGCAAACATAAATCTGGATGTACGTGCGGGTTCTGTAAGAACAAAGGCAACATCGGCAATTTTAAGAGAAACGTAAAAAACGGTAAAGACGACCCTGAAGAAGAGCAGAAGGATGAGAAACAGTTCCGAAAGGACAAATCAACCTCTTCTGAGGATGAGGATGTTCGTGACGAGCTGGAAATGAAAGAAGAACGCATCCACGATCTGATTACCAGAATACTGGAAGACTCTGATCCAGAAGAGGTGGAAAGAATCACACAGCCCAGTGAAAGTGTAGACGATGAGAAGTTGGAGCGAGGACGTGTCGAGAAGACCCACCTTTTCGGTGGCAAGTACGGCAAGAACGTAGACCCCAAAGGCAAAACAAGCGGCAAATTTAAGTTTCCAAGCAACTGGAAGGTTGGATACGCAGGAAAATGATGAAAACACTTCATGACTACGAGTCCTTTCAGTTTGTTGGCAACCAACAACTTCTGGAGGCGTGGAGCGGAGTAAGTATCGTACAGTGGGCAGGAAACATCGAACGCCAGTTAACTCGCATGCTAGAGGAGCAAGAAGGGTCTCGCAACTTCCCTTATGCAGACAAGCTGCGTGAATTTCTAAAGATTTGGCGCAATAATGAAATCACCGGCTCTTTGAACCGTGAAATCCTCGAAGTCCTAAAATCAGCTACCGATATGCTGGCAGTAGATGCCTGGAACCTCAACAACTACTTTTCCAATCTCCGTGACCAACTCCGAAAATTGCTTGCCTCTGAAGAACAGTTGCCTCGTGTTGACATGGATCAGAACGATGCCGCACGAGGCCCTAGCGCCGGGGGCGGTGGTGGGATGCCACCAATGAGCCCCGAGTTTGGACCAGAAGATACCGCTCCTCCTGGAATGGGTGAAATTCCGCCTCCTGAAACTGAAAAACCTGGCGAAGAGATTCTTCCTCCCAAAAGTGAAGTGCCTCCTGGAGAAGAAGACGAAGAAGAAAATGAGGAAGAAAAGGGACCCCTAGTGCCTGGACGCCGGATGATGCCGCCGCCCAGAGGTGGAGGCATGTGAGATGGCTAGTGCTATTATCCAATCCATTATCGGTGAAACAGTAATGACCAACGAGCGGTTACTCAACAAAGTCTTACAACAAGTAAGTGCAGTCATCAATCGCCGAGACCTGGCACCGTTGGACAAAATTGAAACCGTGTACGAGTATCTCACCCAAAAGCGCCGAGAGATTCTCGGCAAAGTAGACAAGAACTAAACATATGACAACCCAAGAAATCGCCAAAGTAATCCTAAACCTACGTGAAACTCGGATGAGTTCGTTTATCTTGTCTGGAGAACTTCGAGAGAAGCTCGGGTTCGAGGGGTACGGAGAAGCTATGCGCCGACGTTGGCTGATTGCCGACACTGATTCTTCCGGCATGGTCCAAGTCACCAACAGCCTGGGTCTTATTGAAGAAATTCGCCAGATTGCCGAATGCGAACCCTGCGCTAAGTCTCCGGGAGGAGTTACGTACGGACAGCCCGCTTTAGGCAGTAACCCGGTCGAATATCCATCTGGTAACGCTACCGAACAAAAGATGGGCAACGAAGCACCGAAAAGCGACGACGAGGGTGAGGCCGTCAAGAAGACCTGGTCGGGCGATGCCGCTGGTGACAAGGGCGAAGTAGTTGCTAAATCGCCAGGTGACGTCAGCTACAAGAGTGAAGCGGCTCACTATGCACTAACACACGCCGCTCGCCATCACCTTCAAGAGATCGCACCACCCGCCACTGGTGGGACGGGCATCGGTGGAAGTGCCGCCGCAGTCACTTCTCCGGTCGCCGCTGTCACCTCTCCCGTCGCCGCCATAGGCACCCAGAATCCAAAATCAAGTGTTCCAGTCAATCCTGAATTCCCACCGGGTACCGTTTGTGCTGAGTGTGGTGATCCTAATCCTACCTCGGGCGGATATCCTTTTCCGGCTCTTTGTGACCGGTGCACTCAAAAAGCTATAGCCGACATGGCAGCGAACGCTAACCGACACCGGGTGCCTCCACGGTCCGTATAATGACCAATGCCCGGGTAATCGTAAACGACCTACTTGAATTCGACTTCGACCCAAAAGAAGTCGAGCTGATCGCTGCTACCCCTCGCTACCAAGACTGTAAAGGAGCCGGTATCGAAATTGGTAAGAGGGTTTTAGTAACTGATCCAGATACTAGCTATGAATTCCAAGCCAGAGTAACTGGTTTTACCCAGTACGGCCTAATTGAAGTAATTGACCAAGAAGGCGATAAGTGGGTTTACTACCCAAAGGAGATAGAAACTCTCTCGGAGTCCGAACCTCCTCTACACGAAGGTGAGATGGATCCAGAAGAGAGAGAAGCACTGCTGAATACCCCGCTACATCCCGAGTTCCCAAAAGGGGTGCCCGCCCAACTAGCATGGATAAACCACGGATGCGAGCCAGCCGATTATTTCCAAGGTGCCAGCACGCTTGGATGGGATGACGTCTACACCGGCAGCGGAGACACCGACTCCGAAGCGGCCAAGGAAGCACTTGATTTTGCTGCCGAAGACGGATGGAACCCAGCTGGCATTGCGTTGCCTGACAATCTGCGTCCAGAATACCACACTGAAATGTGGGTGCGAGACAACGTAGACCCTGTAGACATTGTGCCACGAAAAGAATTACACGATTACCAGCCAGCAGATCGCAGAGCGGCTGCCGAAAAGATGCGTGACGAATATCTCGACGAGTACATGAGCGAGTCCCTGTTAAGTTTCTTCGTCAGTTTGAAGTTAAGGAGTCGCAAGTGAGTGCAAAATCGATTATAGACACGATTCTGGAGACCACAATCTTCCAGAAGGAGTGTAATAAGTGTCACGAAAAATACGGGCACTTCACAACCAACGCACAGGCTATGGCCGATCAAGGTATCTGCCCTCCGTGCTGGAGAACCATGGTGACCCGTATCAAAGACTACTTAGAGACGGGAGACCCTAAGAAGGCGAAGCTAGATAAAGACAAGAAGGAACGCAAAGACTATGCACTCCGAAAACGTCAAGCAGGCCAAAAATAAACTGGAATCCTGCCCGATTACCAACAAGCCACATGTCCTATCCTTATGGGACAGGGTCAAGTGGCTGGTTCACAATATCCAGGAGTTCCCTGACACTGACGCTGAGGTGGCCCGGGACGGGTCAATGACCATCAACACGTTCCCTTCACTCACTCACAAAAAAGAAGACAAAATCGCCTTCGAATTGGTGTGGGAGTTCGGTATACTTGTCTACAATAATGCCTCAGACGAAACCAAAAATCGCTGGGACTTGAAACTCGTCCTGCCATCTAACGATCAAATAGACGCCTTCCAAGGCAAGCTTCACGAAGGTTTCAAATCCTACCAAGGTCTAGTAGAATCGTTCTCTACCGCCTGTGACCGTCTAGTAGCGCTCAATCTGGCAAACGCCATGATATCCAATGGACAGGCGTTTGAAGGTGCCTTCAATGTAGACGTCCGCAAATTCGGACCCACCCAAGAATACGCCAACTTGAAAAGATACCACAGCCTCAAACCTCTGATCGGAGCTTACGCCCCCAGGTTGCTAGACGACTGTTTTGGGTATGCTCTGGCAGATTGCGTGTGCCGGGAATTCAAGTCGGTGCGCAGAACGGACGTTGCCGAATCGCTACGAACACTCATCGGCAACGTCCTTGACACTACGCGGTCGGCTTAGAACGCAGCAACTGGATCCGGCTGCGGACCGGGGTCCACGTATGGCATGGGCTGGATTGGCGCACCTAAAGCTACAGCAACAGGAGCCGCCTGGGAGCGCTTCAAAATATCTTTTGGCACTAAGTGCTGATACTTCTTCAGGAAGTCACACACCAACCGCCGATAAGGATAATGGTCAGCGAATGATTCCACCTTGCCCATCATACCCTCTATAGACTTACGAATGAGTGCCTTGTTACTCGCATGGAATGACACCTCCATAAGAAACTCAGAGTAGGAATGGCCTGTATCCTGATTGTCCCAGAAAGTAGCATGTGCCCAATCGCCTCCAATATCGGACGTAAGGATTATCTTAAACGGAATTTGAATTGCCACGTGATCCCAGCGTGTTACACGCTTAGCATGGGGCGCTTTGAACCGACAATAAACCAACATGTTGACACTGGAATACTCTTTCCAGCGGCACAAGCTATTACCCTGAACTACCGCTGAAAAGTTCGAATCGTTTGACGAACACCATTTTGGAATACCGTACTTAAGAGAAGCACCTATGTTGAACGGAACCCATGCTACAATGATGTCATCCTCATATATCTTCTCAGCGTCGATGTCACTCCGAATTTCCAGTGCCCAAATATCAGATACCACATCTTCAAGATTTTTGATCTGAGGATAATTGGCAAGCGTCAAATCCATTTTAACCTTCATGGCTTTCAACTTGGACTGAAACTTGTGAAATCTGCGTGCCGCTGCAACGATGCGTTCATACAGTGAGTTACGTCCAGGCCACGACTGAACAAACGAAAATCCTACGTCAGAAAAGTCTTCGTCGCCGTAGATATGCTGAACCCGCCACTCTTCTTCGACCTGATCCCATCCTTTCTCTGCCTGCTCCTTTGTCTTAGCAGCGTGCTTCTCACCGGTATCCTCGATCCACCCGGAAATCTCGTCTTTTATCCAAGCTTCCTTCAACCGCTCGCGAAAAGAACGCTCCGGAGGCTCACCGATTTCCCATTGAAGAAGAGACCGCTCCATACGCTCCTTTCCACCGCCGGCTTGGAGAAACATCCACTCAAGGTACTTACCGTTTCCAGACAAATCACCCTTAACGAACTTCTGGATACACTCCTCATCCATTTTCTGGCCCGTTGCGCCATCCTTACACTTCAAAACCACCGGATTCCGCAGTCCAAATTTGTTGATGATCCTTTCTACTTTACTCATAGGTTTTCCGTTTCGGTTCTTACAGTAAGCAACTGTGACACAAATGTCAACTCCAAATTCATCATGCCCAAACCCAAATTTGACTCTGAATGGCTTAACAACTACTGTCTCAAGCGTCAAAGTCAAACTTCGAGACCTAGGACATGTGCCATCGTTCAAAAACTCGAAAATGATCGTGTCGATATGGCGGACCGGAAAGGGCGGAGGAGTGTACAAATGCCCGACCCTGATAGCGAAGCCGGAGAGGCAGAAATGGATGCAAAATGCCATCCAGCGTATGATCTTGCAGTTACGATCAGAGTTTCAGATCAACGACGCCGGGACCTTGACGGGAACCTGTCTACAGTCCTTGATTGCTTGGTCCAAGCAGTTCGACGACTCGCACCAGTGGATTCCAAAGATCAATCTTAAAGTTGAAGTCGTAGACAAAGGACAAGAAGGAGCAGACATTGAGCTAACTCTTCGTCGCTAAAAACACTTGACTCGTTCCCCTATATGTGGTAATGGATAACCTACTATGAAACCAAGCCGAGAAATAAAACGAGAACCCCTGGACCAGGAAGATATCCAACAAGAAACATTCGATGAGTTCGAATTCCTGAAGAACAACGACACCGTCTCATCTAGGAAAGCTGGTCAGATCGAGGTCGTCGTTGAGAAGGGTCAAGAACTGGCTCTGTTAATTCAACAGCTGATCCCTGACACCAAAGAAGCAACCGTCGCTTCCAATAACATCGTCGCCGCTGTCATGTGGGCATCAAAGGGCATCCGCCGAAAGCCTGAAATTGTGGTCATAACACCGCCCGAGGAGTGATCGATGCGCTTTCGATTGCATGCGGTAAACATCCTTAAGAGAGCCTATCGTAGACTCACTAGACGCTGCTGGGTATGTGGCGTGCATTGCCACAGCACCATGCCGCCTTACCAAGCTTGGCGCTACTGTTCCCTAGAATGTGCCGCCTACGATGGTGTACTCCATGACCTCAGCAAGTCTTCTATCTGGCGAGGTGTATGCGTCGCACCCAAAAGGCACGAATGTATGTAGTTAAAGCGTGAAGCACGCTTGGAAATTCGTCATGGGTGAAAAGCCCAAGGCGATGTGTTGGCGTTGTGGTGAAGTTCGCAAACTCCGCAGCCATAACGATTTCAAGAAGCTGAAGAATAAGGGCGAAGGATGTAAACCAAAGTAATCATGTATGGGCGCACTTAACACCACTGTTTATATCCCAGTAGGAAGTATCTCAACCTTCAAAAATCCAGATATCACTGCTTTCAAAGTACCGAAACTTCGTGTTACGGTAGTACCTACCACGACTCCAACTACTACCACGACTACCACGACTACCACCACTCCAACTACCACGACTCCAACTACTACCACGACTACCACGACTCCAACTACTACCACGACTACCACCACTCCAACTACTACCACGACTACCACGACTCCAACTACTACCACG
>Ga0315287_10006721_pt1 | contig 11481 bp, 9 predicted proteins | sample YL17G11_0_MG_FD_205037 | JGI IMG/M metagenome (GOLD analysis project Ga0315287, IMG submission 205037) | Sediment microbial communities from Yellowstone Lake, YNP, Wyoming, USA - YL17G11_0 | ecosystem: Environmental > Aquatic > Freshwater > Lake > Sediment | place: USA: Wyoming | collected...
GCGTGACGCCTTTCGAGAAAACACCTATTTTTCAGGCACTTTCGACTTCTTTTGTCCCGAATCCCGAAACCACTTGCTGTAACCAGTTGTCACTATTCGACTTATAACCGGACACTACTGTAATGGGATGGGATAACCATCGCAAGTTCAGCAAGGTCAGTTTAATGGAACAATCGCCGGATGGCCAGAGCCATGCGGTCGAGCGGGCTAGGCACGAACACGACGACAAAGACGCCATGCGCGCCTGTTGATGAAATTGACTGGAATCGTGGGATATGGGATACTGAGGCCGATCGGGCAGGGACACCGAGCGTGAAAAACACGAGGTCAGCACGTACAACAAAGAGCCAAGGCCATGAACTCCCGGTTTTCCCTAGTGGGGTATGATAACCATCGCAATCTACTACCTCATTTACTATACAAAATATCTACACTCATGCTTGCCGCCGTCGTGGCGGCTTTTTCCATAGACCCGGGAAAACAAGCGATTTGCGCCGGTTCCAACGGCGTGCCCAATATAATACTAATACTTGCCGACGACATGGGGTTCTCCGACCTCGGCTGCTACGGGTCGGAGATCCTCACGCCCAACATCGACCGGATGGCGAAGACCGGGCTGCGCTTCACCCAGTTCTACAATGGGGCGCGATGCTGTCCCACCCGGGCGGCGTTGATGACCGGCCTGTATCCCCATCAGACCGGCGTCGGCCACATGATGGACGATTACCGCAAGCCCGGCTACCGCGGCAACCTCAACAACCAGTGCGCCACGATCGCGGAGTTGCTGGGCGCGGCCGGCTATCAGACGATGATGTGCGGCAAGTGGCACCTGACGCGCTTCACGGCCGAGGAAGGCCCCAACTACAACTGGCCGCTGCAACGCGGCTTTGCCAAGTTCTATGGAACCATCGCCGGGGCCGGCAGCTACTTCGACCCGGTGACGCTCACGCGCGACAACGACTTCGTGCGCGCCGCCGGTGACAAGTTTTACTACACCGACGCCATCAGCGATCGGGCGGCGGAGTACGTCGAGCAGGCCGCCCGCTCGACCAAGCCCTTCTTCCTCTACGTGGCTTACACCGCGCCGCACTGGCCGCTGCACGCGCCGGAGGACGTGATCGCCCGCTACCGCGCCAAGTACGCCATCGGCTGGGACGAGTTGCGGAAGCAGCGATACCGCCGAATGATCGACCTGGGGATTATCAAGGCCAACTGGCCGCTGACGCCGCGCGAGCCGACGGTGCGCGACTGGGAGAAGAACTCGTACAAGAGTTGGCAGCAGCGGCGAATGGAAGTCTATGCCGCCCAGATCGACCTCATGGACCAGGGCGTAGGGCGAATCGTCGAGAAGGTCCGCCAGATGGGGGTCGAAGACAACACCCTGATCCTGTTCCTCTCCGACAACGGCGGCTGCGCGGAAGAAATCGCCGCGGATTGGAAGGGCGAGCACATTCCCAAGCAAACGCGCAAGGGCCGGCAAGTGGAAGTGGGCAACAACCCCAACCTCATGCCCGGCCGAGACGACACCTACCAAAGCTACGGCATCGCCTGGGCGAACGTCAGCAACACGCCGTTTCGGCTCTACAAGCATTGGGTTCACGAGGGCGGCATCGCCACGCCGCTGATCGCCCATTGGCCGGCGGGCATCAAGCAGACCGGGCTCACGCAAGAGGTCGGCCACGTGACCGACATCATGGCCACCTGCCTGGAACTCGCCAAGACGGCCTATCCCAAGAACTTCGGCGGCCACACGCTGATCCCCATCGAGAGCAAGAGTCTGCTGCCGATCTTCCAGGGCCGCACCCGGCAACGCGGCACGCTGTTCTGGGAGCACGAAGGCAATCGGGCGGTCCGCGAGGGCAAGTGGAAGCTCGTCGCCAAGCAGGGCCAACCCTGGGAACTCTACAACCTGGAGGCCGACCGCACCGAGACGCGCGACATGGCCCAGCAGTTTCCCGCCATCGTCAAGGGCATGTCGCAGACTTACGACCACTGGGCGAAGCGGTGCAATGTCGAGCCGTGGCGGAGCAAGTAACCCATAGGCTAGTGGGGCAGGCATTCCTGCCTGCCTGGGGCAGACAAGAATGTCTGCCCCACCTGCCAAGGGAGTGCCAATCGGATGTTCGAGGAAACCGTGGAGAGTTCCCGTCGGTCGATGCTGTTGCTGGCCGTAGTGTTGGCGGTCGTGATGTTCGTCTGCCCGCTGGCGATCGACTTCCCGTTGCTCGATCCCGACGAGGGGCTCCACGCCTCGATCGCCCAGGAAATGATCGAGCGGGATCGGTGGATCACGCCCACCTTTCTCGGCCAACCGTTCCTCGACAAGCCCATCTTCTACTTCTGGGCGCAAATCGTCTCACTGCGGCTGTTTGGGCACTGCGAGGCGGCCGTGCGTTTGCCCGGGCTGATGTTCGGCCTGCTGGGAGCGATCACCACGGGCTTGCTCGGCTGGCGGTTGTTCGGCCAGGCGGGGACGGGTCCATCTTCCAGATTGGGCCTAATCGCCGGCATCCTTTATGCCACGATGATCCTGCCCACGGCGCTGGCCCAAGCGGCCTCGCACGACGTGGCCCTGATCCCCTGGATCAACCTCACGCTGTTGGCGCTCTGGGAATCGCAGCGAGCGGCTACTGATGACTGCAAATGCAATATCCCTAGCCGGCGGCTAACAGCCGCCGGTTGGACGGTGGCGGCAGGCGTTTTTTTGGGGTTGGCCGTGCTGGCGAAGGGGCTTGCGGGCGTGGCGCTTGTGGGCGCGGCTTATGGAAGCTACCTGCTTATTGCGCGTCAACTGGATATTGCCGCCTGTATCCGCGGCGCGGCGGTCCTGCTGATTGCGGCCCTAACGGCCTCGGCATGGTATCTTGCCGTCGAGATGCAAAACCCCGGCTACCTGCGGCATTTCTTCGTCCAACGGCACCTGCTGGGGTTTGCCACCGGCACGCAGCCGCACGGCGACCAGCCGTGGTGGTACTACCTGCCGATCCTGTTGGGCGGCGGGCTGCCGTGGATCGGCTATCTGCCGGTCGTCGTGCGGAATGCCAGAAAGTCGCAGCCTTCAATTCTCCTGTGGTGCTGGCTGATCGGCTGGACGCTGTTGCTGACGTTGGCCGGCTCGAAGCTGGCGACGTATCTCTGGCCCGTGTTTCCGGCCGTGGCCCTGTTGGCGGCGGTGGCTTGGGCTGGGTGGCTTAACGGCACGCTCAGCGAGACGGCCCGACGCGCTTTCGCGCGGACCTTCGTTTGGTCGTCGTGGAACGGGCCGATCGTGCTGCCGGCGGCGGTGCTGGCGGTGCAATGGGTTTACGCGCTGCGATTGCCGTGGCCGGCGTGGGTAGCCGCGGGCGTGGCGGCGGCAATGGCGCCCCTGCCTCTGATCCGGTGGTATCTGGGTCGTCGTCAGGCGGCCTTTACGGCGGCGACGCTCTCGATGGCCGTGCAATTTCTGGCCGTGATGGCCGTGGTGCTGCCGCCGGTGGCCGCAACCCTCTCGACGCGGGACCTGGCCGACCACTTCAACCGGCTCGGCCGCTTGCCGCCGCGATTGCTCGTGGCGGAAGAGCGCATCGGCTCGTTCGTGTTCTATCTCGATCCGAAACTCCGAGCCGGATTGAACGAGGGCCAGCTTCGCCGAGTGACGCCGGACGAACCGCTTGACTTGCGGCCGGGCGACGTGATCGCCCTGCCGGAGCGAAAACTTTCCGAGGCGCGCGGGTATCTCGACCTCAACGGCGTACCCTACGAAACGATCGGCCACCACCGGCTATATCGTTGGAGAGAAACACAATAGGAGTCGCCTACAGCGTTGTCCGCCAGCGGTTTTCCCACGCTTCGAACCAGCGGGGCAGGAAGCCGGCGTTTAGCCAGAATTGGGCAACCATACAGCCCGCCGCGGCGCCAAAGAACACGTCGCTGGGGAAATGGGCGCCCGAGACGATCCGCTGGCAGCCCACCAGCACGGCCAATACGGAGAAGAGCACCCGGCCGTTGGGATAAAGCCAAATCAACGCCGCAGCCAACGCCGTGGCCGTAGCCGTGTGGGCCGACGGGAAGCTCTGCCCGTTGCTGCCGGCGCTCAGTGCGGGCAGCCATCGGCCGAAGGTCGTCCACACCGGGCCGTCGAAGGCGAAATCGTAGGGCCGGACGCGAACGATCAGCATCTTCAACAGATCGGCCACGCCCCCGGCCGCCAGGGCACAGGTGGCCACTCGGGGAATCGCCCACCGCCGGCTCGGATCGAGTTGGTGCAGTGCCAACAGCACCAGCAGTACCCCCAACCCGTGGCCGAAGGGCTCAAAAATGTCGAAATAGCCCAGGTAGTCGTGAACGGTCTTGTCGAAAGCGGTTTTCGTGCCGTTCCACACCACAATCGGCTTGGCGACGGGCAAGTCCACCGCCAAGGCCACCCCGCCGGCCAGCGCCAACAACCCCGATAGCAGGAATCCCCGGCATCTGTCGTTCATGGAAAATGCTGTTGGCTGGCGGACGCGGATATTCTAGAGTGATAGCCGATTTTTCCACACGTTCTGATAGCTGATAACGGACCGCTCCGCCTGTGTCAAGATCGTTCTTCGCCAAAGAGGCCCAAAGGATGCGTGAGACCTTGCGTTGCCAGCTCTGGATCGCGGCCGCGGCGGCGCTGATCTTCTTCACCAATCTCGGCAGCGTGGCCCTGTTCGACATGGACGAGGCGCTCTATGGTTCCTGCGCCCGGGAGATGTTCCAGCGCGGCGATTGGGTCGTGCCCTGGTTCAACGGCGAGATGTTTCCCGAGAAGCCGCCGCTGATGTTTTGGACCATGATGGCCGGCTTTGAACTATTCGGCGTCAACGAGTTGGGCGCCCGGTTCTTCTCGGCCGTGCTGGGCATTGCCACGGCGCTGGCCACGTTCCACCTCGGCCGCCTCTTGTTCGGCGTGCGGATCGGTTGTTGGGCCGGCTTGATCGTCGCCACCACCATCATTTTTACGGTCTCCGCCCGGGCAGCCACGGTGGATATGGCACTGACTTTTGCCACGACCATAGCGTTTTTGCTGTTCGTGCTTGCGAGGCGATCCAAGTGTTCAGGGTTCAGGGTTCAGGGGTCAGAACTCGATGAAACGACGGGCGGTTGGGGCGGTAGTTGCACTGCCGCCCCCGTCGATTCCCCGCCGTCCGCGCGCGGCGGGGGTGGCAGTACAACTGCCACCCCAACAACGGGCACGACGCACGTCTTCCAGCTCCGTTACGCCGTCCCGATGTACGCCTGCATCGGCGTGGCCGTGCTGGGAAAGGGGCCGGTGGGCATGGTGTTGCCGCTGGCCACCATGGGACTGTACCTGCTGGTGGTCAACGGCTGGCGCAGCGCATTGCGCTCCGCTTGGTGGATGCGGCCTTTCACGGCCGTCGTTGTCGTGGCGGCCGTCGCCGTGCCGTGGTACGTGCTGGTGGGCGTTTGGACCGACGGAGAATGGTTGCGAAAGTTTTTCATCGACTTCAATCTTCGCCCCTTCAAACAGCCCATCCAAGGCCACGGCGGCTGGCTCTTGAGCTACCTGTTTCACATTCCGGGCATTCTTTTCGGCTTCTTCCCGTGGGCCGTGTTTCTGGGCCCGACGCTGGTCGACACGGTGCAGCGGCTCCGCCGGAAAAAGGGGTCAGAACTATTTATGCCCAAGGCGGAAATGGGGCCTGATAAAATAGTTCTGACCCCTTTTTCCGCCTGCGTGCTGGCGTCGTGTTGGTTCGGCGTGTGGTTCGTCTTCTGGTCGATCTGCAAGACGAAGTTGCCGCACTATCTCCTGCCGGCCTATCCGGCCTTGGCCCTGCTGACGGCCTGTTTCGTCGTCCGCTGGCTGGGCGGAAAAGGGGACAGGCGCATTTTGTGCGCAGCACCGGGCACCGACCGAAGGTTGGTCGGGCCGTTCCGGCAAAATGGACCTGTCCCCTTTTCCGCCTGGTGGCTGCGGAACGCCTGGATCTCCATGATCCTGGTGGGCGTGGGCATTATGATCGCCATCCCTATCGTGGCCGCAGTGTATCTGCCCGGCGAGGAAATGTTGGGATTGGTAGGGCTGATTCCAGCGCTCGGCGGAACTTGGTGTTGGTGGAAGACCGCGCGCAACCAACACCAGGAAACGGCCGTCGCCTTTGCCGTCACGTCGGTGGTGTTTCTGACGACCCTGTTCGGCTTCGCCGCCCTGCGGATCGACCGCTACCAGAACGCCAAGCCGATGATCGCCGCGATTCGCGCCGACTGGAAGGCAAAATACACCCCCGTGGATACTGTCCCCCTGTCCGCCCCGCCGATTGCCACCTACCGTTTCTTCCGCGAGAGCACCGTGTTCTATGCCGGCTACCCGGTGACAAAATGCGACAACGACGAGCAGGCCGGCCGCTCGGCCCGCGAAGAATTGCGGGCGTTCGTCGCCCGATCGGGGACTGGTCCATTTTTCGGCGGAAGAACGTCTTCTGCGAACAGACCCTCGGCCGAAAACATGGACCTGTCCCCTTCTGTGCCCGTTTACGTCATCACCACCGACGAGTACGCGGCGGAGATCAACCAGGCGCTGCCCGGCGTATTCCGCGAAATCTTCCGCCAGCGCCGTTTCCTCGGCCCGGGCGAAATGGTGGTGTTGGCCACCTCGACGTAAAGCCGCACTCTACTGGTCGAACCACTTCCGCAGCATGTGCCAGGTGGCGTCGCGGCCGCCGCGGCCGATGGCCGTCGTCAGGGGGATTTCCTGCGGGCAAACCCGCACGCAGTTCTGTGCGTTGCCGCACACCTGGATGCCGCCCTCGCCGGTAAGCGCATCGAGCCGCTCGCCGGCGTTCATCGCGCCGGTGGGGTTCGAGTTGAATAGTTCGATCTGGCTGATGGCGTACGGGCCGATGTAGCTCCGCAGGTGCGCCTCGCGCAGCCGGGCGTCGTAGCTCTCCGGCGTGTCGTCCGGCCGGCATGGCAACTCGATCTTCAAGTATTGCGGACACGCCTCGACGCAGCAGCCGCAACACATGCACTTGCTGTACTGGTAGGCCATCTGCTGCGTTTCCTGCGACTGCCGCGGCCCCGAGCCCAGGTCGAGATAGCTATCGACCGGCACCCACGCCCGGACCTTTTCCAACACGGCGAAGATTCGCGAGCGATCGACCACCAAATCGCGGAGCACGGGGAACTTGGTCATCGGCCGCAGCTCGATCCCGTCGGGCTTTTCCGCCAGCAGCCGATCGACCAGGGCAGTACACGCTTGGCGCACCCGCCCGTTGACCAGCATCGTGCAGGCGCCGCACACTTCTTCCAGGCAGTTGCACTCCCAAGCCACCGGCGCCACTCTTTGGCCGTCGGCGGTGGTGGCCTGTTCGGCGATCTTTTGCAGCACGCTGATGCAGTTCATGTCGGGCTCGTGTTCGACCCGATGCCGTTGCCAGTAGGAACATTGCCCCGGCCCATCCTGCCGCAACACGCGCACCTCGAAGGTCTTGATTTGCGGTTGGCAATCTGCATTTGTCGTATTGCATTTGTTATTTTGCATTTTGCATCGCCCCCCGCTCTTTCCACGCTTCTTCAATCCATTTTCCGCCGGTCACGCCATACAGCCGCGGCCGTGGCGGAATCAGCGACGTGTCGATCTCCTCGTAGCTCAGTTCCGGATCGCCGTCGCCGGCATACGCGGCGATGGTCGATTTCAGCCACTTGCGGTTGTTCTCTTGGAAACGGTCGCACCATTGCCGCGCCTGCCGGCGGGCCTCGGCCGGATCGGTCGCGTGAATCTCCGGCATGGCGAACTCCGGCTTGTAGTGGGCCCCGCGACACTCGTCGCGGGCCAACGCCCCCTTCAGCACCACCTTGGCCAAAGGAAACATGTCTTCCACCGCCCGGGCGAAAACCACGTTCTGGTTGGCCCAATTGCCCGTATCGGCCAATGAACATCGCGGTGCCTGCTGCTGCATTTCGCAGATCTTGTCATAGGCCGCTTCGATTTCGCCGTTGTGGCGGATCACCGTGGCCGCCTTGGTCATCACCTGGCCCAACTCGGCGTGCAGGCGATAGGGATTCAGCCCACCTTCGGGCCGCACGAGCATTGTCTGATACCGTTGGCGGTGCTGCTCGGCGGCCCGATCAAAAAGGCTGCCGGACTGTTCGCCGGCCTTGCCGCCGGGCAGGTTCTCCAGGTAGTTGACCACTCCCGGCGCGACCGTCAGTCCGCTGAAGATGCAGGCCACCAGCGAATTGGCCCCCAGCCGGTTGGCGCCGTGGAACTGGTAGTCGCACTCGCCGATGGCGAAAATGCCGGGCACGTTGGTCTGCTGGTTGCGCGGCGAGCCGATATTCAGCCCGCCCGAGGCGTTGACCTCGTAATCGCACCACAGTCCGCCCATCGAATAGTGGACGGCGGGAAAGATTTTCATGGGCGTGGTGCGCGGATCGACGCCCTGAAACTTCTCGTAGATCTTCAACACCCCGCCGAGCTTGCGGTCGAGCAGTTCCCGCGGCAGATTGGTCACGTCGAGGTACACGCACATCCGATCCGGCTGCACGCTCAGCCCGTCCTGGAAGCAGACGCGGAATATCTCGCGGGTGGCGATGTCGCGGGGCACGAGGTTGCCATAAGTGGGATAACGCTCTTCCAGGAAGTAGAATCGCTCCTTCTCGGGGATTTCGGCGGGCGGGCGCGGGTCCTGCGGTTTCCGAGGCGCCCAGATGCGGCCGCCTTCGCCCCGGGCGCTCTCGCTGATCAAACGCAGCTTGTCGGCCCCGGGGATGGCCGTCGGGTGAACCTGGATGAACTCGCCGTTGCCATAGCGGACTCCGGCCGTAAACGCCCGGCTGACGGCGCTGCCCGTGCAGGCCATCGAGTTGGTCGAACGCCCGAAGAGCAGGCCGCAGCCGCCGGTGGCCAGGATCAGGGCGTCGGCCGGCAGGGCGCGAATCTCCATCGTCAACAGGTTTTGCGCCGCGCAGCCGCGGCAGCGGCCTTCGAGGTCGAGGATCGGCCCCAAGAAATCCCAGTTCTCGAAGGCAGTCACCCGGCCGGCCACTTGCCAGCGGCGGACCTGTTCGTCCAGGGCGTAGAGCAATTGTTGGCCGGTGGTGGCGCCGGCGAAGGCCGTGCGGCGGTAGAGCGTGCCGCCGAATCGCCGATAATCGCGGAAGCCTTCCGGCGTGCGGTTGAAGGTGACGCCCAGGCGGTCCATCAGGTCGATGATCCGCGGCGCCCATTCGGCCATTTCCCGCACGGGCGGCTGGTGCTGCAAGAAGTCGCCGCCGTAGACGGTGTCCTCGAAGTGCTTCCAGGTGTCGTCGCCGAGTTGCCGCGTCAGGTCGTTGACGCTGTTGATGCCGCCTTGGGCGCAGCAACTGTGCGCGCGGCGCAAGGGCAGCAGGCTCATCACGGCCACGTCGCACTCCAACTCGGCCAGTTTCATCGCGGCCGACATGCCGGCCAAACCGCTGCCGATCACCACCACCCGCGGCTTCGTCATGGCTTGTTAACTTTCCACATGCGAGTCGAAGACCCGGACCTTCTTCCAGTTGTCCTTGCTCTCTTCGATGAACTTCAGGTGCCGCTCGGCCTGCTGGTACCGGTCATGGGTTTCCTTGCCGTCGAACACTACCTGGAGTGCAACATCGAAATCTCGATCATTGACTGGGCGATCCAGTTCGGTGGCGCGCGTGCCAGCCGCAAAGAACACCGTGCCGGGATGGCCTGCCAGGTACTTCATGCAGGCCGCCACCAGCTTCGCTTTGGCCGCTGCCGAGTTGTCGTTGAGCGTGAAATAGACGTTGTGGGCGAGCATCGACGGGGTTCTCCTGAAAATCGGTGGTGACGCCTTGCTCGCCATTTTGCCACAGCCCACGGGCCGAGGCAAGGTTCGGCCATTCTGAAGCGGTCAGCGCCGATCCCGCGGCGCAAGAAAGAAGCCCGTCGTAACTGCTTGCCACGACGGGCTTTGCAAAGCTGGGGAACTAGGATTTGAACCTAGACTAAGTGATCCAGAGTCCTTTTCTTGCCCCCCTTGCTAGTTATTCTCTGTGATTGCCTATTCTTAACAACCCTTGACGGCAAAGGGGGTTAGGGATAGACTTATTCTTACTGTGCTACCACCATTCTTAACCCAATTTACCCCAGCCGGTAGCACTGGGGTAGCACCAAAATACGCCCTGGAGCAACTAATTCGCCCCCTGGACTTAATGACAGGAATCACTTGACCATGCCCAAAACCGCCAAACTCCCCTTCACCAAAGCCGCCTTGCAGGGCCTCGTGCTACCCAAGCACGGGCGGTGCTACCACTACGACACCAAGGCCGCCGGCTTGGCAGTCTGTGTCACGGCCACCGGAACCCGGACGTTCTACTTCGTCAAGAAGATCGACGGCCGCCCCGTGAGGGTTCGCATCGGCACCTTCCCCGACCTGTCCGTCGAAAACGCCCGCAACGCCGCCAAGCAGTTGACCTTGGCCGTGGCACGCGGCGAAGACCCCCAGGCCGACAAGCGGGCGCGGCGGACGGAAACGACGCTGGGGGAACTATGGGATTACTGGATGGCCAGCCACGCCGGCCCGCACAAGAAGTCCGCATCCACCGATCGGCAGCGGTGGAACGCCTATCTGTCCCGGTGGAGCAATCGCCGGCTATCTTGCATCAAACAGGCCGACGTTCGCACGCTACACCTACAGATGAAGGCCACGCCCTACGTCGCCAACCGGATGGTCGCCCTGTTGCGGGCCATGTACAACGTCGCCCCGGAAATCGGCTACAAGGGGGACAACCCCGCACGGGGCATTAAGAAGTACAGGGAGGCGAGCCGCGACCGCTTCCTCATGCCCGACGAACTCCCTCCCTTTTTCCAGGCGCTCGACGCCGAGCCGAACCCGATCATGCGGACCTTCTTCCTTGTGGCACTTCTTACGGGGGCGCGCCGGTCGAATGTCTGCGCCATGCAGTGGAGCCAAATCGACCTGCCCACCGCGACGTGGCGCATACCCGACACCAAGCGCGGCGAGCCGCAGGTGGTCCCCCTTCTCCCCGCCGCCCTGGACGCCCTGTTGGCCATCCGTGAGCAGTCTGTGGACGGCTGGGTATTTTCCGCCCGCAATCGCCGGGGGCACGCCTGCCCGCACCTCAGCGACCCCATGCCCGCATGGCGCCGCCTCTTGAAACGGGCAGGGCTGAAAGGGTTGAGAATACATGATTTGCGCCGCACGGCAGGCAGCTACATGGCCATCACGGGCACCGCACTACAGATCATCGGTAAGGCATTGGGACACACTCAGTCGCAAACCACAGCCATCTACAGCCGGTTGACGAACGAGTCGGTTCGCGTGGCAATGGGCCGTGGGGCCGACGCCATGAACGAAGCAGCCGGAGGCGCCAGGCTGTTGGGCCACTCAGAACCAGTCGAGAACGGAGGCGGCAATGAAGCGAACGGTTGAAAATGCCGACGGCATCTACCCCCGCGAAGTTCACACCGCCGACGCCATGCTTGGGGAAGGGCACTCGACA
>Ga0315287_10006723_pt1 | contig 11480 bp, 5 predicted proteins | sample YL17G11_0_MG_FD_205037 | JGI IMG/M metagenome (GOLD analysis project Ga0315287, IMG submission 205037) | Sediment microbial communities from Yellowstone Lake, YNP, Wyoming, USA - YL17G11_0 | ecosystem: Environmental > Aquatic > Freshwater > Lake > Sediment | place: USA: Wyoming | collected...
CTTCGCGCTCCTCCCGCGAGCCCGCGCGCATCTTCGCCGCTACGGCACGCATCGGTTCCGTCGTCATCACGCCAGGCAGCCGGGCGATGTCGCGCTCGATTTCGCTCGAACGCGGCTCGCCGAACCCTATGCTCACGTCCTGGGCCTGGGCATCGAGGAAGTAGACGTCGACCATGCGGTTGATCGCGTCGATCCACTGCATCGACGTCACGAGCACCGCGACCGACATCGCGATGCCGGCCGCCGTGATGAACGAGCGCCCCGGCCAGCGCGCAATCTGCCTGAGAAGGATCCGGGTCGGCTGGTCGAGCCGCTGGATGAAGCCGAGGCGGCTCAACGCGGTGCGGCGGAACATCGGTGGCGCCGGCGGACGCATCGCTTCGGCGGGCGGCAGCGCGGCCGCCTCGCGAACGGCGCCAAGCGCGCCGATCAGCGCGGAAGCCAGGCTCACGAAGCCGGCCAGCAGGAATGATTTCGCGCTCGGCCGGAAATGCAGGAACGGGAAGTGGTAGAACTCGGCGTACAGGCGCGTGTGGTACAGGCCAAGCCAGTACCCGACGAACCAGCCCAGCAGCACGCCGACGACGCCGATGCCGAGCACGAAGCGCGTGTAGTGCAGCGCGATGTCGCGGTTGCGGTAGCCGAAGGCCTTCAGCAGGCCGATCTCGGCGCGCTCCACCGCGATGAGCCGTCCCATCACCATGTGAGTGAGGAACGCGGCCACGGCGAGGAACACGGTCGGCAGGATCGTCGAGAGGGTCCGATGCTGCGCGATCTCGCTCATCAGGAACCAGTTCGAGATCTGGTCGGCCCGCGCGTACGCGCCGACGCCGCCGTAGCCTGCGAGCAGGCGATCCACGCGATCGACTACGGACTCCGGATCCGTGCCCCTGAGCAGCGCGAGGCTGACATCGTTGAAGGCGCCATCGAGGTCATATGCCGCCTGCAGGGCCTCGTGGCCCATCCACAGCACGCCGAAGCGCTCGTCGTCCGGCATCAGCGCTCCCGGCCCGATCGCGTAGACGTACTCCGGCGACAGCGCGATGCCTACTACGGTCAGCACCCGCCAGCGACTGTTGATGATGGCCCGCAACTTGTCGCCGACTTCGAGCCCGTGTGCCTGCGCGAACGGCTCCGTCAGCACGGCTTCGTCCGGTGCCCCCAGGCGCGGGTAGCGTCCCTGCCGCAGTGCCAGCCGGTTCAGTTGCGGCTCGTGCCGCTCCGGTACCGAAACGAGCCTGCCGATCACCGGTTCCTCGAAGCCCTCGATGTCGAGTACTGCCGTGCGCACGACTCGTGTCTCGACCGTGCGCACTCCGGGGATTTCGCGCAGCCTGTCCCGCAGGTGCTCGGGTGCCCGTTCCACGTGGGCAAACACCTGCGCGAAGTCGTAGCGCTCGTAGTACGCGATCGCCGTCTCCTCGAGCGACTCTACCGTGGTGAGCGACATCACCAGCACGCCGATGCCCGAGGCCATCACGAGCGCGATCGCGAACACCTGGCCGCGCAACCGCCACAGGTCGCGCAGCAGCTTGCGGTGCAGCGCCTTCATCACCACGAGAGTTCGCTCGCCGGACGCCGTGCCGCGTTGCGGCGTTCCTCGTGTATCTTGCCGTCGCCCATCACGAGCACGCGATCGGCCATGTCGGCGATTACGGCGTTGTGGGTGATCAGCACCGTGGACGTGCCGAGTTCGCCATGGATCCGCTCGATCGCTTCCAGCACCAGCACGCCGGTCTGGCTGTCGAGGGCGCCGGTGGGCTCGTCGCAGAGCAGGATGTCCGGGCGCTTCGCGATTGCACGCGCGATGGCGACACGTTGCTGCTCGCCGCCCGAGAGCTGGGCGGGGAAGTGGTTCAGTCGTTCGCCGAGTCCCACGAGCCGCAGCGCGTCCCCCGGCTGCATCGGGTTCGTGGCGATCTCCGTCACGAGCGCTACGTTTTCGAGCGCAGTCAGGCTCGGGATCAGGTTGTAGAACTGGAACACGAACCCGACGTGTTCGCGCCGGTACTGCGTGAGCCCCGCGTCGTCCAGTCCCGTCAGCTCGTGGTCGAGGAACCAGGCCTCGCCGCCACTCGCAGTGTCGAGGCCCCCGAGGATGTTGAGCAGCGTGGACTTGCCGCTTCCGGAGGGACCGAGCAGCACGACGAGCTCGCTCGTCTCGAGCACGAGATCGAGGCCGCGCAGCGCGTGCACTTCGACGTCTCCGGTGCGGTAGACCTTGGTCAGCCCCCGCGCACGCAGGGTGGGAGTCCGGTCGCCCATGGCGCAATCATGGACCGGTCGCGCAGGATCCTGAAGTCGCAGTCGTACGGATGCCGCTCACTCGCCGAGCAGCTTCTCGATGTGAATGGCGGCGCTGGTCGCGAGCGCGGGCAGGTCGTATCCGCCTTCCAGCGTCGAAACGATACGGCCCGCGGCGTGCCGATCCGCGATCTCGCAGGCTCGCTCCGTGACCCAGCCATAGTCCTCGCCCGACAGCTTGAGCTCGGCGAGCGGATCGGCGGCGTGGGCGTCGAATCCCGCCGAGATGAACAGCATTTGCGGCGCGAAGGCCTCGAGCGCGGGCAGCCAGTGCTCCGTCAATGCGGCCCGGAACGCCTCGCTCCCGCTGCCCGGCGGCAACGGGCAGTTGACGATGCGGCCGGGTACCGACGCCGGATTCATGTCCGGATAGAGCGGGTACTGGTAACTCGAGCAGATAAGCACGCGGCCGTCGTCCCGGAAGATGTCTTCAGTGCCATTGCCGAGGTGCACGTCGAAGTCCAGTACGGCGACGCGCCCAAGACCGTGAGCCTCCATCGCGTGCGCGGCACCCACGGCGACGTTGTTGAAGAAGCAGAAGCCCATCGCGCGGTCGCGCTCGGCGTGGTGGCCAGGGGGCCTCACGTTGCAGAAGGCGCGGCGCACTGCCTGAGACATCACGAGGTCCACGGCCAGTACATTTGCGCCAGCCGCCCGCAGCGCCGCCTCCAGGGTGTCTGGACACATCGCCGTGTCTGGGTCGAGATAGGCGAGTCCCTCGGCCGGCGACTTCGCGCTCACCCGCTCGATGTGCTCGCGCGGGTGAACCCGGGCCAGCTGCTCCACAGTGGCGCGAGGCGCATCGTGGTGCTGCAGGAAGTCGTACAGACGTCGCCCGTGCAACTGGTCTGCGATCGCGCCGACGCGGGCCGGCTGCTCGGGATGGCCTGCACCCATCTGGTGCAGTCGGCACGCCGGGTGCGAAATGAAGGCGACGGACATCGATATCCCCTCTGCGGTCATTCGCAATGAATGATCGCAGGTAGAACGCTAGCATGCGCAGGCCCCTCGTTGCAGGTACAAGGTCGAGTCGTGCCGAAAGCCCGGATCGAAGCCGTTTTCAACCCTGGCTCGATCGTCCTGGTCGGGGCGAGCGACACGCCCGGCACGCTGGGCGATATTCTCAGGCGGAACCTCGATGCCGCGGGGTTCAAGGGCAGGGTGGACTACGTGAACCCTGCGCACGCCGAAATCGCGGGTCATGCAGCCTGGCGCAGCGTTCGCGACCTGCCGCAGCCGGCAGACGTGGCTTTGATCGTCACGCCGGCGCACACGATCCCGGACGTGATCACGGAGTGCGGCGAGAAAGGGACGCACGGGGCCATCATCGTGTCCGCGGGCTTTCGTGGCAGCGGCGAGCTGGGCCTTGCGCTCGAGGCCGAACTGAAACGCCGGGCGCGCCGGCACGGCGTGCGTTTCCTGGGCCCGAACAGCCTGGGGCTGCTGCGCACCGATTCGGCGCTGAATGCCGCCTGCGGTCCCGATATGCCGAGAGCCGGGCGACTGGCGCTGGTGTCGCAGTCCGGTGCACTCTGCACGGCGATGATCGACTGGGCGCGCACACGCCAGGTCGGGTTCTCGACTGTCATTTCAACCGGGCTCAGCGCCGACATCGGGCTCGCGGAGATCCTGGACTTCCTGGTCCACGACGCGGCGACGGACAGCATCATGCTGTACACCGAGGGCGTGGACGACGCGCGACGCTTCATGAGTGCGCTGCGCGCGGCCGCGAGAGTCAAGCCGGTCGTGGTCATGAAGGCCGGTCGGCACGCCGAGGATGCCGCCGCAGCTTCGTTCCACACGGGCGCACTGGTGGGACGCGACGATGTGTTCGATGCGGCGTTGCGCCGCGCGGGCGTGCTGCGGATCCGCGACCTTTCGGATTTCTTTACGGCAGCTGCGACGCTTGGCGCGGGCGTTCGCGTCGGAGGCCGGCGCCTCGCCATCGTTTCGAACGCGGGTGGCCCGGGTGCGCTCGCGGCGGATCACGCGGGAGATCGCTGGCTGCAGGTGCCGCGCCTGTCGGAATCGACCGCGGGCCAGTTGCGTTCGCTGATGTCCAGCAGCGACCCGTCAGTGAACCCTGTTTACGTTCGGGCCGATGCGGACCCAGGCCATTTCGTGGCAGCAGCGCGCATCGTGCTCGACGATCCGGGCATCGACGCGCTGCTCGCGATCCTCACGCCGTATCCGCTCACGCAGCCCGACACGGTGGCCCAGGCGCTGGTGGCGCTGGCAGCGCAGCACCGCAAGCCGGTGTTCACCTGCTGGATGGGAGGCGCGGGCGTGGCGTCCAGTCGCGATATCTTCGCGGCTCACAAGATTCCCACCTACTCGACGCCTGAATTCGCCGTCGATGCGATCGCGGCGCTGGCGCTGCACACAGCGAACCAGGCGCAGCTGCTGCAGGTGCCGGAACCGCTCGGGCCGAGTTCGATGCCGGACCGCGCCGCCGCGCAGGCGATCATCGATGCTTCGCTCGCGGCGGGCCAGGAGTGGCTCGATCCGGCGGATTCGAAGGCCGTGCTCGCGGACTTCGGCATCCCGGTACTGCTTGCCACGCCTGCCCATTCGGCGTCCGACGCGGTGAAGGCCGCGAGGAAAGCCGGCTTCCCGGTCGCCATGAAGATCCTGTCGCCGGACATCGCGCACAAGACCGATGTCGGCGGCGTCCGGCTCGGGCTCGCGGACGAAGTGGCTGTGAGGAGCGCGTACAAGGCGATGCTGACGATCGTGGCCCGTGCGAGGCCCGATGCCGAGCTGCAAGGCGTGCTGATCGAGCCGATGTACGGCCAGGGACAGGGGCGCGAGGTGATGATCGGCGTGGTGCGCGATCCGGTCTTCGGGCCCGCGATCAGTTTCGGGCTCGGCGGCACGCTGGTCGAGATCATCCGCGATCGCGCCGTGGCGCTCCCGCCGCTCAACGCCTTCCTCGCCCGCGACCTGATCCTGCGCACGCGCGCGAACCTCGCGCTGCAGCCCCTGCGCGGCGCGCCCGCGGCTGACGTGGAGGCCGTCGAGGCGATATTGCTGCGTGTTTCCGAACTCGTCTGCGAGATGCCGGACATCGGCACGCTGGACCTGAACCCGGTGATCGTCACGGAGAAGGGCGCGGTCGTCGTCGATGCGCGGCTCGGCGTCGGACGCAGCCCGCCGGACTCACGGCCGTACGACCACGTGGCTATCCACCCTTATCCAACCGGGCTCGTCGAGAAGGTCCAGCTGGAGAACGGTGTCGTCGCGACCATTCGCCCTATCCGGCCGGAGGACGCCGCGATCGAGGCCGCGTTCGTGCATGGCCTGTCGGAGCAGTCCCGGTTCCTGCGCTTCATGTTCGCGGTGCACGACCTGACGTCCGCGCAACTCTCGCGTTTCACGCAGATCGACTACGACCGGGAGATGGCGCTGATCGGGGTGATCGACACTCCCGAAGGCGAGCAGCAGATCGGCGTCGCTCGCTACATCACCCTATCGGACGGGGAGACCTGCGAGTTCGCGATCGTGGTCGGCGACGACTGGCAGGGCAAGGGGCTCGCGCGGCGCCTGTTCCGGCTGCTGATCGACACGGCGCGCAACAGGCGCCTGAAGGTGATGACGGGCATCACGCTGCACGAGAACGCGCGGATGATGGAGCTCGCGCGGTCGCACGGCTTCACGGTACGGACGGACGTGGAGGACCCGACGCTGGTCCAGATGACGCTGGACCTGCTGGCGTCCGCGAAGTCCCAGCAGGCGTCCTAAGTTCCCTCGCCCGCGCCGGCGGTCGCCTGACGACGGCCGAAGATCTTCTGCACGACGACGAAGAAGAGCGGCGTGAAGAATATGCCGAGCAGCGTGCCGGCGATCATGCCGCCGAGCACGCCGGTGCCGATCGCGCGCTGCGCTCCCGAGCCGGCGCCGGTCGCAAGCGCGAGCGGCAGTACACCGAGCCCGAAGGCGAGCGAGGTCATCAGGATCGGGCGCAACCGGTCGCGCACGGCGCTCATGGTGGCCTCCACGAGATCCATGCCGCGTTCGAGGTTCTCCTTCGCGAAAGCGATGATCAGGATCGCGTTCTTGCTGGAGAGGCCCACCGTCGTGAGCATCGCGACCTGGAAGTAGACGTCACGCTCCATGCCACGCAGCATGGACGCGAGCACCGTGCCGAGGATGCCGAGCGGCACGACCAGCAGCACGGCCGTTGGAATCGTCCAGCTCTCGTACATCGCCGCGAGGCACAGGAACACCACGAGCAGCGAGAGCGTGTAGAGCAGCGGCGTCTGCGCGCCCGCGGAGCGCTCCTGGTAGGACTGGCCGGTCCACTCGAGACCGATGCCCTTCGGCAGTTGCGCGACGAGTCGCTCGACCTCGGCCATCGCCGTGCCCGAGCTCACGCCGGGGGCCGCCTCGCCATTGATCTCGAGTGCCGGCGTGCCGTTGTAGCGCTCGAGGCGCGGCGAGCCGAACTCCCAGTTCCAGGTGGCAAAGGCGGAAAAGGGCACCATCTCGCCGTGCACGTTGCGTACGGTCCAGCGGTTGAAGTCCTCCGGCACCATGCGGAACGGTGCGTCCGACTGCACGTACACGCGCTTGACGCGTCCCCGATCGACGAAGTCGTCGATGTACTGCCCGCCCCAGGCGGTGCCGAGCGTGGCGTTGATGTCGGAGGCGAGGAGCCCGAGCGCTGCCGATTTGCCCGGGTCGATCTTGATGCGCAGCTGAGGCGCATCCTCGAGGCCGTTCGGCCGGACGTTGGCGAGGCTCTTGCTCTGTGCGGCCGCGCCGAGGAACTGGTTGCGCGCCGCGACCAGCGCCTCGCGTCCGAGACCCGCGTTGTCGGTGAGGTAGAAGACGAACCCCTGCGACGTGCCGAGCTCGGGCAGCGGAGGCGGGGCAAACGCGAAGGCGAAGGCGTCCTTGATCTGCATCAGGGCGCCCATCGCGCGACCCGCCACGGCCTGGACGCCCATTTCCGGCGACTTGCGCTCCGACCAGTCCTTCAGGTTGATCCAGGCGATGCCGGTGTTCTGGCCGCTGCCGCCAAAGCTGAAGCCCTGGACCGTGAAGATCGATTTCACCGCGGGCTCGTTCATGAAGTGCTTCTCGACCGCCTCGATTGCCTTCATCGTGCGCTGCTGGGTCGCGCCGACCGGCGCAGCCACCTGCGCCAACATCCAGCCCTGGTCCTCCTGCGGCAGGAATGCGCTCGGCAGGCGCAGGAACAGCACGATCATCAGCGCGGCCATCGCGCCGGAGGCGGCCATGAATCGCCAGCGATGCGAAAGCATTCCGCGGACCCGGTCGCGGTGCCGCGTGCTGCCGCGGTCGAACGTCCGGTTGAACCATCCGAAGAATCCGCCGGCCGAGGCATGCGCCTGGGCGTCAGCAGGCTTGAGCAAGGTCGCGCACAGGGCTGGCGTCAGCACCAGTGCGACCAGCACCGAGAGCGCCATGGCCGAGACGATGGTCGCCGAGAACTGGCGGTAGATGATGCCAGTGGAGCCCGTGAGGAACGCCATCGGGACGAATACGGCCGCCAGCACCAGGCCGATGCCGACCAGTGCACCCGTGATCTGGTCCATCGACTTGCGGGTGGCCTCGACGGCCGACAGTCCCTCGTCGCGCATGACGCGCTCGACGTTCTCGACGACCACGATCGCGTCGTCGACGAGCAGGCCGATGGCCAGCACCATCGCAAACATCGTCAGCATGTTGACCGAGTAGCCGAGAGCCGCCAGCACTGCGAACGTTCCGAGCAGGACCACCGGCACCGCGATCGTCGGAATCAGCGTGGCGCGGAAGTTCTGCAGGAAGAGGTACATCACGAGGAACACGAGCGCGATGGCCTCGAGCAGCGTCAGGATCACGCCCTGGATCGCAACGCGCACGAACGGCGTCGTGTCGAAGGGGACGACGGCCTTGAGTCCGGGCGGGAACGCGAGCTTGAGTTGCTCCAGGGTGGACTCGACGGCGCGCGACGTCTCTATCGAGTTGGCGCCCGAGGTGAGCGAGATGGCGATTCCGCTCGCGGGCTGTCCGTTGTAGCGGCTCACGAAGCTGTAGTCCGCGGCGCCGAGTTCGACGCGCGCCACGTCGCCGAGCCTGAGCGAGGAGCCGTCGGGGTTGCCGCGCAGCACGATGGCCCGGAACTCCTCCGGCTTCTGCAGACGACCCTGGGCAGTGATCGCGGCATTGAGTTGCTGCCCGGGGACCGCCGGCGTGCCTCCGAGCTGGCCGATCGCGACCTGCTGGTTCTGCGCCCGGATCTGGGCGATCACGTCGTCGGGCGTGAGGCGGTAGGTCTGGAGCTTGCCCGGATCGAGCCAGATGCGCATCGCGTACTGCGTGCCGAATGCCTGTACGTTGCCGACGCCGGGGACGCGCGCGATCGGGTCGACGATGTTCGCGGCGACGAAGTCGGCGATGTCGTCCTCGCCCATGCTGCCGTCTTCGGAGACGAAGCCGACCACCATCAGGAATCCGGCGCCGCTCTTGCTGACGTTGATGCCCTGCAGCTGCACGATCTGCGGCAGCAGCGGCGTGACGAGCTGCAGCTTGTTCTGCACCTGCACCTGCGCGATGTCGGGATCCGTGCCGCTCTCGAACGTGAGCGTGATCGTCGCCTGGCCGCTCGACTCGCTGGTCGCGGACATGTAGATGAGGCCGTCGAGCCCTTTCATGCCCTGCTCGATGATCTGCGTGACCGACTGCTCGACGACTTGCGCGGAGGCGCCCGGGTAGCTGGTGGACACGGTTACCGCAGGGGGGGCGATGTTCGGGTACTGGGCCACCGGCAGCCGCGTGATCGCGATCGCCCCGGCGACCATGATGATGATCGCCAGCACCCAGGCGAAGATCGGACGGTCGATGAAGAACCGGGACACGGGGGTCGCCTAGGGCTTCGTCGTCGCGGCCGGCGCTGTGGGGCTGGCGCCTGCCTCCGTCGCCTGCACAGGCATGCCGGGCTGGATCTTCTGCAGTCCCTCGACGATCACGCGGTCGCCCGGTGCGAGGCCGCCGTCCACGAGCCATTTGTCGCCGACGGTGCGGCTCACCTGCACGGATCGGACCTCCACCTTGCCGTCCGCGCCAACGATCATTGCCGAGGCGTTGCCCTGCGGATCGCGCGCGATTCCCTGTTGCGGCACGAGCAGTCCCTGCGGACGCACGCCGCTGCCGACGAACGCCCGGACGAACATGCCCGGCAGCAGCGCGTTGCCTGGATTGGGAACCTGCACGCGCAGCAGGAAGCTGCCGGTGGTCGGTTCCACGGTGACGTCTGAGAACGCGAGCGTGCCGGTCTGCGGATAGCGGGTGCCGTCCTCGAGCACGATGGTAACGGGCGCCGATCCGCGCTGCTCGAGCGACCCGGATGTGAGCTCCCTGCGCAGCTGCAGCAGCTCGGCGCTCGACTGTGTGACGTCGATGTACATCGGATCGAGGTCCTGGATCGTGGCGAGCGGCGCGTCCTGTTCCGCCGTGACGAGAGCACCCTCGGTCACCGACGACTTGCCGATGCGCCCTGCGATGGGCGCCTTGATACGCGCGTGGCCGAGCTTCACGGTGGCGGCATCGAGGCCCGCGCGCGCCGACCCCACGTCGGCCTCCGCCTGGCGCAGGGCGGCGACCGCGTTGTCATTGTCCTGTGCGCTGACGAGGCCGGTCTTGACGAGGCTCGCCGAGCGATTCGCGCGCAGGCGGGCTGCCTCGAGCCCGGCCTCGGCCCGGGCGAGCGCAGCCTTTGCCATGCCGTGATCGGCCCGATACGTGGCATCGTCGAGCTGGTAGAGAGGCTGGCCGGCGCTGACCAGCGCGCCTTCGGTGAACAGACGCTGCTTGACGATGCCGCTCACCTGCGGCCGGACCTCGGCGACGCGGAACGCGGCGGTCCGACCGGGCAATTCGCGCGTCAATGCGACCGGTTGCGCCGCCAGCGTGACTACCGTGACGGGCATTGCAGGCATTGCATCGGGCGTCCCGGGGCCGGAGCCCTGTTGGCGCGAACATCCAGCCTGCATGCAGAGCGAGCAGATCAGCGTCAGCAGGACGGCGTGGTGGCGCACATCGTGCAAGTTCATGGTTACGACCTCGAGTCGCGCGGACTGGCGCCGCCGACGTTGGGCGGGCGTACCTGCGCGGTCTGGAAACGAGCGCACATCCTTGTCGGCGCGAGGTCCTGTGTCAAATCCCGGCCCCGGTTGCCGCCGGTGACCCGGCGGGGCATGATCGCGTCCCCCCTGACGGCCGGCCAATCGCGAGACTGCCATCGACAAATACACTGCAATGCGCGCCGGGAAGGCAGCGCTCGAGTCCGGCGATGCACTCGCCGCCCGTCGTCATTTCGACGCAATCCTCGCGGCTGGGCTCGGCGACGCGCCCGTGTGCATCATGCTGGCGATCGCATGCCAGAAGCTTGGCGACATGGAGGCCGCGCAGAAGGCAATCGACACCGCGCTTGCCCACGACCCGAGGAACATTCACGCGTTGCTCATGAAGGCCGAGCGCCTGGCCGCAACGGGCAACACGCGGGTTGCGGCGCAGTTCTACGGAGCCGCGGTCGCGCTCGCGTCCCAGGTCAAGGACCTGCCGCCCATGCTGGTCGACTTTGTTCGACATGCCGCGGAGGCGAGGGATCGCATCGGCGCGCATTTCGAAGCGCATCTTCGCGCCGGGCTGGGTGCCGCGGCCGATGAGTTGCTGGCCGCGAGCCCGCGTTTCGAGCGCTCGGTCGGCATGCTCGCCGGCAACCGGCAGGTCTACACGCAGCAGCCGCGCGATTACTATTTTCCGGAGTTGCCGCAGGTCCAGTTCCATCCCCGTGGCCAGGCCGCGTGGCTCGATCCGGTGGAGGCGGCAGCGGACGAGATCCGCGCGGAATTGAAGGCGGTGCTGCAGCGGGATCGCGGCCTCGTGCCCCGCATCCAGGACCGCCGCGACGTACCGCACGGCGACACGCATGGACTCGTGGACAGTCTCGACTGCAGCGCCTTCTACCTCTGCAGGGACGGCGTCACCGTCGAGGAGAACGCCGCGCAATGCCCGAAGACCATGGCGGCGCTCGCGAATGCGCCGCTGCCGAGGATCAAGGGCCGGGCGCCGTCTGTGCTGTTCTCTGTCCTGAAGCCCGGCGTACACGTCGCTGCACACCACGGCCGGTTGAACAGCATGCTTACCTGCCACCTGCCGCTCGAGGCTCC
>Ga0315287_10006724_pt1 | contig 11479 bp, 10 predicted proteins | sample YL17G11_0_MG_FD_205037 | JGI IMG/M metagenome (GOLD analysis project Ga0315287, IMG submission 205037) | Sediment microbial communities from Yellowstone Lake, YNP, Wyoming, USA - YL17G11_0 | ecosystem: Environmental > Aquatic > Freshwater > Lake > Sediment | place: USA: Wyoming | collected...
TGATGGCGCAATCGATCCCGGCGGCGGCGGCTGTTGCCTATCGGGAGCGGATGGCCGCGCGGCTCGAGCGCGCGGGTGCCGGCCTCGAGCGGCATTTTCCCCGGCTCGAGCCCGGCGGCGGTGTCGCCAAGCTGCGGCACAGTTTCGCGCTGACCATCGGCCTGTGGCAGATGTCGGCGGCCGCAGGATGCGCGTCGTCGCCCGAAATCGCCGGCGCCGCGACACCCGGTCGCGTGATGTCGCCGGTGTTCGCCTGGAACTATCCGGACGAGCTCGGCCGTGCGCTGCGCGGGCTGTGGCAGGTCGTCGCCGCAGTCCCGCCGACGCCTGCAAGCTGACAAGGAGTTGCCGATGAACCGCATGCTTCTCCGTCGACTCGCGTTCGCCGCGGCGATCGTCCTCGGTGCCGCGGGCTGCGCCAAGCACGAGGCCGCGATTGAGCAGGTCCGCCCGGTGCAGCTCACGCAGGTGACCCTCGGCGCCGCCGGCGACTCGGCGGTATTTGCCGGGGAAATCAAGCCGCGGCACGAGGCGGACCTCGGCTTTCGCATCGGTGGCAAGATCGTCGCCCGTTATGTCGACGTCGGGGCGAAGGTCAAGCGCGGCCAGGTGCTGGCGCGCCTCGACCCGGCCGACGTGGGCCTGCAGACCGACGCGGCCAAAGCGCAACTCGCCGCCGCGGAAACCGAGTACAACTTTGCCAAGGCGGAGTTCGAGCGCTTTCAGGCCCTGCTCGACCAGAAATTCGTCAGTGCGTCGGCGCTCGATGCCAAGCGCAACACGATGAACGCCAACCGCGCAAAGTACGAGCAGGCGAAGGCGCAGCTTGCGGTCAGCGCCAACCAGGGGAGCTATGCGGCGCTTGCCGCCGATCAGGACGGCGTCATCACCGCGGTGAACGCCGAGGTCGGGCAGGTGGTGACCGCGGGACAGACCGTCGTGCGCCTCGCGCGCGCGGAAGAACGCGAAGTCGCCATCGCGGTGCCCGAGAATCGGATCAACGAATTGCGGACGGCCAGGGAAATGGGTGTGGTGCTGTGGGCGAACCCGACGCGGGTCTATCCGGCGCGGGTGCGCGAGGTTGCCCCGGCCGTCGACCCCGCGACCCGGACGTTCGCCGTGCGCGTGTCGATCCTCGCTCCCGATCCGGCGCTGCAATGGGGCATGACCGCCAACGTGGTGCTGCGCGGCGACGGCATCGGCGCCGCCGCTTTGCTGCCGCTGACGGCGCTCTACCAGCAGGACGGCAAGCCGGCCGTCTGGATCTACGACCCCGGCACGAAACAGGTCAGCCTGCGCGCCGTCGAGATCGGACCCTACCGCGAGGACGGCGTCGTGATCCGCTCGGGGCTCAACGTCGGGGATCTGGTCGTCACCGCCGGCGTGCACAAGCTCACCGTTGGCCAGACGGTTCGCCCGTACGAAGGCACGCCGCCGCGCGATGCCGCGGGGAAGCTCGCGCCCCCGGTGCCGGGCTCGCCGTCGGCGGCCGATCCCGCCCGGAAATCGTCGGCGCCGGCGGCGCAGGCCGCGTTGCGCAGCTGACCGGCTTCCCACACGCTCGCCCATGACGAATCCGCAGACCGTGGCGGACGCGCGCCGCTCGCGCCTCAATCTCTCCGAATGGGCGCTCACGCACCGCTCGTTCGTGCTCTACCTCATCGTCGTCTTCGCGGCAATGGGGATCATGTCCTACGGGCGCCTCGGCCAGTCTGAGGATCCGCCGTACACGTTCCGCGTGATGGTCATCAAGACGCTCTGGCCGGGGGCGTCCGCGCACGAGGTCGAGCAGCAGGTCACCGACCGGATCGAGCGCAAGCTGCAGGAGGTCGCGTACATCGACTGGGTGCGCAGCTACTCCAAGCCGGGCGAATCGCTGGTGCAGTTTGCTTTCATCGAGACGGCGCCGCGCAGCCGGGTGCCCGAGACCTGGTACCAGATCCGGAAGAAGATCGGCGACATCCGCAACACGCTGCCGTCCGGCATCCAGGGACCGTTCTTCAACGACGAATTCGGCGACGTCTACGCCAACATCTACGCGTTGACCGGCGACGGCTTCGACTACGCGGCGCTCAAGGATTTCGCCGACCGCATCCGCGCCGAGCTGCTGCGCCTGCCCAACGTGGCCAAGGTCGACTTCATCGGCGAGCAGGAGGAGAAGATCTTCGTCGAGATCTCGAACGCCAAGCTGGCGCTGCTCGGCATCGACGTCCAGTCGATCGTGCAGACCCTGCAGGCGCAGAACGCGGTGGCGGCGGCGGGGATCTTCGACACGGCGACCGAGCGGATCTACGTGCGTCCCACGGGTGCCTTCGATTCGCTGGACGCCATCCGCGACATCGCCATCCGCGCCGGCAACCGCGTGTTCCGGCTGGGCGACATCGCGGAGATCAGGCGCGGCTACGTCGACCCGCCGCAGCAGCGGATGCGTTTCCGGGGCCACGAAGCGCTGGGCATCGGCGTGACGATGGCCGCCGGTGGCGACGTGATCGAGCTCGGGGACGATCTCGATGCCGCAATCGCCCGGGTCCAGGCGCAGATGCCGGTCGGCCTCGACATCCACAGCGTCACCAGCATGCCGCGCTCGGTGCAGCGCTCGGTCGCCCAGTTCATCCGCTCGCTCACGGAGGCGGTGCTGATCGTCCTCGCGGTGAGCCTCGTCAGCCTGGGCCTGCGCACGGGTCTGGTCGTCGCGGTGTCGATCCCGCTGGTGCTCGCGATCACGTTCTTCGTGATGTGGCTGCTCGACGTCGGCCTGCACAAGATCTCGCTGGGCGCGCTGATCCTGTCGCTCGGGCTCCTCGTCGACGACGCGATCATCGCGGTCGAGATGATGGCGATCAAGCTGGAGCAGGGGATGAGCCGGTTCCGCGCTGCGAGCTTCGCCTACACGAGCACGGCGATGCCGATGCTCACCGGGACGCTGGTGACGGTCGCCGGCTTCCTGCCCATCGCCACCGCGAAGAGCGGGACCGGCGAGTACACCCGCTCGCTGTTCGAGGTGTCGGCGATCGCGCTGCTCGCGTCGTGGGTGGTCGCCGTCGTCGTCATTCCGTACCTCGGCTACAAGATGCTGCCCGACCTCGCGCTGCGGAAACCATCACGTGCCCGGCGCGTGTGGGACCGCATGCACGGCCGGCCGGCGGCGGCGGTCGTCCCGCACGGCGACCAGGGAGCGGATCCGAACGCGGTCTACGACACCGCGTTCTACCGCCGCTTTCGCGCGCTGGTCGCCTGGTGCGTCATCCACCGGAAGACGATCGTCGTCGCGACCGTGATGATGTTCTGCGCGTCGCTGTTCGCATTCCGCTTCGTGCCGCAGCAGTTCTTTCCCTCGTCGTCGCGGCCCGAGCTGATCATCGACCTGCGTCTCGCCGAGGGCTCGTCGTTCGCGGCGTCGCTCGCCGAAGCGAAGAAGTTCGAGTCGTATCTCGATCAGGACCCCGGTGTCGATGTCTATGCCACGTTCGTCGGCGTCGGCGCTCCGCGCTTCTACCTGCCGCTCGACCAGCAGTTGCAGCAGTCGAATTTCGCGCAGGTCGTCGTCGTCGCCAGGAGCAACGCGGACCGTGAAGCCGTGCGCAAACGGGTGCTGGCGCTCTTCGAGGGTGAGTTCCCGAGCCTGCGCGGCCGCGTGTCGCGGCTCGAGAACGGGCCGCCGGTGGGCTTCCAGCTGCAGCTCCGCGTTTCCGGCCAGGAGGTGGCCAAGGTGCGCGCGATCGCGCGGAAGGTCGCCGAGGTGATGCGGGCGAACCCGGATGCGCTCGACGTCCAGTTCGACTGGGACGAGCCGACCAAGGTCATCCGGCTCGACATCGACCAGAACAAGGCACGCGTGCTGGGCATCAGCTCGCAGGAGCTCGCCACGTTCCTCAACACCGCGCTGACCGGGTTCGCGGTCACGAACTACCGCGAGGGCGACAAGCAGATCGAGGTGATCCTGCGCGGCGCCGGCGAGGAGCGCGCGCGCATCAGCTTCCTCAAGGACCTGGCGATCCCCACGCGCGGCGGCAAGGCGGTCCCGATCACGCAGATCGCGGAGGTCAGCTATGGTCAGGAAGAGGGACTCGTGTGGCGCCGCGACCGGTTGCCGACGATCACCGTGCGCGCCGACGTGAAGGGCGATGCGCAGGGGCTCGACGTGACCCGGGCGATCACGCCTGCGCTGGATGCCCTGCGTGCGGGCCTGCCTCTGGGCTACCGGATCGAGGTGGGCGGCGCCGCCGAGAATTCGGTGAAGGGGCAGAAATCGATCGTCGCGGGCGTTCCGCTGCTCATACTCGTGGTCGTGACGCTGCTGATGATGCAGACGCAGAGCTTCGCGCTGACGCTGATGATCGTGCTGACGGCGCCGCTCGGCCTGATCGGCGTCACCGCCGCGCTGCTCGCGTTCGACAAGCCGTTCGGCTTCGTCGCGATGCTGGGGACCATCGCGCTGTCGGGGATCATCATGCGCAATTCGATCATCCTCATCGACCAGATCGAGCAGGACATCAGGGCCGGTGCGTCGAGATGGGACGCGATCACCGGCGCCACCGTGCGCCGGTGCCGCCCCATCGCGCTGACCGCCGCGGCCGCGGTGCTGGCGATGATCCCGCTCATCCGCTCCGATTTCTTCGGGCCGATGGCCGTGGCGATGATGGGCGGTCTGGTGATCGCCACGGTGCTGACGCTCGTCTTCCTGCCGGCGCTCTACGCCCTGTGGTTCCGGGTGCGGCCCGAGGGCGCCAGGCCGGGCCCGGGCGTACAATGACCGGTTCGCAGGACCGCGCCGCACTGCCATGGCTCTCAACCCGATCAGCGACATCATTGCCGACCTCAAGGCGGGCCGGATGGTCATCCTCGTCGACGAAGAGGACCGGGAGAACGAGGGCGACCTCGTGCTGGCGGCCGACTTCGTCACCGCCGAGGCGATCAACTTCATGGCCCGGCACGGCCGCGGGCTGATCTGCCTCACGCTGACCGAGCAACGCTGCCGTCAACTCCACCTGCCGTTGATGGTGTCCGCCAACCGCTCGTCGAACGGAACCAATTTCACGCTGTCGATCGAGGCGGCGACGGGCGTCACGACCGGCATCTCCGCCGCGGACCGCGCGCGCACCGTGCAGGCCGCGATCACCCCCGATGCCAAGCCCGGCGACGTCGTCCAGCCCGGTCACATCTTTCCGGTAATGGCGCAGCCGGGCGGCGTGCTCAATCGCGCCGGTCATACCGAGGCCGGCTGCGATCTGGCGCGGCTCGCCGGCCAGACGCCGGCCGCCGTCATCTGCGAGATCATGAAGGACGACGGGTCGATGGCGCGGCTGCCCGACCTGATCGAGTTCGGACGCGAGCACGGGCTGAAGATCGGCGCGATCGCCGATCTCATCCATTACCGGAGCCGGACCGAGCGGCTGGTCGAGCGGCTCGCCGAGCGTCCGTTGATGACCGCGCACGGCGCGTTCCGGCTCGTCGTGTATCGGGACAAGCTGTCCGATGCCACGCACCTGGTGCTGGTGCGCGGGCCGATCAGTCCCGACACCGAGACGCTGGTGCGGGTCCATGAGCCGCTGTCGGTCATGGATCTGCTCGACACCCACAACAGCTCGCACTCGTGGAGCATTCCGGCCGCGCTGGCGGCAATCGCGGACGCGGGCCGCGGCGTGATGGTGCTGCTGCACCGCCCCGAGAGCGCGCAGGAATTGCGGAACCGTGCGATGTCCGACGAGCCGCCCGTTTCGGCGCGGGTCGACTTGCGCAATTACGGCATCGGCGCCCAGATCCTGAAGGACCTCAACGTGGGCAAGATGCGGTTGATGGCGAAGCCGCGAAAGATGCCCAGCATGACCGGCTTCGACCTCGAGGTGACCGGCTACGTCGAGCCGCCGCAGCGGAAGGCGTCGTGACGCACGCGTTCCCGGGGTGTTGCGGCCGGCCGGTTCACTGATCCCATGCCCGTCAAGCGCATCGCCCCCAACATTTCCGGCGACGGCCGTCGCGTCGGCGTCGTCCTGTCCCGTTTCAATCCCGCGATCGGCGAGGGCCTGCTGGCCGGCGCGCTGCGCGGACTATCGGAAGCGGGCGTCGCCGAGCGCGATATCCTGGTCGTGAGCGTGCCCGGTGCGCTGGAGAGCCCCCTCGCGTTGCAGCGACTTGCGCAGTCGGGTGAATACGACGCGCTGGTCGCGCTTGGCTCGGTCGTCCGCGGCGAGACCTACCACTTCGAAATCGTCGCCAACGAATCGGCGGCGGGCGTCGCGGGCGTGCAGCTCGAGTTCGGCATTCCGATCGGCAACGGCATCCTGACCACCGATACGGAAGAGCAGGCGAACGCGCGCGCCCACAGCAAGGGTTTCGAAGCGGCGCAGGCCGCACTGGAACTCGCCAACCTGCTGGATGCCATCGATGAGGCCTAGAGCGTCAGGTCATCGAGCGCTCGAGGGGGACCGGACGTGAGGACCACCCCGCGTCGTCGCGCTCGCGAGTTCGTGCTGCAGGGGCTCTACCAGCGCCAGCTTTCGGGCAACGCGCCGGAGGCGATCCGCGCGCAGATCGAGGAGGCCTCCGGTTTCCCGAAGGCCGACGGCGCCTACTTCGACGCGTTGTGGACGGGCGTCGCCGGCGAATTCGACGAGCTGGTCACGCTCGTTGGCCCGCAACTCGACCGCCGTGCGGCCGAACTGTCGCCAGTCGAGCGCGCGATCCTTGCCATCGGCGCATGGGAATTGAAGCACCGGCACGAGATCCCGTACCGCGTCGTGATCAACGAGGCGGTCGAACTGGCCAAATCCTACGGCGGCACCGACGGCTACAAGTTCGTCAATGGCGTCCTCGACAAGATGGCCGCGGAAATGCGTGCCGCGGAGATCGGCGCGCCCGCGGCCGCGCGCAACCCAAGCGCCGTCGACGCGGTCTGAGCGGAAGATGCGTCGGCGCATCGCGCGCTTCGCACGGGCGTCGACGTTCGCTGCCGTTGTGCTGACGCTCGCGTCGGGCGCGGATCCGGCGCCGGCCAGGTCGCTGGTCATCTACTGCAGCCATGACCCCGACGCCTGCGAGCTTGCCGGGCAGACGTTCACCCGCGAGACCGGGATTGCAGCGGCAATCACCCGCAAGCCGACCGGCGAGTACTACGCGCAGATCCGGGCCGAGCGCGACAACCCGAAAGGCGACGTCTGGTACGGCGGCACGTTCGAGCCGTTTCTGCAGGGCGCCGCGGAGGGGCTGTTCGCGGAGTATCGATCGCCGCTGGTGGCCGAGCTGTACCCCTGGGCGCGCCGGCAGGCCGAGAACACGAGCTACCGCGCCGTCGCGATCTACCGGATCATCATCGGTTTCGGCACGAACCCCGCGCTCCTCGCCAAGAGGAACCTGTCCGCGCCGCGATGCTGGTCGGACCTCGTGAAGCCCGAGTATCGCGGCGAGATCGAAATGGCGAACGCGGTGACGAGCGGCACCGGCTACACGATCCTCGCCACGCTGGTCGCGCTCTATGGGGAAGAGGGCGCGTTCGCCTATCTGAAGCGGCTCGACCCCAACGTCGTCCGCTACACGCAGTCCGGCGTCGCGCAGGGTCCGTCCGTCGCGCGCGGCGAGGTCGGCGTCGGCGTCACGTTCGTCCACGAATTCATCACCCAGCAACTCGCGGGCTTTGCGGTGGACATCGCGATTCCGTGCGAAGGCACCGGTGACGCGCTGGGCGGCATGGCGATCATCAGCGGCGGCCCCAACCCGGTCGACGCGCGCGCATTCTACGACTGGGCCCTGACGAAGAGTGCGCAGGAACTGGCCAACCGGACGCGCAACCTGCTGCTGCCCGCCAACAAGGCGGCGGTGATCCGCCCCGAGGCGGCGCGCTACGGAAACGCGCCGATGATCGATCTCGATCCGGGCAACTTCGGCGCGCCCGCCGAGCGCAAACGGCTGCTCGCCCGCTGGCAACGGGAAATCGGCGACGCAATGCGCTGATCGGCCGCATCGACGCAGGGCCGACGGCGCCGCAATCGTTCGGCCGCATCCTATAATCGAATGGTGAACGAGTTCGAACTGATCGAACGTTTTTTCAGCCGGCCGGCCCGCTCGCCAACGGTGGTGCTCGGCGTGGGTGACGACGCCGCGCTGCTGCTGCCGACGCCCGGCCATTTGCTCGTGGCGTCGGTCGACATGTTGGTGGCGGAGCGCCATTTCTTCACCGACGTCGATCCCGAAGCGCTCGGCCACAAGGCGCTCGCGGTCAATCTCTCGGACATGGCGGCGATGGGTGCGACCCCGAGGTGGGCGCTCCTCGCGGGGGCGCTGCCGGCCAGCGATCCGGTGTGGCTCGCTGCGTTCGCGCGCGGCTTCTATGCGCTGGCGGATGCGCACGGCGTCGACCTGGTCGGCGGCGACACGACGCGAGGACCGCTCAACCTCTGCGTGACCCTCCTGGGCGAGGTGCCGGCCGGGCAGGCGATCACCCGCGCCGGCGCGAAGGTTGGCGATGACATCTACGTATCGGGGCAACTCGGCGACGCCGCACTCGCGCTGGCGGCGCTGACCGGCCGCACGGCGCTCGCCGGAGCGGCGCTCGCTGCGTGCCGCACGCGGCTCGAGCGGCCGACGCCGCGCATCGCGCTGGGAGAACGGCTGCGCGGCGTGGCGACCGCGATGCTCGACGTGTCGGACGGGCTGACCGGTGATCTCGGCCACATCGTCGATGCGTCGAACGTGGGTGCCGCAGTCGATCTCGCCTCGGTCCCACGCTCGCCCGCGCTTGCGGCCAAGCTGGCCGGCGCGGAGCGCGCGCTGGCGCTGCAATGCCTGCTTGCAGGCGGCGATGACTACGAACTGTGCTTCACCGCACCGCCGGCAGCCTCGGCACGGATTGTCGCCATCGCGGCCGCGATCGGGGTGCCATTGACGCGGATCGGCGCGATCGGTGCCGCCGGCGGCCTGGTCGTGCGCGACGAGCGGGGTTCCCCGATCGCGGCGTTGCCGCACGCTTTCGACCATTTCGCGTAGCGTGCGGCATGACTGCGACGGCGCCTTCGTTCGGTTTCCTCGTCCGCCACCCGGCGCATTTCATCGCGCTCGGTTTCGGCACCGGCCTTGCGCCGGTCGCGCCGGGCACCTTCGGCACGCTGCTCGCGATGCCGATCGCCGCCGTGCTGTGGGCGTACACGACCGATGCCGGCTTCATCATTGTGGTCGCGGCACTCTTTGCGATCGGCGTATGGGCCTCGGCCGTGACCGGCCGCGATCTCGGGGTTCCCGATCACGGTTCGATCGTCTGGGATGAGGTCGTTGCCTTCCTGCTCGTGCTGTATTTCGTCGGCAACGACGGCGTCCGGGTCGCGTTCGCGTTTCTGCTGTTCCGGCTGTTCGACATCGTGAAGCCGCCGCCGATCCGGCAGCTCGACGCGGCGCTCAAGAACGGGTTCGGCGTGATGGCCGACGACATCCTCGCGGCCGGCTATGCGCTGCTGGCGCTGGCCGCGTGGCAGCGCGTGTTCGAATGAACCCACCCGACATACCGGCCCGCGCGGCCGAGCTCGGGAAGGCGCTGCAGGCACGCGGCGCCCGGGTCGCGACGGCCGAGTCGTGCACCGGGGGGCTCGTTGCCGGAGCGATCACCGCCATCGCCGGCAGTTCCGCGTGGTTCGAGCGGGGCTTCGTCACCTACTCGAACGAGGCGAAGATCGAGATGCTGGGCGTCGCCGCCGGCACGCTCGCCGCGCACGGCGCGGTCAGTGAGGCGACCGCCGCCGAGATGGCATCGGGGGCGCTGGCCCGCAGCCGGGCCGACGTCACCGTCGCGGTGACGGGGATTGCCGGGCCGGATGGGGGAACACCGGGCAAGCCGGTCGGGACCGTCTGCTTCGGCTGGGCGCGGCGTGGCGGGGCGGTCGCTACGGCCACCCGGCACTTCCCGGGCGACCGGGCCGCGGTCCGTGCGGCGACCGTCGAGGTGGCGCTGCAGGGCATCCTCGACCGGTTGAATTAGGCCATCCGAGGGCTGGCATCGAACGATCGTTCTATGCCATAATTCTCGCCAATGACGGGCCCGACCACCGGATCGCCTCCCCAGGCGGCACCCCGGGTCGAGTCCCGAAGTACCCGGAAAACACCCTCTCCAGGACACACGATGGACGACAACAAGAGCAAAGCCCTCGCGGCGGCGCTGCAGCAGATCGAAAAGCAATTCGGCAAGGGCTCGATCATGAAAATGGGCGAGTCGCAAATCCAGAACGACCTGCAGGTGGTGTCCACCGGCTCGCTCGGCCTCGATATCGCGCTCGGCGTCGGCGGGCTGCCGCGCGGCCGGGTGGTCGAAATCTACGGGCCCGAATCATCGGGCAAGACCACGCTGTCGCTGCAGGTGGTGGCCGAAGTGCAGAAGGCCGGCGGCACCGCGGCCTACATCGATGCCGAAAATGCGCTCGATCCAGTCTATGCCGGCAAGCTGGGCGTCGACGTCGGCAACCTGCTGATCTCGCAGCCCGACACCGGCGAGCAGGGGCTCGAAATCGCCGACATGCTGGTGCGCTCGGGCGGCGTGGATATCATCGTGATCGACTCCGTCGCAGCGCTCGTGCCGAAGGCGGAAATCGAAGGCGAGATGGGCGATCAGCTCCCCGGCCTGCAGGCGCGACTGATGAGCCAGGCGCTGCGCAAGCTGACCGCCAACATCAAACGCGCCAATACGCTGGTCATCTTCATCAACCAGATCCGGATGAAGATCGGCGTGATGTTCGGCAACCCGGAAACGACCACGGGCGGCAACGCGCTCAAGTTCTACGCATCGGTCCGTCTCGACATCCGCCGCATCGGCGCGATCAAGAAGAACGAGGAGGTCATCGGCAACGAGACGCGGGTCAAGGTCGTCAAGAACAAGGTGGCTCCGCCGTTTCGCGAGGCGCTGTTCGACATCCTCTACGGCGAAGGCATTTCGCGGGAAGGCGAAATCCTCGAGCTCGGTGTCACCCACAACATCGTCGACAAGTCCGGCGCGTGGTACGCCTACAACGGTGAAAAGATCGGTCAGGGCAAGGACAACGCGCGCGAATTCCTGCGCGAGCATCGGGACACCGCGACGGAGATCGAGGCCAAGATCCGCGCCGCCGTGAACGTGCCGTCTCCCGGTGCGCTGCGAGCGCGCGGCGAACCCAAGGTCGAGGAGTAGCACGAGGCTTGCCGCGGCGTGACCGACGCGTCGAAGCCCCGGCAGCCGAAGTCGCTGAAGGCGCGCGCGATTGGCTTGCTGGCGCGACGCGAATACCCGCGCGCCGAACTGCGTGACAAGCTTGTCGCGACCGGCGCAGCACGCGATGAAGTCGATGCGGTGCTCGACGACATCGCCCGCCAGGGTTACCTTTCCGACGCCCGCTACGCCCACGCCGTGGTGCGGCAGAAGAGCGGTGGCTTCAGCACGCGCGCGATCGCACAAACGCTGAAGGCCAAGGGCGTCGGCGGTGACGACGCGACGGAAGCGCTCGCTGGCGCTGGGCAGGATGACGAGGCG
>Ga0315287_10006725_pt1 | contig 11479 bp, 8 predicted proteins | sample YL17G11_0_MG_FD_205037 | JGI IMG/M metagenome (GOLD analysis project Ga0315287, IMG submission 205037) | Sediment microbial communities from Yellowstone Lake, YNP, Wyoming, USA - YL17G11_0 | ecosystem: Environmental > Aquatic > Freshwater > Lake > Sediment | place: USA: Wyoming | collected...
TTCTCCGGGGGGCGGGGGACCGGTTCGAGGGCCTGGAGACGACCCCGCCCCACGACATCACGGGCAAGGAGGTTGTGCCGCACTTGCCCAGGGGGAGCGGCGCCGACGAGATCTGCGCCCTTTTCCAGGCCGGCAGCGGCGTGCTGGCCTCCCTGGCCGCGCGCCGGTCGGAGGGCGGCGGCAGAGGCTCGGCCAACGCGATCTGGCTGTGGGGCCAGGGGCAGTCCCCCCTCCTGCCGAGCCTGCAGAAGAAATTCGGGGTGCGGGGGGCAACGGTATGCGCGGTGGACCTGATCAAGGGGATCGGCCGTTGTGCCGGGATGACCACCATCGAGGTGCCCGGGGCAACGGGTGACCTGGAGACCAACTACCAGGGAAAGGCATGTGCCGCGCTGCAGGCACTGCGAAGCCATGACCTTGTCTTTGTTCATGTCGAGGCGCCGGATGAAGCCGGTCACCAGGGAAACCTGCGGGAGAAAATCCGGGCCATCGAGAGGTTTGACGAGGAGGTGGTGGGAGTGCTGCGAAAGGGGTTGGAGAAGCGCCAGTGCGGCTACCGGTTTCTGGTGTTGCCGGATCACCCCACTCCCTTGCGACTCCGCACGCACAGCAGCGAACCCGTGCCCTTCGTCCTGTTCGCGACTTCCGCCGGGTTGCCCGGGGAGTACCTGCTGCGCGGAACGGGAACCCCGGCGAACGGGTATTGCGAACGGGAGGCCGGGAAGACCGGGGTTTTTCTCCCGGACGGTCACCGGATCTTGGAGGTCCTCTTTTCTCCCCGATCACACTGACGAGAGTGGGAAAACTCTTCCCTCAAAAAGGAAAGGGGTTTCCCCCGCGGCGGCGGATTTCTTGCCAGCTCCTGCGGAGGGGATCGAGGGTAGCCGGGGCGGGAGCGGATAACCGTCGAATCTGCAACCGGATTTTTCCTGAGAAGAGAGGGGCGCGGGACTCGTTCACCGGATGGTACAGTAATTGCTCCTTTGCGCATCGGATTGGCTGTCAGGTCGGTGCGGGTGCCGCGACGAAGGCGGAAAAAGAGCCGGCCTTGACCTTCATCGGATGCAGTCCCGAGGGGTAACCGTGATTCGAGTGTGCTCCCATTGCCGGCGGATTATCGGGTCCAGACCGGATAAGCCGGACGAGGAAGAGAAGATCAGCCACGGGATCTGCCCTCAGTGCCTGGTTATTCTCGAGGGGAAACTGCGCGAAAACGCTTCCTCGCCACCCCGGGTTCCGGGCACTGCTCCGACGGTCGCTTCCGAGCCGAAGTTGCGCGACAGCTCCCATGTCGACCCCGGCCCTCAGTATGGCTTGAAGGCCAAGAGTCTCTGCCTGAAGACCAAGGCGAACAGCTGAACGTTCTCCCCGCCGTCGCCACCGCCGTGTGCCCCGACCTCATTCCTTGAACCATCGCCAAGCCCTCTGCTAACATCAAAAAGAGATGCCCCCGGGCGTTCAGGGGTCGAGGGGCGAAGAGCGTGCGCCCCGGGGCCCGGCCCTTTTCCGGCCTGCTCAGCGCCGTGGCGGGGGCGGGCCAGGAGGTTCGGATGATCGAGGCGCGTTTTACCCGTCGCCTGGACTCGGGGGTCGTGGTCTGTGATCTTTGCCCCCACGGCTGCCGCATCAGGGACGGGGCCAGAGGCATATGCCGGGTGCGCGAGAATCGAGGGGGGAGGCTCTTCAGTCTCGTGTACGGGAAAGCAGTGGCCGCCCATGTCGACCCGATCGAGAAAAAACCCCTTTTTCACGTGCTTCCCGGGACGCTTTCCTTCTCCATCGCGACCGCAGGGTGCAATCTCCAGTGCCGGCATTGCCAGAACGCCGGGATTTCCCAGGTGGCCCGAGGCGCGGGGAAGATCGCGGGGGAACCCCTTGCGCCGGAGCAGGTGGTCTCCCTGGCGCTGAAGAACGGGTGCAGGAGCGTCTCCTACACCTACACCGAGCCCACGGTTTACTTCGAGTACGCCCTCGACACCGCGAGGCTCGCCTCGGAGGCGGGTCTCCTGAACGTGTTCGTGACCAATGGCTACACCGCGGCCGAACCCCTGGAGGCGATCGCCCCGTGGCTCCGGGCGGCCAACGTGGACCTCAAGTCTTTCCGCGATTCCTTCTACAGAAAGGTCTGCCTGGCGAGGCTGGCCCCGGTGCTGGAGACCCTGAAGAAGATGCTGGCCCTGGGCATCTGGGTGGAAGTGACCACCCTTCTCATTCCCGGTTTGAATGACGACGAACGGGAACTCCGAGAGTTGGCCGGATTTCTCCGGGATCTGGATCCCGGGATTCCCTGGCACGTCAGCGCCTTTCATCCCACCTACCGGATGACGGACCGGCCGCGCACCCCGCGCCGGACCCTGCAGCGCGCCGCGGAGATCGGCAGGGAGGAGGGCCTCCGGTACGTGTACACCGGCAATGTCCCGGGAGACGAAGGCGAGAACACCTTTTGCCCGGGGTGCGGCAGGTGCGTGATCCGGCGTTTCGGCTTCCGGGTGGTCGCCGCGGACCTGGAGGGTCGGAAGTGCCGCCACTGCGGGCACGCGATTCCGCTGGTGCTGGAGTAGAAACGGCAACCGTGGCAGGGGGTGAGACCATGGAATCCACGGAGAGGGACCTCGAGATCCGGAAGATCGGCGAGTGGCTGTGGGAGATCCCGCGGCAGGGCAGGATGCGGGTGCCGGGGAGGGTTTACGCGGACGAGCAACTCCTGCAGTCCGGCAAGGGAGATCGCAGCCTGCGGCAGGTGGCCAACGTGGCTGAAATCCCGGGGATCGTGGGCTACAGCCTGGCCATGCCGGACATCCACTGGGGCTACGGGTTTCCCATTGGCGGGGTGGCCGCCACCAGCCTCGACGAAGGCGTCATTTCTCCGGGCGGCGTCGGCTACGACATCAACTGCGGTGTGAGGCTGGCCGCCACGGGACTGGAGGAAAAGGAAGTCCGCGCCCGTCTGCGCGAACTCGTGCATTGTCTCTACCGCCGGGTTCCCTGCGGCGTCGGTTCTTCGGGGGGGATCGAGAGGCTCTCGGAGAAGCAGTTGAAAGCCCTGTGCCGGGAGGGCAGCCGGTGGGTGGTGGAGAGAGGCCACGGGACGGAGGAAGATCTGCTGAAAACGGAGAACGGGGGACGACTGGAGGCAGCGGACCCGGAGCGGGTGAGCCCGCGGGCGCTGAAAAGGGGGTTGGATCAGGTGGGGACCCTGGGATCCGGGAATCACTTCGTGGAGGTGGGGGTCGTGGACGAGGTGTTCGATGCCGCGGTGGCGGGGGCGTTCGGGCTGGAGAAAGGCCAGGTCACCCTGCTCATCCACAGCGGTTCGCGGGGGTTCGGGTATCAGGTGTGCGACGATTTTCTCAAGGAGATGGTGCGGGCGGTGAATCGATTCGAGTTTCATCTGCCGGACCGCCAGCTGGCATGTGCACCGCTGGATTCCCCGGAGGGCAGGGACTACCTGGCCGCTATGGCCTGTGCGGCCAACTATGCCTGGGCCAACCGACAGGTGCTCATGTCTCTGGCGATCAAGGCCCTGGAGGAATGCTTTGGCGGCTCCCGCTCCGACCTGAAGATCCGGATGGTTTACGACGTCTCTCACAACATCGCCAAGATCGAGACGCACCGGGTGGAGGGGGTGGAACGGAGGGTTTGCGTGCACCGGAAAGGGGCTACGCGAGCTTTCCCGCCCGGCCACCCGGATGTGCCCGCGGTCTACCGTCAGGCAGGCCAGCCGGTGCTCATCCCGGGAGACATGGGGACCGCCTCCTACGTTTGCGTGGGGACCCAGAAGGCCATGGCAGAAACCTTCGGGTCTACCTGCCACGGGGCCGGGAGGGTCATGAGCAGGACCCAGGCGCTCAAGGAAGCCCGGGGGAGAAATATCAGCGAGGAGTTGAGGAAAGAAGGGGTGGAGGTTTTGTCGCGGGGGAGGGAAACCCTGGCGGAGGAGATGCCCGAAGCCTACAAGGATGTCGAGAGGGTCGTGGAGGTGATGCATCAGGCGGGCATCAGCACCAAGGTGGCCAGGCTGAAGCCGATCGGCGTGATCAAGGGCTAGCAGGCCTTTGGAAAAGGCCCATCTGCTACGTGGCGCTCGTTGTCCTTCACCTCGGCGCCCTGGGAGTGCGCCTCGTTCCTCAAGCTTCGCGCGCCTTGCATCTGGATGTTTATTGACGGCCGGGGCAGCTTTACTCCCGGACCTGACCGTTTCCGTAGACGATAAATTTCGTGGTCGTCAGTTCTTCCAGTCCCATGGGCCCGTAGGCGTGGAGTTTGGTGGTGCTGATGCCGATCTCCGCTCCCAGACCGAGCTCGAACCCGTCGCTGAAACGGGTGGAGGCGTTGACCAGCACGGTGGAGGACTCCACCTGACGGAGGAAGCGCTGGGCGCGTTCGTAGTCCCGGGTCACGATGGATTCGGTGTGCAGGGAGCCGTAGCGGTGGATATGGTCGATGGCTTCCTCCAGGCCGGCCACGACCTTCACGGACAGGATCAGATCGAGGTATTCAGTCCCCCAGTCCTCCTCCCGCGCGGTCCTGGCGAAGGGGACCAGGCGCAGCGTAGCCGGACAGCCGCGGATTTCCACCCCCTTCGCCTGGAGAGCCGCCGCCAGGCGGGGCAGCAGAACCCGTGCCTCCGCCTCGTGGACCAGCAGGGTCTCCATGGCGTTGCAGACCCCGGGCCGCTGGGTCTTGGCGTTGACGCAGATCCGGACCGCCATCTCCGGGTCCGCCCCCTGATCCACGTAAACGTGACACACGCCCTTGTAGTGCTTGATGACGGGGATGCGGGAGTTCTCGGCCACGAACCGAATCAGCGGTTCCCCGCCGCGCGGGATGATCACGTCGATGAACTCCTCCTGCTTGAGCAGTTCGAGCACGGCGGCGCGGTCCGTGGTGCGGATCAGCTGGACCGCCTGTTCGGGGAGCCCCTGGTCCGAGCACGCCCGGGAAAGGAGTTCGGCCAGCGCCTGGTTGGAGCGGATGGCTTCCGAGCCCCCGCGGAGCAGGACGGCGTTGCCGGATTTGAGACACAGGGCGGCCGCATCGACGGTCACGTTCGGTCGGGCTTCGTAGATGATGCCCACCACTCCCAGGGGGATGCGCATCTTCCCCACCATGAGACCGTTGGGTCTTTTCCACATGCGCACGATTTCACCGACCGGGTCGGGCAGGGACGCCACCTCCTCCAGGCTCCGGCACATCTGGTCCATGACCTTGTCCGAGAGGGTGAGCCGGTCGAGCATGGCGGCCGGCAGGCCTTTTTCCCCGGCGGCCTCGAGGTCCTTCCGGTTCGCCTCCCGGAGCAGCTCTCGATTCTCCTGGATTCTCCGGGCCGTGTCCCTGAGGACCTGGTTCTTTCGTTCCGTGGTGGCGGCGGCGACGAATCGGGAAGCCTCCCGGGCGTCGTGGGCCATCTCCCGGACGGCCGCTGGGATGTCCTGCATGTCTTGTTCTCCCGTCACTGCCAGTCGGAGGGCACCGGCTCTCGCACCCTGGTCAACGACCCCGGGCCTCCGGGGGGGGAAGGGCGGAAAGGCCGCGGCGTCGAACGCTGCCCCGCGATCGATCTAGTCTTCGTTTTCGGCCTCGTCTTTCAAGACCACGAGTTCGTCCCGATGGATGACCTCGTCCTGAATGCGGTAGCCCAGAATCTGTTCGATCTGCGAGGTCTTCTTCCCCGCGATGCGCTCGATTTCCTTGGAGGAGTAGTGGGTGACGCCTCTGGCCCGTTCCCGGCCGCTGCCGTCGACGCAGGAAACCATGACCCCGCCGCGAAAAGGGCCGTGCACGGCGACGACCCCCGAGGGGAGCAGGCTCTTACCCTTCTTGACGATTGCCTGCACCGCGCCCGCATCCAGGACCAGTTCGCCCCGCCTGGGCAGGGTGTAGGCGATCCAGTGCTTGCGGTGCGGGAGACGCTCCCGCAGGGGCGCGAAGAAGGTGCCGATCTGCTGCCCCTGCAGGATCCGGGCGAGCACGTCCGCGTGTCGGCCGTGGGCGATGACCGCCGGCATGCCTGCCTGTGCGGCGATTCGAGCCGCTTCCAGCTTCGTCGTCATGCCGCCCGTACCGAGGGGTCCGGAGGAGCCCCTGGCGAGGTTCCGGATCGCGGGAGTCACCCGGTCGATGAAGGGCAGAGGTCTGGGCTCGTAGCCGCGGTCTTCGCTCCAGGCGCACAGGCCGGGGGCATCGGTCAGGAGCACGAGGAGGTCGGCGTCGACCAGGATGGCCACCAGCGCGGACAGGTTGTCGTTGTCCCCGAATTTGATCTCTTCGACGGCGACCGTGTCGTTCTCGTTGACGATCGGCAGCGTGCCCATCTGGAGCAGTTTAAGGAAGGTGTTCCGGACGTTCAGGTAGCGCCGGCGCTGGGTAAGGTCCTCGCGGGTCAGGAGCACCTGGGCCGTCCTGGCGCCGTGGGGCTGGAGCGCCTGCTGGTACATGCCCATGAGGTGGGATTGCCCCACCGCCGCGAGAGCCTGTTTTTCCGGGATGCTGAGGTCACGGCGGGTTTCCCGGAGCAGGGAGCGGCCCGAGGCGATGGCCCCTGAAGAAACCAGGACCACCTGCACGCCCTTACGGAGCAGGGCTGCGGTCTGGTTCCCCATGGCGGCGAAAAAGGCCGGATCCGGGCGGCCGGCGCCGTCGGTGAGTACACGGGAGCCGATCTTGACGACGACCCTGCGGATGCTGGTGAGGTAACGGCTTCGCTGCAAGGGGCATGTCCCTTATCCGGTGAGCGGGAGCGAACCGGCAGCAGGAGAACTGGTCCGGCGCAGCGCCGGGCCGGGCTTGACTCGAATGTTAGGGAAAAGGGTGCCGGCGGTCAAGGGGAGCGATTGCCAGGCCGATTTCAACTGTGCTACACACCAATGGGGGGCGGCGCGGGGCGGTAACCGGTGATCAAGAACCAGGGAGGCGGAAATGGAAGTCGAGGACCGGGGTGGCGACATCCCCGTGCTGCTGGTCCGGGGGCGCACCCTTCCCGAGGCGTGGGAGCAGAGTGTGCTCGCGGTCTGGGAAAAAGGGGTGCAGCTGAAGACCGAGTATGATCAAGAGAAGGACCCCCCGAGCCTAGATGCCACGATGATCATTGAGGTGGAGGAACCGTTCGCGGAACCGCGTCTGCACCGGGCCTTCCCGGGCGGGATCGAAGATCTGGAGAAGTACCGGCTCGAGGTCGTCGAGGGTGTCCATGACCACTGGATCCGGCCGGAGGAAGGCAAGTGGACCTACACGTACCACAAGCGGCTGTTCGACTACCGGGTGGCGGAGGACCTGCGCGGGCTGGAGCGGAGTCCTTTCGCGGGGGTCGACCAGATCGCCTACGTGGTGGACAAACTCACCCGGGTGCCGCACTCGCGACGGGCCCAGGCGATCACCTGGATGCCCACGCTGGATCCCAAAACGGACGATCCGCCCTGCCTGCAGCGTCTCTGGTTCCGGTTGCTGGAGGACCGGGAGGGAGTGGGGCGCCTGAACCTGAATACCCATTGGCGCAGCCGGGACGCCTACAAGGCCGCCTTCATGAACATGTTCGCCCTGACGGACCTGCAGCGAATGCTGGCCGAGGAGATCGGGCGCCGCGCGGGGAAAAGAGTGCTGCCGGGCCGGTATGTCGACGTCACGGACTCCTACCACATCTACGGGGCCTATCTCGCCGAGATCCAGGAGCGGTTTCTCCGCAGCCTGCGGGAGAGGTCCTTCGAGGAAAGGACCTGGCGTTCGGACGATCCGCGGATCCAGACGGGTTTGCGGCGCGGGCGGGAGCAGATCGACCGCGAAAAAGAGGCCGGCGGCAGATGAGAATCAAGGTCCTTCCCCGGGAGATCACCGACAAGATCGCCGCCGGCGAGGTGGTCGAGCGGCCGGCCTCGGTCGTCAAGGAACTCATGGAGAACGCGCTGGACGCCGAAGCCGGGTGCGTGCGGGTCAGCCTCGGTCCGGAGGTGGTGGATCACCTGGAGGTCGTGGACGACGGCACGGGCATGAGCCCGGACGAGGCGGTCGTGTCCTTGAGAAGGCATGCCACCAGCAAGATCTCGGGCGAGGAGGATCTCTATCGCATTCGCACGCTGGGGTTCCGCGGCGAGGCGCTGTCCAGCATTGCCGCCGTGGCGGAACTGGAGATCGAGACGCGAACGGCGGCGGCCCCGTTCGGCGTCCGGGTGTCCCTGGTTGCGGGCGGCGAGCCGGTCTGCCGGGAACTCGGCCTGCCGAAAGGCACGAGGGTCATCGTGCGGAATCTCTTCCAGACCACGCCGGCGCGGCTGAAATTCCTGCGTTCCCGGCAAACCGAGCTCGGCCTCATCATGGACACCTTTGTCCGGCTCGCCCTGTCGCGGGGAGAGGTGTCTTTTCACTTGAAGCGGCCGGGACGGCCGGACCTGCACGTCACGCACTCCGGAGACCTGCGGCAGCGGGCGGGCAACCTGTTCGGGTGGGAGTTCGCCGAAGGTCTGGTGCCGGTCACCGGCGGGGAAGGGGACACCCGGGTGGACGGTCTGCTCGGCGCCCCGGGGGTTCACCGGGCCACGGCGCGGGAGATGTATCTGTTCGTGAACCAGCGGCCGGTTCGTGACCTCACCCTGCAGAGGGCCATTCGCCAGGCATACGGCGGGACCCTCGAGAGAGGGAGGTTTCCGGTAGCCATCTTTTTTCTCACTCTTCCCTGCGAGGAAGTGGACGTCAACGTGCACCCGACCAAGCTGGAGGTTCGTTTCTCCCGGACCGACCGGGTCCGCGACCTGGTTTTCCGTTGCGTCTCCCAGGCCCTGGACACTCAGGTCTGGCCGGGCTGGCCGGCGCCCGCGGCGGCCGGGCAGAGGGAGACCCTGGTCGCACCGCCAGGGCAGATCGAGAGCCCCTCGGGGATGACCTCCTGTTTCGATCGGGTTGCCGAAAGCGGCGCGAACCGGGACTTGGCGCAGGTTCGGGAAGAGCCTCCCCACCCGGGGAGGGAACCGGAAGGGCTTGGCGGCGAGAAGCTGGAACCCGGCCAGCCCTGGTTTGCCCGGTTCCGGGTTCTCGGGCAGTTTCAGGAGACCTATCTGGTCTGCGAGGTTCAGGATCGACTGGTGCTCATCGATCAGCACGCGGCTCACGAGAGGATCGCCTTCGAGCGCCTGCAGGAGGCCGATGCGCGGGAGCGCTTGAACCGGCAGGTCCTGCTGGTGCCGGCGCTGGTGGAACTACCGCCCCGGGAAGCCGAGTGCCTGGGGAGCAGACTGGAGTTGCTGCTCGACTGCGGTCTGGAAGTGGAATCCTACGGGGGCAGGACCTTTGTGGTTAAGGCGATCCCCGCCCTGCTTGGCCAGGCGGACCCGGGTCGTCTGCTGCGGGACCTGGCCGGGGAACTGGCGGAGATGGACCGGGCCCTGAGCCTGGAGAACATGCGCCGTCAGGTGTTTGCCCGGATGGCCTGCCACTCGGTGGTTCGCGCCGGTCGGCCCCTGGCCAGGGAAGAGATGGAGTCCTTGCTCGCGGCTCTCGATTCCCGGCCCGGACTGCTCCACTGTCCCCACGGCAGGCCGGTTCTGATTGCCTGGTCCCTCCAGGAGATTCAGAAGCGGTTTCTGCGCACCTGAAGTGACCCGAAGATGTCGCCCGCATCGCTGCCGACCCCCAGGATTCTCGTGCTCGTGGGCCCCACCGCCTCGGGAAAAACCGAGGTTTCCCTGCGGGTCGCCGAACGCTGCGGCGCGGAGATCGTCAGCGCCGACTCCATGCAGATCTACCGGGGGATGAGCATCGGCACCGCCAAGCCGAGCGCCGAGCAGAGACGGCGCGTGCCGCACCATCTGATCGACATTCTCGACCCGGACGAATCCTACAGCGCCGCGCGGTTCCAACAGGACGCGGATCAGGCCATTCGGGGGATCCTGGGGAGAGACCGGGTTCCCTTGGTGGTCGGGGGCACGGGGCTCTACGTCAGGGCGCTCCTGCACGGTCTTTTCCCCGAACCGGCCGCGGGCCGGAGCCACACCTGGCAGGAGCGGATCGGGGAACTTCGCAGGCACGGGGAAAATCCCTATGGCCGGCTGGCGCTCCTCGATCCCGGGGCTGCTTCCCGGATTCATCCCAACGATGCGGTGCGGGCCCAGCGCGCCCTGGAGGTTTTCCTGAGGACGGGACGGAGCATCGCTTCCCTTCAGGCCGGTCACGGTTTTCAGGTGGACCGTTACCGCGCCCTGCTGGTGGGTTTGCAGGTGGACCGCGATTTGTTGAAGCGTAGAATCCACGAACGGGTGGACCGCATGATCGCCCAGGGCCTGCTGGAAGAAACCCGCTCCCTGCTGGGGAAGGGGTACGCGCCGGAACTGCCTTCTCTGATGGGGTTGGGGTACCGGCACCTGGTGCGGGTGCTACGGCACGAGATCACCCTGGACCAAGCTCGGGAGCGGATGCAGCGGGACACGCGGCGTTACGCCAAGAGGCAGATGACCTGGTTTCTGAACCAGGAAAAAGTCGCATGGCTGGATGGATCCCTGCCGGATGAAAAAATCTGTGATGCATTTCAACTGCTTCTGGAAGGGGTCTGAAAGAAGATTATCGGAATAAGGGCAGTTTGAAGAATTTACTTTAACCCTGCGGAAGCGCGGTGACAATTACCTTGATTTTTCAAATCGTATCCATATAATTTCTCTTACGTTTTTTGCCGCCGGTCGCGTCCGTGCACCCCGCCGCCCCGTGCCTGGTTCGGGGGCGGGGGTCCGAGTCTCCTGTCCTCGTTTCGGGTGAAAGCATGAGGAGTTCTGGCGCCGGGTCGCGGCACGGACGCGAAGGGCGGAAGACTCGGGATACCGGGAATAAAGACATCATGAAGCGTATCAGAAAAAGCACTCGCACGCCCGGCAAGGCGCGGGAACTGGACGAACTCCGGCAGGGCATCGACCGCATCGATGATCGCCTGCTCGATCTTCTCAACCGCAGGGCGAGACTCGCCATCGAAATCGGGAAGGCCAAGGCCCAGCACAACCTGGGATTCTACTCGCCCCGGCGGGAGCGGGAGATCGTCGAGCGACTGACCGCCCGCAACCCGGGGCCCTTTCCGAACGAGGCGCTGCGGGCCGCATACCAGGAGATCCTGTCCGCCTCCCTGTCGCTGGAAATGCCCCTGCGGGTGGCATTCCTGGGGCCGCGCGCCACCTTCACGCACCTGGCGTGCCTCGAGCATTTCGGACGTTCGGCGCAGTTCCTGCCCCTGAGCAACATTGGCGACGTTTTCGAGGAAGTGCAGCGGGACCGGGTGGAGTTCGGGGTCATTCCGATCGAGAATTCTACCGAGGGCGTGATCGGCTACACGCTGGACCTCTTCATGGAATGCGAGGTGAAGATCTTCGCCGAGATCCTGCTCGACATCAGCCTCGATCTGCTTTCCCGCTCGGAAAGGCTGGACCAGATCCGCAGGGTGTATTCCCATCCGCATGCTCTGGCGCAGTGCCGAAACTGGATGGAGAGTCACCTCAAGGATGTGGAGGTCATC
>Ga0315287_10006728_pt1 | contig 11475 bp, 12 predicted proteins | sample YL17G11_0_MG_FD_205037 | JGI IMG/M metagenome (GOLD analysis project Ga0315287, IMG submission 205037) | Sediment microbial communities from Yellowstone Lake, YNP, Wyoming, USA - YL17G11_0 | ecosystem: Environmental > Aquatic > Freshwater > Lake > Sediment | place: USA: Wyoming | collected...
TGTCCATGGGATCGTCTCAATACTGTGGGTGTGGTTACGGGATAGAAAACGGGCGGATTATAGCACAGGGAGATCGCCTAGCCCGCATTATTCATGAGCGCTTCTGCTGCAATCGCCGATCCGCTGCGCTTGCGCGTGAAGCGTCGTTCGTCTCTCGTCCGAAGAAAAGAGCATATGGCGTATAGCCAGAGGACGAAGAGCCTATGGCTTATGGCACGAGATTCGGTCGTTCTGATTTCGAGCCATAGGCCATCAGCTATAAGCTCTTAGAGCCATTCTCTCCAGCTATAAGCCATTAGCCATACGCTCTTATCCCCAACGAGGGACGCTTCACGAGGAACGCGCTTTCGGGCGATTTCGCGACGAACCGTCATGAATAATGCGGGCTAACAGGCGAGAATGTGTCTCGCCCGGCAGGCTACTTGCGTGAGGGAAAACAGGAGGGTCAGAACTTCACGCGAAGACGTTTCTCCGATACCCAACCCTTTGCACCTTCGTCGGTGCGCACCAAATACATCCAACCGCCCGGCTGTAGATCACCGTCCAGGACGGTCAGTGTGACCCCTGGACGAACGATTGGCCCAGGCTTGCTGCTCGATGAATCTGCGAACAACGGAATACTTCCGCCGGGAGCCGTTTCGTCTACCGTGACGGTCACTTTCTGTCCTTCGCTGAACATCGTGGCGAGAGGAGGTGCGACTGGTGCAGCGGGTCTCGCTGCCGTTTGGGGTGGTGGAACGACTGCTGGGGCCGCAGGGGCGACGGCAGTGGCGGGAGCGGTTGCTGGAGCCAAGGGGTCTGAGGCCTCCTCACTCGGACTGGGAGCGGCTTGTGGCGCGGGCGCCGGTGGCGCCACGGGCACCGGGGTCAACGGCTTCGGTTGCATGGCTATTGGTGGTGGGGTGCTCTCACCCAGGTAGGGGCTCAGCCATTCTGCCAGCATCTCCGGTTCCATGGTGACGACATAGGCAATGCCGCCGACAAGAGCCAGGAGAAGTATCCAGAGGATCGGGCGTCCTCCAGCGGATTTCTTGCGGGGGTTCAGTGGACTCCTTGCTTTCGTGACGGTCGCTTGATCGAGTTCCTCTTCCGTGAATTCCAAATCCGGTTCTGGTTGGCGGGCGAAGAGGAGAGTCCACTTAAAAGGATTCGCGACTGATGTCAGGTTCCCAACGAGCGCAGCCATCGAGCACCTCCCTACTGAGCGATTCAATCCCACGTGAGCCAGTCTGTGAAAATACCTATCACCATCGCCAAGTGGTGTCAATTTTGTTGAGGAATTGTGCATGCGAGCGGCTAGCCCGCATTATTCATGACGGTTCGTCGGCCCCCCACCCTTCCCTCCCCCATATTATGGGGGAGGGTGAGGGAGGGGGGCCGAGACCAGCGCGCGGAGGCCAGGGAACTGGCTCTGCCGTCTTCGGCGGTGCCTGTCCCGCTGCCCCTCAGACGGGTACAGGCGCCAAAGAGAAGGGCGCCAGTCCCCAACAGTACGGTGAGGGTCCGCGTGGCGAGCCCGCTGGCCGAAGGCTCGTCGTAGCAGCGGATCGGCGATTGCAGCAGAAGCGCTCATGAATAATGCAGGCGAGGTTCAGCAGGGATGAGCGGGATGACAAGAAATGACTTGTCTGTCTCGACTGCCCGTTCGGTAGACGGTGAGGCCTTTGCATCCGAGTTGGTATGCGAGTAGAAAGGCCGCGGCCACCTCGGCTTTGGTCGCCGTGGCCGGCACATTGATGGTTTTCGAGACTCCGCTGTCGCTATATTGCTGAAACACCGCTTGCATGCGCACATGATGCTCGGGTGAGACATCATGCGCCGTGACAAACAGCCGGCGTAGCTCTTCGGGGATGTGGGTCAAATGTTGAATGGAAGGATGCGCCGCCAGGTCGGGCCGGAGTGAGTCGAGATCGAGACCGAGTGCGCGTGCGCGACGGACGAAGGCTGGATGAAGTGAGGTGAGCACGACGCCGTCCATGATGCGGCGGACTTCCTGCACGCCGTATAACGGTTCAATGCCAGGCGAGCAGTCGGCGATGAGGCTGATGCTGCCAGTCGGTGCAATGGTGGTCACGGTCGCGTTTCGACGCCGCTGGTGAAGTGTCTGGAGCCGGCTGCCCCGATAGGCAGGAAAGACTCCACGTTCGGCGGCCAGCCCTGCCGACGCGAGATGGGCACGAGATCGAAAAAATTCCATCAGAGTCGTAGCCGTGTGGAGCGCGGCTTCGGAGTTGTAGGGGATATTGAGGGCGATCAGTAAGTCGGCGAAGCCCATGATGCCCAGGCCGATCTTCCTGGTTTGTTTCGTCATGCGGTCGATGTGAGGAAGCGGGAAGCGGTTGCGATCGATCACATTGTCGAGGAAGCGTACGGCGATGGAAATGGTTTCGGCCAATCGGACGAAGTCGATGGTGGGTCGTGCCTCCGGTCGTGCGACGAAATTGGCCAGGTTGATGGAGCCGAGGGTACAGGATTCATAGGCCAGAAGCGGTTGTTCACCGCAGGGGTTGGTCGACTCGATGGTGCCAAGGCGAGGGGTGGGATTGGCCCGATTGATTGTGTCCAAAAAGACCAGGCCTGGTTCGCCGCTCCCCCAAGCCGCTTCGACGAGTCGATCGAACACGAGAGGGGCCGGGAGTCGCCGGGTCGGTTTGTTGGTATGGGGATTGATCAGTGCATAGGTGCGACGGCGTGCGAGGGCCTGCATGAACGAATCGGTGATGCCGACGGAGAGATTGAAATTGGTCATCTCGGTCGGCGTCTGTTTCAGTGCGATGAAGTCGAGAATGTCCGGGTGGTCGATACGGAGGATGCCCATATTCGCGCCGCGCCTGGTCCCGCCTTGTTTGATGACGTCCGTCGAGAGGTTGAAGAGGCGCATGAAGGAAATCGGCCCGGAGGCCACGCCGCTCGACGACGCGACCCGGTCGTTGTGAGGGCGCACGTGGCTAAATGAGAATCCGGTGCCGCCGCCCGATTGGTGGATGAGCGCCTGCTGTTTCAGGCTGTCATAAATGGATACGAGGGAGTCTTCGATCGGGAGGACGAAACAGGCGGAGAGTTGCTGGAGGTGTCTCCCGGCATTCATCAGTGTGGGAGAATTGGGAAGAAAATCGAGGCGGGCCATGCAGTCGTACCAGCGTTGGGCCGCGTGGGGCAGCCGGCTGGCGGTGGGGTAGAGTCGTTCAGCTTGTGCGATGTCGGTCGCGACGCGCCAGAATAGTTGCGCCGGCGTCTCGACGATCGTTCCCGCACGGTTCTTGGCCAGATAGCGCCCACGGAGGACGATTTTGGCATGGGCTGAAAGTCGAAGTCGTGGAGATTGCGGTGGGCGTGAGGACGGGGTCGTCTTCTTGACGGACATCGCGTCATTATATACCGAATATGCCGGCAGCAGCCTGATTGATCGATGGTGTGGGAGAGATGGTGCGGCTTGCATCTTGAGTGCCCAGTTCGGCAGAATGAGTGCCCACTGACTGACGACCATGAAATCCTATCGCGAAGAGCTCTGGTTCGAGACGAAGACGCGGCGCGCCTATCTCAACATTACACGTCAGGTAGCGGCGGCGGTCAAGAAGAGCGGCGTCCAAGAGGGGCTCGTGCTGGTCAATGCCATGCATATCACGGCCAGCGTCTATATTAATGATGACGAACCAGGCTTACTCAAGGACTATGACCGATTCTTAGAAACACTCGTTCCTCAGGACGCGACCTATCGGCATAACGAGACGGGAGAAGATAACGGCGACGCCCATATTAAGCGCCAGCTGATGGGGCGAGAAGTCGTCGTCGCGATTACCGAAGGCCGGTTGGACTTCGGCCCGTGGGAACAAATTTTCTACGGGGAGTTCGACGGGCTGAGACGAAAACGCGTGCTGGTGAAGGTGCTTGGATCGTGAGCATGATGTCATCCGATCGGTGGCCCGGACCCTGTGGGGATAAACTGTTGGAGCGCTTGCTACCACAGGGAAAATTTGGCAACATGGATAGCGGTGATGCGCGGCTGTGCCGGAGGAGCCTGTCTATATGTTGAGTTGGTCTCGTCCTGACCCTCTCACAAGAGATCTCGTTCACTTGATCAATGCCCGGCGCCATGACCATGGCGATACCGATGCGGCGATCGATACGCTGCAAGCCTTCTTGGAGCAGGGACGGGAGTATGATCTCTTAACGGTGCTGGCGGCGCTGGATGAGGACATGGCGGAATGGCTCTTCGATCTTCTCGCGGAGGCATCCTGCTCCGTGCTCATAGATGGGCCGGCCGATGACAAATTGTCCTATGCCATTATGGCGGCATTGGAACTTCCTCTCCAAGCAAATCTGGCCCATCCACTCAAGTTGAAGATCGATCCGGTTGCGACGGCGGATCTGTTGCATCGACATCTCCGGCTCTCTGCCGGGACGGTGGTGCGTGTGGAGTCGCGCCTATTGACCGATTCGACGCTGGAGCCGCTCAGTCTCCAGGGCTTGAATGACCATTTGAGCACGGTTGCGGATTCCCAGCGGGCCACTTCAATTGCCGCTCGGCTCTATCCGCCCGTCGAGAGTACCGCCTTTCTTTTCTTTGAGTTGATCGGTGTGCCGAATTCGGGATTGCCCGATTCACTGGAGGACCGGCATCGTCGGGCTCTCCTTGAAGGCCTCGTGGAACAATGTCCCGAGTTGGCGCTAGCTCCCGATATGATCGAAGCACCGGTCTACGCCGCCTATGCCATGTTCGATGCGCAAAATGCCGTGCGGCTCCATCGGCTGGCGGATGAGACCGCGGCCGTCTGGCGCGATCTGGACCCGCTTGTCCGTGCCCGCACGATCGTGCACCTCCATACGCAATGCGGGAACGGAGTGTACATGCCGGTCTGGACCGATCTGTTTGATCCCGAACTTCCTGAAGACTACGGTCCCGTGTGGACCTCTCCTGATGTGTGGATCTTCACGGCCGATTTGCCCATCGAATGGCCTGGAGAAATGTTGACCAATCGGCTACTCGCCGAGGGGTGCACCAGGTTCGAGAATCACATCGTCGAAACTCCAGAGAACTAGCTCACAACTCACGCGAGACGGGCGAGACTAACGGGACAAGCGCGACTGGCGCGACCCGAAGTTCGAAGTTCAGGGTTCGAAGTTCCGAAAACCTCGAACTTCGGACCTCGAACCGTCGTCCGTCACGCGAGTCTCGCTCCTCTCGCTTGTCGCGCGCCATCATGTCGGACAGGCTCCTGGTAGAAACCGGACAATTCGTCGATTTTTTTGACGGCTTATCCTATGCTGAGTCTGGTTAGCCCGCATTATTCATGAAGGTTTGTCGCGAAAGCGTGCAGACGCGAAGCGAGACGGGCACTCGGAGGCGTGAAGCCCTGAGGCATACTCGTGCAGTATGTTGAAGGGCTGAACGACGAGACTGCCCGTCGCAGCCGCGTATCCGCGCTTGCAGCAAAAGCGTCATGAATAATGCGGGCTAGAGAATAGGGGGCAATCATGGCTCAGCAGCAGTCTTCGAGCGGTACCATTGCCGGCGCAATCACCATCCTTGGTCTTGGGCTCGTGTGGGTGACGGTGGCCACCAATTTCCCGTCACAAGCAGAGTTGTCTTCGGATGCGCTGCCTGCTGAGACTCGTCAGGCGGCACGTCCTTCTTCTCCCCTGTCTGCGCCATCCACGCTGGATTTAACCATTCCCACCTCTCCTCGGCTGCCTTCAGCGGCAGCAAGGTCGAGGCCTGACGATGATCGGTCGCGCGACTCGAGTGTTGAAGTTCCGGTTGTGACGCGGTTGGATCCTCGTGCGCTGCAGGCTTCCAGGCTGCAGTGCGAAGCGGACATAGAACAATTGTGCCCCGACTCTCCGAACGGTTCTGCCCGCACGCGCTGCCTGGAACAGCGTGCAAAACAACTTCCGCCGCTGTGCCAAAGCCAGTTGTACGAGCGGTTTGTGAAGTGGAAGGAAGATCGGAGTCGGTTGATGGCGGCGTGCGACGAGGATGCCAAACGGTTTTGCAGAGCAGCCAAATCTGGGAGCGGGCAGATCTTCGAGTGTCTCCAATCGCATGCCCAGAAGGTCTCCGACCGATGCTACCAGACCCTTCCGAAGGGCACGCTCTCCTTCAAATAGTCGTATGGGCGTTAGCGCGAGGTGGTCTTGGTTCCTGAGAGCACATAGAACGTCAGCTTCACGCCCGCCACCTCGATCTGGTCCCCATCCTTCAGGTCCTGTTTTTCCACGACGTCCGTGCCGTTGACGAGCAGAGACTTCGCACCCTGAGAAGGGCTGATGGAGTAGCTGTGGCCTCGTCGGGCGATCGTCGCCGCAGATTTGGGGGCAAACCAGCCGGTCAACCGAATGACCGCTCCGTCTTGTGACCCAATGACATTCATCTGTTTGGTGAGGGGATATTCCAACCTATCGGTTTTCCCAGCAACAATCAGGACCTTGGCGGTGAGCGCCGGTCCGTCGGATGTACGGTCCGCTGCTCTGAGCACCATGGTTTGATCCAGATCGACAGAGGGGGCAGGCGCCGCCGTACTGGCCGTCGAACTCTCTTGGAAGACGAGCCGGTGTTGGCCGACGGTGATCACGTCCGCGTCATGAAGTTGGTGGCGCGTGATCTGCTGGCCATTGATGGCGGTGCCGTTGGTGCTCTTCAAGTCTTCGAGAAAGAAGACGGCCTGAACCTTCACAATCCGCGCATGATGCCCCGAGACGGCGGGATCTTCGATCGCGAGGGCATTGTCGGCCTTCCGACCGATCGTCAAGATCTCATGGGTCAGTTCGATATGCCGCGAGCCTTTCCCGTGAAGTTTGACGAGCAGTTTGGCTGGTTGTGGCAGAGTCTCCGGCATGATGTTCTCTCCTGTGCAAGGTCCCTGTGATTGGTTACGCGACGAATCGTTTTTTCAGCCCCGTCCACAGTCCGGCTTGAAGTTCATCCCGCAGGGCCACGACGACCACGGTCGTGTTGTCATCGCCGCCGGCTTCATTTGCCATGGCGATGAGGCAATCGGACATGGTGGGGAGGTCTTCCGATCCACTGAGGACGTGAAGAATGTCGTTCGGGCGGACACCACGGGTGAGTCCGTCTGAGCATAACAACAGCATGTCTCCGTTCGTGACCGGAACCTCCGTCAGTTCCACGCCGACGCTGTTCTCGACGCCGAGGGCTCTCGTCACGATGCTCCTGCGGGGGGAGCGTTCGGCCTCTTCTTCCGTCATGAACCCCCTGAGGATCTGTTCGGCGACCCAGGAATGGTCTGCGGTGAGGGCTTGGATTGTCCCGTTTCGAACGAGGTAGAGCCGGCTGTCTCCGACATGGGCGATGGCGAGCACCTCCTCACGGAGCAGTGCGGCGACCACGGTAGTACCCATCCCGGCATAGTCAGGCCTGCTGCATGACTTGCGATGAACGACATCGTTCGCTGCACGAATCGCGCTGGCGAGACGATTGGCCGGTGCAGACAGCGTGGCATCGCAGGGTCCGATCAGCGGCAGGTCTGCGTGCCGGGCTGCCTCGGCCAGATGCGCGTGAATCGCCTCGACTGCAAGGGCGCTGGCAATATCGCCGGCGTTGCCGCCGCCCATACCGTCACAGACGACATAGAGTCCAAGCGGAGGGTCGGTCACAAAGCGATCCTCGTTGTGGCGTCGTTTGAGGCCGGTATCGGATTTGGCACTATGCAATCTTTCGAGGGCCAGACGACACCTCCCTCAGGCCGCGAGACTCTGCAGACAGGCACGGAGCTCGCCCGCGAATTCTTCCCCGCGCCGATAGCGGTGAGGCAACTCTTTCTGTAACGCGCGATCTACGATCTCCTGCACCATCGGGGGAAGATCCGGCCTCAAGGTCTGAATGGCGGGATGCGGATGATGGGCGATGCTGAACAGCACGGCCGGCAAGTTGTCGGCGGTGAACGGCAGCTGCCCCGTGAGGAGTTCGAACAGCACGACGCCGAGTGAAAAGATGTCCGACCGACCGTCCACTTTCTTGCCTGCGATTTGTTCCGGTGACATGTACGTCGGCGTGCCCATCACAATATTCGTTTGTGTCTTGCCGCTCGAAGCCATCTTCGCAATACCGAAATCCATGACTTTCACGACGCGATCCTTGGTGAGCATGATGTTAGCCGGCTTGATGTCGCGATGGATGACGCCTTGCTGATGGGCATAGTCCAGGGCGTCCGCGACGATGGCCACAGTCAGGAGGACCTCGTTGACCGGCATCAAGTTGGGTTTCCGTGCCCACTGTTTCAGGGGGGTTCCCTCGATGAGTTCCATCGCGATATACCCCAAGTCGCTTTCTTCCCCTGCATCATAGATGGTCACGATGTTGGGGTGGGAGAGACGCCCGGTGGATTCTGCTTCACGGAAAAACCGTGCCTTGACGTCTTGCAACTTGTCGTCGCTATCGATTTGGTCGAGTCGCATGGTCTTGATGGCCACAAAACGCTGGATCGTTGGATCTTTTCCCAGGTAGACAAGTCCCATCGCGCCGCGTCCGAGCTCTTTCAACACCTTGTAGCGCCCGAGCATGCCTGGTGTGTAGCTAGTGATCGTTGACGTGGCGGCTGTACTTGTTGGTTCTGACGGAGCCGCTGCCTCTTCTTCTTGTCCTGCGTCCTCGTCCTCGGAGAGCGCCTGCGCCTCTTGGCGTCCTGTCTGGCTGGGGGGAGCGAAGGCTTCGCGCAGCGCACGTTGGTGACGGACCCAGGCTGCCGTGAGCCAGAGACCGGACCCGACGAGACCGATTGCATAGCCCGAGGCGAATCGAGAAGGGCCCATCTGTTCGATCAGTGGCAGGCCCACCGTCCTGAACGCTTTGTTGGCGAGGAGGATGACGACGAGGGTCGTGAGCGGAAGGACGAGGCTGCGGAGAAAGCTCAATCCTCGGCCATTGGCTGGGATGTGCTGAGAAGCAGCGAAGGCAAGGACACAGAGGATGGCGAGCGCGAGGAGGTCTGCAATCAATCGAATGGCGTGAGGCCCACTGAGCTGCAGATACGGGACCGAGACAGATTGGACCAAGGCCAGGCTGCTCAGCAAGGGGCCGGCCAGGAGCACAGCCAAGATGGCAAAGGTATAGGGAGCGATCCAAGTCCAGAATTTCGACATAGGAATCTTTGAGGCTGTCCGTGAACGTCTCAAAGTGTAGCGGATGGAATGGGGGAGTCAATGAATTGGGAGAAATGAGCAGGGGTGCTCTCGACACCCGTGATGCGTGACATGAAAGGCATCTGACGATCTGTCGATCTGTTGAATGTTCTGAATTCGTCAGAACATCAGATCAACAGGTCAACAGATTCCGGAATTGCTTCACGAATGACCTACGAAGAGGGCGGCTTTCTTGAGCGGCTCAAGCAACTTCTCGGGAACTTTCAAATCACCCCGGCCGGTGCCCACTTCGATGTCCGGCTTGGTGATGCCGTGGAAATCGCTTCCACCGGTCACCAGCAAGTCCAGCCGCTTAGCCAGGTCGAGGTACTCCGTCGTCTGTCGCTTCGTGTGGGTACTGTAGTGGACTTCGATGCCGCCGAGGCCCTCGGCTTTCAATGTCGTCAGGAGTGTGTTCAGCCCTTCTCCAGACACCTTGGCCCAGGTTGGATGGGCCAGCACGGCCACGCCGCCGGCGGCTCTGATCCAGGCGATGGCATCCGCCGGCGGGGGCAGTTCACGCGCCACATAGGCCGGGCGCCCGTCTGCCAGATACCGGTCAAAGGCGTCTTTGGCGGACGCGACATACTTTTTGTCCATCAAGAGCCGCGCAATATGCGGTCGGCCGACCGAATCCGTGCCGGCCAGAGCCCGCACTTCTTCATAGGTCACGTCCAGCCCCAATGCGCGCAGCCGTTCGATGATCTGCGGGTTACGGCTATGCCGACTCTCGCGCAAGGCGGCCAAGCGTTGATTCAGCTCCGGGTCTTGCCAGTGTAAGCAATAGCCAAGGATATGGAGTTCACTGTTACCAAGGCGGGAGCTGATTTCCACGCCGGGAATGATTTCAATTCCCAGTTCAGCCCCGGCTGCTAGGGCCTCGGGAAGGCCGGACACAATGTCGTGGTCCGTAATGGCCAGCGCGGTGACACGTGCCTTGTGGGCGAGCCGTAGCACCTCAGTCGGCGAGAGGCTTCCATCGGAGTGGGTCGTATGGAGATGGAGATCGATGCGACTCATGTCGACTCGTGCGGCCGGCTGCTGGGGCCCGCTTGTTGGGCGACGAGTTGCGCGGTGAATACAGATCCGGGTCCATGGCTGCCGTCGTGTTCGCCCTCGTCGTAGGACAGCACGCGGAGAGTGGAGGTGAGCCGGAGCAATTCGTTCTGTGCGAGGCAAAACTCCCATCGGCGCGGATGGCGATGGCGCAAATAGTTGTCGATGGTGAAGGTTTCGTAGATCAAGACCCCGTTCGGCTTCAGCGATTCGATGAGCGCGGGGAACAGTGCGCGATGGAGATAGAAGAACACGACGATCACGTCATACTCCTGCTTCGGAAATTCCGGCCGTTCATCCGTCGTTCGTTCGAGGTCCACCGCACGGACCGTGAGATTTGGGAGGTGCCGTTGTTTCGCCGTGGCAGCGAGCTGGGCCATGGCCTGTTCATCGCGGTCCATCGCATCGACCTGAAAGCCGTGCGAGGCGAGATAGAGGGCGTTGCGTCCAGACCCGGCCGCGACGTCGAGCGCCGTACCTTTCGGCAACCGGTGGAGTTGCTGGGTTAGAAACCGGGCCGGGGTTGGTCCTGCATCCTGAATCTGGTGAGCCAGGCGCGATCGTTCGAGTTGCACACCCACCGAGCCGGTCACCTGCTCCAGCGGAGGCGCAAGCTTCCGCAACCAGATCTTGGCACGATCGATGGAAAATTCCGCAAAGAGCATGGTGAGGAGCCCTTCCGCGAAGGTCTCCAGCAGCGCGCAATCCCGCGTCGCGCCGATCTCGACAACCCGATCGGCCACCTGCGCATAGTCGACCGCATGGTGGATGTCATCCGAAGTCGCCGCCGGTTCAGTCTGGCAATCCAGTTCCAGGTCCACTGCCAACGGCTGAGGCCGCCGGCGCTCCTCCGGAGTCACGCCGCAACGCCCCTGAAACTCCAGCCGTTCGATGATGATCTTCCCAGCCATGGGAGCATTCTCACGGATTGGATTTCAGGCTGTCAACCTACCATCGGAGGGGGGATGGGTGCGCCTAGCCAGGATTATTCATGAATGCCGTCGCGAGGCGTTCGAGACCGAAGCCCGCCGGGGCTTTTCGCAAGTAAGGCCGACGGAGGCGTACTCGCAGTCCGTCGAGGAGGCCGAACGAGAAAAGCCCCGCCGGGCAAGAGGATCGGACGACGTAGCAGGTAGTCATGAATAGTCCTGGCTAGGTGGCTTTCTTACTCGCAGAGCCCCCACGATGAAGTTTCCCGCAGCAGCCTACTCCGCCGAAGTAGCCGATTCGGCTACGAAGGCCGGAAGCTGCGGGGTATTCGGCGAAGGAGAATACAGCGGT
>Ga0315287_10006729_pt1 | contig 11475 bp, 4 predicted proteins | sample YL17G11_0_MG_FD_205037 | JGI IMG/M metagenome (GOLD analysis project Ga0315287, IMG submission 205037) | Sediment microbial communities from Yellowstone Lake, YNP, Wyoming, USA - YL17G11_0 | ecosystem: Environmental > Aquatic > Freshwater > Lake > Sediment | place: USA: Wyoming | collected...
TCCGTTGTCGGACGCGGCTCGATAAAGTTGCTCCTTGGTGATCCGAGGTCTTTCTTTGCGCAGTCGCGTTTTCTATGCGTCTATCTGAGCTCTCTCAGCCAAAGGCTGATGCGCCTGAGGCGCAAAGGGCTATGGCAAATTCGAGTATAAACGGGAGGGGCTAACCGACTCCATGGCATATCTCCGGCTGAAGCAGAGTTGCATCGAAGGGTTTGGGCTCTCTCTCCCACTGTCGAGACTCATCGCACGGCAAGGATTGTGTTTGTCCTGAGCGTCCTGAGCTCAGAGCGTGAAATCTCTATGAATGAGTCTCTCTTAGGCGACGTTGCGCTTGGTTTCTTGGGACCTCCAGCGATACGGTTCATAGGGTGTACCAGTTTTCAAGATGCCATAGGTAATTCTGGCGATATAGCGTGCAACAGCATGGCGCGCATTGTGCTCGGCAACGCCACCGGTTATGAGATGGTCATAGTATTCGCGGATCGGATTCTTACCATTGATGGCTGACAACGTAGCCATTTTGTAGACACCCTTCAGCGTGTGATTGTATGGCGCCTTGCGGCGTCCATAGCTGCGGCCACCGCTGAGCTTCTCATGCTTGACCAAGCCACAGTAGCTCAGGTAGTGGGCAGCTTTCCGGAACCGGTGTGCATCGACAACGACGGCAACGATCTTGACCGCAGAGATGACACCAATACCAGCCACAGGCAACAGCATCTTGAGTGATCGGTTGCGGCGACACCAAGTTTCGAACTTGGCTTCATACTGTTGCTTGTTCTGTTCGTAGAGCTCTATACTCTTGTCCAGATATTGGAAGATAAATGGCGCGTGCTTGCTCCGATCACCATGGCCCCGCCCAAGAGCGTGCTTTTGGTTGAGCGCACGTACCCCGGCTTGGACCAGATCCTCATAGGCGCTGACCAACAGTCGTAGTTCAAAGAGATCGTTCATCGCGTGGAACACTTCTTTGAGCAAGCCGCCACGCAAGAGTACACACAACTTGCTCGCATCAATCTTGTCAGTCTTTGGTCCTTGAGACAATAACCGATTATGCCGCGGATTGCACACAAAAATTCGGTCAACAGATTCCCGCAATTCGACATACAGCCATTGTGCCGTTGTCGTTTCCTCGAACGTGATGATCGTGCGCCCCTTCAACGAGACCAGATACTTCTTCAGAGCTTTGATGCTCGATGGTCGCTCAAAAACCTCCGGCTCTCTGTTGCGCCGTCCCATGTGCGCAATGGCCATTGTCTGCAACGACCAATCGATCGCAACAAAATGATCAAACTCATCAAGAACCAGGCTCTTGCCTTTCCTCTCGCACTGTGTTACTTTGTAGATGTTCATACAAGGTCTCCTTTCGCTGGTGAGTTCTCAATCGTCTGCGCGTACAACGTACGCACAACTAGACCACCGCGAAAGTGAGACCTTTTCTAATTTACCGACTCGGCCAGACAACGGCTTCGCTCAGGGTGAACTTCTTACTTCTCCCCCTTCGGGGAAGGCAAGCGCAATATTGCGGTCCGGCATGGGGTTGTTTGATTTGTCGACTTCCCCTGCGTCTACTTCAGCGTCCCCAGCCAGATGTCCGATTCGTCGGACCGTGTCAGGTAATATATTCTTCTGTTGTCATCACAAATGCTAAAATCTCTGAGTCCTCCTACTTGGAGCCTCATGATCTCCTGCGATTTCTTTGAAGTCATGTCAAAGGTGAGGATGTTCGTATAGTTGCTGGAGTAAACAAACCGCTTGTTGTCTCTGAGCCACGTGGCCCAAAGTCCGGATTCAGTCTGTTTCAGCAATTTCTGTGTGTTCATGCGATAGACGTAGACACCCTTGGCTCTGAAAACATTTCCTACCAGCATGTTCCCATCGGCAGAGACGGAGGTGGACCAAAAACGCTTGATGAGAGTGTCTTCGCAAGCCAGCGGCTGCAGTGTCCGAAGAGGAAGGGGCTTGCTCAGATCGATGATCAGCGTGTTCCAGTTCTTAAGACCAAAGACTGCCAGCCGCTTCCCGTCAGGAAACCACTGTGGCTTGGCAAGGATGTCCCCGACCTGATCTGTTACTTGCTGCAAGCCGCTTCCGTCTACGTTGATGATCCAGATGTCCATTTTTCCTGAACGGCTGGATGGAAAAGCGATTCGTTTTCCATCAGGAGACCATGCCGGGGCCGATTCCTTGAATGAATCGTTCGTCAGCTGGCGCATTCCCGAACCGTCCTTGCGAACAACAAACAAATCGGTTTGCCCCTCCGTCTGATTATACGCCAGCCACTCTCCATCGGGCGAAGGGCTGATGAACTCCAACTTCTTTGTACCCTGCAAAACAGGTTCAGGATAACCTTTCATCTTTTCCTGCATCGGGTCAAAATCCAGCCTGTAGACCCCAAACCTTATCTCCCTGTTGACATAAACAAAAGTATTGCCGCTGCGGGAAAACCGAAGATGCCATGTTGACAACGATGGCATCGTTACTGCCTCCGGCTCTCCGAGAACTTCCCCCGACTTTTCGTTGATCGGGACGCGCCAGACATTCATATTGCCGCCGCGATCACTGATGTAGTAGAGATAGTTTCCATCGGGCGACCAGATAGGATTCCAGTTGATGCTCGAGTCCGAAGTCACCGGCACCGACGGTCCCCCTGCATATGGAATCGTGGAAATGACACGCCGGGAGGGTTGTCGGCGAACTCCCCAATAGGCGATGCGATAACCATGTGGTGAACAGTTCGGCTGAACCGCATCCCCTTCTTCGGTGATCAATCGCTTTTCTCCGCTGGAAACCTGAACAGCCCACAGCTTTCCTTCCCTCGTGCTATATCGCTCTATGGGATTGCTACCGTCCTCCGTACTGACGATGATCTCCTTGCCATCCGCTGACCATTCAGCAGATGCACCGAAATCAGTCAGACGTCTGACCGATTCTCCTGTTGATCCCATGATAAAGATCCCGCCCCCCTGACGATCCGAGTGAAATGCGATCCACTGTCCATCCGGGGAGAACGTACCATCGCCATCATTGTCCTCACAATCCGCCGTTAGGTTGATTACCTTGCTGCCTCCAATCCTTTGAAGGAATATGTCGAATCTGTTATTTGCCGCGTAGGCGGTGTATAGAATGTACTTGCCATCCGGAGATATGTCCGGGAGATACTCCTCACCCGGCAAGTCGGTGAGCTTGGTGAATGTGGCCTGTAATGGTGCGGAGGGCTTTCGTGTGAGTTGGAATATCCCGTACAGTGCGATGAGAGAGAGTATTATTGCCGCTGAAATCAGAACAACTTTCCTTGTGCTGAGTTTGGCCTTGGTTGTGACAACATATGCCGCCGAGCCCACGCGAGAAGTATCCCGCTGCAGTCGCCGCAAGTCAATAATCAGCTCTCCAAGGCTTTGATACCTGTTCTCCACCTGCTTCTCCAGTGAGCGGCCTATGATATGGATCAGTTCGGGGGATGCATCCTGGCGTATCTCTTGAAGAGGTTGCGGGTTTTCATTGACGATCGAATACATCAGCGCTGCCTCGTGAACACCACGGAACGGAGTCTTTCCGGTGAGCATCTCATAGAGGACAACGCCGAGGGAGAAGATATCAGCCCGCGCGTCAACATCGCCGCCTTGAAGCTGCTCCGGAGGCATATAGGCCACCGTTCCGAGCGTGCTCCCCGTCTTCGTGAGCTTCGAGGCACCGCTCAGTTTTGCCAGACCAAAGTCCACGATCTTTGCCACGCCCCCCTTCGCGATCATGATGTTGGCGGGCTTGATGTCGCGATGGACGATGCCATGCTGGTGCGCCTCAGACAGTCCCTGAGCGATCTGAATAGCAAGATCTGTCGCCTCTTCAATCTTCAGTCTGCCCCTTTCTATCCTTTTCTTCAGTGTACCCCCCTCGTAGAGGTCCATCACAATGAACATCTTGCCATCGGCAGTCTCATCAATGTCGTGGACCGTGCAGATGTTGTTGTGCTGAAGCGCTGAAGCGGCCTGCGCCTCGTGGATGAAGCGCTCTTTTGAATCGGCATCGAGCGTCAGTTCCGGTGGAAGAAACTTGAGGGCGACGGTGCGTTTGAGCTTGGTGTCGTGGGCTTTGTAGACTACGCCCATGCCACCACCACCGAGCTTTTCGGTAATTCTATAGTGAGATATCGTCTGGCCAATCATGCGAAAGAGGAGTTTTGAGTTTTGAGTTTTGAGTGTCAGGTTTAAAGTTTCAAGTTTCGAGTTACAGGTTCGAAGTTTCGAGTTTCAAAGTGGTTAATTCGTGACCTACACGATGACCGATGGCCAGTGTGCTCTCTTACTTCCTACTTCCTACTTCTTCCGTCTTCCTTTCTTTCCTCACATCCCCACCGTCAGCGAGAACACGTGGTTGCCGCCGAAGAACCTCGCCGAGCGGAACGCGTAGTCGAAGGAGACATCGACCGCCGCGACATTGGCGCGCAAGCCGAGACCGAATGTAGCGCCGAAGATATTTTCCCGCTGATCTACCTGCGAAGGCGAATAATCGTAGCCGCCGCGGACGAAGACCATGTTTTGAAACGCGTACTCCGCCCCCACGCGGTAAGCATCATCCGAGAAGTTGTTATTCTGAAACGCTGTTGAGAGGACCAGGGAGTGGTCTTCCGCCAGCGCCGTCTTGTATCCCATTCCCATATCGAACGACGACGGAAGCTCAAACGATGCAGCGTCGATCTTGTAGAAATAGGGAGGACGACCGAGGTCGGAAACGTTCCCTTTCACGTTCAATCCTGGACCGTCGTACTTCATCTGCGGGCCGACGTTCTTGAGCACAACGCCGAATGTGAGACCGTTGACGCCACCCAGATTCTCATAGATCGCCCCGGCGCTCAGGGCAAATCCCGTCGCGCTGACGCTTGCCATCGTCTCCGAAATCAGCGTGATCGTGGCGCCAATCGAGATCCGATCGGTGAGGGCAGTCGAGTACGTTAATCCGCCGGTGAAAAACTGCGGCTTAAAGGTTGCGCCGAAGCCGTCCGGCAAATCGACCGTGGTCATCAAGATGTCGCCGGCAGAAAAGCCGACGAGCTGCAGCGAGAGGACGCCGACAGAGGATATGGGGACAGAAACAGCACCGCAGTCCACACCTATATCAGCGATATAGCTCATATGAGACGCATACAGGTTCGTGCCTGATGCATCCTTCGCCGCACCTGCCGGATTGAAGAACAGGGCATCTATGCCTCTCGCGGTTGCTACCGTGGCATTTCCCAGGGCGATGGAGCGAGCTCCGATGGGAATTGTGAGTTCCGATGCTCCCCCCGTGCCGGTCCGGTTTTTGGAGCCGGCAAAGGTGACGGCCGTGAGCAGGATGAGAAGAAATGCAAGCGGAAGGAAATGCTTTGTGATTTTCATGGCATGGTTCCTTTCAACACCAACATAAGCAAGTAGAGATTCACTGGCGCAGTTCTGAGTTTCGAGTTTCAAGTTTCAAGTTTTGAGTTTAGAAATTGTCTGGAGTTTCGGATTTCTAATTTCGGATTTCTCCAGACATTGGGTCCAACCTGTTGCTAATCTAACACTTGTTGTTCCTGCACAATCGCCAGTTTCACCGTCTTCGTCACGCCGAGATCCGGCATGTCGATATACGCGATGTAGAGCCCGCTTCCGACCAACAGTCCGTATTCGTTTCTCAGGTCCCAACGGAAGAACTGCGATGGTGAATCTTTGTCGAGCTTCCGGACCATCACGCCCCCCATGTTGAATATCCTGATCGTGGCCTTCTGGGGGAGATGGGAGAACGTCACAAACTTCTCTGTGGTCCTGAGCTCCTGCGGATTCACGCCGTAGTACGGATTCGGAAAGACGTTGATCTGTTTGATGTCATCCTTTGCGAGACTTACATCACTGATCGTGTTCTGAGGAGCGGTGAATGTGAACGTGTTGTTCGGCGTATTGATGTGGTTGGCGATGATCAAGAACTGGTCCCCTGCTGCGAAGCTCACATTCCCGCTTCGTGCAGGAGTTCCCCACCACATGATTGGCATAGTGTTCAGCTTGGTGACATCATAGATGGCTGCCTGCAGTGCCGTGTCAGGGGTTGTGGTGTAGTCCTTTGCGAAAATGAAGAACCACTCCCGCGGGCCCGCCGTTGACCAGTTATCTGCTTTTGTGTGGTCAGGAGGCCAGTACTTGCCATCAACCAGTCCTCCTGCGGCATTGTTTTCAAGATGCCCAACCGCAAGCCGCCGCGGCGGGCTCGCCTCTACGTCCCACGCCGAGAATGGTACGCTCTTCTTGAATCCCTGGAATCCGTAGTTCACTTTGTTAACAATGAAAGGTGCGAATTCCGGCTTTGCTGCCGTGCTCTGAGCCCCTCTCACATAGCGATAGGCAAAGGAGTAGTTGTCGTCGCTTGGTGGAGAATCGGGATTCCACGTACCATCGCAGGCCGCGAATTTGATCAGAACATTTCTGTGTTTATCCGGAGTCACCGAAGAGCCCGTCAACCACCAGTATCCATTCCCAACGACTCCGAATCCATTGCCGTTTAGGTCGAATCCATCCATCACATACCCGACCAACCCCCCGTTATCCGCGCCACCATCGTCTGTCCAGACGCGTTGACCGGTAACCTGCCACCCTTTCATGCCAATTGAGGAGGTGATGACTTTCACCATCATTCCATCCACGAGACTATAGTTGTCATCACCGCTCTGATTCGCCTGCTTCGAGAGCAGCTCCTGCCCTCTGGTGTTGTCCGTCAGTTTCCATGTAGTCCCTCCTGAAGCAGCCTCGAAGGAGACGACATAGGTGTGACCGGTGAGCTTTGTCGGATCAATGACGAGCGGTATCACCTTTCCATCACTTTTCGCACCTCCTGACGAAACGGACTGCACCACACCCTTCACCGTGTCACCCGAGGATGAGCTATAGCGCGTTCCCGGGCTGGGAGAATGAGGAGTTACTGAGAAAACCTTAACGGGATTTTCAAGCGCCGAGGGATTGGCAAGCGAATCAGGGCTATAGCCGTAGGACGTCACAGCAAAGTAGTACGGCTTGCCGTTGACAAGGCGATTGTCTCCGTTGAAAAAGTCTGTCTTCAGGCGAAGCGAGCGCTTGACGCCGCTGTCAGTTCCCTCTTGAATGAGCGTCGGAACGAGAGCTCCCACGCTGCCATCGAAGACCAGATTCACGATTTTCGTAACACCGTCAGCGATATCGAACGTACCCAATTTCCTGGCTTTCGTCGTTACCGGATCCTGTGTGGGGAACTGGTAAACATTGTATCCCTGAAACTTGAAGCCCCTGTTGTTGTACGTCTCCGTACTATTGACCGCCTGAAGATCATCACCCCACGTTAGTATGATCTCCCGATCGAGCTCCACAGCGGTTACTTTCGGAGGAGGCGGAGCACTAGGCAGTTGAAAAAGATTGTTGTAGACCTTCTGACCAACATCATCGTAGGCCTTGAGCAAGCGCACGGCCGTTAGTTGATCACCCCCCTGTAACGCACCGGCGACAATTTCAGCTGTTACCACCTCCTGCGTGTCTCCCGGCGCCATGCTGAACGGTCCGGAGACTGGGGACATGCGCCTGTCTCCGGGAGGAAAATCCACGCCATCAATCCATCCGGATTTCTTTTCAGGATCGCCCGGGAAACGGAACTTCGTCGGTTGGTTCGATCTGGGATCAATGATTACCTTGCCGTTTTTCGTCAAGCCTTTGCAGAGGTTGTAGATCTGAGTCATCCAGAGAGTGGGGGCGTTCCAATTCACCTCTCCGAACAGTTCGTCGGCGGCAGCGGTAAATACATATGACGCCGTCATCGGTAGATTGCGCTTCCCGCGAATCCACTTGTTTCGAAAGATCGCAGAATCGGACGAGGAGCCCGGGACAACAGGGCCCTGGAAGAAATCTATTGCAAATGCCGGGGGAGGCAATGGGGCATACACCCGGTCCGTGCTATTCCCATTGTAGACATAGACCATGCTCCGCGTTGTATCGCTCGCTATTAAGTCATCCGACGCATACCCGAGATCTGGATCGCAAAAAACGGTGACGTAGGCACTGTCAAGCGTCTGCTGTCCTTTGTTGATCATCAGGTACCGCGTGAAATACATGTACCCGAGAGGATCCTGTCGGTTGTATGCCCACATCGAGACTTGGAGCTCTATTCCGACAGCCTTCATAATCCTGAAGGACCCCCAAGGTGTCCTGTCGGTAACGACGTCGTTGCAGACAAACCAGATCGACTGGTCAGCACCTTTCTCTCCCGGAATGTCGACTGCGGGATCGTACCTTCCATCATGATTCACGTCGTTGTACGGCGCGCCGTCCTGCCACGGCCACTCAAGCCAATCTTTATGGTATTGGGCATAGATCTGAGCGGCCGTTCCCTCACCCTGCCCGGCCCCCTCCTGCAGCTCAGATCGAATATCTGCCGTATTGTTGTCCGGTGGGATGTCAGGACGAACTCGGTAGATGCGATTCTTGTCCAGCGTCGGATCTTCCGGCACACCCCCAGGGAGGACTTTACCAGGTTGCATGAAGCCCCAAACATATGGGGCGCCTCCGATCTGGATTTCGTGGGTCGCACGCAGTTGATATGCCCACATCAAGGTGGTAATGTACACCGCCCATTTTTGGCTCCCCTTTGGATAGGTCAATCCCCAATCAGTATAACCGTTGTCTTGCCAACCGTTGTTCAAGACGACAGTTGACAGCTGGTTGATGTTGAGCCAGCTTCTCGAAGGGTTGCCTACGGTCTTGCCGAAATACGTGACACTCTTTTGCTCTTTGTTTTGCGCGAATCCGGCAAAGAACACCAAGGTGATCAGCAAACCCAGGCGAAATGCTCTTCTTATGTTCATAAAGTCACTCCCTTTCACATTCCAGAGTATGTTCCTACAGTGACTAGTATTCCAGACGTAGCCCAATCCGAATTTGTCTTGGAGGACCGTAACGATAGGAAGTGACCAGTCCCCCGTCGGCACCGGGTTGATAGTAGTTCAGTCCGACCTGCCGATAAAGATCAGCATAGGGTTGCCCCTTGGATGCTACGAGTTTCTCACCGCTCGTCGGATTGACGAGCCATCCGTCATCTGACGCACTTCCGGTTGTCGCCCAGACATTTGCTACATTGCGTATGTCGAACAGATTGATGACAGAAACATATGCCGTGGAGACAATGCTGCTGGTCAGGCGAAACATCTTTTCCACTCGCAGATCTGCCTGGAACCACCACGGTGTGCTCGACGTGTTCAAGGCTTCCAACGACGATTGCCACGCATCATTTGTCACCCTGGTGTAGGGATGACCGCTGCTGAATGTGAGCAGGAGATTGGCACCGACTCCCTGAAAGACCGGTCCCCCCTCATCAGGCGCAAAACGATAGTCGATGAATGCGTTTCCACGAATCTTGTTGTTGTAGTCCAGTGGCGCGATCATCTGTTGGAGCATGAGAATATATCGGCCCCCGGTGAAGGAGTATGATCCGGACCCTTGCCCGTCTTGCAGTGACACGGTCGCATTAGCCTGGAGTCGGTTGACTCTTCTCATCTGGAAACTCAGCTCAATACCTTTCGTCGTAGTGTAGTCTCCATTGATATAGTTGAAATATCCGCTGACAGCGGAGTTTGACGCTGTGGAAACAGGCTGCGGTTTCGTTTGATCGTAGACATCTTTATAGTACGCCGTGAGATCAAGTGAGGCATATTCACCAAGTTGCTGCGAAATGCCAACCTCGTATTGAGTCGTCCGCACAGGATCCAGGTTGGTCGGGACGTATCCAAAACCTGTGACATTTAATGCGAACTGGCGCCATGAGGTGTAGGCATCCAGCAGCCGCGATTGCTGGATAAGTTTTGCGAATTGTGCATGAAAAACGATCTTGTCAGTCAGAGAAAATGCCGCCCCGAACCTCGGAGTAACGAGAGAAACGGGCTTGGAATGCGACAGTCCATCGGGCAACATCGCGAATGTGCCAGGTTGAATCGCCAACTCGGGGAGGGATGGATCGAGCAGTTGATATGAGTCCGCATCAATGTAGTCGTAGCGGAGACCAAGGTTTAGCACAAGATCGCCGAATTCCATCTTGTCTTGAACATACGCCGAAGCAAAAACAGGATGGCGAGGGGCAACATAGTCCGAACCGCTGATTTCATTCCCGAGCAGATCAAAGCCGTATGTATAGACATTTGGTGTCAGAATCTGCTGAAGCGTCTGCTTTTTCGCCGCTGAAGCCGTATCGTTCTGCGCGATGAAGAGAGCGAGATTTGCGGGACGTGTCACCTGATATGATCGCACCGTGTAGTACAGGTAGTCGCCTCCGAGCTTGAGGGTGTGATATCGGCCAAGTTGAGCGGTGAGAGCCGCTGTGAGCGTCAGGTTGTCCCGCTGGTTCTTGATGTAGTTCGAAAGAGGAGTGCCCGGCACAGCGAAAAACCACTCGAATATGTTGTATGATCTCGACGTTATGTAGCGACCAGTTTGAATCCCTGGCCTTCTCTCCCACACATATCCGGCCTGGGCATTGACCACACTGTCCCCGTACGAGAGGTAATCATCCTTCAGAACCGGGTCGTAGGTCTTCGCGAAGTTCTTGAACAAACCTGCACTGGCCTCGAGAAATGCGGTTGGACTGAAAACGTACGTGGCCTTGATCGATCCGAATCCCTGCCAGGTGTTTGTTTCAGCCAACCGCGCAGCGTCTAAGATTGACGTGACGGCGCCGTTGTACGATGTTATCTTTGAGTACGATCCCGAAAGACGCACCTTGAGGGGTAGTAGGTCTGCATTCGCAGAGCCGGTAACAGTGTACACTTCATTAGAGTTTTTCAACAGGACACCAGGCGGATAGACAAGATAGATGCTATCCAGAGAGATCGGATCCTTGATAGCACCAATGTCGATGCCAGAATACGCCTGCGGCATTTTGTCACGCTGAAAGAGATAGTTGAAGAGGCCGAAGAGTTTGAAGCGCTCATCGACAAGCGGGCCGCCGGCCGTACCTGTGAACTCGTTGTAACCGTACCAGTATGCACCGAGACGTTTGGTACCTTTCATGAAACTGTTGGAGCTCTGAAAGCCAACATTGTCCGTGATGTATTCGAGCGTCCCTTTGAATGCAGGTCCCCCTGTCTTGAGAACATACTGCACGATGCCGGCATTTGCGCGACCGTACTCGGCTTCATAACCAGAGGATTGCAGAGAAATCTCTTCGACCGCGTCCTGGACCAGCGTGAGTCGCCGCCCCCCTGCCACGGGATCTACGATTGACACGCCATCGAGTTGAACCCCAACCTCATCACTCCGTCCGCCCCGGACATGGATCTCTTCATCCTGAAGCACCACACCCGCCTGAAGCGCAAGGATCTTCTCGACGCCCCGGATCGGGAGCGACGACATCTCCGAGCTCGTGACGATGCGAACGGCGTTTGTTGAGTTCTTGCTCACGAGCGGGCGTTGGGCGACGATGAGCACTGGCTGCAACGAGATTTGAGCGGGAGTCAGT
>Ga0315287_10006730_pt1 | contig 11474 bp, 7 predicted proteins | sample YL17G11_0_MG_FD_205037 | JGI IMG/M metagenome (GOLD analysis project Ga0315287, IMG submission 205037) | Sediment microbial communities from Yellowstone Lake, YNP, Wyoming, USA - YL17G11_0 | ecosystem: Environmental > Aquatic > Freshwater > Lake > Sediment | place: USA: Wyoming | collected...
GACGGAGATCAAGAACGTCAACTCGATCGTAGCGGTCAAAGCTGCGATTGAGAAAGAGATCGAGCGCCAGATCCAGGAGACGGAAGCCGGGCGGAGGATCGAGGCCTGGACGCTGGAGTGGGACGAAGAGGCCGGCGTGCTGCGCAAGATGCGCTCCAAAGAGACCGAGGCGGATTACCGCTACTTCCGCGAGCCGGACCTGCTGCCGGTGCGCCTGGACGAAGCCTGGCTGGCTAAAATCCTGGCCGGGCTGCCTGAGCTGCCGCTGGAACGGAGAGGGCGTTTTACGTCACAGTATGGGCTGCCCGAATACGATGCCGATATCCTGACCGGAGAACGCACGCTCTCCGACTACTTCGAAGCGGCGGTCAAGGCCTATGGCGGCGACCCTAAACGCGTCTCGAACTGGCTGATGAACGATGTGCTGCGCATGATCAACGAGAAAGGGTTCTTCGCCAGCGACCTGCGCCTGACTCCCGCTTACCTGGCGTAGATCATCAAGCTGGTCGAGGCAGGCACAGTGAACACCTCGACCGGCAAATCTTTGCTGGAGAAAGTGGAAACCAGCGGGCAGGCTCCCGCGGCCATCGTCCAGGCGGAGGGGTTGGCCAAGGTCAGCGACCAGGAGGCCATCCGGGCAGTCTGTGCCGAGGTGCTGGCGGAAAATCCTGAGCAGGTGGCCTCATATAAGAGTGGCAAAGTTACCCTGATGGGCTGGTTCGTGGGGCAGGTGATGAAGAAGATGCGCGGTAAGGCCGACCCGCAGGTGGCGAAGACGGTGTTAGAAGAGTTACTGCTAGAAATTTAGAATGAGCAAAAAAACCTTTCACCTCGTCTCCCTGGGATGCGCCAAAAATACGGTCGATTCGGATTCCATGGCGCAGCTCCTATCTGGCTCGGGTTACTGCCCCGTGGAAGACCCTTCCAAGGCGCGCGTGCTGATCGTGAATACCTGCGGTTTCATCGGCCCAGCCAAGCAGGAATCTTTGCAGGTGTTGGGTGAGCTAGCAGCCCACAAACGGCCCGGCCAGGTCTTGATCGCGGCGGGCTGCCTGACCCAGCGCTACGGCCAGGAGGTGGTGCGCCAGGTGCCGGGTGTGGATGGCATTTTGGGAACGCGCCGCTGGATGGACATCGTCGAAGTGGTCGAGGAGCTGCGCCAGGGTGGGCACCCTCAGCCGGTCTACCACCTGCCGGAGGCCGCTACCGTCGGTCAGGATGAACGTGGAGCGCTGCGGGCGAGCGTGATGGGGTCTAGCGCCTATCTCAAGATCGCCGATGGCTGCCGCCGCCCATGCGCTTTCTGCGCCATCCCGCTCATCAAAGGTACGGCAGTCAGCCGCCCGGTCGAGACGATCCTGGCCGAGGTGCGTGAGCTGCAAGAGATGGGCGTGCGTGAGCTGATCTTGATCGCCCAGGATACCACCGATTACGGCCACGACCTGGGCATAAAGGACGGCCTGGCCCAACTCCTGGAGCGGATGGTGGGCGAGGCGCTGGAAGTAAACGGCACTCCCGTGTGGATCCGGGTGATGTACGCATACCCCGGCTACGTCACCGACCGGCTGATCGAGGTGATGGCCTCCCAGCGGCAAATCTTGCCATACCTGGATATGCCGCTGCAGCACGCTCACCCGGCTGTGTTGAAGCGCATGCGCCGTCCTGCCAATATGGACTGGGTCTACCAGACACTGGCTAAGATGCGCCGCGCCATGCCTGACCTGGCCCTGCGCACCACATTTATCGTGGGATATCCTGGCGAAACTGAAGAGGAGTTCCAGACGTTGTTGGATTTTGTCGAAGAAATCCGCTTTGATAAGGTGGGAGCCTTCAAATTTTCCTTCGAGCCGGGTACTACCAGCGAGCCGCTGGGCGACCCTATTCCAGCTGAGGTGAAACAAGAGCGTTATGAGCGGCTGATGGCCTCCCAGCAGCGCATCTCGCTGGAACGCAACCAGGCCCTGGTGGGAAAAACCCTGGATGTGCTCATCGAGGGGCAGGGGGATGGCATCTCGCTGGGGCGCAGCTACCGCGACGCGCCGGAAATCGATGGCCTGGTCATCGTAGAAGGGGAAACCCCCACAGGCCAGATCGTTCCCGTGCGCATCACCGGCGCGCTGGCCTATGACCTGTCTGGGGTGCTCACAAACCATGACCGGCCGATCACGCTCTCTCTTTGATCGCCTGGCGCTCCTGCTCAGCCTGGCCGCGGTGGTGGCAGGGGCAGTCGTTACGGAGCGCATCTTCGAGCGCCTGCCGCACTTCGAGGATGAGTTTGCCTATGCCTGGCAGGCCCAGGTTTTTGCCGATGGGCACCTGGTTCTGCCCACTCCTGATTATCCAAAAAGCTTCTTAGTCCCTTTTGTGGTAGATTACCAGGGACACCGCTTCAGCAAGTACCCGCCGGGTTGGTCGCTGCTGCTGGCGCTGGGCGTGCGCCTGGGATTGCGCGCCTGGGTCAATCCGCTCCTGGCGGGGCTGGGGGTCTGGCTCACCTATTTACTGGGAAAACATATTTTCAACGCCGCGGTGGGCTTGTTGGCGGCGGGGCTGACGCTGACCTCACCTTTTTTCCTGATGAACTCGGGTACACTGCTCAACCATCCCTTGGGGTTAGCGCTCAGCGCGGGGCTGGCCCTGGCATGGCTGCAGGCCTTTACTGGGCCAGTATCAGCGCGCCCCTGGATCCCCACCATCGCCGCGGCACTGTTGACCGGGGCGCTGGCGATCACGCGTCCCTGGACCGCGGTCGGAGTAGTGATCCCCTTCGCTGGGCATGCCCTGTATATCCTGTGGCGCGGCGACCGCCAGAGACGCCTGCGCCTGCTGGTCTTTGGCTTGCTGGCGGCGGCGTTCTCTTCCCTGCTATTCGTCTGGCAGTCCCTGGTCACTGGCGATCCTCTGTTGAACACCTACACCCTGTGGTGGCCTTACGATAAGGTGGGCTTTGGTTTGGGTTTTGGACCTATGCCAGACGGGCATAATCTGGAGTATGCCTTTGCCAATGCCAGTCGCGGCCTGCGCACAGGCTGGCACGATCTCTTTGGTTGGGGGGCTTTCTCCTGGGTTTTTCTGCCCTTTGGGCTGTGGGCGGTCCGCCGAAACGGCCAAGCCTGGCTGGTTGGCAGCGTCTTTCCTGGGCTGGTATGCGTCTATTTAGCCTATTTCACCACACCCCATGCTGTCGGGCCGCGCTATTATTTTGAGGGCTTGTACAGCTTGACCCTGCTCTCGGCGGCGGGGATTGTATTCCTAGCTGGAAAAGCCCTCGAACCAAGCTTATCCCAGCCTCCTGTGAGCGGCTGGCGAAAAGCACGCACTTTAGGAGCCGTCGCCCTGGCGGCTGGACTGGTGAGCACCAATCTGCTCTTCTATACCCCCCTCCGGCTGGGAAGTCTGCACAATTTATATGGTATCGGCAGGCAGAACCAGGCGCCCTTCCTGATGCCGCAAGCCCAGGCGCTTACTCCCGCTTTGATCATCGTGCACTCAGATCAATGGATGAGCTATGGGGCGCTGCTTGAACTGGAGGACCCTGACCTGGGCAGCCCGTTCATCTTTGCCTGGAATATGAATGAAGCGATCGACGCGAAAGTTGCGAGGCGCTACCCCAACCGGGCTGTCTATCACTATTACCCCGATCAGCCCTATCTGTTCTACTCCGCCCCACTCCCGGAAATAGACCGTATAAATCCCGAACCATGATGAGCGTTCGGGATTCTTTACAGTAAATCCAAGCGAGTAAAAATTTTACTTGTTATCGCACGGCAAAGCAAGTATAATCGCCGTTTAATTCCTATTTGAGCTTCCGGGTCGGCAAAAAGGATCTGGATATTTTACCGGTTTTGACAAAGGAAAGAAGGATATGCAATATGAGTATCGCATCTATCCGCAGTGATTTTCTTCCAGACGCCCCTTATGGCGCAGAAAGTGACGCCTGTGCCATCTACCTGGGTGTGCGCAAACATGGACAAAGTACATTTGGTACGTTAAAGCGGTCTCTTAGTGCCCTAACCGCAATGGGGCATCGGACTGGCTTCGTCAATGGCGAAGGCGACGGTGCGGGCGTTCAGACAGATATCCCTCGCCGTCTGTGGTCACGCAAGTTGAGCCAGGCCAGCCTGCGCGCCACGCTGGCAGCCCTGCCTGGGTTCTGGGTGGGCCAGCTGTTCACTCCATCCTCTGAGGATACCACTGACTTGCATAACGACATTTACGCTGCCTTCGAGCGAGCCGGATTGAATCTGATTTACCAGCAGATTGGGCGGACGCGCCGTGAAGTGCTGGGAGGTAACGCACGCCTAAACCCACCAACCTTTTGGCAGATCGCCGGTCATGATGAATTCCCAGACCTGGAGAAACGCCTTCTGGCTGTCCAGGTCGACCTTGAGACGCGCTTCCCGATTCATTTTCTTTCCCTCAGCCCTCATGTGGTGGTTTACAAGATGCGCGGCTCTGTGGAAGCTCTGGCTCGTTACTACCCAGATCTGCAGGATCATAACTATGATACTTCTGTGATCTTGTGCCATGCCCGTTACTCGACCAATACCTTCTCCAGTTTCGAGCGCGCTCAACCCTTTGCGCTGCTAGGTCATAACGGCGAAATCAATACGATCACCCGCCTGCGCGTCGAGGCTGAGCAGATTGGTGCTGTTTTACCGCAGAACGGCTCCGACTCCCAGGATCTTGACCGTACATTGCACAGTTTGTGTGTCAACTACAACCTGGACTTGATTGAAGCTATGGAAACTCTCTTCCCGCCGGTTCCCTACGAAGTAGATCAAATGTCTCCAGAGCAAAGAGCAGTTTATACCCGTATCCGTCAATCATTTGGCCCTTATGCACAGGGGCCAGCCGCCATCCTGGCACGCTATGGCGATATGATTGCTGCATCGGTGGATGCCCTTGGTCTGCGCCCTTTGTGGTTTGTCGAAACCGAGAAGGAGTATATTTTCAGTTCCGAACGCGGTGCAATCCCTTTGGAAGTAATGGTTAATCATCCACGACCATTGGGGCCAGGTGAAAAAATGGCCATCCGCGTCAAGCGCGGCGAGAATGCCGAGTTGTTCGATCACTCCGTCATTCGCCAACACGTAGTGAACCGGGCCTTCCAGCGCGAGGCGCCCCAATTAGCCCGCCTATACTGGACAGCCTGGGATCGGGCTAGGTGGGACAGCTCCCAACCACACAACTGGCAGCCTACCAGCGAAATATCGCTGCGCGCTATTGAGGCAGCCACTTTACTAAAACCGAGCAACGAAGATATTTCTGCGTCTCCAGTACTTTCACTACCCTGGCAGGATCCGGAATTCACCTGCCCAATCGATCTCAGCATCCTGGCCTCCAACGGCTGGAGCCGTGAGAATTTACAAGCCATCCATGATGAGTTGATCAATCACAGGGAGATAGGCTCCTTGGGATACGATGGTCCTTTGGCCGTACTGGCAAAACATCGTGTCAATGGAGCTGATTTCTTTAAAGAGACCGTTGCTGTGGTAACTAATCCGGCTATCGATCATGGGCGCGAGGCTGAGGTGTTCTCCACCAGCAGCCTTCTGGGTGCCTGTCCGGCTATCGGCCGGGCACCTGACCCGCATGATATCCTGGTAACCTTGAATGTGCCTTTGCTTACCGGTGGGCATCCTACTTTGGGCTCACCCGAGGTGGTCCAGGCCTTGGCCGAAGAATTCGGCACACTATCCATCGAACGGCTGCTGGAAACATTTAGTGGGCATATTACCTGGCTTGTGCTGGGTGTGATCCCTGGCGAGACTGTTCAGGCTGCTCTGGATCGTTTGGCGACCCAAAGTGCCCAGGCTGTAGCTAACGGTACTCAATGCCTGGTACTGGATGATTCTGAAACCCTGGTTAAAGGATTTGGATGGTTGGACCCGATGCTGGCTGTCAGTTGTATTGATGAAAGCTTGCGCCAGGCTTGCAAAAATGATCTGGACTTACGCCGGCGTAGCGGTCTGATTGTGCGCAGTGCGGCGATCCGCAACCTGCACGATATCATATTGCTTTCCGGCTTTGGCGCCGATGCAGTCAATGCCTATGCTTTATATGCGGTTGCGGTGCAGGCAGCCGAAAAAACTGGTATTTCCGCTATCGAAATCCAGCGTCAGCAGCTCAAGAGTCTGAAAGATGGCATAGAAAAAGTCATTTCGACGATGGGCTGCCATGAGCTGCGCGGTTATGGCCGCGTGTGCAGTTCGATCGGCTTAGCTCCCAGCGTGGCTGCTGTGTTGCAAACGCCTAATTATTTTGGTAGTGAGACGGCTGGCCTGACTTGGGAACGGCTGAATCGCGAATCTGCCGAGCGCGGCCGGGAATTTCGCTCTCCGGAGCGAATCCATTCTTTACCACAGGTCGATCGTTTCTTCCCCCGCCTATGGAAAAAGGTGGGCCAGTTTACACGTTCTGAAGCCGGTTATGAAGAAGTGTTGGAAACTTTCCGCGCTTTGAAGCGAGAAAATCCGGTTTCCCTGCGCCATGTTATCGATTTTAAAAAGGTGCGTGGCACTGTGCTGCCCGGCCAGGTCGACCTGAGTGTGCGCGATTATCGCTTGCCTTTCGTGATCAGCGCCATGTCCTTTGGTTCGCAAGGGGAAACCTCCTTCCGTTGTTACCTCGAGGCGGCAGCCCGGATGAATCTTATGTGTATCAACGGTGAGGGTGGAGAGCTGCCTGCTTTAATGGGTGTTAACAAGAGAAACCGCGGCCAACAGGTTGCCTCGGGACGTTTCGGTGTCAATGCACAGTTCCTCAATTCAGCGGCCGTGCTTGAGATCAAGATCGGCCAGGGTGCCAAGCCTGGAGAGGGGGGCATGCTTCCAGCCTATAAAGTTACTCCTAAGGTAGCAGAGGCACGTCGTACTCCTCCTTACGTGCCGTTGATGTCTCCTTCCAACAACCATGACTTGTATTCGATTGAGGATTTAGCCCAGCTTATTGAGGAGCTGAAAGTAGTCAACCCGCAGGCCAAAGTATCGGTCAAATGCCCGGTAGTGCCCAATATCGGTGTGATTGCCGTTGGTATCGCTAAAGCTGGGGCGGATATCATTAACCTGAGCGGTTATGATGGTGGCACCGGCGCTGCGCGCAAACACTCCCTTCAGTACGTCGGTCTGCCTGCTGAGATCGGCGTAATACAGGCTCACCGCGCCCTGGTGGAAGCCGGGCTTCGTCACAAGGTGGAGATTTGGTGCGATGGGGGGATGAAGACTGGTGAAGACGCAGTCAAAATGATCCTGTTAGGAGCTAACCGGGTTGGCTTTGGGACGATGGCCATGGTTGCCATTGGCTGCTCAATCTGCCGGAAATGCCAGGAAGGTACCTGTTTTACCGGTATCACCACCCAGATTGAGAGTCTCGAAGAAGCTCACGAGATAGGATTGCGCGTATTTAACCCCCTAGAGTATGAAGCCTCAGTGGAACGACTGGTGCGATACTTCATGGGCATGGAGGAGGAGCTTCGCCAGATTACCGCCCGTCTGGGCGCCACGCGCCTGCAGGATCTGGTCGGCAGAGGTGACCTCCTGGAACAGGTTGCCTGCCAGGACAAGGTGGATCTCTCTTCAATGTTTGCAGCCATCCCGGTTCGTTCTAAACCAGAACTGGAATCGGGCATTGGACGCCTGCTGGTACGCCCGCGCAACAACCTGACTCGCCTGGTGGGAGAGTTAATCTTGGAGACCGTTCAAGGCGACCAGGAACGCGAGATCACTTACCAGGATTCCGTTACGGCTATCGATCGTGCTCTGGGTTCGCACGTTGTTGGAGCACTGCTGCGCCATCCCAATGTACAGTCTGAGGTTGATAGCTTGCACCTGCGGTTTGGACCCTCCTCGATCGCTGGCAATGGTTTTGCTGCCTGGACAGCAGATCCGCTTGACATCATCATTGAAGGTGGCGCCCAGGATGGCACCGCCAAAGGCACCTGCAGTGGTCGGGTGGCGGTGATGAAGGGTATCAACCATGATGGTTTGCGTATCGATGGATCGGTGGGCAAAAGCTTTGCGTATGGGGCGCAGGGTGGTATCCTGATCGTGCAGGGCAAAGCCGACTCACGCGCCTGTATCCGCCTTTCGGGTGCTGAGGTGATCTTCGGTGATGAGATCACAACTCCCATCCAGGAGGAAAGTTTACGTACTTCAACGCATGCCAACCTCAAAGGTTACGCATGCGAGTATATGACTGCCGGGCGGGTGGTCATTCTGGGGGATCCAGGCCCATATGCTTTTTCGGGAATGACCGGTGGGTTGGTATATCAGATGCTTACTCCGGAGATGGGGTTTGATCGGAACGCCCTAAAGCACCGTATCGCTCTGGGCGCACAAGTGAGGATTGAGGATGTAAACGCTGAAGATGTAGCTGAAATTCAACGCTTGTTAGGCTCTTACATCGAGGCGTTGGAACAAACTTATCAGTATGAAACCGCCGAACACATTCACTCTCTCAGCATTGAGAGCGTGTTAGTGAAGCGCTTTGTCAAGATCGTTCCACTCCTTTCGATCGGTGTACCAGTGTCGGAGGAGGCGATGAGTACATCGATGATGGCAGAAGACCTGAGCGAGTAATCACCGCTCAACCTAAACGTCAGGGGTGGGCTTTCTCGCTCACGACACCCGCGCCCAGGCCGTCAACGCCAGCACGAGCACCGCCAGGAGCAGATTCAGCCTCAGGAGCCAGGTAGAGCGGCGTTGGAAGCGCTCCATATCGGGCGCCTCCTTGCCCTGGCTCAGGCGCATCACAGCTCGCCGTACCTGCGGCAGCATCCCCCAGGTCAGGTAAGCGCTGACCCCGATCATCAGGAAAAAGAGGCCGTGTTTGAGCAGGATAGCCACCGCCCAGGGGTTCGTGATCGCCAGGAAGCCCTCATAATTCGGGTTGGCGCTCATCTGGAACATGCCTGTCCCCACCAGCAGCGCCAGGCAGAACCACCCCAGTGGATCCAGCCGCCGCTGCAAAGCCTCCAGGAACAGGCTGTAAGCGCGGCTGTCTAAGCCACGCTGGGCGGCGGGTAAAACGACCAGGGCTAATGAAGCCAGGCTGCCAATCCAGACCACTGTAGCCAGCATGTGAAGCCAGAAAACGATTGAGAGCGCCCAGGCAGGCATCGCGCACCATCCATTCTTTAGGGGTAGGGTGTCCCCGGAGTGACGGTGGGGGTTTCTGTTAATACTTGGGTTTCCGTGGTAACTTCCGGGGTTAAGGTAGGTGTGGGGGTATTCTCTACCGGGATGTTCTCCAGCGTGGGGGTAGGTGTTGGCGTATCTTGAGATACAGGAGTGATTACGACCGTATTGGCTTCCTGGCACTTCTGTGCGGCAAAATCTGCTGTGGGTTTGGCAACTGGATCATCCCTCAAGTTTAAGGCAGCTTCATACTGCTGCTGAGCCTCGCAGTACATTCCCTGGCGGGCAAACCAATCCCCATAGCCAATCAACGACAAAATATTGCGTTCCCAGGCTGTATAACCGGACCTATCCAACAGGTTCGGGGCAATCTGAACAAGCTGGCCGAAGTAATAAACCGCTTGCGCCCAATCTACATCCCAAAAGCTCGCCCCGCGCACATACAGGATAGCCCAATCGCGCCAGTTCCTGGCCTCCACATCCAGCGGGCCGAAGCGTTCTGCCAGGGCCAGGTCGTAAGTGCCGCCTTCCAGGTCTGCCTGGCGGGCGATCTTATCCACCCCGCGGTTGCGCAAGGCCACAAACAACATCCCATCCACTTTGACTGCCATAAATGCAGGATCGCGCTTTCGGAGAATGAGTAGCGTATCGATCGCGGTTGTCCAATCGCCAGCTAAAAGCGCCGCCTGACCCTGAGTGAAAAGCTCTTCCCGGCCGCGCGTATCCGGCGTGGGCGTGAGGGTTGGGGTGGGAACAACGGTGGGCGTTGCAGTTGTGTTCAATGACAGCAGCACCTCCGCCAGTTTCTCCGTAATATCCGGAAAATTCGGGTTAATCTGCATCACATACTCAAAGCGCTGGCGGGCCAGGTCGTACCGCCCAGCCAGTACATCCTGCACCCCCAGGTCAAATTGCGCCTGGGCTTCTGCCGCCACCTGGGTGTCCTGATACCCCAGGCGCTGTTTGATGGCAGCCTGGTAACCTCCGTAGACACTACCGAAAGCGACCAGGAGCAAAACAAATATTCCGGCCAGGGACCACCACACCCAGGCATGGGAGCGTTTCTGCCGTGGCGGCTTGGAAGTGGATCCTGCTGGAGGCTCAAAAGAATGCTGTATCGGAGCAGGCTGCTCGTGGGCAAACTGCGTCAAATCCTGTGAGACCAGGCTCGCAGAAGTCTGCACAGGCACCGTATCATCGAGAGAACCACCCGACACCTGCGTGGGGCGGGTTTCATCCATTGGCTGCCCGCCCGGTTGGGGAGCTGTCGGTTGAGTTTCATCCATCTTGTTTGATTCCATGCGCCCCATTATACCTCTCCGGCACACACTGTAACGGATTTCTCACGGGGTTTCTTTCACCCGTTGACGATTCGCCTAAGTATATGGTATCATCAGCCCCGCTGTGAAGGGCTGTTTGCCCAGTTGGTTTGATTTAATGCGAGAGGAGAAAACATATCAGCGCCCAAAGTTACCGTATAAATGAGGCTATTCGCGTCAAAGAGGTCCGCCTGATCGGCCCGAATAACGAAAACGTCGGTGTCGTGTCCACCCAGGAGGCGATGCGTATGGCCCGAGAAGCCGACCTTGACCTGGTGGAAGTTGCTCCAAACTCGGAGCCTCCGGTCTGCCGGGTGATGGATTTTGGCAAGTTCTTATACGAAAAGACGAAAAAAGATCGTGATGCGCGTAGAGCGCAGACCAAGATCGAGGTCAAGGAAATCCGTATTCGTCCCAAGACCAATGAACACCACCGGTCGTTCAAAGTGCGGGATGCGCGTCGTTGGCTGGAAGACGGCATTAAGGTCAGGGTGCGCATTCGCTTTCGAGGCCGCGAAATCGATTACGTGGACTTAGCGCTGGAAGACTTAAAGGAAGTTGCCGAAGAGCTGGCTGAGGTTGCCGCCGTTGAGGTGCCGCCTGCCATGGAAGGACGCAGTCTCTTGATGGTGTTGGCGCCTTCCAAGACCGGCAAGAAGAAGTAAAGCGGCAGCCATTCGCAGGTTTATCATTTCAACCCCGTGATGGATCCGCGATCAAGGGTAGGGGCAGTCCTGTGGCCCCGGATGCGCGGAATTTTGTGTGAGAGGAGTTTAGTCGTGCCACGCAAGCAAACTGTAGGAAAGTACAAAATCAAAACCCATAAAGCGACATCCAAGCGATTTCGCGTAACTGGGACGGGAGTGCTTGTCCGCACCAAGGGTGGGAAGAGCCACATGCGCCGGCGCACGTCCAAGCGCACCAAGCGCTTGTTCGACGAGATGGTCTCCGTGAAGGGTCGCGGGATCATCAAGCGCGTGCACCGCCTGGCCCCCTATCTGAAGAAAACGGATTAGCT
>Ga0315287_10006731_pt1 | contig 11474 bp, 8 predicted proteins | sample YL17G11_0_MG_FD_205037 | JGI IMG/M metagenome (GOLD analysis project Ga0315287, IMG submission 205037) | Sediment microbial communities from Yellowstone Lake, YNP, Wyoming, USA - YL17G11_0 | ecosystem: Environmental > Aquatic > Freshwater > Lake > Sediment | place: USA: Wyoming | collected...
TTTACTTCGCGCGGCTCTTTTGTATTTATTTTTTTATTCGGGTATTCTTCAAGGTATTTTGGATATTCATATATTCCCGGTAAATCTTTCGCCTGAAGGAAATACAAAGTGTCCTTCTTCAAATCATAGACTCCAAACTCAGAGACTGTCTGATCATTACCTACTTTAGTGCGCCCGGGAATATCTTCAGTATATCCGGAAGCGGTGACATAATTAGGAACTATTGTTTCCTTAACGTCTTTCGGCATTTGAGAAAGCCTGAAGGTAATGAATCTTTCATCTGGAGAAAGGCGTGCACCGGATACTCTTTTTTCCTGTATAAATATTTCGGGTATTTGAACAGCCGGTTCTTCGGCTGTGGGGGTAAAGCCCCTTCTTCTTCCCTGCGGGAATGATCTTCTGTTCTTTAGGAATTCGAATAATTTTATCTGCTGATCGGCCAGCCATTTTGCCTGCGGTGTTTGCAGGGCTCTCTGTTCCCCTCCCCTTGCAGCCGGGGATGGTTTGGTTCCCTTTTTGAAATCGGTCAGCTGAATTATTCCGGCATCTTCAAGATTGAACATATAAAGATTGTTATCTTTTATATATGTTATTTTCTTTTCGTCCATAGTAAAAGCCGCCTGCGATTCAACATCGGCAGTTCGTGTAATCTGCTTCATCTTTCCGCTTTTAATATCTTTAATAAAAATATCGCCGCCTCTTTCAATAATCTGCCTGCTTTTATCTCTATTGAAAATGCCCCTGGCGGGAAATTTCTTTTGTTCTTCCCTGGTTACTTTTCTCGGTTTGCCTCCGCTCTTTGGCACGGTATAGAGTGAATCCCCTCTTGAGTTTTCGGGATTCCACATGAAGTATAAATTTGCACCATCTTCAGACCAGTATGGATTGCTCGGGAAATTACCGATCCATTTCTGGTCTTTCATAATATTCTGGATTGACATTTCAAATTTTACAGGTTTTTTCTCCTGCGAATAAATATTGAGGTTTAGAGCAAAAATAATTATTAATAAAGCGTACTTAGAAAGTTTCATAATTCACCTTTGTTTTCCGGTTGCTATTTGATAGGAAAAATTAAGTAATGCTTTAATAAAAAAGAAATAGAGAGCAAAAAAACTCTCTATTTATTCTTTAAATTTAATATAAATCAGACTAATAATGACTGCCGTCCTTCAAGAATAGTGGTGTCGGTATAAACATAGTCAAGCCAATGTGAATAATACTTATCGCGCCCTCTTATAACATCAGAATATGCTTTCTGAAGCAAGGTGCAAACCGGGCCTGTTTTACCTTCCCCTATTTTCCTGAAATCAATTTCACTTAGTGCTATTACTTCAGCCGCAGTACCGGTAACAAAAACTTCATCGGCAATATAGAGCTGGTCTCTGGTAATTACTTCCTCAACAACATCATAACCATTGCCATGCGCAATAGTAATTATAGTATTACGTGTTAATCCTTCAAGTACACTGTTTCTCGGGGGTGTGTATATTATACCATCCCTCACAACAAATATATTCTCTCCTGTGCATTCCGATATTGTGCCGTTAGTTTCAAGCATAATTGCCTCATCAAAACCGAGCCTTAAACTTTCCGATTTTGCAAATACCGAATTAACATAATTACCTGCTATTTTACCCTTTGTCAGCATAACATTAGGATGATGCCGGTTAAATGATGCAATATTTGCTCTAACCCCATTGTTTACCGCCTCTTCCCCAAGATAATTATTCCATTTCCATACAGCTATTGCCATACCAAGCTTAGCGTTATTAAAACTTAAATTCCATCCTCCTTCTTTTACATAAATAAGAGGACGGATATAGCAATCATCCAGTTTGTTTATTTTAACCAGTTCAATTGAAGCATTATAAACATCATCAAATGAATAAGGCACTTCCGGCATACCTAATACTTTTGCACTTTTAAATAATCTTTCAATATGATCTTTAAGCCTGAATATTGCAGGGCCCTCATCGGTTGAATAAGCGCGGATTCCCTCAAACACAGCAGTTCCATAATGGAGTGAACTTGTGAGAAAATGTACTTTGGCCTCTTTGAAGGGAACATGCTCCCCTTCCATCCAGATATAATCTGATGTAAACGACATAACAACTCCTGATTTATTATATTACATTTATTTCTTTTTCTTTAGCCAGCCTGAATAATTTATAATTTATGCTATCGCACAAAGCCTGCCAGCTTGCCTCAATAATATTTTCCGATACCCCTACAGTAGACCATGTTTCAAATCCGTCACCTGATTGAATAAGCACTCTGACTTTAGCAGCAGTTGCATTTTTTTCATTTAGAACCCTGACTTTATAATCTATTAGTTTCATAAAAGAAACCTCCGGGTAAAACCTGAGCAATGCTTTGCGCAAAGCATTATCCAGAGCATTAACCGGACCATGCCCGTTTGCCGCTGTATGTTCTATTTCATTATTCACTTCTATTTTTATTACAGCTTCGGCAATTGCTCCAGTTTCATTGTTAAAAACCACATTAACCTTCGATTCCAATGTTTTAAAAAATGGAATGAATTCATTAATCCCCGCTCTAAGGAGTAATTCAAAAGAAGCTTCGGCTCCATCGAACTGATAGCCTTCGTATTCCAAATTCTTAATATGAGCTACAAGGTTTTTGCTAAATTCGCTATCCCCCGAAATATCGACACCTAGTTCTTTTGCTTTATATTTAATATTGCTCTGCCCCGATAGGTCAGATACCAGAACACGCTGCATATTCCCCACTTTTTGAGGGTCAATATGCTCGTACATTCTGCTTTCCTTCATCACAGCGCTAACATGAATGCCCCCCTTGTGCGCAAATGCCGATTTACCCACATAAGCCGCCCTTCTATTAGGCGCCAGATTCATAATTTCACTTATGAAATATGAAACGGGGGTAAGATTTTTAAGACATATTTTAGTTTTTGTTTCTAAATTCTTCTTCAACACCAATGCAGGAATAATACTTATAAGATTGGCATTACCACACCTTTCACCTACCCCGTTTATAGTTCCCTGCACATGCAAAGCACCGGCTTCAACTGCTGTTATACTGTTTGCTACCGCAAGTTCGCCGTCATTATGGGCATGAATACCAACCGGTTTAGTAATAATTTTGTTCACTTCTTCCATGGCGGCAATAATTTCAAAAGGAAGAGCACCCCCGTTAGTATCGCATAAAGTTATTGTATCGGCTCCAGCCGATTGCGCGGCCTCAACCATTTTAAGTGAAAATTGTTTGTTATGCTTAAACCCGTCAAAAAAATGTTCAGCATCAAAGACAACTATTCTTCCATGATCTTTCAGATACCTGACCGATTTGAAAATCAATTCTTCATTCTCTTCACTGGATAATCCCAATCCCACCTTAGAATGAAATTCCCAAGTCTTTCCAAAAATCGAAACTACCGGCGTTTCCGCTTTCAGCAGCGCATTTAAATTCAGGTCACTCTCAATTTTAGCAGGGAAACGCGCAGTGGAACCGAAGGCGCATATTTTGGAATTATTGAGTTTGATTTTATTTATACGGACAAAGAACTCTTCATCCTTGGGATTGCTGCCGGGCCAGCCTCCTTCAATAATATCTACACCTAACTCATCAAGTTTCTGCGCAATCATGATTTTATCATTTATTGACAGATTTATTCCCTCTCCCTGAGTTCCATCTCTGAGAGTGGTATCGAACAATTCTATTATCCTGCTTCCCATCTTCATACCTTCACTTTATTTTTCTATCATGCCCGAAAAACGTGCGTATGCAAATAATCCTCCGGCATTTACAATTTTAAATAACTCTCCTATAGGTTTGAGTTTAAAATCTTTTGAAGCAGTATGACTTGTTAACCTGTTTTCTTCAAGGTTTAATTCAACATCATCACCGGTCTTAATAACATCGCTCAGTTTTATATCCGATTCAACCGGAACAACAAAGCCCCCGTCAACTGCATTCCTGTAAAATATTCTCGCATACGATTCCGCAATTACAGCCTTAACGCCTGCGACCTGTAAAGCAAGAGGCGCATGTTCCCTTGAAGAACCGCTTCCGAAGTTTGTACCTGCAATTACAACAGTATATTCCGATTTAAATTCATTTTCTTTTACAAATGGAATATTCCCTTCGGGCAAACCGGATTTTTCTGAAGGCACTGCCGATAATGCGTATTTTCCGTATAGCTTCAATTCATTTTCATCGCTGGTACTGTATACCAGGTGTTCAGCAGGAATTATCTGGTCCGTGTCTATATTATCAGCCAGAACGAAAGCCTTACCTCTTATTATTTTTTCCATAATTATACCTTATTTATGTTATAAAAAATTGCGGGGATCGGTTATTGATCCGTTTACAGCCGATGCCGCAACAGTTAAAGGTGAAGCTAAATAGACTTCAGATTTTTTACTTCCCATCCTGCCGGGGAAATTTCTGTTTGTCGTTGATATTACAATATCACCATCCATACTCCTGCCTTTTGTATCGGAAGGTCCTCCCAGACATGCAGCGCATGACGATTCTGCAATAGTACACCCTGCGTTCATAAAAATTTCTTTTAACGGCAGACCATATAAGCTTTCCTTTTCCAGTTGTTCCGCTACCAGAGTACTGGCAGGAACGATTAAAGTCGGCACTCTGGTTTTTTTGCCGTGCAGAATTTTTGCCGCAAACTGAAAATCGGAAAGCTTTCCCCCTGTACATGAACCTATATAACACTTTGTAATTTTTGTTCCTTCAACATTCTTGACTGCAGCCCGGATATCGGGACTGTGAGGTTTTGCAACCATAGGTTCAATATCTACTGTATTGTATACATACTGAGAATGATATTTTGCATCCGGATCACTCTGGAATATTTCATATTCCGGAATATTTAATTCTTTCAGGTATTTTTTTGTAGTTTCATCGCATTCAATAATGCCATTCATTGCTCCGGCTTCAATTGCCATATTTGTAAGTGTCATTCTTTCATGCATTGACATGGACCTGATTGTGCTGCCGCCAAATTCCATCGCTCTATATGAAGCGCCATCTGTACCTATATCTCCCAGAATTTGCAGAATCAGATCTTTGGCTGTAAGATACTCTGGCATTACGCCTCTAAAAGTGAATTTCATCGATTCCGGAATTTTTTCCCATATCTTTCCAGTCCCCATTATAAAAGCAGCGTCGGTATTGCCTACTCCAGTAGAAAACATCCCGAATGCACCGGAAGTGCAAGTATGTGAATCGGTACCGAATAAAACTGTTCCCGGAATGTTATATCCTTCTTCAGCCAGTGCAATATGACATACTCCCTTATAGCGGTTAGTTCCAACATCATAATAGTTACTAAGGTTCTGTTCTTTTGCAAATTCCCTTAATATCTCAACATTTCTGTTTGCATGAACATTTTTTGTAAAGATATAATGATCAGGGAATATCACCAGTTTATTTTTATCCCATATTTCAGCATTGACGCCAAATTCTTTTTTCCAGATTGCAATTGTCGGCGGGCCGCATACATCATGAGTCATAAGAATATCAACGTTAAGCCATACATTCTCACCGGGAGTTACCGTGGCAAGTCCGGCAGATCCGGCAAGTATTTTTTCAGTTATTGTCATTCCCATTAAGAATTTTCCTTTATTTTATCACAAGATTATCATTTTCAAATACCAGTGCAGTGTGATTAAACAGATAGAGCTGGTTTATTGCCTGCAGATATGCCTTTGCGCTCGCTTCAATTATATCGGTTGATACTCCTCTGCCGGAGAAAGAATTTTCCCCATCTCTTATTCTAACAATTGCCTCTCCCATTGCCTGCCTGCCGGATGTAACAGATCTTACATTATACGATTCCAGCGCAGGCTTAAATCCGAGAGCTCTTTCGATAGCATTGAAACTTGCGTCAACCGGCCCGTCGCCGATAGAAGATTCTTTAAATGTCTTATCCCCCGTTTTTATGCGCACAGTAGCTGTTGGAATGGTTTCAGTACCCGAGGTAATATTCAGATACTCAAGTTCAAACAATTCTTTTTTCTTATAGATTTCATCCCCCATAAGAATTCTCAGGTCGTCATCAAAAACCTCTTTCTTCTTATCGGCAAGCTCCAGAAACAAATCATAAACCTTTTGAATTTTATCCTCGGGAAGATGATAACCCAGCTCTTCAAGCCGTGATTTCAGTCCGTGTCTTCCGGAATGTCTTCCCAATACAATTTTTGTCTTTTTAACACCAACACTTTCAGGATTCATAATTTCATATGTTGATTTATCCTTCAGCATCCCGTCCTGATGTATACCTGATTCATGCGCAAAGGCGTTCTCGCCAACAATTGCTTTATTCGGTTGGACAATTATTCCTGTAAATCCCGATACCATTCTGCTTGAATTGTACAGCTCGTCTACCTTAATACCGGTATAATAATTACAGGCATCTTTTCTAACATTCAAAGTCATCACAATTTCTTCAAGGGATGCATTTCCCGCACGCTCGCCGATTCCATTGATCGTACATTCCACCTGGCGGGCTCCGTTTTCAATTCCCGCAAGGGAATTTGCAACTGCAAGTCCGAGATCGTTATGGCAATGAATGCTTATAACAGCTTTATTTATATTTTTCACTCTCTTTTTTATTTCTGCTATTTTTGCCCCGAATTCATGCGGAAGAGTATACCCTGTTGTATCCGGAATATTTATGGTCATAGCGCCTGCTTCAATTGCGGCTTCAATCACATCACATAAATATCCAGTATCGGTTCTGCCAGCATCCTCTGCCGAAAATTCCACATCATTCAAAAAGGTCTTTGCATATGAAACAGCGTCATACGACATTTTGATGATTGTACTTCTCTTTTCGGCGAGAGTAGCCCCATATTTACTGTCGGCAAATTTTCCCATAATATGGAAATCGGAAGTGCTTGAAAAAGTATGTATGCGCGGATTTTTTCCGTTTCTTAATGCTTCATAAGCTGTTTTAATATCTATTTCTTTTGCCCTGGCCAAACCTGCTATAATCTTATCAGATTCATCGGCAATTCTTTGAACAGCTTCAAACTGACCGGGAGAAGAAACCGGGAAACCGGCTTCAATTATATCAACATTAAGTTTAGCCAGCTGACGGGCGATTTCAAGTTTCTCAAATACGTTTAACGATGCACCGGGGGATTGTTCCCCGTCTCTTAAAGTAGTATCAAATATTTTAATTCTCTCTTTCATTTTTTCACCATTTAATTTGTCAATTATGCAACCTTTCTTTTTCAGAAATCTCGTCAATTGATTCTAAAATTTTATTTGTCATTTCATCAGTGTTAATAAGCTTATTTCCTGCAGAGTAAATATCTTTAGTCCGGTACCCCCTGCTTAGAGCAAGTTCAATTGCGTTCTCAATTAGTGAAGAAGCCTTTTCCATTCCAAAGGAGTGATTAAACATCATGGCGGCAGAGGCTATTGTACCTATAGGATTGGCAATTCCTTTACCTGCAATATCGGGAGCGCTGCCGTGGATCGGCTCGTATAGAGCCTTTGATACACCGAGGCTTGCCGATGGAAGCATACCAAGACTTCCTGTAATTGCGCCGGATATATCGCTCAAAATATCACCGAAAAGATTCGATGTTACAATAACATCAAATTGTGATGGATTGCGGACTATCTGCATTGCGGCGTTATCCACAAACATATCGGATAAATCTACATCTGGATATCCGGCATGTATTTTGTGAATTACATTTCTCCAGAATTGCGAGCATTCAAGCACGTTTGCTTTATCAACGGAGAGGAGCTTCCCTTTCCTCTTCCGGGCAATTTTAAATGCAGAATGTGCAATTCTCGCAACTTCCTTATACGAATATTCCATAGTATTCCATCCCCTGTCTTCATTGAAACCCCGCGGAGTACCGAAATAAATTCCGCCGATTAATTCGCGCACTACAACAAAATCGGCTTTCTCAAGAACTTCCTCTTTCAGCGATGAAGAATGGAGTAATGATTTGTAGAATTTAGCCGGCCTGATATTGGCATACAGTTCTAAAGATTTCCTTAATTTCAATAGCGCAGCCTCCGGTTTCAATTCATGAGGCAATTTCTCCCATCGAGGACCGCCAACGGCACCAAGCAATACTGCATCGGCATTGTAACAGCTATCCAAAGTTTCATCTGTTACCGGTATTCCATATTTATCGTATGAACATCCGCCGAATAACATTTCTTCGTATTCGATTTCAGTCTCAAAAAGCCCGCACACTTTATCAATAACTTTAACAGCCGAATTAACAATCTCGGGACCGATGCCGTCTCCCGGGAGCAGAGAGATTTTCCTTTTCATCATTCTCCCCCGTTTTTATTATTAAGCCAGCTCATCATTTCCCGAAGACCAGAACCGGTTTTTTCTATTATGTGCTGTTTATTGTCAATCCTCAGCTGATTCAAATTAGGCATTCCTAATTTAACCTCATCAATCCACTCCTGTGCAAACCGGCCGCTTTGAACTTCACTAAGAATTTTTTTCATTTCTTTTTTTGTATTTTCATTTATCAACCGGCTGCCTCTTGTCATTCCGCCATATTCGGCCGTGTCGCTAACAGAATAATTCATTCTTGATAAACCACCTTCGTAGTAAAGATCAACAATCAATTTCATTTCGTGCATGCATTCAAAGTATGCCAGTTCGGGAGGATAACCTGCTTCTACAAGAGTTTCAAAACCGGCTTTAATCAATTCAGCCGAACCGCCGCATAGAACAGCCTGCTCGCCGAATAAGTCTGTTTCCGTTTCATTTTTAAAATTAGTTTCAATAACTCCGGCTCTTGTACCTCCAATTCCTTTTGCCCATGCAAGAGCAAGTTCTTTCGAATTGCCTGTATAATCCTGATGGACTGCAATCAGACATGGAACGCCGGAACCCTGAACAAATGTCCTCCTTACCAAATGCCCGGGGCCTTTTGGCGCAATCATGATTACGTTAACATTTTCCGGAGGTACGATCTGTTTGTAGTGAATATTAAAACCATGACCGAAAGCAAGAGTATTTCCTTCATTAAGATTGGGTTCAATTTCACTTTCATAAACTTCTTTCTGATACTGATCGGGGAGCAGGACCATTATTACATCTGCCCAGGCAGCAGAATCTGCAATTGACATAACTTTGAGACCGCCTTTTTCTGCTTTAGCCACCGACTGCGAACTGCTCTTCAGTCCTACGCAAACATTCATTCCGCTTTCTTTCAGATTTAGCGCGTGCGCGTGCCCCTGACTGCCGAATCCCAGCACTGCAATTTTTTTCCCATTCAGTAAATTTAGATCAGCATCTTTCTGGTAAAATACTTTCATTTAACTCTCCTCTGTTTTATTGTTTTTGACGATTCAGTTTTAACCGCTATGCACCCTGAACGGGTAACTTCTTTAATTCCATAATCATTAAGAAGATTAACAGCAGACTTAATATTTTCGGGGGTACCGGTAATTTCAACTGTAATTGTTTTATTGCTTACATTAATAATTTTGCCGTTAAGAAGATTTACCGCATTTGCAAGATCTTTCAAATCGTTTTTTCTCTGATGTATTTTGATCAATGCCATTTCGCGCATAACAAAATCGGTTGTTGTAAAATCAAGCACCTGAATTACATCAACCAGTTTGTCAATTTGCTTTAAAGTCTGTTCAACAGTTTCCCCGGCGCCTTCCGTTACAAAAGTCATTCGTGTAATTCCTTTTGCTTCAGTTCCCGCAATCGAAACCGATTCTACAGTAAGCCCTTTTCCGCCAATCAAATTTGTTATTCGGTTAAGTGCCGGTATTCTGTTTTCCATTAGTATGCTTATAGTCCGTTTCATAATTCTATTTATTTTTTATTAGCTCAATTAATTTATCTTCTTACAACCATGTCGGAAATATTCTTTCCTGCCGGGACCATCGGAAAGACCAGGTCATCTTGAATTACTTTGAATTCGATTAGAACCGGGCCGCCCTTATAATCAAAAGCTTTATCCAGAATACTCTCAACTTCTTTGGGATTATCCGTACCGAATGATTTACATCCGAAAGCTTCAGCAACTTTCATAAAATCAGGATTGCTTTCTGAGAGGTTGGTAAAGCTGTATTTCTCCGCGTGGAAAAGCTCCTGCCACTGTCTTACCATTCCAAGGCGGCTGTTATTGATGATGATAAATATTACAGGACGCTTATATGCAGCCGCAGTAATTAATTCCTGAATATTCATTTGGAAACCGCCGTCGCCGCTGATTGATATTATTCTCTTGTCTGCAGAGGCATAGGAGGCTCCTATAGCAGCCGGCATAGAAAATCCCATAGTACCCAGTCCGCCGCTTGTTATATGGGAACGTGGATGAATAAATTTCAGATACTGAGCCGCCCACATTTGATGCTGCCCTACATCTGTCGTTATCAAAGCTTCCCCTTTTGTTTTTTCAAACAATTTTTCATACACAAATTCAGTATGGAGCCTTCCATCTTTGCTATCATATGAAAGAGGACATTCATCTCTCCACGCATTTATCCGGCTCCACCAATCATCAAAATTCAGCGACTCATTAATTTCAGAAGCAAGTTCAGCCAGCACATGCTTTACATCACCTACAATAGACATATCAGCAAAAATATTTTTATTAATTTGTGCCGGTTCAATATCAACGTGAATCTTGAATGCATTCTCAGCAAAGGACTCTTTTTTCCCTGTAACCCTGTCATCGAAACGGGCGCCGAGCGCAATAAGGAGATCGCAATTACTTACAGCCTGATTAGCGCAAAATGTACCATGCATTCCAAGCATACCAAGGGACTGATCATCGGTACCGGGGAATGCACCAAGTCCTTTCAGGGTCATTGTTACAGGAAGATTGTTTTCTTTTGCCAGTATGTATAATTCTCTTGCTCCTCCCGATAGAATAACGCCCCCTCCGACATAGAGAACCGGACGTTTAGCTTTTTTCAATGCATCAGCAGCTTTTTTAATCTGCTTCTGATTAAGCGAATAAGAAGGTTTATATCCACGCAATTCAATCCGTTCTGGATAGGAGAATTCGCATTTATCATTTAAGATATTTTTCGGAAGATCAATCAGCACCGGTCCCGGACTTCCTGTAGAGGCAATATAAAATGCTTTTTTTATTGTTGAAGCCAGATCATTGACGTCTCTTACCTGAAAGTTATATTTTGTAATGGGCTGTGTTATTCCCACTATGTTAACTTCCTGAAAAGAATCGTTGCCTATCATATGAGTAGGAACCTGCCCGGTAAAAACTACAAGAGGCACCGAATCCATATATGCATCGGCAATACCGGTTACAGTATTTGTTGCACCGGGGCCAGAGGTTACCAGCACTACCCCCACTTTGCCCGATGCTTTGGAGTAACCTTCAGCCATATGCACTGCGCCCTGTTCATGGCGTGCAAGAATATGCTGCAGAAAATCGGTATCATAAAGATGTTCATATATTTTTAATATTGAACCGCCCGGGTAACCGAAAATATATTCC
>Ga0315287_10006732_pt1 | contig 11472 bp, 20 predicted proteins | sample YL17G11_0_MG_FD_205037 | JGI IMG/M metagenome (GOLD analysis project Ga0315287, IMG submission 205037) | Sediment microbial communities from Yellowstone Lake, YNP, Wyoming, USA - YL17G11_0 | ecosystem: Environmental > Aquatic > Freshwater > Lake > Sediment | place: USA: Wyoming | collected...
GATCTTATCTAAGGTCGTTTCGGGAAGCCATGTATGCTCACTGCCGGTATCGACCAGAAGCTTTGAGACACGAATGGATTTCTTTCTATTCGTATGGTTTTCAATCAGAGCACCCACATGGAATGTTCCCATATACTTTTCCTCCCTTCATCTATACTTCTTGTTGCCGAACGACAAGGGTCAGAGGTGGCTCTTAGCCATCCTCTGGACCCGCTTGTTAGATGCTTTTATTTTACTCTTAGGAGGGAAAAATGCAAGAGACATCTTACAAAACACCGGAAGGATATACTGAGAAGTTACAAGAATTTTTCAAAGGGAGGACTCACACAGAGATTTTGCAGAAAATGGATCAGCGATTGAATGTTCTCAAAGAAGAAGGTCATACGCTCACCCTACGCATAAAAGTTGGCAGAAACGAACCTTGCCCTTGCGGTAGCGGAAAGAAATTCAAGAAGTGTTGTCTTAATAAATGCATATAACGTCTTGCGCATGAGCGGCGGTCAACGTCTTTCGTCATGCGCTCTTTGCATGATACGGCGCTTGCGCCGTCCGCTCGATGCGCTTGTTAGTCGCCGCCGCGCGCGTCCATCGAGGAGTGGCATGCGGAGCAGCGTCGCTCGACCCCTTCGCGATAGTCCGACGGGTCGAACGGTGCCCCGCATACGGGACACGCCTCCATGGGTGGCGCAGGCTCCGATACCGCAGCTGTCTCCGAGCCCAACAACACTCGCGCGAGCCAGGGCGACGCCCAGATTGTCGCGATCCCCAAGATGAGCCGCACAAGCGGCAACCCGAAGTTCGCGCTCAACATCGTGAGGATGCCGCCGACCGGCCCTCCGCCCATGACGTCTCGCGCCTGGTAGGCGCTCACGACTGCAATGATCAGGCTGGGTATTGCGGACACGACCAAGTCGAATCCAACGAAGATCAAGCCCACGCGGAGGAGTTCCGCCGCACCAATCGTGACCGAAACGTCGTCCTCGTCGAAAAGCCACTCCGCGAGTTGATGGCGATAGACAATGAGCACGAGCGCGAGCAAGAAGGCCGCGAGGACGCCCCCCAGGAAGAACGCTGTCGACGTGAAGCGAATACGGCGAGACACGTCCACCGACAGGACGAAGGAGCCAGTCGACGCGAGCAGGACGATCCCCTGGGAAATCGACAGCAGACCCACGACAACAATCGCGACAACGCCAAGCTTCCTCACACGTTCCCCCCATCCATACGTGCGACTAACATCTGAACTGACCCGCTGTGCTTTGACAGTCGGGTCGAGTGATTTGTTATACGTTTCTTAATCTTATCATGGAGGCTAAAAATATGGCAACACAATTATCAAGAGAGAAAGCAGCACAAGCATGGTGCAAAGAGACAACGAGCAATAAAATAATGGATGTAGAGTTGGCCGAAGCCTTTGCTGAAATACTTGATGAAATATGGTCTAAGCCTTGGCTCGGAAATGCCACCACCGAAGAACTGCTGACTGAAATCAGAACACACATCGAGATGAATGGTAAACTTCAATATCGAACTGTTGATGACGTATAACGACAAAGCTAAGGGGCGCGGCGGCTTTTTGCCGCGTCCCTCTTGAGCGCCTTGTTAGGCATTCTTAGAGTTCCTTTAAATGGTCGCTGTCCCTATTTTTCCCTACATCTTCCTTGCTGCTGCCATGCAAAATTGTGCTCTGGTCGGGATAGGAGGTGTTCCGTATCAAAAACAAAACTAAAATCCTACGCTTTCCCACCTGCGCTCTCCCGCTCAGGTGGTCTTGCTGAGGTCTGCCCAGGCACCGAAAAACTTGACGTGGAACGCCCTCAGCGATAAGACTTCTGGCCCGGCGAATCGCTCAGCCTGAGTAAGAACCGCCGCCTTAATTCCGATTTCCCCCTATTCGGGCTGGGACTCTCATGGTTCCCAGCTTCTCCCTCTCATTGATCAACAGAAGCAATACCCTTATAGATGATATAGACAGCCGCCTGCCGCTTCGGGCTTCTTGAACAACGGATTGAAACGACTTCAAAAGTCGTCTCAATCCTTATTGGTTAGCAGTTTCATTCCCATGCAGTTCCCTTGTATTCAGTTCGAAGCCTGTAAAGTCCGTCTCCAACAGAAAGAAAGTACTTCTTATACGTGGGACTATGATTCTCGCTTGCACCGTTTGCCAGTGCAACAACGATGTAAACTTCGGGCGGAATGGGCTTCCACCCCTTCTCTTTGATCAGCCGCCGGACCTCTCTTACAGCAAACGGCTCTGTGATGGAGCCTCTGTTTACTGCCGCAACTACCTCTCTGTTTAGGCCTCGTCCATATTTCGGCATGTCTCTTCCACCCCCAGGTTGTCTTACTTATCGGTCTGCCTATGCAGGACGATGATTTCCGGAGAACTCAAATCAACAGCAACAGTTCCCATAGGCTCGTAATTCTTCTGAAACCAATCGCGGAGCTTAGCCCTACCGATGATGCGAGGAGTACCATTTCGATTCGCTCGGCGATCGATCGTACCTTGGATTTCTGGTCCTCCTAAACCAAGCCTCAGAACTACAGGTCCTTCGGAAGACCGAACAAATCGATCATAGTCTACCGTGACATTAAAAAATCCTTGGTTATAATACGTACGGTGCAAGGTCAAATTGAAAATCGCCATATCAATCCTTCCCTTCTTGCGTACTGCTAACGCTGGCGTTGAGGCGCGGCTGTAAGCCGTCGCCTCCGACGCCTTGTTGTAACTGTCATTTCTTCTTGTTCCTCGATCTCAGTGCCGCCTCAAGTTTCCGCCCGGCTTCGGCGTCAATGGAGAAGAGAGTAGACATAAAACGGTAATTGACCCCACAGAGTTGCTTGATCTCCCATGCAGGCATTGGGTTTGTCATGACTTCAAACTTGGCCAAGGGCATTGAATAATCCTCGTCTGGATGCCCCTCGTATGGTCTCTTCTTCAGATTACCCGTTGCCACACCTACGGCGACGATACCGACACCAGACTGGTAAAGAAAGACCATGTCCCCCTTGGAGATGCGTTCAATCTTCTCCTTCCACGGGGAGTAGAACGCGGAAGCACAATGCTCCTTCAACATCATCTCGTGGTCTTTCGGATTGTTGCTGAAATTCGTGTTGACAATGCAGAAGCCCTCCTGGATGTCTTCATAAGGGTTGTCTCGGGTTGCGAATGGGGAAATTTCAAGAAGCATCTCCCCTGCAGTCCCCTTGTACGCACGATAGACCCAGGGACGAACATCAAGGCCGCATCGGCGCCAATACTGAATTGCTTCGCGAGTCTCATGGTCAAGACCGTTGGTCATGACAACGAAGACTTGATGTTTGTTGTACTCTTGTTCTGGCAATTCCATGTCGAACGTGCTGTGGTGGGCGTCCTTGAGAGACCGGTCCATCACCGTGAATGAGCGAAACAGGGCATCAAGCTGCTGGTACGAATACTGCCCATATATCTGTCCGTAACGCAGAACTTGGAGGAGGTTTGCGGATCGTGATTCCCATGCCTTCAACTCGAAAACAAAGAGTGTACCGTCCGCGTGTAGGGCCATGATGTCCGGTTCTTCCTGCCATCGCCGCGACTGCATGACCAGAAGAAGCTCATCCTCTGGAATCAGTCTGTCGAGCGACCGGAAAAGGATGTCCTGCAAACCACGTTCATCCAACCCGAACTCGGCCAGACGAACGCCCCGCTGGCGGGAGGCGAGTTTCGTCTGAGTGTCAACACGTAGAAGCATTTTGTGTCTTTCCTTTCATCATTCTTGGTACAACGCCCGGCATCAGCGGGAGCCGGATTTCCCGGCGATCCGCTGAATGCCGTGGTTAGGTGGTCTTTGGTTTTAGCTTGTAAACAGTTTTCAAACATCTGTTTCATATTTGCATTATTAGGTGGTTTTTGCAGACCACAATGCCAAACCTGTCCAAATGGCTCCCAATAAATCCACAACCCCAAACATAATAAGTGGTGGGTTGGCGAAGCCCAACAGCACAAAAGCGGCGAAAAAGACGATGACTGTGGAACGGGTATACACCGTCCATCTGAAAAAGTCGGTCATTTCCTTCCGTGCCGCTTGGGTGTAGTAGAATCCCAAATAGAGAAGCAGCAATCCGACAACGCGAATCCACACTTCAGTAGTACTGGTACGGGAGAAGGTCCTAAGCAGGAGATTAGGTGCTACAAGCATGATGATGCCGAGTACAGCGACATATAAACCAAATACAAAGATACTGCGAGCACTTTTACTCATTTTCCTTCCTCCTTTCGGGTTTTAAAGGTTAGGATATCAGGCGCGCTTACGCGCTGCCCTGTTTAGCGCGCCATGGGTAGAAGGCAAGTAAAGCCACAGCAAAGACAACATCTGTGATGATTCCTCTCCCAACCTGTCTTAAACCAACATAGCCTTGGGTGACGGCGTACAAGATTGAGGACCGCTGTAAGGATGCACATCGTGATGGCAAACTTTACCCACCTAACGACCTGGCTGACGCGCCGGGGCAGCCAACCTATGCAAAAAAGCACGGAGCCTATTCCCGGTCGCCGTCGAGCCAATTGTTACATTTTAGTTTTGGTTCCATATGCCTTGGATTTCGATTTTTGATGGATCGTCATTGCCGTAGTTTTGAATCGTAAAGATGGCATATTGGCCTTTTTTGAGATGCTGTGGGCCGAAAACCTTTTTGTTGCGGTCCTCTGGCATTACATTTCCATGAACATCGAGAAGAGTGAATTTGAGTCTGGATGGATATGAATAGTTCCCGTTATAAATTATTCTGATTGTTATTCCCGATATATATCCACATTTTCCGAGTTCAAATATTTCCGCAGCTCTGCCGACGAACTTAATCTTGGGACACCAGTAATCTGGATCATTCTGTATGTCCTTTTTTTCTTGAGCGGCTGATAGAACAGGAAATACGAGAAGGAATAAGAAGGCCGCAATCAATTTACTTTTGTGTATTTTCATAAATGTAACGCAAAGCTAAGGGGCGCGGCGGTATTTTGCCGCGTCCCTCTTGAGCGCATTGTTAGGCAGTAATCATTTTGGTTTCTTTCATAAACTCAATAATCAAGTGACCCCGTATCCCTTCCCTTGATTTCGGCCAAAGCGTAATTCATTCTAAGTTCCTTGAGGAACTCGATAGTTTTCGCCTTATTGAAGGGTATAATGAGTTGTGAAATGCCTGTAACTTTCAGGAAATGCTGGTTAGCAGAATCGAACTTATACGCGTTCTTGGCAAAGTTAACTTCCTTTATATCACGGAATATGAAATCAAACGTATCCCATCCGATGCCTTTAAGCTCACGCCAAGGTTTAGTCTTCTTTACGAAATTATCCCATTCTGGGACCGTGAGTTTAAGAAAATTTGACCTAGAAATATTTTTCCGATTCGAGAAAGCCTCATATTTTCTGAATATATATTTAGCAAAACTTGACTTGTAATCTCTACGAAGGTAAGCACATGCGTGAAGGATCTGCCAGAGCAGTTTCCAAAAACTTCTTCCAGGGTTACCGATTTTTTTCTTCAAAAATGTATCGCTAGAGTCTGCGAAGAGTTCTCCTTCTTTACCAAATTCACCCTTTCGAAGTTTTTTAAAAAATTTTGAACGCTGGGAGCCGGCATATTTGCGATCATATTTTCCTGCGTTCTCGTTTTTTAATAGAATAGCTCCTAAGCTATGAATTGAGAAAATGCCTCGTTTCTTTAATAGAGGGATCATTTTGGAATTCTGAAAGCCTTGTTGTTCATATCCATGTTGAATAAAAACTCGGTCAATTTCTTTCCAAGACCATTTCTTGTATTGTGACCACGTTGGTCTTGTCATAACAACAGCATTCAAAATAATCTTTTGTGCTCGTTTCTCATCCATTCTTTTCATCCCTTTCATTGCAGGCTAACGATGGAATTGAGGCGCGGGGCCACAAACCATTTGAAAAAAGCGACGGGGCTAGGCCCCGTCGCCTCGAATGACTTGTTAAAGCTCCCAATATTTTTCAATAGCCCAAAATGGCCCAGCACCTTTGATTTTATGAAGTTCCGATAACAACTCAAAATAAGTTGATTCGTCCAATTTCTGCCACTTGTATCTTTCAGACAATTTCGTTCCACAATTCTGGTCAATGCCTTTCAATAGAAATGAGTCAATCGGCGGATGGGCAACATTAGCGAGACAGGTCCCTTGGTTGCCTGCGAGAATAAAATATCCTTTTATAAAAACAGCCACTAATTTAGCGGCTATACCATACGAAATCTCTTTGCCATATTTAGAGCGAACATGGTTACAAATAAAGGAGATCCATTGTTTGTGTTTTTCATTAAATTGCTGTTCATCGCAGTCTTCACTATTTGGGGCATCCAAAAACTCAATGAGCCCGCAAGACTTAAGAGCGGAGGTAAATTCCTTTCCCTTTGCCTTTGATGAACCCGCTTGTGCAGAGCGAAAAGCGGCCCACAGGCAAAAGGCTCTTCTGTATTCATTTATGTCGTAGTTCATTATTGCTTTAACATGGAGCTAACCGGGAGCCCGATTTTTGGCAATCCGGTTGAGCGATTTGTTAGCACTTTCAGATAACCGCAACGCCGTTGTGGTTGAGAGCTTCGGGTCTATATGGGACCATCTTGAAGTTTTGTACATGCACATTATACCTCTGAATATGGTTTCTGGTAACCCATGGTCTGCCATCTTTTGTGGCAGGTTCAAGCCGAACGAGTTGGCCTTCGGCCCGTAATCTTCTGTTTTTGCATAGCAACACAACTCGACAGCCAAGATGTACTTGTCGATATATTGTACTGTTGAGAGCGTAAGCGTTTCCGACGCCTGACTCAAAAGTCTCTTCGAAGCTCTTCGTGCCTTCGCGACCTAATTGGGAATCCGGGGTATGGATGACTAAAGATGGCACATTTCACCTCCAGAATTATTCGATGCTAACGAAATGAATAACCCGCCGGGGCAAGCACCTTAATGCAAAATCAAGCAGGTCTATTCCCGGTCGGGTTGATTATCTTGTTGGGTGCTTACAGTTTCAGCTTTGTTTTCAGTCGCACTTTTCGTTCCCTTACAGCATCTACTGAGACAATTGCAACAATGTTCAGGGAAAAACAGCCCGGTTCTTTGTCTCTAATAATGCCAATTATGCCATCCAGTTCTTGAATGCTTGTCAACTCCGAGCTACCATGCCCAGCCTCCATGTGAAGCTTCTCAACACCATTGATGGGTCTTGTAAGCCGCAAAGACCAATCCTCCGGAATCCCCCTGAAGTCAGAAAAGTGCCCACAAGATAGCTCTGCGTCTATTTTCCTAATCCTTTCATATTGCTTGAGGAGCATTGGCTCAAAGAACAGAGTCTGGATGGGTGATTCGCCTGCGCATACGGCCGAATCGTATATAACATTCCATGACAACACCGCAAGGACAATCATTATACGGATTAATGATTTCATCTGTCTACACCCAACGCCGCCGTTGAAGGTTCGCCCGGAGCGCAGCGGAGGGCGATACCTTCCGACGGCTGGTTCGCATTTCTTCAATGCAACATGCTTGGGTCCATCCCAGCCCTGAGCCCTTCCTGTCTCTCGATTGCCTTCCACTTCTGGTAGTTTGCCTCATCCTTTGCCTGGAGGTATGCCGCAGCGACAAGTCCCGCATGTACATAGGCGTCCATTGCGGAACCGCTACGTTTTGCGATCTCGTATTGCTTGACGGCGTCAGCCGCAACATCCTTCTCGATCCGGCGCATCTCCTGTTCTGCCTGCTTATTGATGTCCTGCATTGTCCTATCGACTTCAGCCTTGTAACCCCCGCCGAAGTACCACCATGCGCCCGCGATAACCGCGATGACCGTTGCGATGCCTCCGACAGTTTGTCCCGCGTGTGACGCCGCAGGCTGTGATGGTGCTTGGGGTATCGGCCTTGGCGCGGGCATTGCGCTTTGACTCCGCAGGACAACCTTCTTCTGTGCAGGCTGAAGACGGGGTTCCGGTGCGGGCAGTTGGATGGAGCCTTTGCATTGCGGACATTCGATCGTTTGGCCGAGAAGGTCTTCCGGTGCCTCAAGCGACTGTTGGCAGTGCGGACAGTTGAATTTGAAATCACTCATTCATTCCTCCTTCTCGATGCGAACGAAAAGTTCACCGGGAGCGTAAGCGATCCGGTGGAACGACTTTGTTAGACTGCTCATCTATTCAATGCGGCTCTCTGTTCTATCACTTCAACTAGCCATACACTGGCCGTTACAAATACAACGTCGATAAAAAATCGTACGAATAGATCCAACACTGACACTTGCACAAACACTAATACAAACAAGTTATAAATCAGCCAATAACTCCCGAAAACTAAACCACCAAATCGTATTGCGCGTAGTATGGCAGAAATGTCATTTCTTTCTTCCCGTAAAAGCTGATACATCACACTCAGCCACACGCCAATACTTAGCGTCCATAAAAAAGTTGTCCCAGGTTTCTCCATATACGCCGACATAATATGAACTATGGCATAGCCAAAATATCGTCCAATTAGAAAAAATAGTGGTATCAGAACAAATGGCTTCCAATTTAAATTTGTTTGCTGCCGGATAATCAGATTGTTAGTGCTTGTCATCCAAGATAGTATTAATGCTAACAATACCAAAGATACACCATCAGCAGCACCACCACGAAGCTCATCTACCAGTGAAGAGTCAAAGACGAGATTCATTTCAATGATTGCCAAGAGACTCAGGATGCCAAAGGCAATACCATAACGCCAGCCTTTCATGGTCTTTGTTCCAGGCATATTCTTTTGAATTAGGACAAATACTACCGCTACAATCGCAAATAAAACGAATAGCATTGCAGTAGCGGCGGGCAAGATCAAGCCTTTTTCTGCTAAGATACTGGGTTGGTAATTGTAGTTAATGCGAGGCACAAAAAGTACATGGAGTATCACATCCACTAATACAGCGATGAGAATACAAATAACAACTTTCCAACAGTTTGATTTTAATATGGTCATTTTATTTACACTGTTCTGGGTAATGATATTACATCGTCTAACGACTGAGGTAAGCGGCGGACAGCCACTGGCCTCCCCGAAAAATCATGCCCCGTTCCACGACCGTCCGCTTGAGCGACTTGTTAGCTCGTTTTTATTATGATGTGAAAAGCATCCTCGCCGAAAGAATCAAAAACCTGGACCCGTAATACATACTCTACCCCCGGAAGGCGAATCATCTTTCTTTTCTTGGCCATACCGTACAACTCCTGGCGCAACAACCGCGCCTCCCCGCTCTTCGAGTCCAAGCTGGCGATCCCAATACCAATTCCCTGTGCAACTGCAAAGACTTGCTCGCGTCCGTCTTTGTATTCGATTTCCATCTCGCTGGCACCGGCTTCGATGGCCTTCTCCACCAACTCAAGCAAAATGCTTTTGTCTTGTAAAGGTTTGGAAATCATTTCATTCTCATTGAGCTAACGACTGAAGTCAGCGGTGGCTGTAAGCCATCCGCTGGAGTGATTTGTTAGACGTCATCTCGTCTGTGTTTCTGGGTTCTTTCCTGCTGTGCTGCCCCAAATGCCGAGCCGTTTCTGCCGGGCTTCGCTCTCCAGTGCTTGAAGTTTCTCCGCATACACTTTCCAGTTCTCGCCGGTGGGCAAATTGATTATAACGCCCTTGCGGCGCGCCAACCCCTGACTGACCAATAGCTCCGCCAGGCTCTTGCCGCCCACCTCGATAAATGCGCTGTAACGTGGCTCTATGCTGCGGCCCCCTGCAATGGCTCGGCGCGTGCATACGACAAATGGCTCTCGTAAGAGCTCCCGCACCGTGTCTCTTGCCTTGCGGCCCGCCTTCATGGTTTCATCGATGGTGACGCCAAAATATTCACTCTGCTCTCGTGTCCGCTCGGGGTAGCGCAGATTGGTCTCCGGTGCGTCCACGAAGTAAAGGCGAACAATGAACTCGTTCGTGCCGCACCTGACGCGAAAGCTGTCTCCGTCATTGTCCTTGCCATCCACATACTGACAATTGGTTAGTGTGACCCAATTCTTGGGTTCCTCGGCCCAACTCTGTGCGAGGATCACAGACAGCAAAAGCGCGATTGTCGCTGTGTGCCATATTCGTGGCATGAGCCTACTCCTGTAATGACGTCTAACGAAAAAATCAGCGGGAGGCGTAGCCGATCCGCTGGATTGATTTGTTGGCCGTTTTATTTTTCCGCTTCGACCAGAGACCCGTTGATTAATTTGTGGATGATGCTTGACACATAAGTCTGATAGGGTAAGCCTTCCTTAACAGCTTTTCTCTGTAGTTCAAGAAGGTCTCTTTCAGAAATCCGTATATTCAACCTCTTGTCCTTTCGCAATGTATTACGGGCGTACGTAGCCAACTCTTTTTTTCTTTTCGCAAGGTTTGTAACGGGAATCCATTCATCTTTTTCGAAGCTATCAAGTATTTCCTTCTCTTCTTTTGTTAGTTTAGTCTTCATATTATTCTCCAAGATATCGATGTGTTGCCTTCCTGCTTGGGATAATGGTCTTCAGAAATACCTCTTCCTCATTCTCAGCATAGGGTACGAGGTATGCATAATTGGCAAAACCGATGACCATGATTCGCTGTCCAGGGTATGCCTGCTGGTTGGGATGTAGATAATCGTCTAATATATCACCCCTTTCAATGAAGAAGACCACATCCTCAAAACAGAGGCCCCGTGACGATTTAAGTAAAATGCTTTTTTCTGTGTTCCAGTTTATGCTCTTCATCTATATTACAGGTTATCACAATGTGTGCAGTTTGGCAACATTTTCATGCATAGCATATTTTACGGCCAACGACTGAAGTCAGCGGCGGGGCTGTATCCCGTCCGCTGGAGTGATTGGTTATACCGCAGACCAAGGTTGAAAATGGCAAAGATCGAATATGAAACACCACAAGACTTCTTTGAGGCACTTAATCAAGAATTTCATTTTGATCTTGATGTAGCCGCTACCATTGAAAATGCTAAATGCAAGAGATTTTTTACTAAAGAAGATGATGGACTCCAATGTGATTGGTTTACTTCCGGTGCAGTATGGGTGAATCCACCTTATGATAAGTCGATTGCTCTTTGGGTGATGAAGGCTTATGAAACGTCTCAAAAAGGTTGTCCTGTCGTATGCCTCATTCAAGGAAGATCCACAGATACGAAAATGTGGCATGATTATGTAATGAAGTCCAGCGAAATTCGGTTTATTAAGGATCGCCTCCACTTTGGCTTCAATGGGAAAAGTGCAAGAGCAAATATTTCAAATGTTCTCGTTATTTTTAGACCACACTGCAAAGGCCCACCCAAAACCTGTAGTATTGATATAAGGGGTAGGTTTTTAATTGATGCGGTATAACGTCAGCAATAACCGGGATGAAAACCGCGAAGCGTTTTCATGTCCGGTTCATTGCATGGTTCGGCGATTTTCTCATTGTACTACGCAGCTGGGATAGGCCCTGCCGCTACAAGCTTCTTTCTT
>Ga0315287_10006735_pt1 | contig 11471 bp, 2 predicted proteins | sample YL17G11_0_MG_FD_205037 | JGI IMG/M metagenome (GOLD analysis project Ga0315287, IMG submission 205037) | Sediment microbial communities from Yellowstone Lake, YNP, Wyoming, USA - YL17G11_0 | ecosystem: Environmental > Aquatic > Freshwater > Lake > Sediment | place: USA: Wyoming | collected...
GTATGTTTTTGAGGACCGCGACGGGGAAAAGGTCTGCCTTAGGCCTGAAGCGACCGCTTCGGCTGTCCGCGCCTACACGTCCAACGGGCTTTGGAATCAAGCCCAGCCGATAAAACTTTGGTATTGGGGGCCGATGTTCCGCCACGACCGTCCCCAGGCCGGCCGCTATCGCCAGTTTTATCAGGTTGGTTACGAAATTATCGGCGCGCTTGACCCGATTATGGACGCCGAACTGATTCTGCTCGCCTGCGATTTTTTCAAAGACGCCGGTTTGCCGGTGGAGGTTCATGTCAACAGCATCGGCCTGCCTGAAGAGCGCGAGCGCTACAAAAATGAATTGCTGAATTATTATCGCGCCAAACGCGGTTATCTTTGCGATGATTGCCGCAAACGTTTGCAAAAAAATCCTCTGCGTCTGCTTGATTGCAAACAGCCACAGTGCCAGCCGATTAAAGAAGAAGCGCCGCAGATTATTGATTGGCTTTCGGATAGTTCAAAAAATTATTTCATGAAAGTGCTGGAACACTTGGACGAGCTGGACGTGCCTTATGTTTTGCGCCCGACTTTGGTGCGCGGATTGGATTATTACACCCACACGGTTTTTGAGGTCTATACCACCGCCGGCGAAAACGGGGCGCAAAGCGCTCTGGGCGGCGGCGGACGCTATGATTTGTTGGCCGAGGAATTGGGCGGAAAACCGACGCCGGCCGCCGGTTTGGCCCTTGGCCTTGACCGCGCCGTCATCGCCCTGAAAGAATACGCGGAAACAAATCATGTTGCTTTGCCTAAGCCGCGCTATGATTTATTTTTCGCCCAGCTTGGCGACCGGGCCAAAGCTAAGGCGTTGAAAATGATTGAGGACTTGCGCGGACAGGGTCTGCGCCTCGGTTTCAATCTATGCAAGAATTCTTTGAAAGCGCAATTGGAGCAGGCCAATGAATTGAAAGTGCCGTTCGCTTTGATTCTCGGCCAAAAAGAGGTGCAGGAGGGGACCATAATTATACGCGACATGGAGTCGGGGATACAGGAAATTGTGGACCAGAAAAAGGTTATCCCGGTGATTAAAAAGAAATTGGAAAAGATATAATCATGTTAAATGCCGCCGAAGGCGGCCTTCGCTTCGCGAGGATTTAACAGGGTTGACTGAACCGTCTAAAACAGTTATAATATAAGTATTAAATCTTAAAACGGAGGTGAACTTTGTGTCAGAAATAAAACGCAAGAAGACAGAATCGTTTGAGTCCTTTATGCGCCGCGTGAAAAAGCGCTGGCAGCAATCGGGCAAGATTCTGCAAGTTAAGAAAATTCAGTTTTACGACAAGAAGCAGAATAAAAGTCTGCGCAAAAAAAGCGCCCTGCATCGGCTGGCGATGTCTGAAAAAATGGAGTATCTGAAAAAAATCGGCCGCCTGCCAGAGGAAACTAAACAGAGAAAGCGCTATTAGCCCGCCCGAACGGCTGAAGTCGTTCAGCCGGGCGGCCTGCCTCGACTTGCGTCAGGCAAGGCGGGGGAGTTCTTACATTGATTCCCATGCTTCAATGGATGAACACCAAAACTGAAAACCGTTCGCAAAAAGCCGCGCTTTGGCTGCCGGTTATTTTTGTGGCGGTTTTTGTTTTTTATTTGTTCGCGCCGATGCCGGCCGTAGCCCAGAGTCAGGCCGCGCCAGACAGCGAAGTGCGTCAGGGTTTGGAAACTATTCAAGAACCGCTCGGTTTGCCGGCCACGGATATCCGCGTCATTGCCGCGCGTATTATTCGTGCGGCTTTGGGTTTAATCGGTATCATTTTGTTGGTGATTATTCTTTACGGCGGTTATCTCTGGATGACTTCGGGCGGGAACGACGAGCAAATTGGAAAAGCGAAAAAGATTTTATTTAACGCCGTTATCGGTCTGATTATTATTTTATGCGCTTATGGCATCGTGCTTTTTGTCATGCGCATGCTCGGCATCGGCGAAGGGGGCACTGGCGGTCAGGGCGGCGGAGCGCCGGGCCAGCAGAATTTTGCCGGTTCTGGCGCGCTCGGCCGAGTGATTAAGGACCATTATCCCTCCCGCGGCCAAATCAATGTGGCGCGCAACACAAAAATTGCCATTACCTTTTTTAAACCAATCAAACTTGACGCTTTTATCAATGATACTAATGGCAGCGGCATTCTTGGCGACTGCGTTAACGTTGGCGCAAGCATGAACTGGAGAACTGATTGCGACGCGCTGAACATGGACGGGTTGAGAATTGAAAAAATGATAGAGCAGGAAGGGGCGGCGCCGGCTTATGAAAGAATCGGCGGCGCGGCCGCTTTGGCCGCTTATATTCCGGACCAGAATTACGACCACAATGTCGTTTATACGATTTCTATCCGGCCATATGATTATTTGGGCAGTGACACAGCGCCGGTTAAGTATCAGGTCTATATTACTAATAATTTGCGTTTTGACGACGCCCGAAACAACAATCCGCAGATTTTTTCCGGCTCGGCGGTCAAATTTTACGCTTGGACATTTACCACCGGGTTGGAGCTGGATTTGTCGCCGCCGACCGTGCAGGCCGTTTATCCTTCGGCTGGTTCTTCTGAAGTCAAGAACACGGTCATCCAGACATATTTTAGCGAGCCGATGGACCCGATTGGCGTTCAGGGTCAATTTAACACCGTGAACGGCGCGGATTATTACGCTCTTTCCGGAGAAAATGTATTTTTGAAAAGTCCTAACAGCAGTTTGCCGCTCGGCGTTTTTGAGTTGCTCAATAATTATAGGACTTTGGAATTTACCCCCTCAATTCCGTGCGGCAAAAATGCCTGCGGCGGGACGATTTATTGTTTGCCGGTTTGCGACAAAAGCGGCTGCAAGAGCGACCGGTACGACCTGGTGATGAAAGCCGGCCAAACATTTAACAGTCAATCCTTTGAAGCCGTTCCTTTTTCCGGCTTGATGGATATGGCCGGCAACGCGCTTGACGGAAATAAAGATTTAAAAGTTGATAGGGCCCCGACCAATTTGCCGGTTTTTGACAATTGGCTTCGTCCGGACAATTATTTTTGGAATTTCACCCTGCGCGATGAAATGGATTTGACCCCGCCGTATTTATTGCAGTCCGCGCCCGGGCCTGAAGCAGAATGGATAGAGCCAAACACCCCTTGGACAATGCGTTTCAGCGAGGTAATGCGTCTTGCCCCGCTTTATTATATTTCCATTGAAGAATCGCCCAAGCCGGCTGAACGCTGTCAGCAGTTGAACATTCCGAGCAACCAATGCGTTTTGGATGAAATTTGGAAAGCGCCGCGGGCCGAACTGGTCACACTGCCGAATTACAGCCAGACGCATACTTTCGTGGACATGACGCACGGGGATTTTCTGAATGGTTTGCGCCAGCTTTATCTGCCTTATCTTTCTTCAGCACAGGAAGACGCGCATTTTAATTGTTTTTATCCTGGTCAGGGGCCGAACAAGACGCTGACCAATCCGAGCACGAAGGTCTCCGGTTTTTGCGACCCGAGCGCGAAAAATTGTTGTCTTAACCCTGATAATTCAACTTATAATTTCTGTTGCAATGGCGAGAGCAGATTAGGCGATGAGCAAGGTCAGGGCGCGAGCAATTACACGTCTTGTTTTAGTGATTTGAAAGCACCGTGATATGTTCAGTTGGAGAACAAAAAAAATATTTTTCGTTTTTCTTATTCTGGCCGCTGCGGTCGGCTTTTGGTTTTTTGTTCCCAATGTATTCGCACAGCCGGATTTGGGCTTGACGCAAATTCAAGATGATATCGGCTTGCCGGCGACTGACATTCGGACGATTGCCGCCAACATCATCCGCGTTGCTTTGGGCCTGCTCGGCATTGTCGCCTTGTGTTTGATTTTATACGGCGGCTATGTCTGGATGACGGCCGGCGGCGACGAAGAGCGCATCGGCCAGGCGAAAAAAATTCTGGTCAACTCGGTTATTGGTTTGATAATTATTTTGAGCGCCTACGCCATTGTCAGTTTTGTTATCAGCAAACTTTTATCCGCCACCACCGGCCTGCCCGAACATTGTTTCAATCAACAACAGGATTCTGGTGAAAGCGGAATTGACTGTGGCGGAGAATGTCCGGCTTGCGGCGGGGGAGGCGGCGGCGGGGCGGGTAATGTTTTTTACGTCATGGGCAAGCCAGCGTCTGATTTGGGTTGTGGCAGTCGCAATGTCAAGCCGACAGTGTTTTTCAATCAATCGGTCAATTTGGAAACGATTCCGGGCAATTTGGTTTTGCGGGAAAAAGAAAGCGGCCAGGCCGTGGCCGGCGCCTGGAGTTATTTGGCCGTGAACCGACAGAACGCGGCCCAGTTCACGCCGAATGGCGATTGCGGCGATGGCGGGCCGGCTGAATGTCTGGCCGCCGACACTGCCTATGAATTGGTTTTTGTCAAGGCATCGGCGATAAAAAGTCAGAATAATTTAGTTTTGAATTGTCTGCTGGGCGCCAAGTGCGAACCGGCGGCCGCTTTTTCCACCGGCGCCGGCATTGACCGGACCCCGCCGACCGTGCGCATTAACGCGCCGTCTGATGGCAGTCGTTTGCCGCAGGGGCAGGTTGTGCCAATCAGCGCCAGTTTCAGCGATGATTATGGTTTGCAAAACATTTCTCTTTACGTCAGCGATAATTATATTTCCGGCCAGACCATGAGCGGCTGTCAAAAAAGCGGCCAAGTTTTTTTCAATTGGCCGACGGCCGGATTTGCCACCGGCACTTACCGGCTGGATATGGTCGCTTTGGACGGCGGCAACACCGGCATCGGTACAGCCAATGTTTTGCTTTTGCCCGGTCATTGTTTTGATAATGATAAAAATGACGGCGAAATTGAAGCCGGACCGCCGGCTTGCGGCGACGGCTGCGGTTCGTGCGCCGGCCAGACCTGCGACTCGGATGCTGATTGCGCCTCGGGTTATTGCGAGATTCCGGCTGGCCAGACCGAGGGCATTTGCGTTGACCGGACGCAAATTACTTCAGTCACGCCAATTTCCGGCGCAGCGGCGACTATCGTCAGCGTAATCGGAAAATTTTTCGGCGACGAACCCGGGCGCGCCTACTTCACAAATAAAACCGGCGGCTGGGTTCAAGCACTGCTGGTTAACTGCGCTTCCAGTTTTGACTCGTGGACTCCGTCACAGATTGTGGTTGAAGTTCCGGCTGACGCCGCTGACGGTCCGCTTAAAGTGGAAACGGCTCCGATTGTCGGTCCGGACGGCAAGTCGCGCCGCTTTGTTGACGTGACCAATGATGACTGGGGCGAGCTTAAAAATTTTTCTTTTGATGTTAATGAATTAAAACGGCCAGGTCTGTGCGCCATCGTCCCTTCTTCAGGCCAGCCATTTTCCGAAGTAACTTTTATTGGGCGCAATTTTTATCCTGTCTATGACCCGGACCGTCAGGTTTTTGAATTTGATACTACTGTGGCGGCAGTATTGCCGCTAAGTTGGAAAGTAGAACCATTCACCGGTCTTTCTTCGGCCGTGGTCAAAGTGCCTTATCTTCCCAAGGGTATTGTTGCCGCCAAAACCATTGTCGGCGGGATAGAAAGCAATGGCCTGCGTTTTGGCATTGGCGTGGTGTCAGATGAAAGCCGGCCAATGGTTTTTAATGTGATGCCAGAAGAAGGCGCCCGCGGCGAATATATCACCATCACTGGCCGCAATTTTGGTTCTATCCGCGGCCAGGTTTTGTTTAAAAAAGACGGCAAGGGCGAAGATGTCTATTATGGTTCTTTTGATTTTCCCGAGGACTGCAAAACAAGCGTCTGGAATGACAGCCGCGTGATAGTAAAATTCCCGTCTTTGGCTTCGAGAGATGACTTAAATGGTCAATATTCGGTCCAGGTGGTTCGAGTTGAGAACAATACCAGGATATTAAGTCCGATTGGTGTCTTCTTTACTTTGAAAAACGGCCAGCCCGCGCCGGGCATTTGCCGGCTGGAGCCGTCGGCCGCGCCGATCCCATTGCCCAATGGCACGAATTTTGAAATTTCCGGCGAGTATTTTCTTGGCGCGCCAGCCGCTTTGGTGGCGTATTTTTGGCAGAACGGCGCCGACGCTTCCACCTCAACCGTGATTGGCCGCATTGCCGCGCCGACATTGGAAGTGGATAGAACAAATAATAAAGAAAAAATAATTTCCGGTTCGCCGTCGGCAGTTGATACCGGGCCGGTGGTGGTGACGCGCGAAGACGGTCGGGTCAGCAATCCGCTCAATTTCGCCGTTTATAATTGTTTAAATAATAATTCTTCTTGCGCCGGTTATCCTGGCACGACATGCTGTCCGAGCGGGCCCGAGGCCGGCCAGTGCCGGCAGAGTTGCGAAGCGGGCCAGCGGGCGACCGGCTATCTTTGGCGTTTTTCCACCCGCGATTTTCAAATCACCCCGCAAGTAATTGAACGGTGCGACAGCAAAACTGAAAGCGGCCAGGCCGTGCCGTCTCCAGCGCCCAGCAGTCAATGGGTTAAAGACGGCAACACGGACAGTAATAATGTTTGCCGCACGGCTGTTGTCACTGTCGCTTTTAACGTTAAATTAAATTCGGCCACGATTAACAAAAATAATTTTAAAATTTATAAATGCGCCGAAAGCGCGACTACTGGCAACAACTGCGCGCACGCTGGCAACGCCATTGACTTGGCCGATTCCAGCTATGTTTTGAATGCCGCGTCTTGGGGCTGGGCATCCGGCGAGTTTTATCTTTTGGCCTCGCCTAAAAATAATGGCGGCCAGTGGGAAAATAATACTTGGTATCAGGTGGTTTTAAGCAAAAATATTACCGGCTATGGCACCGGCCTTTCTTTGAAATCGTCTCGTCCATGCGCCAGCGATTCGGATTCGGCTTATTGTTTTGTCTTCCGCACCGACGACCGCGTCTGTCGTTTGCGCAAAGTCGTGGTCACGCCGCTGGATTATTGGACGAGCGTTTTGGAAAAACCGATTCGCCATCGCCAGGACCCGAATAATGCCGATGACCCGGGCGAAAAGCTTAATTGGCTCGGCAATGGTTTGAGCGACCAGCGCTGTATCTGGCTGAACATGAGCGATTATCGATGGAGCTGGAATGTTGATGACACGACCAGGGCGGAAGTTTTTTCAGCCGACGGCAACGCGGCCCAGATATCTGCTTTGAGCAACACGGTTGGCGTCGGTTTGGCCAATGACGCTGTTCAAGTCAAAGCCACGGCTTCGCGGCCTTTGCCCGGTTCTTCCATTGCTTTGGATATAAGCGGTCGCGATAATGACGCGGTTCTGGGCGCCGGGACTTTCATTGACGAAAACGGGATAATCGGCCAGGCCGTTGGTTTTGATGGCACTGGCGCTGGCGTTAACGCCAGCAGCAACCTCGCGCTCAACAAAAGTGATTTTGAATTTGGCACGGGACCGTTCACGGTTGTCGCCTGGGTAAAAACCGACTCTTTCAAAGCCGGCGCCGTGTTTTCCAAACCGACTGTCTGGACCACGGCTGGCAAGGGTTGGGGAGTGGCCTGGGCCGGTTCGCCGGAACTGCTTTATTTGAACATCGGCGATGGCAGCGTCTACAAACTTTATCGTTTTGATGACAGCAATCTTTTTCTGCCGCCAAACAACAGCCGTGTTTTGTCCTCATGGACCCAAATCGGCATGGCTCGCAGCGTCGACGGCTTAATTTACTTGATTAAAGACGGCCAAATAAAAAATACCGGTATTATTTTTAAAGGAGACGCTTCCAATTCAGCGGCTGATTTACTGCTTGGCAAACAGGGCTATACCGGTCATGTGATTGACGGCTCTATTGATGACGCCCGCGTTTATCGACGCGCCTTATCGCAAACAGAAATTACAAATCTTTATGCTTATCGCGGCGTTGGCGATGACGGCGTGAGCGAGAATAATTTGGTCGGTCACTGGACATTTGACCGGAAAGACATTGGCGGCGACACCGAGAGTCAAACCGGCCAGAGCCCGCTGCATATTGATTTGTCCAAACCGCGGGTGGTTGATTATTGGCCGAATTGTCTGGAGGCCTGTCCGAACGCGGCTGTCGGCGCCCGCTTTAATATTTTGATGGCTAACGGAAATCAGGGTTTGTCCGGGTATAATTTGAATCAGGCCGTTCATCTCTTCCGCTGTTTTGACGAGAATTGCGTTTCCACCGCTCCGGTGAATATCGGGCCGACTTTCTCGCCCGCCGACCGTCGCCAGCTGGATTTTGTCGCCGGCGAACTGGCCGTGAACACTCTTTATAAAGTTGTTCTGTCGGCTAATGGCACATCAACCGCGAATGGCATGCTGCAACTCTGGTCTTCTAACAGCAAAACTGTTGATTATATCGCAGGTCGGCCGATGCAGACAGAATTCACCTGGCGTTTCAGAACCAAGGCGCAGGATTGCGTTATGGACCGTGTCGCTGTTTCGCCTTCTGTTTTTCAAGCCAAGCATTATGATGACCGGGCCGTTTTTTCGGCTGAGCCGTATTCAGCGCCCGATGCCTGCGAACCAAATGGCCAGCGGCTTGACCCGTGGTCAGTTGACTGGCGTTGGGGTTCAAGCGATGAGAAAGTTGCCACAATCCAGCCATTTATAACTAAAGGCCAGAATAATTTTTGCACGGCTAATTGTTTGAAAAAAGGCAGCGCCATCGCTTATAACGCCATACCGAATGAGCCGCTTTGCGGCAATGGACTGGTTGAAGCGGGCGAGGACTGCGACCAGCCGGGAAAAAATCTCGGTTGCGGGTTGAATTGTTTGGCCTTGGGCAACACGACAACCGCGCCGGCGACTGAAGGCGGCCAATATTGCGGAGATAATATTGTTCAAAAGAATTTGGGCGAGACCTGCGACCCTCCGTCAGCCGCCAATGGTTGCGGCACAACTTGTTTGCGAACCGGTTCCAAAAACGCGCCCGCCCCGGGCGAAGTTAACGCTTCAATTTGCGGCAACGCGATGATTGGTTTGGGCGAAGATTGCGATTTGGGCGTTTTGCCAAGCCGGATTTTAACGACTTCTTCGCTTTTCTGCTCAACTAAATGTTTGCATCTTGGTTCTGCTTTATCCGCTTCCTGGTGCCAAGCGAACGCCGCTAATTTCGGCGGTTTTGACCGGCCGGTTTTTGCGGCCGCTTGCGCCAAAGCCATCAGCCGTTGCGGCGATGCCGTGGTCGGGCCGGATGAAGATAGAGAATGTGAATGTGACGCAGCCGCGGGGGGCGTAGGCGGAGAATGCGCGCCAAAGTGGGACCCAAAAATTTGTTCGGTCAACTGTTTGCTTTTAGGAAAAAAATGCGAGCCGTATGAAACCGTAATTATTCATGAGCAGACAGTAACGCGCCGCCGCGAGGGTTGCGGCGAGAACGGTTTGCCGCTCGGTTCATCTTTATTTTATTCTGCGCCTTCTGTTTGCGGCGACGGCGTGGTTGGCATCGGTGAAGAGGTCTCTTGTGAAAGGGATTTCCTGGTTAATAATTCTTTTGTTAATCCTTGGGCGTTGGCTATTGGCGTCGGCAAAGGCGTGGTTGGCGGCGAGCCGCCGGCTCAGCGGACAAATATCGCGGCCACTGGCATAAAAGACAACCGCAGCCAAACAGGCCAAGGCGTGTTTGAATTGACTTGCGGCTATAAAACTGACGCGGATTGCCTCGCGGCTGATAAATGCGGCCAGGGGCAATGCGGCGTGGCCAATGACACCTGTTGCTATTCCCGTCCGCAATTGATTAGCGCTTATCCGGAGAAAATAACGCCGCCGCAATTTAATGTTTGTCCGAACACGGAAATAAAATTAGTTTTTGATAAAAAAATAGACCCGAACACGCTACGCGGCAATTTAATTATCGCTCAAGGCAATTCGGCCGCAATCACTTCCTGTCCGGTAGGGGATAATGTCACGCATTTGGTTGAGCCGGCTGGAAGCGGAGCGAGCGAAGATATGGCTTGGTATCGCCGTCTTTGGGACAAGGCCGTTACCTGGTTTAAAGATGTTTTGTCTCTCAAAAGCGCGGCCGCGCTGAAGGAAGCGGTTAATTCAGACCTCTGGTGCGCTGGCGGTGTGACGGGCGTGCCGGAAATTGTCGTCGCTGATTTGTCGCCTGACTCCAATACCACTTCCACAATTTATGTCCGTTTGCAAAAGCCGCTGGCTACCAGCACTGATTACGCCGTTATTCTGCGCCCGGGTTTGCGCGACATCAAAGGCGTCAGTGTAGGCGACAAGATACAATGGAAATTCATTACCGCTGACCAGATTTGCGAATTGTCCGCCTTGAATATTATTCCATCTGAAAAGACCTTCCGCGTTGCCGGCGAGAGCGCTGATTTTTCCGTTGAAAGCAAAGCTAAAAATGGTCGGCTGATTCAGCCGGTTGATGGTTATCGCTGGGAATATACTTGGCAGCCGATGACCAACGATTTCGTTTCTTTGACCGATACAACCAGTTCAGTCAACCAAGTAAAGGCGAAAAATCGCAATGGCGAATTGGATTTGCTGGCGGAAAATAAATTCACGGAAAATATTTATTTCGCCGCCTCGCCCGCGTTGACGGCCCGCGCCCGCCTGATCGTTTATCTTTGCGAACGGCCGTGGCCTTCGATTGGCAGCTGGCCTTTCCATGATGCTGAATATGATTTTACTTTCCATTATTGTCTTGACGCCGGCGGCACCGGCCCGGCCGATGATTTGCCGGATTTAAAAATCGCCCGCCAGGACCGTTTGGCCGCGGAAAATTATCTTCGCCGCTATTTCCTGACTACGCCGGAAAATCCGGACGCGATTGGCGTTCAAATTTTCCCGAACGGGGGACACTTGTCAATTGAGGACTGGTATCGGGCGCAGGGATTTGGCGGTTCGTTCCAGCGTCTGAAAATTGACGGCTATGAAGCGATTAGCGACGGCAACAATGTTTATATTGACGCGCTAAATTATAACCAAAATTTTTCCATTGACCCGCCGACAGAAAAATTTTATTCCAACATTTATCTTTTCAGTTTGAGCGGTGGCGCTTCGGCTGAATTACGCAGCGTTTTTGACCAGTTGCTGTCTAATCTAAAATTTAATTCTAACCTGGAGAATGCTGTTTATTGTGGCTCGCAATTTTCTCCGCCTAACCCGGATTTTAATTTTCCCTGCGTCAGCGATTTGGATTGCGCCGCCGCCCCGATCATGAACGACGCTTATCCGTTCTGTCTGAATCAAAAAGACAAAGTCCAGCGGAATTATCGCCGGCTTAAAGACCTGCGTTTTTTGGCTGACGCGTTGGACGCTTATGGCGCGGCAAAACAGGCGGCCGGCTCGCTTTCTTATCCTTTGATTAAAAATAATACTTTTTTGACTAATCAGGCCTTCAGCGTCTGGACCAGTTCTTGGCAGGAATTAAGCTCGGCCCTAACCATGACCGCGCCAACTGACCCGATAAATCGTCTTGGCCCGGCTGGGACATGTTTTACGGACGCAAAGAAGACCTGCCAGAAAGACGCGGATTGCGCCAGTGTG
>Ga0315287_10006736_pt1 | contig 11470 bp, 7 predicted proteins | sample YL17G11_0_MG_FD_205037 | JGI IMG/M metagenome (GOLD analysis project Ga0315287, IMG submission 205037) | Sediment microbial communities from Yellowstone Lake, YNP, Wyoming, USA - YL17G11_0 | ecosystem: Environmental > Aquatic > Freshwater > Lake > Sediment | place: USA: Wyoming | collected...
CGAACGTCCTGGAGGCGGCCCGGCGAGCCGGTGTGTCGAAGACCGTGGTGCTGGGATCCTCGTGCATCTACCCGCGCGAGGCGCCGCAGCCCATCACCGAGGACGCGCTGCTCACGGGCACGCTAGAGCCGACGAACGAGGGCTACGCCATCGCCAAGATAGCGGCGCTCGAGATGGCGAGGTTCTACCGGGCCCAGTACGGCATGAACGTGGTCTCGCTGATGCCCACCAACCTCTACGGGCCGGGCGACAACTTCGATCCGGTGGGCAGCCACGTCCTGGCGGCGCTCATGCGCAAGGTCCACGAGGCTAAGGTGTCTGGCAGCGCGACCGTCTCGGTGTGGGGGACAGGGACGCCTCGACGCGAGTTCCTGCACGTGGACGACCTGGCGGACGCGGCCCTGTTCGCGTTGAAGAACTACGAGGGGGAGAGCCACCTAAACGTCGGCGTGGGCGAGGACATCACGATCCGCGACTTGGCCGAGCTGATAGCCGAGATAGTCGGCTGGCACGGCGAGCTCGTCTTCGATGAGACGAAGCCCGACGGGATGCCCCGCAAACTGCTCGATGTCTCCCGCCTCGCGTCACTCGGCTGGAAGGCCCGCATAGGCATCCGCGAAGGCATAGCCTCTGCCTACGAGTGGTATGTCGGGTCACTCAGTTCCTAGCTCGGAGTCGGTACCGTTTCGACCGGAAGCCAGAATTCGATCTCGGTGCCGCTCGCCGTGCCCTCCACCGGAACGTGGATCTTCAGCCACCCGCCCGCCAGGTCCGCCCGCTCGCGCATGGCGGAAAGCCCGAGGTGCCCGGGCTCGGGGTTGTCCACGACCTCGGATGGGATGCCGATACCGTTATCGGTGATCTTCGCGAGCAGGCCCTCGCCGAGTTCCTCGAGGGACACGTTGATGTGAGTGGCGCGCGAGTGTCGGCGGGCGTTCAACAGCGCCTCCCGGATGATGCGATAAGCGACGGTCCCGATCTCCATCGGAACGGTGGACTTGAAGCGGCTGTCGAACGAGACCGAGGCGTCGCCCTCGTTCTTGAGGCTGATGAGTTCGGTCCGCACGGCGGCCTCGAGACCGTTCTGCTCGAGTCCCGGTGGCCACAGTTCGAACATGAGATGCCGCAGCCGGTCGATGGTCTGGTTGACGAGTTCGGCCAGACGCCGCGCCTCTTCCGCGCTCTCATTATCGGCCAGCTTGCGTCTGAGCAGGTCCAGCCTCAGGCCGACCGCTGCCATCTTCTGGAGCGAGTCGTCGTGGATCTCGGCGGCGACGACTTGCCTTTCATGCTCCTGGGCGGCCACGAGTCGTGAGAGGAGCTTACGGCGCACCCCGTGGGCGGCTCTGAGCTCGTCCACCGTGCTTTCCAGCTCCTTCGCGTAGGCGCCCACCTGTTCGTGCAACCTCGCCTGGTGGAGAGCGACCGCGACGCCGCCGGCGATTTCGCCGGCGATCTCGATATCACTGTCGCTGATGCCCGCGACCTCCGTTGAGCCGAGGTTCATGCAGCCTATGAGATCGTCTTCGACCATCATGGGGACCCTGGCGTAGGCTCGGAGACCCTCGCCGCGCAGCGAAACCAGGTCGGCCGACAGGTCCTCGACCGAAACGAGATCGTCCCAACGAGCCACGTCGCCGCGTCGAAGACCATCCAGGGCTCCGATGGCTTCGATGGGCAGAACCACACCGGTCGTCATCGAAGTGGGCCGATCAGTCGAGACGACCACACCTCTCACCAGCCCCCTTTCGAAGTCGAACTCGACGACGCTTGCTCGCTGGCAGCCGATCATCGCTCGGGTCCGATCGCAGGCCTGCTGCGCTATCTCTTCAGAAGTGAGCGCGGAACGGATGCCCAACTCCAGTTCGTAGAGGGCGTGAAGTCTCTGCGCGTAGATCCTCGTCGCTTCCTCGGTCTCGCGGCGGTGCGTGATGTCCATCGCGGCACCGTTGATGCCGGCGAGCTCCCCGTCCACTCGGAGTGGAGCCAGGTAGACACTCCAAGTGCGGCCGAACCATTCGGTCTCCTGCCGCGCGGTTGTCCCTTCGTTGAGGACTCTCTCCAGCGAGGCGAGATGTTCATCTTCTCCGGCGAGGAGCTGTCGCAGATCGCGTCCTATGAAGTCCGCGGGCGTCATCCCCATCTCGGGCGAACCGGCCCCGGCGGATGACGTGACCGTGAGGTTTAGGTCGGTCGTCCACACGAATCCCGGCATGTTGTCCGAAAGCATCTGGAGCTTCTCCGCCTGCTCGGCCAGGGTCTGCTCGGCGTCGTGGAGGTCGGTCAGATCGGCGATCGAGGTAAGGACGGCTTTCTCCCCATGGAAGTCGATGACGAGGCCGGAATACGAGCCGTAGCGTGGCTCGCCCTCGGCGTCGAGGAAGGTGGCGCGGTTCGGGCCGGCGGTGCCCCTCTCACGCAGTTCGGCGACCATGCGGTCGCGGTCGGCCGGGTTCGCCCAGTCGAGTTCGATGGCATCGTGGCCGAGGACTTCATCCCGCGTTCGACCCGACATGCGCAGGAAAGCGTCGTTCACGTCCAGATAGAGGCCGTCCTCGAGGCGGGTGACGATCATCGCGTCGGAGCTCGTCCGGAAGACCACGTCGAACAAGTCCCCGGTCTGCCATGTCCCTTGTTCCGCCTGGGTCAAAGCCGCTTCCTCGCTCTGTAAGATTGGACGACTCCGCAGCCGCGGGGCCGAGCCCGGGAGCCATATGCAGCGCAGGTACGACCCTACAGATATCGAGCCCAGATGGGTAGAGCGCTGGGAGCAGGAGGACCTCTACCGTGCTTCCGACGACCCGGCCGATGAGAGGCCACGGTTCTATGCCCTGGACATGTTCCCGTACCCGTCGGGCGACCTGCACATGGGTCACGCGGAAGCCTTCAGCGGCGGGGATGTGGTCGCGCGGTTCGCGGCGATGCGCGGGCACAACGTCCTTCACCCGATCGGCTGGGACGCCTTCGGTCTTCCCGCCGAGAACGCGGCCATCAAGCGGGGGATAGCGCCGTCGGAGTGGACGTACGAGAACATCGCGCAGCAGGCGGTCTCGTTCCGCCGCATGGGCATGTCGTTCGACTGGTCGCGGCGGCTGAACACGTGCGACCCCTCGTACTACCGGTGGACCCAGTGGCTGTTCACCCAGTTCTTCTCGCGTGGTCTCGCGTACCGGAAGGCCGCCGCCGTGAACTGGTGTCCGAACGATGCCACGGTGCTGGCCAACGAACAGGTCACCGGGGGAGTGTGCGAGCGATGCGGCAGCGTGGTCGAGCGCCGCGACCTCACGCAGTGGTTCTTCAAGATCACCGACTACGCGCAACGGCTGCTCGACGACGAACCGCTGCTGGTGGACTGGCCGGAGCGCGTGCTGACGATGCAGCGGAACTGGATCGGTCGCAGCGAGGGCGCGACCGTCACGTTCACGATCGAGGAGACCGGCGAGCAGATCGAGATCTTCACCACCAGGCCAGACACGCTCTGGGGTGTGACGTTCTTCGTCTTCTCGGCCGAGCATCCAGATGTTCAGCGTCTCGCCGAACTGGCCGGGACCTGGGAGTCGGTCAAGCCGGTGGTGGATGCCGCTCGGGCAGTCGCGATGAACTCGTACGGTGAAGCCGATACAACCGAGGGTGTGGCGCTGGGTGTGAGCGCGGTCAACCCGGTCAACGGCGAGAAGGTTCCGTGTTTCGTCGCGCCGTACGTGTTGATGGGCTACGGCACCGGCGCGATCATGGCGGTGCCGGCCCACGACGAGCGCGACTTCGCGTTCGCGCGGGCGCACGGGGTGGAGGTGCGTCCGGTGATCCAGCCGGAGAGTGTTGAGCTGGACGGCGACGCCATGACCGAGGCGCACGTGGCCGAGGGCGTGATGGTGAACTCGGGAGTGTTCGACGGCTCGCGCTCTCCGGAGTCCATCGCTAGGGTCGCGGAGTGGCTCGACTCACAGGGCCGCGGGCACGCGACGGTGAACTTCCGGCTGCGCGACTGGCTCATCTCGCGCCAGCGCTACTGGGGCGCGCCGATCCCGATCATCCATTGCCCTTCGTGCGGGGAGGTGGCGGTTCCGGAGGTCGACCTTCCGGTGGAGCTGCCTTCGGACGTCGATTTCGCTCCCGGCGGCGAGTCGCCGCTGGCGCGCCACCCGTCGTGGAAGCACGTCGCGTGCCCGTCCTGCGGGGGTTCGGCGGAGCGCGACACCGACACGATCGACACGTTCGTGGATTCGTCCTGGTACTTCCTTCGGTATTGCTCGCCCTCGTTCGAGGACGGCGCCTTCGACCCTTCGGCGGTTGCTCGGTGGATGCCCGCGTCCCAGTACACGGGCGGCGTCGAGCACGCCATCCTGCACCTGCTGTATTCGCGGTTCTTCACGAAGGTGCTGCACGACATGGGGCTGGTGCCGTTTTCCGAGCCCTTCCCGCGGCTGATGAACCAGGGCCAGGTCATCTACGACGGTGCCTCCATGAGCAAGTCCAAGGGCAACATCGTCGAGCTGATGCCGATCGTGGAACGGTTCGGCGCCGACACGATGCGGCTCGCGATGCTGTTCGCCGGCCCCTTCGACGACGACATCGACTGGAAGCTGATCTCGCCGGATCCGTCGCGCCCGCCCGGCGTGTACGCGTGGCTCGGCCGGGTGTGGCGCTGCGTTCTCGACGCGGCTTCCGCTGAGGGTTCCGGCGGGGACTCTGAGGAGATGCGCCGCTCGACGCATCGGTGCGTCAAAGGTGTGACCGAGGACCTCGAGCGCTTCCGCTTCAACACCGCCATCTCCAAGCTGATGACATTGTCGAACGACATCCGGCGCGAGTTGGATGCCGGCGGGCATCCGCTTGAGGCGTGCGAGGCTCTCGTGCAGATGATCGCGCCGATGGCTCCGTTCATCGCCGAGGAGTTGTGGCGAGACGTGCTGGGTCACTCCGAGAGCGTCCATCTCAGCGCGTGGCCGTCGTTCGATCCTGCGCTCGTGGTGCTGGAGCGCGTGATGCTGATCGTTCAGGTGAACGGCAAGGTGCGCGACAAGATCGAGGTCGATGCTTCTGCCGGCGAGGAAGAGTGCCGCGAGCTGGCCCTGGCTTCGCCGAACGCCCAGCGGGCCATCGGCGATGCGGCGGTCGCGAAGGTGATTGCGCGCGCACCCAAGCTGGTGAACATAGTGGTGGCTAGCTAAGGCGACCGCGTTTCCTCGTTCCGTGTGAAGTTCATCACAGCGCTCGCGATCGTTCTCGTCTATCGTCGGTCGCGTCGTCTCTTCTTGTTTCGGTCGGGGCGCTCCCTCTCGTCGGTTCTTCGCATACGTGGGGGTGAGCGCATTGTTGGAGTCGTGGCGCGATCGGCTGTCGGCGTTGTCCCGCGGGGAGATCATCGGGCTGCTCGTCGTGGTCGCGGTGACGCTGTTCGGCGCCGGGTTCTGGTACATGCGTTCCCTCCCGCAACCGGTCGAGATCCGGGCCGCCGTCCGTCCCGCGGCGGGCCCGGTCTCGTCCTCCGTCTCCACCGCAACGATCTTCGTGGACGTCGCTGGGTGGGTGAAGAAGCCGGGCGTCTACGAGTTCCCCGAGGGAGACCGGGTGATAGACGCGGTCGAACAGGCAGGAGGGGTGCGCAAGGGTGCCGTGGTCACGTCGCTGAACCTCGCGGCGGTGCTCACGGACGGCCAACAGATTCTCATCCCCGAACCGGTGAAGGCGAGCGCCGCGACAGCCACGGGCGTCGACGCCAACGGTCTGATCAACGTCAACACAGCCGACGCGACCCAGCTCGAGAGTCTCTCCGGCATCGGGGAAGTGCTGGCTCAGACCATCATCGACTACCGCGAAACGAACGGCCCGTTCACGTCCGTGGACCAGTTGCTCGACGTCAGCGGCATAGGAGATGCCACCCTGGCTGAGTTCAGCGATCAGGTAACCGTGTGAGCGCATGGCTGCTGCCGCTCGCGGCGGCGGCCCTCTGGTCGGGACTCTTGGCAAGGCCCACGGTTGCGGGGCCTCTTCCAGCGTGGGCCGCCCTGCTGATCGGCTTCGCGGCGCTGGCGTGCGGGTGGTTCTTCGCGCCGCGTGTGCGAGTGGGGCCGGATGCCCTGGAGTCCGCGGGGCTCGCTCCTTCGCCGCCCGCCGCGGTGGCGGCCGTGTCGGCCGCGCGCGGCGTCGGTCGTCGCGCGTCGCCGGTGGCGCTCGCCGCCTTCCTCGTCGCAGGCATGTTCATGCTGGGCTCCGGTTGGGGAGAGTTCCGCCACGACGGTGTTCGCGCGGGGATGCTCGCGCGGATGGCGCCCGCGCACGTCGAGGTGGTCGGTTCTCTTCGAACCGATCCCAAGGCCGGGCAGTTCGGATGGTCGGCGCTGCTCGGGGTCTCGCGCGTCAGTTCGTCCGCGGGTGCGACGGGCGCAACGGGCGCGGCCTCGCTTCGCGAGTCGGTCTGGTTGCAGGGCGACGGTTCGCCGCCTTACGTTCGCAGGGGCGACGTCATCGCGGCGTCGGGGATGTTGCTGGAGCCGTCGGATCCGGGGTTCGCGTCCTATCTGGAGTCCCGCGGCGTTGCGGTCGAACTGATCGCCGACGAGTTCCGCCGCGTCGGTCCGTCCGGCAACCCGTTGGTTCGCTTCGCCGGGGTCGCGCGTCTGGCGCTGGGCCGATCGTTCCAGCGGATGTTCGGTCCCAAGGAGTCGGGGCTGCTGATGGGACTCGCGTTGGGTGACACATCGGGCCTGGACGACGGCATGGCCCGCGACTTCAAGGCAACGGGCCTAGGGCATCTGCTCGCGGTCTCGGGCGAGAACGTCGCGATGGTGCTCGCCCCGGTGATGGGGCTTGCCATGATGTTGCGCCTCGGCCCTGTCGCCAAGTTCGCCCTGGGACTCGGGACCGTCGCGTTCTTCGTGATCCTGACCGGTGGCGAACCTTCGGTGTTGCGGGCGGGGGTCATGGCCGGCATCGCTCTGACGGGGGTCCTGCTCGGGCGGCCCCGAAGTTCCTGGGCGGTCATGGGCGCGGCGGTGGTGATACTGCTCCTGCTCGATCCGTTCCTCGTGTCCTCGGTCGGGTTCCAGCTCTCGGTTGCGGCGACGGTTGGCATGGTCGCCATGGCGGGGCCTCTTGCCGCGCGGATGTCGTTCCTTCCGAAGCCCCTGGCGATGGCCCTCGGCACCTCGATGGCCGCGCAGATCGGCGTTGCGCCGCTGCTGCTCTCCTACTTCCACTGGATCCCGGGAGTGACTCTCATGGCGAATCTCGCGGCGTTCCCCGCGGTGGGTCCGGCTCTGGTGCTCGGGCTCGCCGCGGCCGCCGCGGGCCTGGTCTTCTCGCCCCTCGGATGGGTGTTGGCGCAGGCGGCGCTCGTGTTCTTGCGCTACCTCGAGATCCTGGCCGACCGCATGGCCACCGCTCCCATCGGGTCCATCACCTCCGGGGGAGGACTGCGGCCGCTCGTCGGTGGGGCCGTTGTCCTGTTGGTCACCGCGCTCTGGGTGCGCCGGGGGTGGCGGCCGCCTCGTGTCGTGCTGGTGGCTGTCTTCGCCTTGATGCCGATGCTGGTCTGGTCCACGGCGTTGCGCGCAGGGCCGCCTTCGCTGCTCACCATCCATTTCTTCGACGTCGAGCAGGGCGACGGGGCGCTGATCACCTCTCCCGGCGGGGCGCAGGTTCTGGTGGACGGCGGGCCCGACCCCGAGTTGATAGCCACGGATCTGGCTGCGCTCGGCGTCAAACGCATCGACGCCGTCGTGGCCACCCATCAGCACGCCGACCACATCGTTGGCTTGCCGCAGGTCCTGGCCCGCTTCCCGGTAGGGGTGGTGCTCGAGCCCGGTTGCGCCGACCCGTCGCCCTCCTATGCGGACCTCCTCGACGCCATCGCAGACGAGGGCGTTCCTGTGCGTAACCCACGGGCGGGCGATGTGATCCAGGTCGGCGACCTGACGCTTGACGTGCTCGCCCCTAGCGGGTGCTATCTGAACTCGCACTCGGACCCGAACAACGATTCGATCGTGTTCAGGCTCGAGTACCTCGAGGACACGGTGTTGTTCGCCGCCGACGCCGAGGTCGAATCCCAGCAGGCGATGCTGGACGCGGGCGCGCCGGTCGCCTCCGAGGTGCTGAAGGTGCCGCACCACGGAGGCGATACGTCCTGGCCCGAGTTCTTCGATGCCGTTCACGCGCAGGTAGCCGTGGTTTCGGTCGGCCAGCCGAACGACTACGGCCATCCCGTGCCCTCGGTCCTCGACACTATCGCGGCCACGGGCGCCCAGATCTTCCGTACGGACGAGGGTGGCGATCTCACCGTCACGTTTTCACCGGAGGGGGTTGCCGTAGAATCCGCCACAGCGTGACCAGTCGCTCGACCGTCTACCTCATCTGGGGCGAAGACCCCTTCTTGCTTCGAGAGGAAGCTCTCGTCTTACTGGGCGACGTCCGGCCGGTCGAAGTGGACGCCGCCGAGTGGCAGGGTGGCGAGACGAGCGATCTCGCAACACCGTCACTCTTCGGCGAGAAACGAGCCTTGCTCGTGAACGACTGCCGTTCGCTGCCAGACCACGCCTTGTCCGAACTGAAGGGCTACCTGGGTTCGCCCGAGCCATCGGCGACGCTGATCCTCAGCGCGACTGTTGCCGAAAGGGGCAAGCCGGCGGCCGGTCTCGTGAAGCTCGTGGAGCCGGTGGGGGAGGTGCGCAACATCGCCGTCGCCCGGAAAGACCTGCCTTCGTGGGTTGCCGAGAGGGCGAAACGTAAGGACATGCAGCTGGCGCCGGACGCGGCCAAGGCTCTCGTGGACGTCATGGCCGAGCCCGCCGCCCTCGACCAGGCGCTGAACCAGTTGGCATCGGCGTTCCCGGGAAAGCGCATCTCTCGCACCGAAGTGGCGTCGCAGTTCCGCGGCTTCGGCGAGCAGAAGGTCTGGGACCTGTGCGACCGGGCCTTCGCGAAGAACCTGCCCCAAGCCATGTATTCGCTGCGGTCGCTGCTCGAGGCCCGCGAAGACCCACTGATGATCCTCGGCGGAATCTCGTCGCGGGTTCGCGACCTGATCCGTGTGCGTTCGCTACCCAGTCAGCTATCGGCGTTCGAACTGGCGAAGCAAGCCGGCCTGAGGTTCGACTGGCAGGCCCGGCGCTATCGCGAGCAGGCGAACCGCTTCTCGCTGGAGCAGTTGGAGGAATTGCACGACCGCCTGGTGGACGCCGACCGCATGCTGAAATCAGGCGCGTCGGGAGATGTCGTCCTGCCGGTGCTCGTGGTGGCGATAGCGGAAGAGCGCTAGGAGGCTGCGGACTTCGCCGCGCTCTTGGCGAGGCGGGACTTGCGACGGGCTGCCGTCTTCTTGTTGAGGACACCCGTGGAAGCGGCCTTGTCGACTAGGCGATTCGTTGCCCTGACCTGCTCGGTCATCGACTCATCGCCGGTGGCGATGGCGGCGCGGGCCTTCTTGGCCTCGGTCTTCAGCTGCGAGCGGGTGCCCTTGTTGCGCTCATGAGCACGCTCGTTCTGGAGGTTGCGCTTCTTCTGGGACTTGATGTTGGCCATAGCGCCCGAGTCTACCAGCGAGTCCGTACGATAGGCAGGTGAAGGACACCGGCCACATCCGCAACTTCTGCATAATCGCGCACATCGACCACGGGAAGTCGACCCTGGCCGACCGCATGCTGGAGATCACCCACACCGTCGCGGGCCGCGACATGCGGGCCCAGTACCTGGACAAGATGGACATCGAGCGTGAGCGCGGCATCACGATCAAGGCCCAGGCTGTCCGCTTGCTCCACGAGGGCTACGAGCTGAACCTGATCGACACTCCGGGTCACGTGGACTTCACCTATGAGGTCTCGCGCACGCTCGAAGCGTGCGAGGGCGCGGTTCTGCTTGTGGACGCCGCGCAGGGCCTGGAGGCTCAGACGCTTGCGAACTACCACCTGGCGCGCGACGCGGGCCTGGTGATCCTGCCGGTCATCAATAAGATCGACCTGCCGGCGGCCGAGCCTGACAAGCGCGCCGCGGAACTGGCTGACCTGCTGGACTGCCACCCTGAAGACGTCCTCCACGTCAGCGCCAAGTCTGGCGACGGCGTCGAGGAACTGCTCCGGAAGATCATCGAGGTCGTTCCTCATCCGGTGGGAGACGAGACGGCGCCGCTGAAAGCGCTCATCTTCGACTCGATGTTCGACGCGTACCGAGGTGTCATCGTCTACGTGCGGGTCGAACAGGGAACGCTGCCGTCCAACGCGCGCGTGAAGATGTTCGCGACGAAGGTCGAGTCCGACGCCGAGGAAGCCGGAGTGATGGCTCCCGAGGCGACGCCCGTGGACAAGCTCGGGCCAGGCGAGGTCGGCTATCTAGTCACAGGTCTGAAGGACGTTCACTTCGCGAAGGTTGGCGACACCGTGACGCTGGCGGGCAAGGGCGGCGCGACCGAACCGCTTCCCGGCTATCGGGAACCCAAGCCGATGGTCTGGTCGGGTCTGTTCCCTGCCGAGGGCGGGGACTACCCGGGTCTGCGCGACGCGCTCGACAAGCTGAAACTCTCGGACTCCGCCCTGCACTTCGAGCCGGAGGTCTCGCAGGCACTCGGGTTCGGGTTCCGGTGCGGGTTCCTGGGTCTGCTGCACATGGACATCGTCAAGGAACGCCTGGAGCGCGAGTTCGATCTGGAGCTGATCGCGACGGCGCCGAGCGTCGAGTTCCACGTTCTTCGGGGAGATGTTTCCGAGGTGATCACGAACCCGTCGGAGATGCCTTCGCCCGGAACTTACGACTCGGTACAGGAACCGATGGTGATGGCGACGATCATCACGCCCGCCGAATACCTTGGGGCGATCTTCGAGTTGTGCCAGACGCGCCGCGGGGAGATGCTCGACATGAAGTACCTCTCTCCCGACCGCACAGAGGTTCACTACCTGCTGCCGTTGGCCGAGATCATCTTCGACTTCTTCGACCAACTGAAGTCGCGCACGCGCGGGTACGCGTCGCTCGACTACGAGCCGTGGGAGTACCAGACCTCCGACATGGTTCGCGTAGACATCCTGCTGCACGGCGAACCGGTGGACGCTTTCAGCGCCGTGGTGCACAAGGAGAAGGCTTATCGGTACGGGCGCGGCATGGCGGAGCGGTTGCGGGAGCTGATACCGCGGCAGATGTTCGAGGTTGCGATCCAGGCCGCTATCGGCGGGCGGATCATCGCGCGGGAGAGCGTGAAGGCCATCCGCAAGGACGTGCTCGCCAAGTGCTACGGGGGGGATATCTCGCGGAAGCGGAAGCTTCTTGAGCAGCAGAAGAAGGGGAAGGCTCGGATGCGGCGCGTGGGGCGCGTCGATGTTCCGCAGGAGGCGTTTATCGCGGCATTGCGGGTTGATGAATCTGGGGGGTCTAAGTGAGCGGTGGACGCGGGCGGGGGGGGGGGGGGGGGGGGGGCGCCGCCCCCCCCCCCCCCCCCCCCCCCCCCCCCCCCCCCCCCCCCCCCCCGACCCCAAAGGGAAAAAGGGAC
>Ga0315287_10006737_pt1 | contig 11470 bp, 8 predicted proteins | sample YL17G11_0_MG_FD_205037 | JGI IMG/M metagenome (GOLD analysis project Ga0315287, IMG submission 205037) | Sediment microbial communities from Yellowstone Lake, YNP, Wyoming, USA - YL17G11_0 | ecosystem: Environmental > Aquatic > Freshwater > Lake > Sediment | place: USA: Wyoming | collected...
TCTCTGCAGCGCCTGGGACCGGCCATCTGTACGGACATGAACCGGCTCAGGAAGGCTCTCGCCGTGCTCGTGGACGAGAGTCAGTCGATTCGCAGTCGCCTCAATGAACTGGTGCCGCCTCATGGACGGCCATTTGTCCCACGGCTGCACAAGGCCGTGTTGACGCCCATCCTCTTGGTCGCGTTCCCCGCGAAGTACGGAGTGTGGAACCGGATCTCCGAGGATGCGATGAAGTCGCTGAGCGTGTGGCCGGACCTGAAGCCCATCGACGCGTTTGGGGACAAGTACGCGAGGGTCAACGATGTTCTTCTGCGGATCGCTGAAATGGTCGGTGTGGACCTATGGACTCTCGATGCGCTATGGTGGCGAATTGTGGTTCCTGATGGCGCTCTCCCGGAGGCGGTCGCAGGGGCAACTGCTGTCGACGCGGAAGTAGATGAGGCGGTCCCTTCGGTAGCGGCGCAACGTTTCGGCCTGGAGCGGCACCTGCAAGAGTTCCTGCGTGACAACTGGGAGAAGACGCCGCTGGGCAAGGAATGGAAGCTCTATGAGGAGGACGGCGACCCGGAGGCGGGGTACGAGTACCCGTGCGGAATCGGGCGAATCGATCTCCTCGCAAAGCACCGGACAGCTCAGCGGTGGCTTGTCGTCGAGCTGAAGCGGAGTCAGTCCAGCGACCAGACGGTTGGGCAGGTGCTCCGATACATGGGGTGGGTGGCGCAGCATCTTGCGGCCCCGGGCGACAGCGTCGAAGGGCTCGTCATTGCGCACGAGGCCGACGAGGGGATCGCCTACGCGCTTGCCGCGGTTCCCTCAGTCCGCCTTCAGCTCTACGAGGTCGAGTTCCGACTCAAGGAAGGGTCGATGCGTGCGCCCTTCACGGCGAAGGCTGTGAAGAAATGAGACTACCGCCTCGCAAGTAGTGTCGTTTGGAGGCTTCCGGGGAAGGAGATGCTGACCGTGGAATATGGTGGTTGGATCGCGGACTGACCCACCTCCCCACCCACCTCCGCCCGCGGAAGTATCGGTCGATGTTGCCCTCTCGCACGTCGTGTGCAGCTTGCGCTGAATTGCACTTCAGCGAGCCGGAGCGCAGAGGCTGGCGGTATACTTCCCTCCTGGGAGGAACGACCATGAACAAGGGGACGAAGGTCGTGCTAGCACTCATCCTTATCGCGCTTCTCCTTGGTGGGATCGTCGCCATCGCGACGCCGGGTGGGCAGAGATTCTGGGAGGAAGTGAAGACTCACCTACCGTAGGAACGCCCGGAGCTCAGCTTGGGCGAATGAGCACGGCTACAACCGTGTCAATTCTGGGAGTTGGTACGGGAGGACCTTCACGGCCTTGACGCGAATAGTCAGGCCGCGTCTTGGGTACTCGAAGGTGTAGACGGCAACTCGTCAGCGGCGTGCGTTCGCCGCAGAAGTTGGGGGAGTCCAAGTGCCGACAGCCGAACCGGCGCGCGCCTCGCATCGATCGCATGATCCCCTCTTAAGCACGCTGATTCTCGGGGAGGGCCCGTTGGCTGGGCTCGTGCGTTCGTACCCCGGACTTGCCGGCCTTGAAGTTGAGCCTGCCTGGCTCGACAGCTGGTTCTGCGCTCAGATCCCACTCGCGCTGGCAGCCGGAGAGGCCGGAATGCTTGCAGGGGCCCTCGATGAAGACGCCCTAGCTGCGCTTCGGCAGCCTAGTGCCCGGAACGTGTCCGCACTACAACTCGTCAGTCTTGAGGCTCAGCACTTTCGCGGATTTCGTGCCTCGGGGGCACCCGTCGACCTGCGCGGCAAACTCGTCGTGATAGAGGGCGCCAACAGCACGGGAAAGACAAGTCTGGCTGAAGCCATCGAGTGGCTCTTCACCGGTGCACTGCAGCGCAGACTAATGCGCCAGCAGGGGAATCCTCGCGAACTGGAAAGCTGCATTCAGAACCAGCTGCGTCCGGACGGCGCGGATACGTGGGTGACGGCTACGTTCGTCGGCGCGAAGGATGAGCAACTAACGCTCAAGCGATCTCTGATCGCCGACTACGGAACGGCTTCTACGTCCTCTGCACAGTCGAAGCTTGAGCTCAACGGCAAAGAGCTATCACCGGCAGAAGAGCGAGCTGCGCTCGACGCCCACTTCGGGGGAGTGCCGCCCATTCTGATGCAGCACACGCTGCGCGAGTTCATCAACAGTACGCCAGCTGAGCGTCGGCAGTATTTCGAGCGACTGCTATCGCTTGATGAGGTCACTGGTCTGATCGAAAGGGCCGTCGTTGGGGACCCGCGCCTTGGAGACTTCGCGGCACCAGACGGTGGCACGGCGCTAGCCAAGTGGGCACGCGTGAGAGAACTGTACCACAAGGAGTCGCACCAGAAGGGATCTGCTGAAGCCGGGCTGAAGCTGGCCGAAGCGGAGTTGCCAACTGGGCGGGGATTGCGGGTCACAGAAGCCATGATGTCGATCGCGCGGTGCAAGCACGCTGACGCGATTGGTGGAGCGACAGAGCTTGATGCCGCGTTACGGGCGATGGAGAAGGTGCAGGAGGTTATTCGCGAGGGCAAGCTCCCCATACTAGCCAGGTTGAGGCCCAAGCGCAGCTTTGACGCAGCTGCGGCCACAGCGATGAGCAGTCCACCTATCATCGATGGGACCGGTCGTTGGCTGAAGGCGCGAGAGGCTGCATTGACGGCAGCGAAGGCGTCTGCGTCGGTCAGCGCTGCCGAGCGGGAGGTGTCTGGGGCGGTTGAGGCTCTCACCGTAGCCGGAGTGATCAACGCAGCTGCTGAGAGCCAGACGTGCCCAGTCTGCCTAGCGGAGGGCTCGCTGAGTCAAGGGCGGCTTGCTGCGCTACGCGGGATTGGTCCCCTGAATAGGGCTCTTTCCGATGCTAGGCACTGCGAGGCAACTCGGCGCACGGAATTGAAGCAGCAGGCCGACTCTGCCGTTGCTCTGCTCGCGGACCTCGCACCCATCGCGCCAGCAGACGCTGACTGGGAGAAGGCGACGGCGGCTGCGACTCCTGATCTCAAGGGCGCGTTGGCCGCGGCCAGGGCAGAAATCACGCAGGTCTCGGGCTTGCTCTTGCCGCTTCGACAGTCTCTGACAACCCTGAGTACTCAACTGGCCGCCGAGGTACCAGAACACCAGTCAGCTGAAGTCGCGCGCCTGCGCGATGACGTTGCATCCCGGACCGGAGGCCTGTCGGGCCTCATTGCCCGGTTCGATCGGGCAGTCAAGGCCCTTGACGCTGCGGTCGGAGCTGAAGTCAGTCACGGCGCACCGTACGTTGCCCGCGATGCGTGGCTCGGCGTGGCACGGGCCGTGGCGGATGTTGTTGTTAGCCTCGACTGGGAATGGGCGAAGAGGATCATTCAAGCCCATCTCGGTCAACTCCGCGACGTTCTGATTGAAGTCCGCCGCCAGGTACTTGAGTCTCGGCGCACCGCGTTCAGTACCTCGATGTCGAGTATCTGGAATGCGCTGCGGGGAGACCGGTACTCGTCCTTTGCCGAGTTGTTCATCCCCCCGCCCAGAGGCAAGGGCTTTCCGGTGGAGATCCAAGTCAAAGCGAAGCTGGATGACGGGACACGGGTCGTCGAGGTCGATGCCCTCCGTGTCTTCAGTGAGTCACAAGTGAATGCGCTAGGGATCGCAGCGTTCGTGACGCGCTCGCGCCTTCTGGGCCATTCGGTGCTGGTGTTTGATGATCCTGTGCAGTCTATGGATGAGGATCACTTTCGCTCATTCGCTGGGCAGTTGCTGCCCCAGCTGCTGGACCAGGGGCTTCAGGTGGTCGTGCTAACTCACAATGACACTTTCGGACGTGACATCTCCTTCGCGCACTCTGACCGTGCCGACTACGTCACGCTGTCAATCCGACATTCGCGGCGAACGGGGACGCAAGTTGAGGAGGGAAACAGGCGGGTACAAGAGCGCCTTGCCAAGGCTGAGCACTTGGGTGAGGAAGGCAAACTGCAGGAGGCGTGGAAGACCGTGCGCCTGGCAATCGAGCGGCTCTATGTTCTCGCGCTTGCAAAGTACTCGAAGGCTGGGTTTGACCCGAAATCGTGCGAGTCCCAGGCCGCTGAGGCAATGTGGGAGGCGGGCGCAGGGGCAATGGTGACCGCCAAGGTGGCTGGCAGCGCCGTCCGTCTGAAGGACATCTTGGACTGCACCGTCGCCGGTGCTCATGACAAGTCGCCTCGTGGATTCACAGATCTCATCGCCGCGACGGCATATGTGAAGAGCCTCCTGGGGCCGTTGAGGATAGGCGGCTGAAGGGGGTCCTGAGATGGCAGATTATGGCGCTTCGGACGGCAAGGCGCTGCTCCACTCACATGTGAACGCTTCGGTACCACTTGGCGCCGCGTGAGCAGAGCTTCTTGTGTCACGTCACCACCTGTCTTGAGACAGCTAGCACGGGAGTCCCGCCTGGAATCCGCCGTCGCGGCCGACGCAGGCAGAGAATAGTTGCCAGTCGAAGCCCGGGTTCTCGGCTGCGTGTCGCCCGGTGTCAAAGGCGAACTAGAGGTGCCTACGGGATGAACTCCCAGGAATTCCTGCAAGAGCGAATCATGCCCGCTGTGAGGGCTTGCCTCGAGCGATACCGAGTGCGCCTCTCTGACCCCGTTGCGGTAGCCCTGTCAGGAGGCAAGGACAGCACGACCTTGATGGTCTGTCTCCGGGCCCTCGGTCACCGGGTCGTCGCCCTAGTCGCGGATCTCGGCTACTCGGGCTTTGGTGCCACATCCGTAGCCGAGGGCGCCAGGCTGCTTGGGTTCGAGGCGAGGGTGATCTCGGCCGGCGATCCAAGTACTCTCGCAGACCTCTCGCACGCAGATGCCCTACGACTGCGCAAGAGTCTTCACGAGCTTGCTACGAACGATCTGGAAGTACCATGCGGGCCCTGCAGCACGGCTAAGCGGATCGTGCTCTTCCGCGAAGCCGCGCGCCTCGGTTCGCGCTGGCTCTGCTATGGCCACCATCGGGAAGATCTGCTGTCGACACTCCTCAAGGACTACTTCGCCACACGATATCACCAAGCCGTGACCGAGTACGATCGTGTCCGGTTCACGGAGTTCGTGAGGTCTGAGCCCATAGAGTTCCGTGTGCTGGAGCAACTCGCGTCGTCAGGCAGGGCATCGACGATGTCGGTGAAAGTCGGGCCGATCGCGGGCGTATGGCTGATGAGACCAATGGCATTCTTGCCAGAAGACGATACCGAGGCATTCGCGGGAGTCGCCGGCTTTCCGGTGTTCGGCTCAGGATGCTCCCACGCGGTCTTCGACAATCCAGATCGATGTAACGCCACGAAGCGGGAGATCGTCCACGCGGAACTCAGGCGACGCCTGGCGTCCTCCCCCGAACTCGGTGAGCGCTTGCTCGCTGTTGCAGTCCGCACGCTTGACGCGAATGGACGGCCGAAGGCAAACCCTAGGGGCAAGCGCGCTGTGTTACTGCCTGGGTTTGAGCCTCCAGAGAAAGCGGGTCGGTAGGTTCGATGGCGAGACCGTTTCTCGTGGCGGTCGCTGGCTTGATGGGCGCCGGCAAGACGACGGTGGCGCGAGGACTGGCCTCTAGCCTGGGCTGGTTGTATGTGCCCGAGTCTCGACCGGCGACCGTATTGCTTGGCGATCTGTTTGGCCACCCCTCTCGATGGGCTTTCGAGACTCAGACTGCTTTCCTCGTCAGCAAGGCCCTTCAGCTGAAGGAGGCGCTTTCGAAGGGTGGAGGCACTGTACTGGACCGCACACTCGATGAGGACGTGGAGGTCTTCGCGGAGTACTTCCGGCGGCGAGGGCACATTGACGAACGCTCATATGGCACCTACCGTGCCCTTGCAGACCACTTCTTAGGCGACTTGCCAGCACCGGATCTGGTTGTGCTCTGCCAATGCCCAGTCGAGCTCGCAGAGCGCAGGGTCGGATCCCGACCGGACAACTTGGCGGGGCTATATCCACCGCAACATATGGAGGAGATCGCCGCTCTCTACGAAGAGTGGTCCAAACGGTACGACACCAGCGATCTGTACGTGCTCGACACGGTGAAGTTCGACACTCGCCGCACGAAGGTCATCGAGCAGCTCTCGCGTGAAGTGACAGCTGCACTTGAGACTCGTGGCTACCCGCCGCCGCAGTTGGACATGTTCTTGCCCAGTGCACCCGGCCCGGACCAGAGCCCGCGACTGCTTGGCGCGCTGAGGCTTGTACCGGAAGAGGGCTACTCAAGGCTGGTCGTGCGGCCCCCGCTCCTTGGTACGCGGGTCACTAAGTACCCATCGGCATACATCGCCGCGCCCTTCACTGACTATACGAGCGACCGAGTTCCCTCGGCTGAGTTGTTTGAGCCATCAAACGTGCATGGCGTCTTGGAGGCCGGGGACTATCGGAGTTTCCTGTTGGCCATCGAGCGCGCCTTACGAAAACTCGGAATCAGTTCGCTCATACCGCACAGGGACGTAAATGAGTGGGGCGAACGGCAGCTATCCTCGTCACAAGTGGTCAGACTTTGCTCGGACTACGTACGAGAGACCGACCTCTTCGTCGGCGTCCTCGGACTCAGCCAAGGTTCGCACTACGAGTTCGGCCTAGCGTGCGGCCTCGGAAAACCAGCCCTGATCATCAGGGTGGAGAGTATCCCCGAATCATTCGTCGCCAGAGGGGCTGCGGACTCGCCTGCTGATCTCCGCGTGATGTCTTTGGCGACACTAGCCGAGGTTGAGCAAGCTCTGCTGCATCCGGACACGGTGACGTTTCTGCGGCGCTTTATCCCGCTTCATGGAGGGGCAACCAGATGAGGAACGACGGTATGACGGCCAGAATGGTAAAGCGCGTCCTGCAGATACCTACGGGGCCACGTCTTCTTCTTGGTAGTGCGGCGAGTGCCATTCCGTTCTACGTCGCCGCCTTCCTCTCGTACTCTGTATCGCAAGCGGCGCATTTCGGGGGGGCGATGACCCTTGCGGTTCACGCCGCAGTGTTCCTCGTTCTGCTAACTGCCGCGACTTTTGCAGCGCGCTACATCTCCGCCGTATCCCATATGATGAAGCAGGCAGAGCAGGCGCGTGTCGCCCTGCGATTGCATGCTTATGCGTTTCTTGATCGCCTCGTCTGTCGCGATGTCTGTCGAGTGGACGACACAGGGGCGCTGGAGGAGCGTTTCGTGGAGCGCTTCCTAGCCACCAAGAGCAGCCTTCAAGAACTGGTGGAGGCTGCATACGCTGCTTTTGAGGCCGCGTACAGCCAAACAGTCGCGTCGGAAGAGCGAGTTGATTTCGAGGTTACCTTCATGACGAAGTCGTACGTGGATCAGTGTATCACGATACCTGCTTGCGCCAACCGGGATGGACGAGCTCCCCGAAGCATGATCTTGCGTCAGCAGCAGAACGACATCTACGACAACACGGTCACTGCGGTAGTCTACCGAGAGAAGAGACCGTCGGTTCGCATCATCGAAGATACGCTAGATCCCAAAGCCAACTACCAGGAACTCTACCCCGACCAAAACAGGAGGATTCGGTCTTCAATTGTATACCCGGTGCTGTCGGACACGAACGAGTTGCTGGGCACGCTGGTCGTGCACTGCGACCATGCTGGCTTCTTCCGTCTCGCGGAGGAGAAGTACTGGACTGACGTCCTCGAGATCTTCGCCAAGCGCCTTGCTCTCGTCAAGCTAAAGCTGGACAAGCTCGCGCGGTTCGTAGCGGCCGGGTCCGTTGAACTGCGAGTAGCAGTCGAACCACTCGCCTTCTAAGGGCGCTAGGAGGGTATGCCTCGGTGGACACCCAAGACCGGCCATGCATCGACAGCTGAAAACCGGCCATAGCAGGTAGGCGCTCAGGACGTTGACGCGGCGGTGGGAGCAGTGCTCCCTGCGCCGCATGGCCAACCTCTTGAGCGACGCGACGAAACAGCAAGTCATTGCCCTGAGCCGTCTCGGCTGGACGCTGCGCCACATCGTAGCGGCGACCGGCGTGCGGCGCGAGACGGCCAGCGCCTACCTCAAGGCCGCCGGGCTCTCCGTGCGGCCGCCGGGGCGCTGGGGCCACCCGCCGGCAAGACCGGCCATAGGGGTGTCCACCGACTCGGGGCTGCCCGCCGCGGCGGCGGAGCCCAGCCCGCGCGCGTGGGAGCCGCGCCCCCAGCGCGCCCCGGCCGCCAGTGCGTGCGTGCCCTACCGGGAACCGATCGAGAGTGCCGTGGCCCGGGGCCGCAACGCCATGGTGATCTGGCGCGAGCTGGTCGACGATCACGGCTTCCCCGCCCGGAACGCCAGCGTCCGCCGCGGCTGCTGACCTTCGCGTCCAGCGCGCGTCGTGGGCGCAGAACTGGGTGTACCGGTAGCCGTCGGGGTGGGCGGCCTTGTACTCCAGCCACAGGAGCTGGGGGGTGACGCCGGGCCGCTCGTGCTCCGCGTACACCGTCGCTCAGTCAGGCAGCGGGCGGACCGCCTGGGGCGCAGGCCCCGGCGGGAAGCGGCGGGCTTCGAGGGCGACCTCGTCGAGGTCGGCCGGCAGGGGCCACGGCAGGCCCGTGTGGCGGAAGCGCCGCAGGCAGTCGGCGACGGTACTGCGCGGCAGGCCGAGGCTCGCGGCGATCTGCCGCACGCTCCGGTGCGCTTCGGCGTCGAGCCGCAGCAGCTCGAGGATGGGTCGCATGGATAACCTCACGGCGGGCACAGCGAGCTCCCGGGCAAGAGAGCCCGAAGGAAGCCCGGCCCCGCGTCAGTTATCCAGCGCCCCGCCCCGGCTCAGGTGTCCGACATCGAGCGAAACGGGCGTCCGAGATGCTCCGAAATCGGTGTCCGACGTGGGCCGAAATACGCAATCGGGGCGCCTTGCTCAGCGCCTCAGGCTGTCGAACATGCTGTCGAGATCCCCGTCGCTAATCACGCCGGCGCCGCCGCCCCCGTCGCTGAAGCGGGATTCCTCGTCCTCGTCCTGCCAGTAGTTGATGCCCTCCAGAACCGAGTCGCGGGTGACACTAAGCTGCACGCCCAGTAGTGTCGCAATTCCCGCCAACTGATCGTAGATCTGCAGCCGAGTATCAGGCTCAAGCTGGTCCAAGGTGTCCAGTTCTCCATCCGCGAATGGTCCGAACTGGTCCGCGAGTTCCGCGCAGATATCGTCGCCGACTAGGTCCGGGTGCTTGTCGGCGAACTGCACAAGCGCCCCATACTCATCCAACCCGAGTTCTTGCGCGTCTACTTCGCTGTACGCGCTGATTCGCACCTTGGCGAACAACTCGTCGATCGAATCGGTATGAGGTAGCGATCGCTCTAGCATCACATCCAACAAGCCGACGAGTTCCTCGCGGTTCTGTCGTGCGGTAGCGACGTGCGCTAGGACGTGCTGAACTGCGGCATCGAGCTGTTCCCTCATCAGCTGCGGATTCCCCAAGCCGGCGAGACGGCTTAGGGCGATGAAGCGGACGATGGGAGACTCAACACGGGTACGCCACTGGATGCTGTTACCGAACTGCGTTGGCCATGCAGTGCCGGATCGGTGATCGATTATCTCTACAAACCGTTCAACGGCGGTTGCCACCCAGGATCGATCAGGGGTCGCGTCCAGGATTCGGCCGATTCGACTGAGCTGATCGGGGAAGACGGCAGACGCGACGAGTTCCGCTTGATCCTGATGGCTCTCTCTGAGATGGTGTTCGATGAAGTCCCTCACCGATGCGCTGTGAAATCGTATGGTGAGAGCTCCGTATGTCGGGCCAATCGTGATGAACGTCCCCTCCAACTCCCTCAGCGCCCGTTTCCAATCATACGGTGTGCTGGGCTGATTGTACTTCTCACATCGGCGGCGATGAAACGGCTCGAATGCCTCCTCAGCGTCTGCGAGCCGAACGCCGTCCGCGAGCGACGCGGTCACCAAGAGCGCGTTCTGGGCGGCAGACGTCAGATGTGTGTTGTACGCAATTGCCCATAGGCGACTTGGGTTCTCGAGATTGGCCAGGAAGGCCGCCGGGTACTCGTCGGGCGCCACGTCTCGGACATTCAAGACCTCGGTCATTGCCTCAATGATGCGAGGGCTGTAGTTGCGGTGTCGGATGATGTCTCGATAGGCCCGGGACTCCACTACCGCCTCGATATGCTCTTGGGGGATGCCAGAGTGGTAGAGGTGATTGTAGAGGATCTCGGAGCGGATCAGCGGCGTGTAGTCCTCGAGACTCACCACGCATCGCGAAGGATCCAGGTCGGCTCGCGAGAGCCCTTCGAGAACAGAACGCGCTTGATTGAGGATGTAGTCTCTGGTCGTGAGAACCAGTCGCTGGTGCGGACTGTGGCATACGTCGCTGATGAACCGGAGCAAACGCTCGTCTGCGTTCTTCTCGGGCTGACGTAGCCCCGTCTTGCCAAGAAAGTCGTCGTAGTAGAACAGCTGGGGCTTGCCGACGCGCAAGACCCTGCGGGCGTCAGCTACGTCATCCCAGATCCGAAAGCACTCGACCCCGCGGGCGAGATGGTCGACAACGAGCATCTCTGCCAAGGTGGTCTTGCCAATCCCCGGTACGCCCGTGATCACGCAGAAGTGACTAGAAGACAGAATATCGAGAGCGCGAGTAACGCTGGCATTGCTTACGAACCGGCACAGCCGACGCCTGATATGTTGGACTTCCGAGGTCTGTTCTGCGAAAACGTCGGAGTGGAGAACGTGTTCAAGAACAGTGACACTGGTTAGCCACAGTTTGTGGTGCAGGCGCTCCACGTCGGGATGTCTTCCGAGGAGATTATTTAGATCCTCGGCGCCGAATACGTCAGCTGGGCCATGGCAATACGGGACGAGCAGGTTGCAGATCCACTCTTTCCTGTCGGGCGTCAAGGACTGGGAGGTCACCAGCACATAGCGCGGGGGTTCCAAGGCTTTGACCTTTGGAACTTCGACCTTCAGTGAGCGGCTGAGGTCAGACCATCCGGACCGAGTATAGTGTTTGCACTGAACGACAATGGCGTTTGCTCGGTCACTCGCGTACCTGAGATCAATGCCGCGATCACGCCCCCTAGCAAAGCTCTCCAACCGGACCCCGAGCTCCGCCTGAAGCAGATCTCGCGCAAGTTGCTCGAGGTCATACGGAGACAGGGTATCGAAGGTGTACTCAGGCACGAGTCAAGCTCCCTCTGAGAACACTCTGGAGCCGCCTAGAAGACATGACTGGGCTGGCCTCCGACCTTCGCGTGGGTTAGCTCCTCGCGAGTTGAGTCGGAGTTGCCAGAGCCACCGGCGACGTTCGTGCTGTCGCCCTTACGCGGAGACCAGCCCATGTCTCGCAGTATCATCTATCTTGGCCTCGATGTCCACAAGGACTCGATCACGATTGCGGTGCTCCCCGAGGGCGCGCCGGTGCCCGCCGCCAAAATCGCCGGTCTTGACCAAGCACACCGCAACGTTGAAGACGGCATCTGCTTGCAGCGTGCCCGGCTGCTTGGAGACCTTCCGAAACAGCCCAACGGCGGTCGAGTGGTCCCCTCGGTTCATGCA
>Ga0315287_10006742_pt1 | contig 11467 bp, 11 predicted proteins | sample YL17G11_0_MG_FD_205037 | JGI IMG/M metagenome (GOLD analysis project Ga0315287, IMG submission 205037) | Sediment microbial communities from Yellowstone Lake, YNP, Wyoming, USA - YL17G11_0 | ecosystem: Environmental > Aquatic > Freshwater > Lake > Sediment | place: USA: Wyoming | collected...
GAGGCTCGGGGCGAAACCCGAGAAGGTCCACCTGAAACAGCTCACGGGCGCAGACGTATCATCCGACGAGAAGAGGTCGCTCTCGGACTACCAGATACTCGTCTTCCCCGGAGGGTTCTCCGCGGGCGACTATGTCCGCGCGGGCGCAATATTCGCCGCGAGGCTGAAGAGCAGGCTGTCGAAGGACCTCGTGGACTTCGTGAGGTCCGGCAAGCCGGTCCTCGGCATATGCAACGGGTTCCAGATAATGGTCGAGACGGGCCTCCTCCCTGCCATGTCAGCGGTCATGACGGATGTCCCCGAGGCTGTCCTGGGCACGAACGATTCAGCGAGGTTCGAGTGCAGGCCCACTCTGCTGAAGAAGGTCAACCGAGGAAGCTGCGTGTTCACCAGGAAGATACCCGACACGAAGGTCTCGCTGATACCGTCGGCGCACGCCGAAGGCAAGCTCATGTTCCCGCTCGACCGCTCGGACGAGATCGTCAAGGAGCTCGAGGAGAACGACCAGATAGTGTTCAAGTACGTCGACCCCGAGGGGAACCTCGCTGGCTACCCGTGGTGCCCGAACGGCGCCACCGCGAACATCGCGGGCATATGCAACCGTGAGGGGAACGTGTTCGGGCTGATGCCGCACCCGGAGAGGGTGTTCCACAAGTTCACGCATCCCGACTGGACCAGGAGCCCGGACGGCGCGGGAGACGGCCGCGCGGTCTTCGAGTCGGTGCTAGAGTACGTGACCAAGAAGCTCTGAGCGCCTTCACAGCGAGACTATCAGCTCGACCTGGTCCCCGTCCTTGAGGCCCAGGGAGCGCCTCAAATGGTACTTGCAGATGATCTCGATGATGTCGATGTGATGCGACCGCACCGGGAGAACGACCGCGCACTCCATGTTGTGTATGGTCGCGAGGAAGCACTTGACGTCCCCGAAGGTCCTCCCGTCCTGCTCGAAGCCCTTGATGAGTATGCCTTCCGACTTCTTCAGTATGTCCAGCTTGCCCAGCTCAGGGTCCGCGAGCCTGAGGTTCAGAGTGCCCTCGTAGGGCTTGAACCAGAGCTTCTTCTGGAACTGCTCGGCGTAGGCGTCCTGGTTCACGTAGTACTGCCCCTCGCCAAGGCCGGATGTGACCGTGCCGATGATGACCAGGTGGTCCTTCATCTCGAATATCCGCTGGTAGTCCGAGTACTCCTTCCTTAGGAGGTCGAACCCCTTGTCCGTCAGCTTTATCCGCTGCCTGCGGGCGCCCAGGTCGCGCTCGATCAGGCCGTCTCCCAGGAGCTCCAGGATCTTCTTCGAGGCCGACTGCTGGCTTATCTCGAGCACGTTGCCGAGCTCTCGCGAGGATATCGCGATGTAGTCATGCACGCCCCCCATCAGAGCGATGTGCTTGAGCGTGGCGATCTGCTTCTCATGCATGGCAGGCTCGGATTAGCGAGGCTTGTTAATATGTTTTCTACTGGAGCGGTGCGTCCTCTCCAGAATCCAGATGATGCTGCCCGCGCATCCTGACCACCCTGATGCCCCTCGCCCTCAGCCTGCGTATGAGCTCCCTGTCGTTGGTGACCACCGCACCTGAGAACCTCTCGGCCACGTCGATGACGGCGTCGTCCCCGCCGAAGCCCGTCTCCGCGATGGTGTACTTCCTTGCGAGCGCGGCCGCAGCCTTGGCGTTCCTGTCCAGAGCGTTCGCGAGCTCTCCGAGGACCGAGCTCGGGACCACGACCGGGATGTCCCCGAAAAGCCTCCTCAGCTCCTGGTCGATATGGATCTTGAACTGGAACGGCATCAGGAGGGCGTTTGCGTCCAAAACGATTGCCTTGACGGTCACGGCGCCGCCCTCTACTGCACGATGCCGGAGCCGATCAGGCGCCACTTGCCCGATATGCGCCTCGATATCGCGATCCTCTGCTTCGTCTCGACGCAGACGGGTATCTTGAGGCCGACCTCGGCGCTGTCCGCCCGTCCGCTGGTCACGATGCCCACAGTGGTCGCGGTGCCCACGCTCAGCATCAGGGGCTCGTTCGTCTTGAGGCCCTCGACAGCCAGCTCTGAGCTCACCCCCACGACCCGCTTCATGAGCTCGGTCCTGATGGTGATGGCGGTGTGGATCGACGGGAGCGTGCCGGGCACGCCCGCTATCCTCCCCACGAATGAATCTGATTTTGTGTAGGCCGGGTCGAGCCCCGTACCTATCGCGATGAGCCCTCCAGGGCCTGCCTCCTCCAGCGCCAGGCCCCCTGAGTACAGTGACCTGACCTTGGTGATCACCGGCTCCCACGAGGACCCGCGGCCGCTCTCGACCTTCCTGCCGGGTATGATCTCTATCTCGTCGCCGATCCTGAGCTTGCCCTGCTGGAGCGAGCCTCCTATGACGCCGCCTTTGAGCTTGTCCAGCTTCGTCCCGGGTACGTTGACGTCGAACGACCGCGCGACGTACATCCTCGCAGGTTTCGACCTGTCCCACTTCGGCGTCGGTATCTTCTTCTCGATCGCCTCGATGAGAATGTCGATGTTGACATCGTGATGAGCGGAGATCGGGATGATGGGTGCGCTCTCGGCGACGGAGCCTTTTACGAACTCCCTGATCTCCTTCAGGTTCTGCCTCGCCTCCTCCTTGGTGACGATGTCTATCTTGTTCTGGACGACGATGATCCTGTCCACGCCTATGATCGAGAGCGCCATCAGGTGCTCCCTCGTCTGGGGCTGCGGGCACTTCTCGTTCGCGGCCACGAGCAGGAGCGCGCCGTTCATGAGGGCAGCGCCGGAGAGCATGGTGGCCATGAGCGTCTCGTGCCCCGGGGCGTCCACGAACGACACCGACCTGAGCAGCTCGCACTCACCCTCGCACTTGGGGCACTTCGGCTGGTTGGTGTAGCACTCTGGCGCCTCGCAGTTCTTGCACTTGTAAAACGCCACATCGGCATATCCGAGCCTGATCGAGATGCCTCTCTTGACTTCCTCGGAATGCCTGTCGGTCCATTCGCCCGTCAGAGCCTTCGTCAGCATGGTCTTGCCATGGTCGACGTGGCCGATCATGCCGATGTTGGTCTCTGGCTGGGTCGGGACCTTCATTACTGCTTCTTCTCCTCTTTCTTTATAATCTCGGACACGGGCTTCGCGCCATGCTGAAAGATCTTAAAGTTGATCTGCAGCGTGTCGGGCGCGACGGTGTTCCCCCTGACGTTCTTCCTCCGTCTGAGGCCGCCCTCGAGAGCGTTGAAGCCTATGCTCTTGGACAGCAGGAGCTTCTTCCTTCTCGGTCCTGGAAGGTCCTTGCGCATCGGAAACCCGTCCTTGTCGCTCCCGCCCGTTATCTCGAGCTTGTACCCGGGGAGACCTACGAATATACCGTCCACTACGTCGCCTATCCTCTTGCCGATCAACGAGTTGGCGTGATGGCCCGTAACCGGTGTCTGATACGACTTGCCATCCTTTGGATCGCTGATAACGGCCTTGAACTCTGCCAAACAATCCACTCCGGTTTGCAGGACGCCCTAATGCGAAAGGAGTTATATAGGTTTCGCAGGGCGTCGGAGGATGCTGGTAGATGCATTACGCCGCGTCTGCGGGACCCTGCGGGGTCCTCCGAAAACACTCGGGCGAGTTCCAGGCGCCCCTATCGTCCCCAGAACGGTTTCTCCTTGCGCTTGATGGCGGCGATCTGCTCGAAGGCCTCGATCTCGTCGTGCTTCAGCTCGTACTTCGAGAGCTCCCGCGCGTGGCTCTCCGGTATGTCGACGAGCAGCACCTCCTCGACGTCTATCTGCCGGCCGACGGTGGCGTCGTCGATCGACACGGCCACCTCGCTCCCGGACACGGCCTCCTTCAGCGTCTCCTCGCCGCTCCTGATGCTCTTGATCCTGCCGACGGGCCGGCCGTCCAGCTTCATGAGTTTCTGCCCGGGCCGTATCCTTCCCGCGAGCACCCTCACGCCGACTATCGCGGGCTTGCTCACGCGGAAGACATGGTCCCGGAGGATGGTGATCTTGCCCGGGAACACGACCGCGAGCCGCTTCTCGGCCTCGAGCTCGCGCTTCCTCTCGACCGTCCAGAGCTGGTACTCCTCCAGCAGCCGGTAGATGACATCGTTCTTGAACATCCTCACGCCGGTCTCCCGCAGCTCGCTCTCGGCGTCCGCGTTCGCCTCCACGTTGAACGCGAATATGACTCTGTAGAGCGGGTCGTCGAAGTGGGAGGCCTCGACGACATCCTTCCTTGAGACCTTCCCTATGTCTATCTTCCTGATGGGCAGGTTGGCGATCTTGGCCTCGAACGCGAGCGCCTCCAACGAACCGATCGCGTCGCCCCTGACGATGATCCCCTGCTCCGCGAGCTCGACCTTTATCTGGCTCTCGTTCCTGGTCTCCTCGAGCAGCTCCTCGATGTTGTCGCTGACGACCTTGACGGTCCCGCCGGCCATCGCACCCTCGACGCCTTGCGCGACTATGCGTATGCCCGCCGCGGCGGAAATCTCCTTGACGCGGTCGAACCTCTGGCTCGGGTCGCGTATCTCGTCCAGGGGCTTGGGCTTCTGCAGTCCTTTGACCTTCGCTTGGATGGGCTCGCCCCTGACGGAAGACACGACGATCTGGTCGCCCACGCTGATCGTGCCCTTGTAAACGATGACATCTATCACGGTCCCGATGCCCTTCTCCTCCTTGACCTCGAGGACCGTGCCCTCGCCCGGGCCCTCCTCGCTCCTCAGCTCCTGCTCCAGGAACCTCTGAGCGAGCCCGACGAGTATGAGCAGCAGGTCCGGCAGGCCCTCCCCGTGCTTCCCGCTGACTGGGATGATGGCGACGGACTTGGTGAAATCAGTGATCTTGTCGAACCTGTCCGCGCTCAGGTCGCCCTTCTCGAACAGGCGTCCGGCGAGGCCGTATATCTTCGCGTCCAGCTCAGCGGCGACCCTCGGGTCCTGGGCCGCCAGGGCCTCTCCGAAGGTCTTGCCCTCCTGCACCCTCCACCCGGGGATGGCGTCGATCTTGTTCGCCGCCACAACGAACGGCGTCCTGAGGTTCTTCAGGATGTTGATCGACTCGACGGTCTGCGGCTTCATGCCCTCGTTGATGTCTATCACGAGTATCGCGAGGTCCGCGAGCGCGCCTCCTCTGGTCCTAAGGGAGGCGAACGAGTAGTGCCCCGGAGTGTCTATGAACAGGAGCCCCGGGACAGAGAATTTCCTGTCGCCTATGAGAGGACCGCACATGGCGTAGATGGTCTCCATGGGCACATCGGTCGCGCCGATGTGCTGCGTGATGCCGCCCGCCTCGCGGCTGACGACCTTGGTGCCCCTGATCTTATCGAGTATCGTGGACTTGCCGTGGTCCACGTGACCCATGACTGCGACTATCGGCTGTCTGATGGCCACGGCGTCACCAAGGAAGGGACGGTATATCAATTTAACCCGGTCTGCGGGTGGATGGAAAAATGATTCCTTGAAGGAGTTTGTGGAACGGTTTCACTTCTCGAACAGCCAAGCCTCGTCGGCCTGGTCGTACTTCTGTAGCTCATAGTCGTTGAAGAACAGCTTGATCTCGCGCTTGGCGCTCTCCGACGAGTCGGACCCGTGCACGATGTTCCTGCCGGTGACCTGGGAGAAGTCCCCCCTGATGGTCCCCGGGGCCGCGTCCTGAGGGTTCGTCTTGCCCATCATCGACCGCGCGGCCGCGACGGCGTTCTCGCCCTCGAGGACCATGCATACGGCGGGGCCCGAGGTTATGTACGAGAGCAGGGGATCGTAGAAGCCTTTGCCCTTGTGCTCCTCGTAGTGCCTCTCCGCGAGCTCCTTCGGTATCCGCATCATCTTCATGGCGCAGACCTTGAGCCCGCGGTCCTCGAACCTCTGGACGATCCTGCCTACGAGGCCCCTCTGGACCCCGTCCGGCTTCACCATCACGAAAGTCTTCTCAATCATCCTGAGGCACCTTCCGACGAGGATGCCTTGGGCTTGTCCTTCTTGGGGGCCTCGGCCTTCTTCGCGGGCTTCGGCTCCGGCTTCTTCTCTGCCTTGGGCGCGGGTTTCTCCTTCTCGGGCCCCTTGGGCTCGGTCTTCTTGGTCCCCTCGGCATCCTCCTTAGACGCCTCCGGCTCCGCGGCCACCTCGGACGTCTTGAGCTTCCTGGCCTTCGATGCCTCGGGCGCGATCGGCAGGCCCTTCATACGGGTCGCCTTCTCGCGCTCGTGGTAGCTCGTCCATGTGGTCCTCCTCGGCACCCTGCCGAGATCGATCATGTTCTTGAAGCACTTGGACTTGCAGAAGTGGTAGACGACCCCGTCCTTCTTGATGTACATCTTGCCCGTCCCCGGCTCAATCTCATCGCCGCAGAACGCGCAGACCCTTCGCTCGACCATGCAACATCACCTCTCGGACGAGAGCTCAGCGGACGCCGAGCTTCTTCGCCTCTCTCGAAGTCTCCTTCAACATCAGCACGTCGCCGACGCGGATCGGGCCCATCGCGTTCCTCGTGATGATCCTGCCCTTGTCCCTGCCGTCCAGGACCCTGACCTTGACCTGGGTCGCCTCCCCGGTCATGCCGGTCCTGCCTATGATCTCGACGACGGTTGCTGGAATGCTGTCATCCTCTGGCATCTTGAGCCACCTACTTCTTGAGCGCCTTGATCTTCTCGGCCAGGTCGTCCAGCGCGGGCTTGCCCTTCGCTGCGTCCAGTATCGCGATGGCTGCGGTCGGCTTCTCCAATCCGCAGGCGTTCCCCAGCTCGGCCTTGTTCGGGACGAAGGCGTACGGGACGTTCTTCTCGTCGCACAGTCCGGGCATGTGCATCAGGATCTCGGGCGGGGAGACATCCTCGGCCATGACGACCATGAGGGTCTCGCCCCTCTCGACGAGCTTCGTGACCTCGTTCGTGCCCTTCCTGAGCTTGCCCCCGTCGCGGGCGAGTTCGATGACCTCGTAGGTCTTGTCCACTAGTTCCTTCGGCGTCTCAAACTTGACATAGACTGCTTTCGGCAAACAGATACCTCCTTCAGGTGCGTGAGCACCGTCATCATTCACAGGCCCTTTCCGATGAAAAGAGCAAACTGAGTAAAGGCTAGATGTATAAAAGGATTGCTGACCGAGATCGTCCGACCATCGCTCCTGGCAATGCACAGCATTCATCGGCCAGCGCGGTGATTCGGGCCGACCAGCATGAAAGGGAAGGAAGGCCCTAGGAAGAAGGGACACGGAGACACCCCGGAATTGCCCGAAGTGCGCTTCAGGGGATACGGGGGAGAGAAGGGCAAGGGCATGGAGTACGCGACGCTCGATGTCGACACCGACAAACCGTCCGGGGCGCTGAGGGTCTACACGAGCATGGGCTTCAGGCCGGAGAGGGAGTTCACCTTCTACAGGAAAACCGGTCTGACGGCCCGCTCGGACTCGCAGCGAAAGTTCAATCTGGCGAGAACGTATATCGCAGGTCCGCACGCTAGATCAGGTGATGTCGGTGGCAGAGCAGTCAGTGCAGTTCCAACCCCTCGGGAGGAAGACCGAGCCCAGAGCGGGCACGAGCCTTCTCGACCTCGCGAGGGACGCTGGGGTCTCCATCGAATCGATCTGCTCCTCCGCCGGCAAGTGCGGGAAGTGCAGGGTCGTCATCAGGTCTGGGCACACGCTCCTCTCCGAGCCGACTGCCAGCGAGCTCAAGCTCCTCGACGAGAAGGAACGCGCGGATGGGAAGAGGCTCGCATGCCAGGCGATGATCAGGAAGCCCGGGAACATCGTCGTCGAGATCCCGGAGGAGAGCAGGAGGGGGCACCACAGGCTCCTGGCATCCGGCGTGGAGCCCGAGGTGAAGCTCGAGCCCGCGGTGCAGAAGTTCGTGCTCAGGCTGCCCCCGGCGACGCTCAAGGACCTCAGGGCGGACGATGACAGGCTACTGGATATGCTCTACAAGAAGGCAAAGGTGAGGGCGGTCATCGCGCCCGAGATACACGGGCACATGCCAGGGGCGCTCAGGGAGCAATCGTGGCAGTCCACGGTCACGCTCTTCAGGCACGAAGAGCTCATGAAGATAGAGCCTGGAGACACATCCGGCGAACTCTTCGGAGTGGCGGCCGACATCGGCACGACCAAGGTGGTGGCGTACCTGATCGACCTGCTCACGGGCGAGACCGTCGCAACTGAGAGCATGCCCAACCCGCAGATACCCTACGGCGAGGACCTGATGTCTAGGATATCGTACACGGTCAAGGAGCGCGATGGCGGCGAGAAGCTCCAGAAGGCCGTGGTCGGAGGGTTGAACGAGCTGATCACCAAGCTGTGCAAGGACCGCGGGATCGAACCCGAGGACATTCTCGAGGTCATGGTAGTCGGGAACACAGCGATGCATCACATATTCTTCGGCATACCCGCGCAACACGTGGCCGCAGCGCCCTACGCGCCCGCGGTGAGGGCGCCTCTGACGGTCGACCCTGGGCATCTCGGCGTCGACATCTACCCCTTCGGGAAGGTGTCCTCGCTCCCGAACATCGCGGGGTTCGTCGGTGCGGACGCGGTCGCGGACCTCATATCGAGCGGGCTGTACAAGGACAGGGCGCTCGGAATGATGATTGACATAGGCACCAACACCGAGATCATCGCGGGGAACAAGGACAGGCTCATCAGCTGCTCGTGCGCCTCCGGGCCCGCGTTCGAGGGAGCGCACATCAGGTTCGGCATGCGCGCATCCACGGGCGCAATAGAGCGGGTGTGGATTGATACTGACTCTGGGGAGGTGCGCGTCAGGACCGTGGAGGACGCGAAGCCCCGGGGTATCTGCGGTTCGGGGATCGTGGATGTCGTGTCGGAGCTGTTCAGGACGGGCCTGGTCGACCCTGCGGGGAAGCTCAAGCCCAATGGCGGGGACCCCAGGGTGCGCAGGAACGCCAACAGGGAGCCAGAGTTCGTCCTCGTCGCCGGGAAGGAGACCGAGAACGGGGCCGATATCACGATCTCGCAGCACGACATCGAGGAGATACAGCTCGCGAAGGCCGCCATATTCACCGGCGTCGCCATACTGATGAAGCGGCTCGGGGCGAAGTGCTCGGACCTGAGGAACGTGTACGCGGCGGGCGCCTTCGGGACCTACGTGGACGCATCGAGCGCGATCCGCATCGGGATGTACCCGGACGTGCCCGTCGACAGGATCAAGTTCATAGGGAACGCGGCCGGCTCGGGCGCGAGGCTCGCCCTGAAATCGGTCAGGATGCGCGACCTGGCGGACGAGATGTCGAGGAAGGTGGAATATGTCGAGCTCGCCTCGGACAGGGACTTCCAGAAGGAGTTCGCGCAGGCCATGTTCCTCCCCCACAGGGATAGGGCGAGGTTCCCGAGCGTCCGTATCTGGATGAGGACATAGACGTCCGGCCCCACCGAACGGAATTTTACATCCTCCTGCGATTTTCGAAAAACTTGCCACCTATTGGGAGGACTTAAAACTCCTTTCGAAAAACCCCCGCGAGGCTTAAATAAGTTAGAGGCTATCGGCTATCCGTCGGAGGCCAGGGGGAGCGTCTGGTCTCCGGGGTTGTAAGTGGAATAATGAAGACCATGATCCTAGGAGTCGGAGCAGTGGGTTCCGTCACCGCAGAGATACTCGCGCATTCCGAGGAGTTCGACAAGGTCGTCCTCGCGGATGTGAACATGGAGAAGGCGAAGCGGGCGGAGAAGAAGATCTCGAGCGACAAGGTGTCCGTCAAGAAGATAGACGCATCCGATGTCGCAGGGATGACGAAGGCGTTCAAGGGCATCGACCTCGTCCTGAACGCGGTCATACCGAGGTTCAACCTCAACATCATGAACGCGTGCATCAAGGCGAAGGCGAACTACGCGGACATGGCATGGGACGTAGCGCCCGACAAGACCCCGGCCGGAGGGGTCATCAAGGAGACCCCCGCGTGGAACTCCCTCAAGAAGGACGGAGCGTTCAAGAAGGCGGGGATAGCTGGCATGATCGGCCTGGGATGCGACCCCGGCCTCACGAACCTGTTCGCCCGCATGGGCGCGGACCGGATGGACAGGGTCTGCGAGATACTCATCAGGGACGGTGACAACGGCTACGTCGAGGGTTACGAGTTCGCCCCGTTGTGGTCCCCCGAGACGCTCATCGAAGAGGTCCTGATGCCGGCGACATACTACGGCGACGGGGCCTACAGGAAGTACCCCGCGTTCCATGGCAGGGAGGAGTTCCCGTTCCCTGACCCCGTGGGGAAGTTGTCCGTCTACAACGTCGACCACGAGGAGCAGGAGACCCTCCCGACGTTCATCGGGAAGGTGCTCGGCAAGGGCTGCGACTACTGCGACTTCAAGATCGCGCTCGGAGACGAATACGTCGACGCGATCAAGATGCTCGGCAAGCTCGGCCTCGACAGCCCCAAGAAGATAGATGTCAAGGGCGCGAAGGTCGCCCCGAGGGACGTCGTCGCCGCGGTGCTGCCAGACCCGTCCACACTCAGCGACCGGTCGAGGGGCGACTGCGCGATCGGTGCCATCGTGAAAGGAGAGAAGGACGGCAAGAAGGTCGGATGGGCCATCTGGACCGAGCTCAGCCACCAGAAGACCTACAAGAAGTACGGCTACAGCGCGACCGCGTATTCCGTCGGGACGCCTCTCGCCATCGCCGCGAGGCTCTTCGCCCAGGGCAAGATCACCCAGAAGGGCGTGTTCCCGCCGGAGATGATGGACCCCGCGCCGTTCGTGAAGATGCTGCCGAAGTACGGCATGAACTGCGTCGAGCAGAAACTCTGATGCGACCGAAGGAGCGATGGGCCAGGCCCATCCTCCTCACCACCATTTTTCTCCCCGCGCGGCTCTAGCTCAGTGTGATTTATTAGCAGCTCTGCGATACGGCACGCATGGACGAGGGGACCCAGAGGATCAGAAGGTTCTACATCTTCAGGATGGTCACCTCGTTCGCTCTGTGGATGCCGTTCTGGACCCTCTGGGTCTACAAGAACCTGGACGACGTCTTCCTGATGACCGTCGTCGACACCGCTTTCTGGATCACCATGATCCTGTTCCAGATACCCGCCGGGCTCTTGGGCGACAGGTACGGCCGCAGGACGATGCTCCTGGTCGGCGAGCTCATGTACGCGATCGGGCTGCTGGCCTTCGGCCTCAGCACCGGGTTCCCCCAGTTCCTCGCATCGAACGTCATCTGGGCCCTTGGGGTCTGCTTCATAGTGAGCGGGGACACACCGTTCGTGTACGACACGCTGCTCGAGCTCAAGCGGGGCAAGGACTTCACCAAGGTCATGGGCACCGCCAACGCCCTGATGCTCATGACCAACGCGGTCGCGTGCGTCGTCGGCGGATACCTAGTCCAGACCACCGACCACCCGGAGTACACGCTGATCATCGCGTCGGTCATAGGGTTCACGGGTGCCTTCGCCGCCTTGGCGCTCAAGGAGCCGAAGATCGACCGTCAGGAGATGGGGACCTACAGGAGGCATTTCAGCAAGGGGCTGAAGGTGGTCACGTCCTCGAG
>Ga0315287_10006744_pt1 | contig 11467 bp, 12 predicted proteins | sample YL17G11_0_MG_FD_205037 | JGI IMG/M metagenome (GOLD analysis project Ga0315287, IMG submission 205037) | Sediment microbial communities from Yellowstone Lake, YNP, Wyoming, USA - YL17G11_0 | ecosystem: Environmental > Aquatic > Freshwater > Lake > Sediment | place: USA: Wyoming | collected...
GAGGGCAGTACAGCACAAGCCATGGAGGCGATGGAGAGGAGTTCGTCTCGTTCCGCAGGCGTTCTGACGGAGAGGAAGATCATATGCTCCAGGCTTCCCGCCGTTGCAACGAAGGAGTGGCTGAGATACATCTCCTCGCTGCCAAGGAGATCGAGACCTTCGAGTGCGTCTAACCGCAGCTTGTCGTACTCCGAGGAGGGCAAGGAGCGCGCGCCCATGATGCCAGATCTCAGACACACATTCGTCATGCTGGAGCCGACGAACATCTTCGTGGAGCGGACGAGCCACACCGGAGGGCCCGAAAGAGAGCAGGCGCTGCGTCTCCCCTCGGGGCTCAAGGAGGACCACTTCGTTCGCAGATCCTGCGCCGCTTTTTTGGAAGGCCATAGGCGCACCGATGAACTTTCTTGCGTCAGCACTGCTCTCTGGAGAAGAAGCATATCACCGTCTCGACGCCTGCGGCACTTCAAAGTCATCTGAAAAAACATCAGCGTGAAGAAGTCGGTTGAGAGACTCTGCCAGGTGGAGCAACGCGTGCCGTCCAAGGCGCTCGGGCAACCCGACTTGGAGGTCCCGAGAGCGCACAGAAAGTCGTCGAAAGTCTCCGCCACACGCGCCCTGATAGTCCGAAACGAGTCGACATTCTCGCAGAAAACGTCGCTCATAAAGGCCGAAAGAGGGCGCGTCATCTTCCAGCACACTTCGAGGAAGTCGCTACCCAAGCGCGCGGCATGCAGAGCGGCGATGCGCTCGCCCTTGCATTCGTAAGCATTGAGGGTTTTGTTGGTGAGCTGCGCCGATGCGATTTTAAAGTAGAGAACGACGTCGTCTTCTTGCACCGAGGTGAGCTCGCGTCTTTCTGCCACACTTGCTTGCCGCCACGCATCCTCGCAGAGACGGAGGTCGCACTGCATGGGCCATGACTGCAACATCTTGGCCGAGCTCGAGCCTGCTTTGCGGACTTGATCACTTCGAGCCATAATCAAGACGTATAAAAAAAGTCCCTCATGTCTCTCGACGAGAAGAAGCAACAGAAAAAACTCGAGAATGCTTTGAAAAAGGCCAATCGGGAAGAACCATACAAAGAAAAATGCGCAGCGTTCGATCTCAAAGAAGGGCACAACTTGGAGAAGTGTAGGTCGCATCCTCTGGGCATGACGCGATGTTGCGAGCTGTTGTGCGAGTGTGCAAAAGCGCGTCAGAGACACGCTGACATCGCTTTTGGTTTTTTGAAAGCAGGGGAGGATGCCGGGCATAGACATGCACGCGAATTCTTCAACAGCTCCTGTGTCGAATGCAGAACGGAGGAAAAACTAATGAGACGTTCTGCGTCGGCGCGCAAAAGCCCTCGATCCGCGCTGAAAATCAGCCCGAAATCGGTCAGGACGGCGCCGAAGCGCAGTTCACAGCAGAAACTCGACCTCTCCACGACAGCTGCCTCCAGAAACGCCTACACTCTGTTGGCTTCTCCGACATCCGCCAAGTCCGGTACACCGCATTCTTCCGTGATTCACGGTTTGCAAACGATGAGTCTTTTGTCCACCTCCTCCAAAAAGCGTAAGAATCGAGACGACATCGAGGACGCGCCTAGAGACGAGCTGGTGAAGCGACTTTTCGGATGAGGCTCTCAAAACGCACGATCGGAGCTCATGTGTCTGGAGAAGAGCTTTTTTTGCACTTCGCAGCCCAGGTGCACGCCATGATCACGATGGCGCAGCTCAAAACGCCGACCAAGACCCCCAGAATCACCAGAGCCGCTTTGATGCTGCCCGTGGTTCTAACGATGGCGTTCGTACTTCTGGCGCAGCCTTCCCAGCAATTTCGCATGCCGAAGCGCAGGCCGATGCTGGTGAGCGCCCTGTAAAGGGGAGGGAACTCGGCCAGGTTGTACGTTGGTCTCTTTTTCTCGCCCGCGCTGAAATCCTTTTGGAATGCCACGTCCGGGTAGACCATGTATGTCTCTCCGTGTGCGTGGTTGTAGAGGTCTTGCATGCGGTACCCGCTGTCCAAGGCCACGTTCCACACCGGATGTCGCACGTTCACGAGCCACGCATGAGCCTGCATACCTCGGCCCTTGTGTACACCGTCCACCTCGGTGGAGCTCATCTCCGTGTAAACGCCTCCGAAGAGAAAAGCAGAGAAGGGTAGATCGGCTTCGAGAAACGATCGACACGCCTCTATGGCGCGCGGAAGGCCTTCCACATCGAAGTAGACGTCGTCTTCGAGAATGAGCACCAACCGCAGTTTTTCTTCTTGAGCCTTCTGAATGATGCAAAAGTGAGACGCGAAGCAGGCGTCGATGAGTTCGCAGCTACGTCCTTGCAAATCGCAGGGGCGGGCGTTCACGAGAAGGGTGACCATCCTAGCCAAGTCGGCGTGTTCCAGAGCGCGCTTCAAGAACTTCCATCTGTTTTGGCTGGCGTTTTGCGTGGTTATGCACACGACTTCGTCGCATATCGTTTCCCAAGGGAGTTTTTTCGGCGGCGTGGCGCTTGGCGGACCGAGCAAGTCTGCAAAAGTTGAGAGGGACCGACATACATTCACTTCCTCCACCATTTTATTGGAGTGCTGCCCTCAGCTGTCTGAGTTCGACGCGCAAGGCGTCTCATCAAGAGGGCTCGGTGACCATTTGCCGCGTCCGTGGTGGCGTCGCGGGTCTCATCGACCCCCCCACCGCACCTCATTCACGGGAATGATCCCCAGAAAGGGAAACACTTCTGCCTGATTTGTGAAAGATCGCGCAACGTCCGACATCATGCGATACCACCCTGGCAATTCTTGCGGCGTCTTGCCGTCCATATCCCGCGCCGCCGGGTCTGCCCGGGCTGCCAGCAGCGCACGCATGGAGCAACCATGTCCGTACATGCTGGCAAGGTGCAGCGGCGAGTCGCCGTACGCATCGCTCAGGTTGACCGATGCCCGTGCCTCGAGAAGCGCCCTTGCCAAGACGCCGCTCGGATCATCCCTGACGGCGAGTTGGAGCGCAGTCCTACCGACGCCAAGGGCCTTCTCGTCCGGGACGAGGCCGTCCACGTCTGCTCGAGCGGAGAGCAGCTCCACGAGCAGCTCTCTGCGCTCGCTTGCGTCATCGATGTACCGCTTATCTCCATCGTACACGACGTCTTGATGCAGGCACACCACGGCGCTCACGACCGTTCTTGCTTCGGCGCTGTTGAGGCTCCAGTTGTTCACGTCGGCACGGTGCTTCAGCAACGCCCTTACATCCGCGGAGTGGCATCGTCGGCACGCCACGAGGAGAGCCGTGTTTGGGTTGACGTGGTCTGTGCAGCGCGTCCGAGCCTGAGCAGCTCCCACGATGCCGCTACGGGCGTCTGGATCGGCTCGGGCCTCAAGAAGTAGCTGGAGTGCGTTGCTCACCCGGGACACTTGCTGGTCGTCGCCCTTGAAGCGCCTATACACGGCGGCCAGGTAGACCGGCGTATGCCCATGGCTGTCGGGCTGGTTGACGTGCTCTGCAAAGTCTGCGAGGACGGCTGCCAGCATCTCGTCGCTTTGGCTGAGGACCGCGGCGTGGAGCAGCGTGCCGCGAGTAGAGACGCGGGGAATGCCGTATCGATCGCAGGCCTGCGGCAGAAGCTGCGACGCCGGGTCGTAGAGCTGCAGAGCTCGGCGATATGCGCCGAGGAAGCCGAGTCGGCAGAGTACTCGCAGCACGTCGGCGGGGTTCTGCAGCCGCGCCGCAAGTGGGGCGCTCCAGACCGCCTCGTAAAGGGCGCTGCAGGTGCACGCGAGCGCGTCGAGCTCCTCAAGCGTTTCCCGTATCGCCCTCACGTGCGCTCCCTGGGGCTCACGTACGAGCGCCCGCTCGCTACGTATGGTGTGAGCCAGCCGCTTCAGATCGCACTCTTGGAGCGGCACAATTTTCACCTCGACCGGCTCGCTACAACAAGTGGCCAGGCACGAGACGACCTCCGCCGGGTCCAGCGTGGCCAGCTGCACTGCCACAAGCCGAAGGACAGCTTTGGGACACGACATCAAACGCATATTCTGAAAGCCTGTCTGCACATATGACTTGGCGTGCATCTGAAAAGTCCAGGAGGCTGGGAAGTTTTAGGAATTTTCATACGCTCTGTAAAAATGGACGATACGCTTCGAGACGTAGAGAGATGTTCTTTTTCTGTGACTCTCGCCGGAGAGGGGAAACATGTCAAAGTGCAAGAAAAAATATTAAGAAGCAATAATAATGCAGTCAGGGGTGTCGAAACGTCATTCTCTGCGTCGACCTCAGAAGAGGATCAATGTACTCCTCTGAAGGTCGATGCGAAGAGCATTGTGCGCGTATTCCGAAGAGCGATTGAACAAGCATATGGAGTTGATGTGTTTGCTTTTGAGTTCATATCTGACATAAGTGTAACACAGTCTAGGGATGTACCTCCCGTTCGCTTTCCACTCGCCAAGATCTCATGGCAAAAGGACGAAAACCACAACCCTATTGCCGGAGTATTGCAAGTTGCACTTAGACAACGTTATGAAAAGATCTACATCGGGATGTTGGATTCCAACACTGAGTCAAGCAAGGATCAAATATCTCAGATGGAAAGCCATTTGTTAACATTATTCCACGATCACGGGCCTTTGAAGGGGAAACTCGGTTTTACTTCATCGGGGAGACAACCGCCCACGGTTTATAAAGCGACTGCCACAGCTGCGTATGAGATCAAAACCGCAAAACAAGCAACCAAGGGGATGTTGGCACTCTTATCCAGAAAAGTACCCCCCACATTCCATGCAACTCTGCGAAGCAGGGCGATCGAAAATGTCGACAAAGAAAAACAAATAAGGGCCAGAAAAGACGCAATTGACGGTGTCTTTCGACATCAGTTTGATGATAAAACAATGCATTGTTTCGCACGGCAGATGTGTGACGAGAAATCTTGTCGGAACAACCAAAAATGGGATGAGGATGCCCTATTGCGCACAGAAATGAATCCAGATCGATGCATCGTATTAAAAGGTCATAAGTGCGTTGATGCAACGACATTGCGTGATTATTGGAAAAAAAGGGACCGCTTTCCAAAAGATCCCTTCACCAGTGAAAACATAAATCCGTGTGATGCAAAAATGACTTTTTAGAGAAGAAGTCGCGCTTGTGGAGAAGACGCCGCGTCGTGGCTGCGGCGGCCCCGGGAGCAGCATGATGTTGTCGATCACGGCCAAGCAGAAGGAAGGCGAACTCGAGGGCCTCCGCCAAAGGCACCACCTCGACGGCCTTTTGGCCTCCTCGGCCCGGGAACTTGAATTTGCTTCTGGTTGAAGCAAATTCCGCAAGCACTCCAGCCGAGTTTGTGGCTGGATTTGGGTGCGCGACCGCCTCGGGCGTGTCCGTACATGCTGGCAAGGTGCAGCGGCGAGTCGCCGCACGCATCGCTCAGGTTGACGTGGACAGCCAGGCTTCGGGACGCTGAAGACGTGCAGTTCTTCGACGGCCCGAGTCATCGCCACGAAGAGAAGACGGGTTCTCTCTTCCGTCTCCGCTTCTCCCTGGTCTTCTGCTCCCAGCACGATGACTCGCGTGAACTCATGTCCTTTGGCCCCCCATATGGTCAGCAGCTGCATGACTTCGTCGCACCGAAGATCTTCCGAGACCCGCTTGAACTCGTCGGATCGTGCTGCGCTGAAGGTGACGCTCGCGACGTACTGCTTGAAGAGCAAAACGTGGGACTGGTCCAGGTGCCTATTGTCGAGGACGAGCAACGCGGTCAGCATGGGTCTTCGAAGGTGAAGGCTTGCTATTTCCTCGTACAACTCCTCCACCCGACCGAAAGACGCGAACCTAGGAGGAGGTCCTTGCGCTGCGGCTTTCTGGCTCACCTGCAGAATCGGGCGTTTGAAGTTGTGCTGCGTGAAATCATCGGTATTTGTGGGCTGGTTTAGAGCCGAAATGCGTCACAACGTCTCTATCTAATCGTCATGATTGTCCATGTTTAAACCACCAGTCAATGTGCTGGACGTAACGCATTTCTTGAAAGACAGGCTCTTGGAACATGCGACGAAGGCCAGTGACAGAGCGCCCGAGGGATCTAACATTTCGACGACCCGAGGGGGCATGATCAAACCCAAAACCAACCCCGCGACAAAGGGGAAGAAAGATACCTTGTCGACGAGAAACCCGAAAGTTCCGCAAGCTGCACACACAAGACCGTCCACGGCCATACAGATTTTCATAAGATGAGGTCATTCTTGAACCAAATTTGAGCGCGCTAGTCGACCGGACCTAAATGCAGAGAAACACGAGCGCGAAAGCTCGGGTCCGTGAAGTCCATGGGAGGCTGCGGCCAGTACTTCCACTGCGCGGGAGCGCCGTCTTTGAAAAAAACGTCACTGCCCACCATCGACCGATAGATGCCGTGGTCGGCGGCGAGGCCGCCCCAAACCGTAGGTAGCAGCGGAAAGCCTCCGCCGTCACGTGTTCCAGGACAGGTACTCCAATGCAAGCATTGAGGGCTCCAAGTTTTAGAGTTGACACAGACGCACTCGCTCATCTTGTTTTACAGATCAAACAGTTTCAAACCAAGCATTTAGAACACTTTTTGGGAGACAACGTGAGCTGCGTCTGTGTGGCTATTCGTTCGAAGCTGGCCCAAAAGTCTGTACGGATGGGCTCCTCACTCCGCGCACGGACCCTTTAGGCGTCCACAGCCTTGAGAGTCTTTCTTTTGGCGACGACGGCTTTCTCATACGACTCCATGAGCAGCCCGTGGCATGCGCTCTCGTATGCGGGCCAGAAGTCGGAACCGATTTTCATATCGGGATGCGCCGCCTTACCAGCATCGCGCACGCCTTTCTTGCTGGTGATCGGCGTCGCCCTCGGAAGAATCTCTGCGTTTTCACCGAGGTGCAAATCCTTCGCTTTGGACGGCTTCTTGAGGCCTCCCTCCAGCTTTGCGGCCTTCGAAGGACGAGAGGCTTCGTCCACGTCTTCACCGAGCTCTGTCGCTTTGCTGCGTTTGGCGGACTTGGCCTTTTTCGCCGGCTCTCCTTCGGAAGAAAGCGCCTCGACCGGCGCGGCATCGGTCTTGATCTGTTTGGCGCTTCCCCTCTTCGGAGCAGTCTCGAGCTTCACCGCCTCCACCTCGGCGATAGGATCTTCTTTGGGGCCGTCCGAGCTGGATGCTGCCTTGTTATCAGAAGTCTTGGATGACGGCTTCGCACCTTTGACCTTGACCGGACCTTCGACCTTGACTTCATCATTCTCTGTGTTGGAAGCTTTCTTTGGTCCGTCCAAGCTCGGGGCGGCCTTAGTCCTCGGCGCCTTTGCCACACGCTTCTCTTTCGGTGGAGCCTCCTGCTGCGCCTCCAGAGACTCCGCGCAAGGAAGGATAGCCACCTGGAAAGATGCCATGGCTCTTGGAAAGAAGGCTACTTGAACTGGATGCTGAGTTTGAGATGCTGCGGCGGTTATTTATTCGGTCGGTATTGCGTTCACACATGTCCCATGATAAAAAGCTGAGTAAGAAACATGGAGGACCGATCCGAGTGCCGCATTTGCACTTTAAATCAGCCTCAGTATGACGGTCGGTTAGTTTTCAGCGAAGGTCTTGTATGGGGTGAGGCGTGGAGATTCGACGTCGAAAAACTACAAAGGGCTAGTTTTTGGTACGGTTACCGCAACTCGGCCAATAATACCTGGCCTTTCTTCATCGCCTTCTTGGTGCACGAACGATGCACCTTTGACGCTGCTGAGCGTCGCTGGAGACTCTGCGGGCGCGTGTTGCCTTACGAGTTAGCTTGGAATGCAGACATCGCATTGCCTTTTCCGCGCCACGACCAGTTCATGCAACGAAGCTCTTTCAGGTACGGAGAAGCGCCCAGCGACGATGCGCTGGCTCGCTGTGGGTTGCCGTCCCTCGAAGTCATCTTGCTGCAAACGACGATGTTGCCGCAGATTGTTGAAGGGGCACAGCTGCGCGACTTCGACGTCGCCGTCTTGGCGGAGGAGATGGAACGCCGCATTCGCAACTCACGGGAGCGACACGAGCGCCATTATGGGGCTCTCTTGGTGGACAAGCTTCATCAGCACGCAGACTCTACCTTGCAGTCCCTTTCGCAGACGGTGGCGACACGTGAAATCACGGCGCTCCTTCAGGCCAAATTCGTGATGAGTTTGCGTTGCGCCACACCGGGCTGCCAAACCCGCGCGTCCGAGCGAAGTCACGGTCAGAACCACTCTCGACCTGCTCTCTTTCGCCGAGCCTGGGAAACTGTGGCGCCAAGGCACGAAAGGTTCGTGCCGATCTTGGAAGTGATGAGGGAGTTTCTACGACTGCATTTGCTGCCAGAAGTCGGCTTCACTCTGCAGTGCCACGCTTGTCACGTGGCGCAAGATCGCGCGGCAAGAGAAGCAAGGCTAGCCGCGGCTGGCCTAGCTTCTGGCACCGTGCCTTCAAGACACGAGGGTGCGGAGGGCAGTCCAGGCTCCGGCTCGGGTGCCGGAAGTTCGACGGATCCGCCACCCTCGGAGAACCGGGATAATGGCCTCCAGGGTTGGGCGTACCCTCCCGCGGAGGCTTTTGGGCCAAGTTCTGATGGCCTCGAGCAGTTCCAGCTTGACGGCGCTATTCATGCATCTCTGACCGAGACGGAACTCATGGAACTCGATTGAAAAAGAAGCAAAATATCACGTTAAGTCACGTCAAGTCGTCTCAAGTCGTACAAGTCGAAAACGACGCGCTTGCCCTCCGCCGCCGTCACGTCCTGAAGCCCGGTGGGGCTGTCGAGCTTCTGTAGATTCGAGCGCAGATTCGCGGAGGAACGATTGTAGTAGACGACGGAATATTTGGTTCCGCCGGTCAAAGGCTCATTCCAGTGCAGCCGACTCCCGTCGAAGGCATGGAAGACCCCGGTTTCCTCGAAGCGGTTCCCTTCTTCCGTGCACAAAGCGCCCCCCTCGAACTTGCCCAAAAAAAGAATGAGAGAAGTGCCGACGTTTCCCACGTCACGATGAGGGTAGCAGCTGATGTTCTTGTTCACCGTGACGAAATCGAAACTCACGCCAGAAGGAAGGAGAGCCGCGCATGCGTCGAAAATCTCGCCTTCGTGCATGGAGTAGCTGTAGAGAGGCATGTCCACGCGCAGGCTTTCCAGTTTGTTGCGTTTGGAGACGGAGACCACTCTCCTCTCAGGAGGCACGACGGAAGTGCGCAGCTCGTTGATGTTCCAAGCAAAGCGCTGAAAGAGATCGAGCAGTCGACCCCCCGGTACTTCCAAGTCGGGCGTCACGTCGAACTCGCCGAGTTTTCTCTTGAAGAGGGCTTCGGCCTCGCTCTCGCATACCGCCGAGCTGAGCGAGCCGCCTCCATGCAGGGAGAGGGGTCCTCTGTAAGGGAGTGGTCTGAGGATGAGGCTCGAGTAGCCCCCCCGGTGCGTTTTGACTTTGAAGATCTCGTCCGAGTATTCGCGCTTCATGAGGGCGCAGTCCTCGGCGTCTGCGGTCCTGTGTCGTACGGAAGGCATGTGCTTCGTGGAGACGCCAAAAGAGGCTATGCGCAGGATGCCACCAGAAAGCCTGTAGTGGCGGATGCTGCGCTCGGCGTCGTGCTTCGTGACGCTTTTCATCGTCAAAGGCTCGTCGTGGATGAGCTCGAAGTGCAGGGGGTCGTAGACGAAGCGCAGGGACAGCGTGACTTTCTGAAGCGTTTCGAGCTCCGTCATGGCGTTCGTGGTCGGGGCCATGCCTCCGAGAGAGAGGCCGTATGTCTCCATCACCTCGAAGGAGACACGGAAGAGCCTCCGCACGTCGTCGAATCTTCGAATGAGGCCGTCACGCAGGCGGACCACACGCGTCACATCGTCGTGCAAGACCACGACCCGGGTTTTCGGAGGGTAGTGCCGCCGAATCGCTTCCTGCGCCGCCTCCAAGCCCTCGCCAGGCGTCAAAACCACCTTGACACGAGGGTATGCTTCGGCGTAGGCTTTGAGATCTTCTTCCGTTTGCACGAAGACCGTGGTTTCCTTCTCCAGAGAGTAGCGGTAGACGATCTTGCGATAAGTCTGCAGGTAGAACTCGTGCACGCGACCTCGAGACGGAATCGCGACGTGGAAATCCCAAGCTTCCATGGTCTTTTCCGAGGGGGAGCTTCGAGGGTGCGGGGACTTGGCCGCGAAAAGGTCCTTCAACATCTCCACCGCAAGAGAAAGAGAAGATGGTGCACGCCACCACGATCGATTCGGTCTTGTCCTACTTGGCGGCTTGGCCGGGCTACTCCATCTGGGCGTCGGCTCTGGCGATCCTGCGATCTCAAGTGGAAGCCTCCGTCGTGGAGAGAGTCCTCTTCGCCGCGAGCGACAATGAGGCCTGCGTCCTGCAAGGCTTTCCGTCGGGGGGGATTTGGGCGATCAGCGACCCGACGTCCTTCTTGTGCCAGATCATCGCCCTGCCTCCCCACTGGCCCGCGAGCCCCGTCAGAATGTACGAGAGCGACACGTTGGGAGTGGATGCCAACACCGGAGCGACGATCTCGCTCTACATGCGCGTCTCGCCCAAAAGCTTCATCCTACCGTCTTCGGACAGCATCGCCACCTGCGACCTGGCCGTCATGCGTCCTAATGGCTGCGCTCTGACGCTGAGAACGAGCTTTCTAAGCCTTCTGCAGCTTACCACAGCGACGCTGCAAAGTGCAATCGATGCTTTGAGTCCAGAGTTGACCTACTTCAGCACCTGGTTGAATACCGCCGGGCTGGGAGGCTTGCCGTTGCAGCCGGGCACCTTCACGCTGCTGGCGCCGACGAACCAAGCCTTCGAGCGGCTGGCGCTTTCCATTGGCACCACGGCGTGCGCCTTCGTGACCAACCCGGCTTACGCGCACATGGCCAACTACCACGTGGCATCCGGGACCCTCGGGCCGCTCGCGACGGTGAGCGCGCCGCCGGCCGGCGCCGTCGCTTCCGACGGCTTTCTGCTGACGTTTCAAACGTCCGCCGCCGCCAGCTTCGCCGCGCTGTGGGCGCCACCGTGCTACGCCAACTACGTCAACTGCGCGACGATCTATGACTCGGCGTCGCAGGTCGTTGGGAACGGCATCCTCTACGTCATAGACTCTGTGTTGAGCCATGGCATTTCTGGACCCCCTGCAGGATGTTGAAAAACTAGCTGACGTGTTTACCGCGAAAAGAAGTCCTTCCAGAATTCTTTAGCGTCTTCGTCCACCTTCCTTTGGATGTCTTCTGCTGCTGCCTGATGTTGTCTCTCTTTGAATCGCATACGGGGTGCATTGTCACTTTTTGCCCCTGCGAGTGAACTCTTTGAAGACCTATCGTTACTTCGTGAACCGGCGTCGCCCGCGCTGTTTGGTACCGAGTTCGCCAGACTTTCGTTTTGTAAATTTCCTTTTTCAGAGTCTGATTCGTTTTCAGAGTCTGATTCATTTAATTGAAAGTTTTCCAGATTTTGTTGTGGGCGTCGACTTCTATTTCTACACTTTTCATTTTCCCAAACACAATTAACAAC
>Ga0315287_10006745_pt1 | contig 11466 bp, 9 predicted proteins | sample YL17G11_0_MG_FD_205037 | JGI IMG/M metagenome (GOLD analysis project Ga0315287, IMG submission 205037) | Sediment microbial communities from Yellowstone Lake, YNP, Wyoming, USA - YL17G11_0 | ecosystem: Environmental > Aquatic > Freshwater > Lake > Sediment | place: USA: Wyoming | collected...
CAGGCTCAGGTCAGGCAGGACTGAGCGCACGGCCTGGTCCGTGGCTTTTGATTTGGCCTCGCTCAGCTCGGAATCCTCCGCGGTCTGTCCGGTCTTAAGCAACTCCAGTTTTTCACCGGTGCCCAGGTCGATCAGGTTGATCTCCAGCTGGCAGGTTGCGGCGTAAATCCCGGCGCCCCCCTCTTCGGTGTTCCTGACCCGGGCTTTTTCCTCAGGGGCCGGTTCTTTTTTCTCGATGAGCAGCATGTCGGTCCCCGCGACCATGAACTCGGCGTTATATTTTTCCCCGGTGGACGACAGCCAGCTTTTATCCGAGATGTTTTTCTCCAGCTTTTTCGGGTCGAACACCGCTTCGGGCTTGACCATGCGGAAGCCCCACCTCTGGATTTCCAGGGCCAGTAATTTTTCCGCATGGGACTGCTCCGGCTTTCCGGCCAGCCAGGAACTTTTGTAAGCGTCGTTTTCCTGCTCGAACACCACCAGGAGCACGCTTTGGTTTTTGGCGCGGTCCAGTCCGGCCTGGACCAGCTCGATCTGGATTTTTTCCAGCGAAAGGTCGACCTCGGCGCTAACCGTGTAAACATCTCCCACAAACTGCTCGGTGAGCATCTTATAGCGGTTGACGAACTTGGAGGGGTCCTGGAAAAAATGCTCCTCAACCAGCTTGGATTTGTCCGCAACAATCTTTTCGCCCAGCATCTGGTTGAGCGCCCGGGTCAGGGCCTTCTTGTAGGCGTCCGTAAGCCCCGAGCTCTTGGCCTGGGCGTAGTTGCCGGCCGCGACCGTTGCCCCGCCTTGCACGGTAAAGGTATGCTCCTGCTGGCCGCGGGCGGTTGAGGCAAGGACTATCGCGCCCAAGGCCGCGAATATTATATGACTTGGTTTTATCATTCTTCCTGGATCGGGTCCCTCCTGCTCATCGGGAGCGGCTGGAGCGGGAGCAAGGTTGCGATCGCGTGCTTGTAGATCATGATCTCGCGGTGGTCGTCCAGTTTGAGGAACACGCAGTAGCCGTCAAAACTGGAAATGTGCCCTCTCATGCGTTCGGTGCCTCCAATCAGCGCGATCTCAACCGGGATGTGCTCTTTGCGGGAGATATTCAGCACCTGATCCTGTACATTGATTTTTGCCTTATCCATATCGCCTCCCCTGGTCTATGAGACTATTGTATGTTCAATTCGATTTCATCTCAATCCGGGCGCTCCCTTCTCCGAAAATCTCGTCAATCCTATTGAATAATTTCGGGTCGGGCTTGATCCAATAGCGCTCCGGAAGCTTGAGGACCGCTTCCGCATCTCCCCCCACGGATACCAGGTGCATCACCACCCGGCTCCGGCCCGGAAATTCCTTGAGTGCGTCCTTGAAAACCTCCAGCTCCCGCTCCCCGGATTTTTCCAGCGCCACCGAGACATGCACCGCGTTCACCTGTTCATCCAAAGCCCGGTCCACTCTCAGCACTTTTTCCGCGATCAACCGCGCCGTCTCCTCCTGCTTGATCCTGCCCCTGACCACCACCGGAGCCTCGCTTTCCTTGAGAGCATCCTTGTAAAGCGCGAAAGCCCTGGGATAGACGATCACCTCGATCCTTCCGGAAAGGTCCTCAAGCTTGAAGCTGGCCATTTTTTCCTTGTTGCGGGTGTTGCGCTCCTGGTAGCCGAGGACCATCCCGCAGGCGATGACCGACTGCTCGCCGGGCAGGCCGGAGAGCTCGGATGCGTTCATTATCCCCAGCCGTTTGATGAGCTTTTCGTATTTGACGATCGGGTGTCCGGACAGGTAATAACCGAGCACCTCTTTTTCATACCCGAGCAGTTCCGCCATCTCCCATTCCGGCATTTCCGGGTAACGCTCTTTTTCTTTTTTTGAGGAATCTTTTGCCGCGCCCAAGATCGAGAAGAAATCCTCCTGACCCTGCTCCCGGCTTTTCTTCAGGTTCTGCCCGGTTTCCATTGCCTGGTCGAGCACGGCCATCATCTGCGAGCGACTGGCGCCCAGGCCGTCAAAGGCCCCGGCCTTGACCAGGCTTTCGACCACCCTCCGGTTGACCGCCCTCAGGTCAACGCGCTCGCAGAATTCAAACACCGACTTGAGCATGCCCGCTTTTTCGCGAGTCTTGATTATCTCCTCAACCGCGGCCCCGCCCACATTTTTAACCCCGCCCAGGCCGTAGATGACCTTCTCGCCCGCCACCGTGAACGGCCACGCGCTCCGGTTGATGTGCGGGGGCGTCACCTCGATCCCCATCCGCTCGCATTCGTTCAGATAGGGCACCAGTTCCTCGGTGTGCGCCATCTCCGAGGTCAGATACGCGGCGAGGTATTCCACCGGGTAGAAAACTTTCAAATAGGCGGTCTGATATGAGATCAGGGCATAGCCCGTGGAGTGCGACTTGTTGAAGCCGTATCCCGCGAACTCCCGGATCAGGTCGAAGATGTGCTCCGCCTTTTTTTTGCCCAGGCCGTTTTTTATCGCGCGGCTGGTGAACTTGTCCCGCTGCGCCTCCATGATGTCGATGTCTTTCTTGCCCATGGCCTTGCGCAGCTTGTCCGCCTCGCCCATGCTGTAGTTGGCGAGCCTGGCCGCGATCTGCATGACCTGCTCCTGGTACAGGATCACGCCGTAGGTCTCTTTCAGGATGTCCTCGAGCTCGGGCAGGAGGTAATCGATTTCCTTGCGGCCGTGTTTGCTCTCGATGAAGTCCTGGTCCATTTTGGACCCGAGCGGCCCGGGCCGGTAGAGCGCGATCATGGCGATCAACTCCTCAAACCGGGAGGGCTTCAGGCTCATTGCGCGTTGCGTCATTCCCTGCGACTCCATCTGGAACACGCCCATGGTCTCTCCGCGCGAGATAAGTTCAAAGACCTTGGGTTCGTCCAGCGGGATGTCATCGATGTTGATCTCAACCCCCCGGTTCTGTTTGACCATTTTTATGGTATGGTCGATGACCGTGAGGTTGCGCAGCCCCAGGATGTCGAACTTGGCCATGCCCAGTTTCGCCACATGCTCGCCCGGGAACTGGGTGGTGACCACGTCCGTGGACTTGGCGCCCTTGTAAAGGGGCATGTATTCCGTGATCGGCTTGTCCGAGACCACCACGCCCGCGGCGTGGGTGCCCGGGTTGCGGCTGATGCCCTCGATCTGCATCGCGATCTTGAACAGCTCCGCGATCTTGGGGTCCGAGTCCGTGAGCTTGCGCAGTTCCGGCTCCTGCTTGAGCGCCCGGGTCAACTCGATATCCAAATCTTTCGGGATCAATTTGGCGATCTGGTCCGTGAGCTTGAGCGGGATGTTCATCACCCTGCCCACATCCCGGATCACCGCGCGCGCCTTCATCTTGGAGAAGGTGATCAACTGGACCACCTTGGTCTCGCCCCCGTATTTCTCGCTCATGTAGCGGATGACCTCGGCGCGGCGGTCCTGGTCGAAGTCAACATCGATGTCGGGCATCTCGCGCCGTTCCGGGTTGAGGAACCGTTCGAAGAGCAGTCCCCACCGGAGCGGGTCGACGTTGGTGATGCCCAGGCTGTACCCGACCAGGGAGCCCGCGGCTGAGCCCCGACCCGGACCGACCGGTATTTTATTCCTTCGCGCGAAATCGATGAAGTCGGCCACGATCAGGAAATAACCGGCGAACCCCGCCCCCTTGATCACTTCCATCTCGTATTCGAAGCGGTTCCGGTAATCTCCCTCGCGGTGAATGAATTCCGGGTCTTTGGCCTTCAAATGCTCGATCCGTTTTTCAAATCCCGCCCGCGCCTCTTTTTCCAGCCTCAGATCAACACTCATGTCCCCGCCGGTGTCGATTTTGGGCAGGTGAATTTTATCGAACTCGAAGAAGAATTCGCACTTGTCCGCGATCTCCAGGGTGTTGTTGGCCGCGGAGGGGATTTCCCGGAACAGGTGCATCATTTCTTCCGGGGACCGGAAGAAGAGCTGGTCGGTCTTGATCTGGAAGCGGTCCGGGTCGTCAATTTTTTTGTTCTGCTGGATGCAGATCAGCACATTCTGGAGCTGGTCCCCGCCCGGCTTCAGGTAGTGGCAGTCGTTGCTGCACACCAGGGGCGCGCCCGTCTTCTTTGCGAACTCGATCATCCTCCGGTTGAGCTTGTCCTGGTCCGGGAGACCGTTCTCCTGGAGCTCCAGATAAAAATTGTCCTTGCCGAAAATTGATTGGTACCATTCCAGCCGCTTTTCCGCGTCCTCGTTCTTGCCCGCCAGCAGCAACTGCGGGATTTCCCCCTGCAGGCACGCGCTCAGCGCAACCAGGCCCTTGCCGAATTTTTCCAGGAGCTCCCGGTCGATCCGAGGCTTGTAATAAAAACCCTCCAGATAGCTCAGAGTGATCAACTGGCAGAGGTTCTTATAACCCTCCTGGTTCCGGCAGAGAAGAACGAGATGGAACGGGCTGCCCTCGTTGCGGTCCTTGCTGAAGCGGTTCTCGCGCGCCATATAGGCCTCGCAGCCGATGATGGGCTTGACCTTGGACTTCATCGCCTCTTCAAAAAATTCCACGGCCCCGAACATGTTGCCGTGGTCGGTGACCGCCACCGCGGGCATCTTGAATTCAGACGCGGTCTTGACCAGCTCGTCCAGCCGGATCAGGCCGTCGAGCATGCTGTATTCGCTGTGGGTGTGGAGGTGTACGAAGCCTAGCGCTTTTTCAGGCATTTTTTCTCATTCAATAAATCAGCTTGTTGAGCGGGTATTCGATGATTCCGGCCGCGCCCGCTTTTTTCAGGAGCGGCGCCATCTCCCGGACGGTTTTTTCCTCAACAATCACCTCCACGCTGTACCAGTCGCCGCTGGAGAGCTGGGAAAGGGTGGGGGTGTGCAGAGCGGGAAGTATCCTCAAGACCTGCTTGAGCGAATTCGCGGGCACATTCATTTTCAGTCCCACCCGGCTCCCGGACTGGAGCGCGCCCGTGAGCATCATGGCCAGGGTTTCGATCTTCTCTTTTTTCCAGGCGTCGTTTTTCCAGACGTTGTTGTTGGCGATGAGCACGGTCTCCGACCAGATCACCGTGTCCAGGATGCGGAGGTTGTTGGCCGCCAGCGAGCCGCCGGTCTCGGTCACCTCTATGATCGCGTCCGCGAGCAGTCCGGCCTTGGCCTCGGTGGCGCCCCAGCTGAACTCCACATTCGCCTTGACCTTGTTTTTGCGCAGGTATTGTTTTGCGATGTTCACGACCTCGGTGGCGATGGTCTTGCCCGCCAGTCCTTTCGGGCTTCTGATCTTGGAATCCGCGGGAACCGCCACCACCCACCTGACATTTCGGAACCCGGCCTTGGAATAAGTGAGCGAGCAGATTTCCTTGACCTTGGCGCCTTGCTCGATCACCCAGTCGCGGCCGGTCAGGCCGCAGTCGAGCACGCCCTTTTCCACGTAGCCCGCCATCTCCTGGGCGCGGAGCAGGATGCCCTCCAGTTCCGGGTCATCGATGATCGGGAACAGTTCGCGGTTTCCCACTTTTATTCTCCAGCCCGCTTTTTCGAAGAGCGCGATGGTGGTCTGCTCCAGAGAGCCTTTGGGCAAACCGATTTTTAAAACCTTTTCTTTATTCTTTTTCTTTCTCTTCATTGCCAGCTCCTTCTAGTCTCCAGGTTTCCAGGCGTAGAAGATTATACTCTTAGGCGAGATGTAATTAAAGAAGCGCTCGACTTTGGACATGGTCTTGGAGTAAATGGTCTTGACCAGCACCCAGCGGTAAGCTTTCGGGACCGGATGGTCCTCATCCTCCAGGCCGAAAATGCAGCGCAGCATCCAGTAGGCCGAGTGGTACCCGTGCGCGAACCGGATCCCGTAGACCTTCAGACCCGCGTATTCGATCTTGCTCGCCAGCTCCTTGGGCAGGAACTTGCGCACGTGCCCGCCCGGGTTCGTGAAATACAAAGGGCTGAGCTTGTCATAAACATATTCCGTGAAAAAAGTCGGGGTGGTGATGGCCAGCCTTCCCCGAGGCTTCAAAATCCGGGCCATCTCCTTGAGCACCCGGGTATCCTCGTGGACGTGCTCGATCACCTCGGAGCAGATGATCCGGTCAAAGAACCCGCTCTCAAAAGGAAGGTTGTGCACATCCCCGCACACCGTCTGCCAGCAGCCCCCGTTGGACTTGTCCTCCGATGCCGCGGCCACCAGGCTGTACATAACTTTCTTGACCTCTTCGCTCGAATAGTCCAGGGAGAAAAGCTCCACGCCCCGGCGGAACGCCTCGAACGAATGACGGCCCCCTCCGCAGCCCGCGTCCAGCAGCTTCTGCCCGGGCTTCACATCAAGCAGATTGTAGTCTACGGTAAGCATTTTTATTTTGGCTGAGCAGTTCCCGATATACTTCTTCGGTGCCCCTCGCGCATTCCGACCAGGTGAAGAGCTCCATGATCCTGGCCGAGGCCTTTTTTCCCATCTCCTTGCGCGTCCCGGGGTTTTCCAGAAGCTCCATCACCATTTTGGCGATGGCCTGGGGGTCTCGGGGCGGCACCAGCGCGCTCGCGCTGTCGTTCCCGACTACTTCCGGGAGCGCGCCCGCGGTGGAGCTGACCACCGGGGTCGCGCAGGCCATGGCCTCCGCGGCCGGCAGTCCGAACCCCTCGTAGAGGCTGGGCACCACGCCCAGTTCGGCCCGGCAGTATTCGAGCGCGAGGTCTTCCGGGCTGAGCCGCTCCTTGATCGTGATCCGGTTCTGCAGCTTATAGCGGTCCATGAGTTGGTGCAGATAAAATTTCCATTTCGCGCCCCCGTCAACTATGGTCAGGCTCACCCATTCCGGGAGCCGGTGCAGCGCCTGCATCAGGTAGAGGATCCCCTTTTTGCGGTCCTCGGTGTTGCCCACGAAGATCAGGCGGCCTTTCTCGCGCTTGACCTCGGGCCGCGGATAGAAAACCGTCTCATCGATGCCGTCGTAAACCACGCGCATTTTTCCCGGGTCGATGCTGAAGGTCTTTTGCACCGCGTCCGCGCTGTCCCTGGAGCCGCTGATCACCAGGTCCATCCTGCGCGCCACATAATGCTGCATCACCAGCGGGTAAAAGACCACGCGCCGGGCGCGCTCGACCACGGTGTGGCTCTGGACGAAATCCGCGCCCCGGTCCATGGCCAACGGGTGATGGATGGAGGCCATCACCGGAACGCCGAAACCTTTGAGCAACGCCTGGCCGTACCCCAGGCACTGGTTGTCGTGGATCAGGTCGAATTTGTCGCCGGCATTTAACAGCTCGGCCAGCTTGGTGAAGGCGCGAATGGAGTAGGTGAGCATCTCCGGGAAAAACCAGAACCGGGTCAGCGCGAACTCGTAAAAGTTGAGCGGGCTGAAAATTTTCAGGATCTGCTCGGGCGTGTAATTGCTCAGTCTTCGCGCGTAATAGTTGTGGTTGGTGATCTTGATTACCCTGGCCCAGGGCATGTCCCAGGGGTAGGGCGGCCCGACCAGGACCGTGATCTCATGCCCGAGCCGCGCCAGCTCCCGGGTCAGGTAGTAGAGGTAAATCCCCTGTCCGCCGCTGTACATGTTGCCGCGATAGCTGAGCCAGCAGATTTTCATCAGCTATTTTTTGGCCTCGTCTTTTTCCTCGGGCGCCGGAGGCTCGACCTTGATCGAGAAGATGGTCCAGCCGATCCAGAAGCCCAGGCCCAGGACCCCGAGCGTGAAAACGGTCACCGGGATGGCGAGCGCCACGTAGCTCTGGGCGAAGACCCCGATCACGAACAGGAGCCCCGTGACCAGGATCCCGATGCAGATCAAAAGCCCATACAGCCTGTTCTTGTCCATTTTATCTCTCTCCCTTTCTCTCTTCTTAAATGTGCGAGGGACTTTAGTCCCGATTCAAAATTAAATTTCAAATTTCAGAAAAACGCAATCTCAATATAGCACAATTCAAGCAAAGTGGAATTTGCTTCTTGCGAAATTTTTCCGCTCGATCATCTGCTCGTAGAGCGCGACCATGTTTTTCGCCGCGCTCTCCCAACTGAACATTTCCAATACCCGGCGCCGACCGCTGTCCGCGAGCTTTTCGCGCAGGTCCGGGTTGTTGACCAGGAGGTTGATGGCCCGGGCCAGGGAGCGCGCGTCCCCCTTGGGCACGATCAGCCCGGTCTCGCCGCTCTTCCCCACAACCTCCGGGAGCGCGCCCCCGTCCGTGGTTATCGCGGGCAGACCGCAGGCCATGGCCTCCGCGGCCGGGAAACCGAAGCCCTCGTAAAGGCTGGCCGAGACGAAAATTTCCGACTCCTGGTAACATTTCACGAGTTGCTCGGTGGGAATCTTGCCCGTGGTGCGGACGCGGTCTCCAATGTTGAAACGCTTGAGCAGCTCTTCCATAACGACATGCCTGGGCGCGCCGCCGTCAACCACCAGGAGAGTCACCTCCCTGGGCAGATAGAGCATGGCTTCCAAAAGATAGCGGATGCCTTTTTTGCGGTCCTCGGTGTTGCCCACGAAGATCAGTTGATTTTTCTTTTTTGCTATCCTCGGGTCGGGCTTGAAAAGTTCGGTGTCCACCCCGTTGTAAACCACCGCCACATCCCGTACCTCAAGTCCGTAGGCCCGGGCCACGCTCTGTGCCGCGGTGTTGGAAACCGTGACCACTTTGGAGAGCCGGGGCACCACCATCCGGTGCATGAGCAGCGGGTAGTAAGCCGCTCGCCGGAGCCGGTGCTCAAAAGCTCTGAGTTGTTGGAAGTCCGCGGCCTGGTCCTCGCTCAAGGGGTGGTGGATGGTGGTGAGCAGCGGCGCGGGGAAGCTCTTCTGGATCAGGAGCATTCCGAAGCCGAGCGTCTGGTTGTCGTGGATGATGTCAAAGGGCTTTTCCCGCCAGAGCCGCGCCAGTTCGGAATATGCCCGGAAGCTGAAAGTGAGCATCTCCGGGAAAAAGCCCAGCCGCGTCGCAATATATTCATAAAAATTCGCGGGAGTGTAGAGATTAAAAAGGTCGCCGTCCGGGACGTTCTTATAAAAAAATTTGCGGGTGGCGAACAGGTTGTAGTTGTTCAGGTGATGATCCCTGCACCAGGGTGTTTCCCAGGTGTAGGGCGGGCCTTGGATCAGTTCAACATCGTGCCCGAGCCGGGCCAGGTATTTGGACAGGTAATAGACATAAACTCCCTGTCCTCCGCAATACATGTTCCCACGGTAAGTTAGAAGGCAAATCCGCATTTCAAAAATTTAGAGAATAAGGTTTAAACCGCGCTCGGCAAATGTTCCCGGGCTTTTTCCCCGCGCGTCTTCACGCGCCGGCCCTGGTATTCCGGGATTTCCAGGATGGGAGGCCGCTCGTTGATCTGGACATTTTCTTCCTTCAGGCTGTAGAGGTTCGGACCCATGTCCAGCTTCCGGTAGGAGCGGTTGAGTTCCTTTTCCAGGTCCACCAGTCCCATTTCCTCGGTCCTCTTTATAAAGGCGTGCAGGATTTCAAACCCCATTTTGCCCAGGGCGTTCGCGGGCTGGTTGCGGTGGATTCGGAGGTCGAGGTTGGTCTGGGCCATTACCTGCGGGCCGAAGCGCTCGTAAACATCAATGAGCATCCCGGTCTCGATCCCGTAGCCCGCGGCGAAAGGGAGCGCTTCCAGGATTTCGCGCCGGGCCGCGCATTCACCGGAGCAGGGCTGGAAGAGCTGGGCCAGTTCCGGGAAGAACAGGCTGAACAAGGGCCGCACCAGGATCTCCGTGACCCGGCCGCCCCCGTACTCGTGCTCGTCCCCGCCCAGGTGGATCGGGCGCTGGTAATAAGCCTTCACGAACTGGATGTGGTCGTGTTTCAAGAGCGGGCCGACCAAGCCGTAAACAAACTTGGGATGGATGTTCTTGATGTCCGCGTCCAGCCAAACGATGATGTCGCCCTCCAGGACATAAAGGCTCTTCCAGAGGTTCTCGCCCTTGCCCGTGAACGCTTTCAATTCCGGCAGGATTTCCGAGGCCTGATACACCTTGGCGCCCTGGTTGGCCGCCACTTCCAGGGTGCGGTCCGTGGAACCGGAATCGATCACCACGATCTCGTCCAAAAGGGGATGGTCGTCAAAAAGGATTTCCTTGATTATCTCGATCTCTTCGCCGATGGTGGCCTCTTCGTTGAGCGTGGGGAATGCCAGGCTGACTTTGAGCTTCTTTTGATTCTTAAGCCCGATCAACTCGTCCAAGTTCGAAAACTCGGAGTGGTGAAAAGTATTTTTTTCAATCCAACCCACCTACTACCCCCCAATGCTACCACCCTTGTATATCAGAACTATAGGATTTGTCAAGAATTTCAAGAACAAAAGTTCTAAAAGTTTGAATGTGGGAGCAGCTTTAGCTGCGAAACAATGCTAACTCATCATCATCTTCACCACGCCCGCGAACCACAGCGCCAGCTCGGCCTTGCCCTCGATCTTGAGGCCGCCGTCGCCCAGCGCCTTCATCATGGCCTGCGGGTCCTTGTTGGTCATGGTCTTGAAAGCGATTGCCTCATCCTTCCAGATGAGCGCCACGCTCGGCCGAAGGTGCACGCCGGTTTTGGAAAAGACCTCGCCGCCCGAGAAAACATAGTAGCGGGCGGTTGACGCGCTCGCGGTCTTGATCTGGAGCACCAGGTCGTTTTCCTCAAGCTTCTTTTTTAACTCCGGGTTCTTCCTGGGCTTGCGCTTGAACATGAACGCCAGGCCGAAAAGGAGAAGGGACATCTTATTCATAAATTTGCTCCTCGGTTGTTTCCATGCCTCAACTAAAACAGGTTTTCCGGGTTTTGTCAATGCAAGCGCCATATTTTTGGGGGATATTTTTCACCGCAAAGTCGCAAAGGACGCAAAGAATTATTTTTCCCGTTAATCGTTCACCGTTAACCGCCTGCCCTACGAAGCCCTGTATTTCATGGCGAAGTAGGGTTTACCGCACTATGGAACATACCTGCCGCCGGAATTGAAACAAACTGATCCATCACCTCCCCAAATAATCATCTCGGTCCCGGTCCAGATTGCGGTGTGAGAAAACCTTGCATCAGGCACATTGATAGTTGATGTCAAAACCCATGAATCAGTTGATGGATTATACCTGCCACCGGTGTTTGTCTCTCCGCCCCAGATAATCATCTGGGTCCCGGTCCAGACCGCAGTATGGTACCGTCTTTCTAAAGGTGCATTGGTGGTTGAGGTTGCGGTCCAGGAATCCGTGGATGAACTATATTGCCCTCCGGTATTTAAGCATGAGCCGTCATATCCTCCCCATACAACCATCTCAGTTCCGGTCCAAATTGAGGTGTGCCATCGCCTTTCTGAAGGTGCATTGGTGGTTGAGGTTGCGGTCCATGAATCTGTGGATGGATTATATTTCCCACCGGTGCTTAAATATGATCCGCCATACCCTCCCCACACAATCATTTCAGTTCCGGTCCAGACTGCGGTATGCCAGCCTCTTTCTGAAGGGGCATCAGTTATTGTAGTATTAATCCATGAATCTGTTGACGGGTCATACCTACCACCGTTGTTTGTATAATGTTCATAAGGAG
>Ga0315287_10006746_pt1 | contig 11464 bp, 11 predicted proteins | sample YL17G11_0_MG_FD_205037 | JGI IMG/M metagenome (GOLD analysis project Ga0315287, IMG submission 205037) | Sediment microbial communities from Yellowstone Lake, YNP, Wyoming, USA - YL17G11_0 | ecosystem: Environmental > Aquatic > Freshwater > Lake > Sediment | place: USA: Wyoming | collected...
CGAGCGCCGTCCAGGCCATGGCCAGCGCCGGGCGCGCCATGTCCTCCCGGGCCTGCAGGGTGCCGCTGCCGCCGCTGAAGGGGGTGCGCTGCGTCCGGGCGTCGAGGCCGCTCTTGAAGTCGAAGTACTCGTTGAATGCATTGACGCTGATGTGGGCACAGACCGCCCCAACCAGCGCCATGGCGAGATGAAGCCAGTTGACGTGACCGGTCGTCCAGACCGCGGTGCCCAGCCCCAGCAGCACGCAGGCCGGAGTCAGAATCAGGAATGGGACCCGCATCGGGCCAAGCAGGAGCTTGATTCTGTCCATCGACATCTCCTTGAGGGGTGGAACGCCTCACGAATCCCGTTCGACGATGCCCAGGGCGATCTCTTCCAGGGCCAGGCGCTCCGGACCCTCCGGCAGGCGCCATAGATCCTCCAGCGCATCGCGGACGAAGCCGCGCGCCGTCTCCAGCGACCGGTCGATCGCCGTGCTGCGGCGGATGCGGTCCACCAGTCCCTCGATCACCTCAAGCTCGAGGCGCTCGCGGCGGACGATGGCGGCCAGGTCCGGGTCGCCGGGATGGTCCTCGAGGTAGATCAGCGCCGGCAGGGTCAGCACCCCCTGTCGCAAGTCGCTGCCCACCGGCTTGCCCAGGCGGGCGGGGTCGCCGGTGAAGTCCAGCACGTCGTCCACGATCTGGAAGGCCATTCCGATCCCGTACCCGAAGCGGCGGGCGGAGGCGAAAGCCGTCTCCCCGTCCTGGCTCAACAGGGCGGGCCCGCCGGCCGCCAGCTCGAACAGCGCAGCGGTCTTGGCGCCGATCCAGCGGAAGTACTCCTCGCGGCTTTGGATGCCCCGTTTCCGGGCGAGCTGGGTGATCTCGCCGTCCACCATCAAGGCCATGGTGCGAGTGAACATCTCGACGGCGGGAAGGGAGCGCGTGCCAAGTGCCAGCCCTGTCGCCTTGGTGAAGGCGAAATCCCCGACCAGCACGCTGGCCGCCGCCGACCAGCGGGCGTTGAGCGTCGCGACCCCGCGCCGCAGCGCGGACCCGTCCACCAAGTCGTCGTGGACGAGCGAGGCGGTGTGCAGCATCTCGATCGCCGCCGCCAGCTTCACCAGCTTGCCGGGGTCCACTTCCAGCATCCCGCCGGCCAGCACGGCGATGCGCGGGCGGAGGCGTTTGCCGCCGGCACCGATCAGACCGGCGAGGGCCGCCTCGAGCGAGGAGCGGCTCCCGTCCGCCTGGGCGAGCACCAGTTCCTCCGTCTGCCGCAGTCGTTCCCAGGCCGGGTCGAGGAGGGCGAGTGGGGAATCCATGATTGTTGTCATGTCGGTTATGTCGGTAACGCGCGAAACTCGCGCGCAAAAAAGAGAGCGTAGCCCACCCCTATTCGGGGACGAGCTTCAACACCTTGCTGACGATGTCGCCCAGCTTCGCGAGCCGGACGATCTTCTTGGTGGGGATCTTCTGCGCCTGCTGGTAGAGCGTATCGGTGGTCTCGAACAGCTCCAGCATGTCGCGCAACTTCTCTCGGGTGTGGGGGTCTTCCTTGCTGCCTTCGAGTTCGGCGACCGACTCGCGCAGCATCTGCAGGGTGGGATCGACCTCGCGGCGCTTGCGGTAGTCGACGATGAAGCGGAACATCTCGTACACGTCGCCCTTGACCTCGAAGCGGTCGGTGCGGTCGCCCAGCGCGTGGACCTTGCGGACAATGCCCCAGCTCTCCAGCTCGTGCAGCCCCACGCTGACCGTCGAGCGCGCCACCGCCAGGGTGGCACTGATCTCCTCCGCGTTGAGCGGCTCGGGCGACAGGAACAGCAGCCCTTGGATCTGGGCCACCGTGCGGTTGATGCCCCACCTCTCCCCCATCTCTCCCCAGTGGACGACGAACCGTTTCGCGATCGGAGTCAGCCTGGCCATCTCGAGCTCTTTCTGCTATTTCGGTTGTTTCCGAATGTAACGTAATCGCGGGGTTGTGTCAAGAAGAGCCGCGCATGCCGACCGCCGTCACGCGCGCCAGCACCTCCGATTGCGCGTGCGCTGCGTCCCCCTTTCAAGGGTGAGGCGAGATCTCCCCGCATCAGAACGGTGGCCTTCGTCGCACAACCGCCGGATCTACGCCGCGTCCCCTTGGTCGCAGGAGCTTCGCGGTCACTTGCCCGCTCGCCCCGGTCGGCAACGCCTCACATCCGGTTTCTGTTCGTCGGCTCGCGACTTCGCTACCCCGCTTCCTTCAGCGCTCCCCTCACGGTCGGCACCTAGCGGATCGCTTCGGTCCCTGCGACCAGGTCCCGGGAGGACTCGCACCTCCTGACTACCGCCGATGTCGGGCGTACCAAACACGCGCGGCCCGGGACGATCTCCCGGGCCGCGTAACGTTCGAGTTGGCGGACCGCCGGCGCGCTAGCGGCGCGCGGGCGGGAGTGGCGGCGGGGCCCCAGGCACGAAGGGGAGGGTGTCCATCTTCACTTGCGGAGCGTCGTAGATCGGTTGACTCGTTGGGGCAAAGTCGCGGCCGAGGATCTGCTTCGGTCCCATGTCCCCGACCGCGAGCCCGAGGCCGGCCGCCGCCACGAGCAGCACCGTCGATACGACGGCGCGAATCACGCGCTTGCGGGTGGTCGGGACGTAGCGCTGGAGACGCTTGTTCTCGCTGCGGAGGTCCGCCTTCTCGATGGCCCGCTCGACGATGGCCGAGATGTGCGGGAGATCGGGGGGCTTGGTGAGGAAGTTCTCCGCCCCCAGCTGCATCGCCTGCACGGCGGTGGCGATATCCCCCTGGCCCGTCAGCATGACGACCGTCGCGTTGTACTTGCGCAGCGTCTCCAGCACCTGGATGCCGGTCATGTCCGGGAGCCCGAGGTCGAGGAGGACGACGTCCGCTATCCGATTGCGGTACGCCTGGATCCCCGCGGCCCCCGTCTCGGCCGTCGAGACGGTGTAGCCGTGCCGCTGGAAGTATATGGACAGCGACTCGAGGATCTCGGGGACGTCGTCCACGAGGAGCAGGTGCCGTCCCGCGCCGGACGCCACTGGGATGGGCTGACTCATAGGGCTCGACCTGGCCGCCGGTCCCGGCGGCCCGCTGGAGGAAAACTCGAAGGCACTGCGAACGCCACGATCATAATCTAGCGTGAGGACACCGGCGAGTGGGGCGCCGGCCGGGGGTGTGGCCGGGCCGTAGATTGGTGTCGCCTGTCGGCGCGCACGCTCGCCGTGCGGCTCCACTCCACGGTGAGAGAGTCCATGACGATCTCCAGACGACTGATACTCCTCCAAGCCGTCCCGCTGGCCTTGCTGGGCAAGCTGGGCGACATCGCGCTCGGCTTCTCCGAGATGCGCGTGCAGCTGCGCAGTCAGTTGCTGGCCTCCGACCCGTTCGCGCAGGCCGCGGCGCGCGCCGCCTTCGACAGCAGCCGCGCCAGATGAGCCAGGAGTGGATGACCGAGGCCCAAGCCATGATGGCGCTCGCGGCGGCGGGTCGCGGGAACGAAGCGAGGGCCCGGCTGTTCAGCCGCGCGGCCGGACTGGGCCTGAGGCTCTCACGGGTCATGGGCGAGTGGATCGACTACAACCAGGGCGCCGCGACCGCCGCGGGCCAGGAGGCACTGCGCGCGATCGCGGCTTCGCGATAGCCGATAGCCAATAGCCGAAAGCCGCTAGCCGAAAGCGTGCGCTGACGGCTGACGGCCGACGGCTACGGGTCCGGGGCCATCGCGGCGCGTGTGACCTCGAGGAGGGGCCCGAGCTTAGGAGCGACCTCGCGGATCACCGCCCAGTCCCGCTGCTTGCCCGCAGCGTCGAGCCGCTCCAGGCCGTCCGCGATCACCGCGGCACCGACGGCCCGGCTCGACGAGCGCACCCGGTGGGCGTGATGGCGGACGGCGTCGGCGTCGCCCGCGGTGACGGCCGCCTCGATCGCGCGCACCGCATCGGCGGCGAGATCGAGGTACCGGAGCAGGAACCCGCGGAGCCACCCCGGCTCGTCGTGCTGCGACGGCGCAAGGGTCCCGCGAACGTAGACGGAGACGGCGGGCCTCGTCCCGCCCCGAGCGCGGTGGGCGGTCGGCGCGGCCGTGGACGGCGGAGTGGTGCGCCCCAACCGGAGCAGCCAGCGACGCAGCGCGCCGGCGAGGGCCCGGAGGTCCACGGGCTTGGAGAGGTAGTCGTCCATCCCCGCGGCGAGACACCGCTCCGCCTCGCCGGCGAGGGCGTTGGCCGTCACGGCGACGATGGGCAGGTGGCGGGCCGTGCCATCTCCATCTCGTCGTCACCGATGGCGGCTTCCGGCCCGATGGCACCTTCGTGCGCTGGCGCCGCCCTGAGCGAGGCCTTCCGCCGCGCCGTGCTCCGGCTCTTCGTCCGCCGCGGATGACCGTCCCTTCGCGCTCCGCCTCGCGCTACTGCGCCCGCAACCCCCTGACCTTGGGCCGCCTCACCTACGACCCCGCCACCGAGCGCCTCACCTAGGCTCCGACAAAGCCGACGGGCCCACGGCTGGCACCCAGGCCCTGGACCCGCTCGAGTTCCTTGGCTCCGAGCCGGGATTCGTGCGGGCCTCGAACACCCCCGACTCACTCGGCTCCCGAGTCCTTCAGCAGCCGTGCTGGCTGGGGCGCCGCCGGAGCGACCACCGTGCCCGAATCGAGATGGTCCGGCCCGTCGGCCCGGATGGACGGCTGCTGCTGGTCGGAGTGAAGTTGCTCGAAGAAGAAGCCGAAGCCTGGGTCGGCACCGCGTATCCGTGGAGCGCGCTTGCATGTGGAGCGCGCTTGCATTGACTCGGCGCCTGCGCAACGGTACGATGTGGGAGGTTGGTCGCGGATCGTGAGGACGGAAAGGTTGCCGTCACCACCCGCAAGGGTCGTAGGTGATCCGGGAGGTTATCGCCCCGGCACGATTCGCGACACGAGGGGAGAGCCGGCGGCTCTCCCCTCTTTTCTGGTGGCCGCCGCATTGGCGCCGCCGGCGCAAGGCCGCGCCTCACCTACGACCCCGCCACCGAGCAGCTCACCTATCGCTCCGACAAAGCCGACGGGCCAATGCGGTAGCCCACTCGTCCCGGCCCCCTGATGCGGGGCCCTTGGGTGTGCCCCCCCCCGCCCGCCGACCCGCTGCGCCATTGACGCACCGATGCCCCGCCTGAATATTCGGACCGGTACGCGGATCGGTACGAAGGAAGCTCCTTCCATTGAGGGCCTCGGGTTACTCGTGACCGGCCGCATCTCGGCGGAACTGGCGTTCAAGGCGGCACGCGCCGGCGTGCCGCTCGTCGGCCGGGCGGTGTCCGGACATCCGCCCATCCACCACGGCGACACGTAGCGCAGCCGTCGATGCGCCGACACGCGTTCCGCCTCCTCGCCGTGACCGCCGCTTCGCTCGCGCTCTCCGCCGCACGGCTGCCGGCCCAGAACCCGTCGCCCGAGGTCGAACTGTCCGCTTCGGCGGGGTTCACGCGGGGCGGGCCGCTCTGGAGCGTGGCCGCGCAACCGATGCTCGTGCCGTTAATGAGCTCCGTCCTCCGCGACACATTCGCGTTGACCCGACGCCTCTCCCCGGGGCTCTCGGCCTGGCTGGGCTTCACGAAGTACAACCGCCCGCACGTCGGCATGGGAGCGGAGGTCGCGTGGGTGGCGGCGAGCGTTGCCACGGCGTGCCAGATCGTAGGCCAGCTCCAACCGGACCCGTACCAGGCGAATGCCGGGGCCTGCCTGAACGCCAGCCAGCACCACATGGTGACGAGCGCGATCACCGCCCAGGGGACCATCACCCTGCGCGCCGCGCCGCGCCGCGACGTCTTCCCCTATATGAAGGTGGGACTCGGCGCCGCGATGCTGAGCGGCTCCTTCGTGGTGACCGGTGCGGACTTCTCCACGGACCCGTGCCCGAGGTGCTACCGCGAGATCTACGCGCCGGATTCCCGCACCTTCACCTGGGCCGGGACTCTCGCGGCCGGGGCGGTCTTCGGCGGGGGCACGGGCGCGCACTTCCGCATCGAGGTACGCGACATCGTGCTGGGGCTTCCGGTCGTGACCGGCCCCGCAAACCCGCTGTCACACCCCATGCCGCCGGTGCGCATCCGGGCCGCGCACCGCGTCATCCTCGCGCTGGGGTTCGACCTGGCGAGCGGCGGCCCGCGGCGACCTCGCTACTGAGCCTTCCGACGGCTAGAACGCGTCGCCCGCCGCGACGTAGAGGCCGCCGCCGCCCTTGGCCACCGCGTAGTCAATCCGGAGCTGGAGGCCCGCGTTCCCATCGAGCACGAGCCGGAGGCCCAGGCCCCCCGCCACACGCAGCGGCGCGTCGGGGATGGCGCCGACCGACCGGCCCGCTGCCCCCGCCCCGCCGAACGCCACCACGTTCACGATGCCCTTGAGGGGCGCGCGCACCTCGAACTGGGCGGCGCCCATCGCGCCGTCGCGGAACCGCGGCTCAGTGAAGCCGCGCAGGACGTTCTGCCCGCCGAGGCGCGGCAGCAGCTCGAACGGCACGGTGCCGTCGGTCGCGTCCATCACCAGCTGCGCGGCCACGACGACGCCGTGCCCGACGCTCGTGTAGCCGCGCGCGTCGGCGATGTAGCGCCGGTAGGAGTGGTCGCCGCCCAGCGCCCGGCCGGCGACGCCGTGCGCCAGGCGCAGATAGATGCCGCGCCGCGTCATGTACAACACGTCCCGCGAGTCCCAGACACCGTCCACCGTGAAGACGGCTTCGGTGCCGCCGCTGCTGCCGGCGATCGTGCCCGGCGCGAGGCGCCCACCGGCTTCGGTCTCCACCATCCGCGTGTGCCGGAGCGCGTAGCCCGCACCCACGAAGACCTGCCGCGTCAGGCGCCGCTGGGCGGACGCGGTGAGGTACAGCGTCTGCGGCGTGTACGTCTCGGACGTGTCGGTGGAGGCGGCGCCGATGCCGTGGAAGAGACTCGGGAAGCGCGACAGCCCCGTCTCGCCGGTGACGTGCCACCGGTCGCCGGTGAACCAGCGGTCCACCCACAGCGACAGCGTGTACTGGCGCTTCAGCGTGTACACCGCCGTGACGAGGGCGGTGGAGGGCCGCGTGGCGGAGCCGCTGCCGCCGGGCGTCGAGACACCGACGACCGCGAGGCCGAACTGCATACTGGTCTCCGGCGTGTACCCGAGGATGGGCACGGGGAAGACACGCCGTCGCGGCGGCGCCTCCTGCGCGCTCAGCGCGCCGGCTCCCAGCGCCGCGAGTACAATGGTCCCCAGCAGTGTCCGGCGTATCATGGCGGCGGCTCCGTGGAGTCAGGAAGGGCGCGCAGGAATCGCACGGCTATCAGGCGCTGCTCGTCTGTGTACCGCGCCACACGCGCCGCCATCCGGCGCTGCAGGTCGGGCACCTGGACGCCCTCGATCCGGACGGGAATCACGATGTTCGGGAAGAGCTCCCTGAACCACATCGTCGTGCTTGCGGCGCCGAGGCCCGGAACGGCGCGTCCGGGGTGGGTCAACCGGACAGTCGCCCGCCTGATCTGGTAGGACTGCGGGTCCAGATCGACTTCGCCCTCGATGTCGGAGAACGCCTGCGATTCCGCGGCGCGGTACTCCATCCGCACCAGCCGGCGGCCCTCCACTTCCACCATCCCGTCGAAGAGGAAGCAGTGGCTGGCCGCGAACGCGCTGTCCGCGATGTCGAGGAGCGTCGGGAGGTTCAGCACGCGGGTCACTCGCCCCGCCGGACCAGGCCCCCAACGCACCACATCCCCCGGCCGGTAGCGCACCGAGCCGTCGCTCAGGTACTCCACGGTGTCCCGCACCGACCAGATGGTGTCCGACGCGGCGCCACTCGCGAAAAAAGCCCGAACCATCCGGTAGCGGAACGGGAACAACTCGGCGAGCGCCGCGAAGCGCTCGGCGTTGCCGCGAACCTGCCCATACAGCGCCGCAAGAGCGGGGGCTCGCGCGGAATCGGGGGGCCCCGGGCGAGAACAGCTCCCGGCGGCCGTGACGGTCACGGCGTCGAGTTCGATCGCGATGGGCCGGAGCACGATACGGACCATCTCAGGGACGGCTCCCACGGCGAGGACCGTGTCGAAAGGGAGGAATCCGACTTGCCGAGCGCGGAGACGGTAGACGCCGGCTGGCAGGGGCGAGAAAGCGAAGACCCCGCGCCGGTCAGTGAACCGATTGCCCATTCCGGGGCGCAGCTGGACGATAGCGTACGGAACAGGGTCTCCGCCGGCGGTCGCGACGCTGCCGCGCAGCGCCGCGGGCGACTCCTGCCCCAATCCCCTTCCGGAGACGGCGAGCACCGCCAGAAGAACGAGACGCGCGGTTCTCAATGCGCCACCGAGCCGGCTACCCGAGCCTCCGCGGCACCAGCTCCGCCGCCAGCGCCGCGAGGTTCTCGGTCAGCCGAGCCAGCTGCGTCCGGCGCGCTTTGATCACGTAGTAGTAGATCGAGCGCGCGCCCGAGAAGACCGTGGCGAGCCACAGCGGCACGGCGACGACGGCGGCCGCCGGGGAGTGCAGGGCGCCGGCGAGGACGCCCATCACCACGCCGAACCCTGCGCCGCCGACGCCCCCGCCCACCCCGCCGTAGATGGCGCCGATGGACTGACCGAGGTTCTCGCGCACCGAGATGCGCGTCGCGCCGCCGCGCACCGACACGAGGATCTGCACGTCTCGGCCCCCGCCGCTCGCCGTGGTCCACGAGAACGACCGGCCGAGCTGGCCGCCCTGCCCCACCTGCCCCAGCTCCGCGCGTATCATCTCGACGAGCGGCGGGAACTCCGCGTCCGGCACCTCGCCCGTCACCACCCGCTCGAACAGCAGATACGTCGGCGCCCCGAGCCAGAAGCGCGCGGCCCGCTGTCCCGGCGTGTCCGGAGAACCGTCCGCCGTCGCCGCCACCGGAGGGGTTCGGCGCACTTCGAGGGCGAGCGCGGCCTCCCGCACCCGTTCCGCCGGGATGAGCGCTTCGGCCGCGACCTGCTGGATGCCGCCGATGGTCAGCGCTCCACTCGCGGTGGGATTGGACACCTCCAGCTCCGCGGCCCGCCGGACGATCTCCTGCACCTCCCCTTCGCTGAAGCGGCGATGCGGCGCGGCCGGCGGCGCGCCAGCCTCCGGCGCGTCACCCGCTGGCACCACCGCGACTGCGCCGCGCAACTCCTCCAGCAGCGCGGATGGCGACGCCGTGCGCTGGCCGCTCCGGATCGCGAAGGCGTGCGCGAGCGCCGCCTCGATGTGCCCGGGCAGCTCGCCGAGGACGGCCCGGTGCGTGGGAGGCGCCTCGAGCAGACGGCCCGTGCGCACCGACTCATCCGACGGCCAATGCCCCGGTGTCTGCCCCACCAGCATCTCGTACACGACCGCCGCCAGGCTGTAGACGTCGGTGCGCACGTCCAGGTCGGTGAGCCCCACCGCCTGTTCAGGGCTCATGTACCCCGGCGTCCCCAGCGGGAACCCCGTCCGCGTCAGGTTCGCGCCGCCCGCCGTGCTGATCGCCTTCGCGATGCCGAAGTCCGCGACGATCGGGTGCCCCTGCGAGAAGAGGATGTTCTCCGGCTTGATGTCCCGGTGCAGCACCCCCATCCGGTGCGCGTAGCTCAGCGCATCGGCAACCGGCTCCGCGATCTCCAGCGCCCGGTCCACGCCCAGCCGCCGCTCCCGCTCCAGCACCTGCCGCAGCGAGCCCCCCTCGATGTACGGCATCACGTAGTAGAGGAACCCGTCCGCCTCGCCGGAATCGTGGAGGGCCAGGATGTGCGGGTGCGTGAGCCGCGCCGCTATCTCGATCTCCTTGAGGAACCGCTCCGCGCCGAGGGACGCGGCGAGGTCGGGGCGCAGCACCTTGATCGCCACCTCGCGGTGGTGCTTGCGGTCGGCGGCGAGGTAGACGGTCGCCATCCCGCCGCGGCCCAGCTCGCGCCGCAGGTCGTAGCGGGCCGCCAGGGCAGCCCGGAGGTTCTCGGGGATCTCGCTCACGATAGGCGGTAAGATGGCGGCGCGGAGGAGAGGACGCCACGCCGCGGCCCGTGCGATGGCACTCAAGCGCCCGGGAGGCGCGGACGCGGCACGAGCTGGGCCGCGAGCGCCGCCAGCCGGTCGGCAAGACGTTCCATCTCCCGCGATCTCGACCGGTAGGTGCCGCGGTACATCCGGCGCGCCAGGGAGAGGACGCCCCCGATCCACACCGGGGCGAACAGCGGGATCACCAGCGGGATGCCCACAGCCCCGAGCACGCCGATCCCGACCGCGGCCCCCCCCAAACCGACGCCCGAGGTGAAGCCCGCGAACTGGCCGTACACTTCGCTCTGCAGGTTCTCCCCGACTGACACGCGAGTGCGGCCCGCGCGGGCGCCGAGCGAGACCTGGACATCCCTGCCCGCCCCGAGGCCGCGCGTCGAAGTCCAGGTGACCGTGCGCACGAGGGCGCTGACTGTACCGGCAATGCCGAGCGTGCGGCCGATCTCTTCGACGAGGACCGGAAACTCGGACTCCGGCACCTCGCCCTCGACGACGCGCTCGATCAGGATGCGCTTCGGCGCGCCGACGATGCGCCGGCCAAGGGTGCGCGGCTCGGGTTCGAGCGGCGCGTCGAGGGCGAGGGCCGCCTCTCGGATCCTCTCCGGCGCGATGAGCGCCTCGGCCGCCAGTGCCTGCACTCCCCCGATGGTCATCGCGCCGACCTGGGTCGGCGCGAGAGCCTCGGCCTCCGACGCCCGGCGGACCAGCTCGCGCACCTCGTCCTCGGAGTAGACCCGTCGCACGGCGGTGGGCGGTGCGGCGGCTCCGCTCAACTCGGCCATCAGGACTTCCGCGCTCGGCGTGCGCGCCTCCCCCGCGATGGCGAACGCGCGCACCAACGCCGCTTCGACGTGACGCGGCAGCGCGTCGAGCACGCCGCGGTGCGCCGGCGGGGCCTTCGCCAGGCGGCCGGCGGCCACCGCCTCGTCCGAGGGCCAGTGCCCCGGCACCTCGCCCACCAGCATCTCGTAGACGACCACCGCGAGACTGAATACGTCCGTCCGCACATCGAGATCCGTCAGTCCCGCCGCCTGTTCCGGGCTCATATAGCCCGGCGTGCCGAGCGGGAACCCCGTCCGGGTCAGGTTCGTCACGCCCGCCGTGCTGATCGCCTTCGCGATGCCGAAGTCCGCGACGATCGGGTGCCCCTGCGAGAAGAGGATGTTCTCCGGCTTGATGTCCCGGTGCAGCACCCCCATCCGGTGCGCGTAGCTCAGCGCATCGGCAACCGGCTCCGCGATCTCCAGCGCCCGGTCCACGCCCAGCCGCCGCTCCCGCTCCAGCACCTGCCGCAGCGAGCCCCCCTCGATGTACGGCATCACGTAGTAGAGGAACCCGTCCGCCTCGCCGGAATCGTGGAGGGCCAGGATGTGCGGATGTGTGAGGCGCGCCGCGATCTCGATCTCCTTGAGGAACCGCTCCGCACCGAGGGACGCCGCGAGGTCGGGGCGCAGCACCTTGATCGCCACCTCGCGGTGGTGCTTG
>Ga0315287_10006747_pt1 | contig 11464 bp, 7 predicted proteins | sample YL17G11_0_MG_FD_205037 | JGI IMG/M metagenome (GOLD analysis project Ga0315287, IMG submission 205037) | Sediment microbial communities from Yellowstone Lake, YNP, Wyoming, USA - YL17G11_0 | ecosystem: Environmental > Aquatic > Freshwater > Lake > Sediment | place: USA: Wyoming | collected...
GCCTGGAGCTCGGCCTGTTCGCCTCGAGCAGCTGGAACGCGGGGGGGGCGTGGATCAAGCCCGAGAACGCCAGCCGGCAACTGCTCTGCCGTCAGATCGAGGTCCAAGGCCCGGGCCGCGTCCGGACAACGGTCCCGCTGCCGGAGGGCGTGACCGCCCATTGGAAGGACGTCGCGTTGCTGGCCGTTCCGGCGGGCGGCGCCGCGATCGACATCTCGCGACACATGGACGGCGAGGGGCGCCTGGAATGGGACGCCCCGGCCGGGGCATCGCGGATCATGCGCATCGTCGCCAGCAACACGGGCCAGACCCTCGAATGCCCGAGCCCGAACTCCAACGGCCTGATCATCGACCACCTGAGCCGCGAGGCCGCCACGGTCGACATGACCTATATCCTCGACCGGATCATGAGCGCGCGCAAGAGCCTCGACGCGCTGAAGACCTTCATGCTCGACAGCTATGAGGTCGCCGAAGCGGTCGATTGGACGGACGATTTCCCCGGCGCCTTTCGCACGCGGCACGGCTACGACCCAGTCCCGTATCTGCCCGCGTTGTTCGAGCCCGCGGCGCTGGACCCCGGGATTGCGGTGCGCTTCCTCTACGATTACCGGAAAACCGTCAGCGACCTGATCATCGAGAATCATTTTCGCGCGGTCCGGGACCTCCTGAACGGCCGGGGAGTGCGCCTCCTGGCCGAGGCGGGACATGGCGGGTATGCCCGAGTGGACGCCTTGAAAGCGCTGGGCTCGGCCGACATCCCCATGGGTGAGTTCTGGAACCACGAGCGGTTCTGGGTGGTCAAGGAAGCCGCCAGCGCCGCGCACATCTACGGGCGGCGGATCGTCGACGCTGAGACCCTGACCGGCTGGCGGAGCTGGCAGGACGGGCCGGCGGAGTATAAAAGGCGGTTCGACATCGCCCTGTGCGCGGGGCTGAACCATCCCACGTTCCACACCTTCACCCATAATCCGCCGGCCGCGGGCCGGCCGGGATTCGTCTATCACGCCGGCGAGCACTTCAACGTGAATACCACCTGGTGGGACCAGGCCGGACCGCTCATCGAATATATGGCCCGCTGCGATTATCTTCTCCAACAGGGCCTTTTCGCGGCCGATGTCGCCTTCTATTACGGCGACCAGGCGCCGAACCTCGTGCCCTCGCGGCGGATCGACCCCGATATCGAGCCCCTCTACCCCGACTCTGACTGCCTGCACTGCGGCAAGCCCAAGCCGGTCCAGACCTCCTCGTTGGACAGAGGGTACGATTTTGATTACGTCAATTCCGAAGTCATCCTGGACAGGATGCGTGTCTCGGGCGGGCGGATCGTTCTCCCGGACGGATTGAGTTATGCCCTGCTCGTCCTGCCCGACCGCGAGGACATGCCTCTCGAGGTCCTGAGAAAGCTCGGAGAGCTGGTCGAGGCCGGGGCGACGGTCGTCGGTCGAAAGCCCGTCCGGGCCCCCGGTTTGGCCGGCTTCCCCGCGTGCGACGACGAGGTAAGGGCCATGGCTGACGGGATCTGGGGCTCCTGCGACGGTTCTGCGGTCAAGCAAAGAGCCTACGGAAAAGGCCGGATCTTCTGGGGGGTGCCTCTGAACGATATCCTGCGCGATCGGGGGCTGGGGCCCGACTTCCGGGCGCTTGACATCCCCAACGCCGATCAGCATATCGATTTCATCCATCGATCCACCGGTCGCGACGACCTCTACTTCGTCTCCAACAGCGCCAAAGCCGCGGCAGCCTTCGACGCGGTCTTCCGCGTGGGGACGGACATGACGCCCGAGTTCTGGTATCCCGACACGGGTCGGATCGTGCCTTGCCGTTCGTTCGCCCGGGTCGAGGGCGGTTGCCGGCTGACTTTGGAGCTCCCGGCTTATGGCTCCGTTTTCGTCGTCTTTCGCAAGACGCCGACGCCGGCGGCCGGTCTTTCCCCGGAGCCCCTGAAGGCGGAGGTTCGTCCGGCCGTCGCCATCGCCGGCCCCTGGACGGTCTGTTTCCCGCCCGGATGGGGCGCGCCGGAATCCGTCCTCTGGAACGGCCTGATCAGCTGGACCGAATCGGAAGATCCGGGCATCAGGTATTTTTCCGGGACGGCGAGCTATGCGGCGGAATTCGAGCTCGGCGAGCCGCTGCTCCGGGAGGGGCGAGGCTGGCTCCTCGACCTCGGAGCGCTGCGGGAAGTCGCAGAGGTGACTCTCAATGGCCGGCGCCTGGGCATCCTTTGGAAAGAGCCTTTTCAGGCGGATGTTTCCGGCTCGTTGAGACCCGGCCGGAACGTCCTCGAGGTCAAGGTCACCAACCTCTGGAACAACCGCCTCATGGGGGACCTCCGGGATCCGGGGCAAAAACCGTATGCGCGCACCAACATGGATCTCAAGGTGCGGGACCTGATCCCGGCCGGACTGTTCGGGCCGGTGACCATCCGGCGCGCCGTCCGCCGGGAGGCTGGCGACGCGGCCCCCGCGCCCGGATCGGCGCATTGAAATGTCTCAGCGCGGCCGGCGGCCCGGCCGCGACCGATAGAAAGGAGAATCGACATGATGAATCTGCGTTCGATCCTGGCCTTCGCGCTGATCCTGATCTGCGGCGTCGGCGCCGTCCTCGTCGGCCGGCCCGTGGCCCCGGACGGCCAGGCGGCCCGCCGGCCGATCGCCCCGACGTGGGAATCCCTCAGCCGGATCCCCATTCCGCAGTGGCTGCGCGAGGGGAAGTTCGGCATCTACACCCACTGGGGCGTCTACGCCGTGCCGGCGGTCGGGCCGAACGAAAAAAAGTCTTCTTCGCGTGCGGCTATCGGAGGGTGAAATGAGTCTCCGGATTTGGATCTTGCGGTTGGCTGTGGCCATCGCCCTGCTGGCGGCCGCCGTCCGGGCGCCGGCCTCGGACTTCTACGCATATTACACCAAGCTGGATTACACGTAGCCGGCGACGCCGGATTGGCTCGGCGGGATCCCCGTGAATGCCGCCAACGTCTTCTCCGGCGGCCGGCCGGACCCGGCCGACGTAGTGGCCCGACCACCCGCGCCGGGACAGATCCGCTGGGGGAAATACGCGGACCTGGTCGTCAACGTGGGTGAGACCGGACGGCTGGTCTTCAGCCGGGCGACGGGATATCTGCCGTATCTCCAGACGGCCAAGGGCCGATTCCCGTTCAAGCCGCTGGCCGAGTGCCGCGAGGACCCGCTGTGCCTCTGTTCGTTCGTCCGGCTGGTCGATGACCTGCCCTCGCGGATCGTCGTTCACTGGCGGCATGTCCCGGACCCGGCGAGTGTCGTAATGACGGAGGTCGTCCACGAATATTTCATCATCACGCCGGACGGCCGCGTGCGGCGGGAGGTCCGCATCGGCACGGAACGGCTGGACGACTTCAACGACCCGGCGAACGTCACGGTGCAGGAGCTCCTCCTGTCGCCCGAGGGCCTCGTCGAACGGTCGCTGACCAGGCCGCGGTCCTCGCGCTCGCCCGCCCCGGCCGTTGCCGGCGCACCGCTCCGTCGCGCCGGCGTCGGAGCGCCGGCCGCGTGGCTGAAGTTCGACGAGGGGCTCGCACTTAGCCGCGACGAAACCGCCGAGGCGGTCGGGGGCACCCGTTGCCCCATCGCCGGCAACAGGACGCTTTGGAAGAAAGGCGTCTCCGGCACGGCCTTGGCCTTCGACGGCTATTTCTCGAAGGTCACCCTGCCGAGGGACAAGGCGCCGGCGGTCAAAAACGAGTTGACGCTCGAGGCGTGGGTAGTTCTGGGAGCCTATCCGTGGAGCGACGCCGGGATCGTCCACCAGTCATCTGGTGAGCCCGTCGGCCGGGAGGAGTACAAGCACGGCTATCGCGATCCTTATGTTTACCGGCCGTGGAAGATGGATGGCTACTTTCTCGGTGTGGACCCATACGGGCGGCCTATCTTCAAGGTCAACGGGCGGCAAATCGGCGGCGGCGAGCTGGCGGCCACGGAAACGGTCGGCCGTGAGGACGCCCTGCCGACGTACCGCTGGAACCACTGGCCGGTCGGGCTCAATCCTTCGGACGGCCGGTACGCTGTTGCCGATGACCGCGTGACGCACGCGGCCCTGGGGGGTGCGAGACGGATAGGCAAATCCATCCTTTACGGGTTCACGGACCAGGCGGTGACGAGTCTCACGGCGCTGGCGAAATCCTGGAATCGCCCCCCGGCTGTCGCCGGGGCGACGGGGTGCGAGAACCGAGGCTACGACCGGTCGCAGCGAGCTTACGTGCTGGCCGCGACGGGCCGGCCGATCTCGTTCACGCTGCAAGGCTCGGCGGACACGCCGGTCGTCAATCCGTGCTTCGTGATCGAACACTGGGACAGCGACTCGGCGGCCCGGGTGACGATCGACGGCCAGGCCGTTCCGCCGGGCCCAAGAATCCGGCAAGGGATCGTTCGAGACGCCGGCGGGCGGCAAACGATGGTCATCTGGCTCGAACTTGGATCCGTCTCCGAAATCGATGTGACGGTCGAAGCGGAGAAATCCTAACCCCTGGGGCTTGATCCCCGCGAGGGGAGCGCTCCACCCGAAAACAGGCCCGGCCCGCCCCGGGGCGCTTTCTTCGCCCTGGCCGTCAACGCGGTCCGAGGAGTTCGATCTTCTGGAGCACCAGGCCGTAGTGTCCGCCCGGCGGATCGACGCCGATCTTCTCGCCGTTCCAGTCGGCGGCAAAGTTGGTCGAGTAGAGCAGCCACATCGTCCGGCCATCCGCGCTGATGAACTTGGAGGGGACGTTGACGAAATAGGCCTGCTCTCCGAAGTCCTTCATGTAGGATACGAGCCGCCAGGGCCCCGTGAGGACGTCCGACTCGAGGAGGTAGGTGTTCATGCGGGCGCAGGTGTTCCCGCCGTCGGTGACGAACATCAGGAACTTCTTGAGCGGCGCGTCGTAGGTCACGGTGACGCAGCCCATGGCGTTGTTCCACTCGAGGAGCGGCTTGATCTTCAAAAAATCGGCCGTCCACACGGGCTTCCCTTGGGCGTCGCGGCCGGCGTAGAACTCGTACTTCGAGGCGTCGTTGATGGCCTCGGGCGACGGCGTCACGCGAATCAGGTAGACCTGGTCGCCGGTGATCCAGCTGGCGTTCCAGAAACGCCACTTCGGGTCCGACGGATCAGCGCCGTGGGCGACGAGGTAGGCCTTCCCGTCCGGCGAATATTGCATCTCCTTCCCGAAATCGACGAAGTGGGGTGAGCCGATCTTGACCGGGTACCCGTTGATCCCGGTCTCGCCGAAGAGCGGCTTTTCGGGGGTATGCGGAGTCTCCTTCCAGGACCGGCCGAGGTCCGTGGAGACGCGGAACCCGACGAAAGGCCCCAGCCAGGGCCAGTTCACAGTGATCGGCCCGTAGGGAGCGCTGCCGGCCGGGTCCAGGCAGTAGGTCCCGTAATACCAGAGTCCTTTGTAAACGAGGCTGCCGCAGGGGTAGCGGCCGTGGTACGGGACGGCCGATGAGACGTGGAGGCCCAGGCTGTAGACCTTGAGGTCCAGGGGATCGCTCCCCTCGATGACGCCCTGGCCGGTCCGGGCGGCGTTGCCGCTGCTTTCGCCGGAGCTGCAGCCCTCCTTGGACCCGTCCAGGCGCCAGCAGGAGCCGTCCGTCCAGGGCGAGTACAGCTTGTCATCCGCGGCCCAGGAGGGGTACCAGGTGTCCCCGTAGCGGAAGCCGCTCTTGAGGCCCAGGAAGCGGATCCCGGTCAGCTCACGGGACGGCTCGAAGGGGCAATCCGCCGGCGGCTCCGATCCCCAGGTGAACGCCTCGAACTTCACGACCTCGGGCTTGGGCTGCCCATAGGCCCTTTGAAGGGGGATCATCAGGATCATGAGGCTCCCGATCATGACGGCGCTCTTTCGTACGTTCATCTTCGGTCCTCCTTTTCTTTCTTGATCATTTCGCTCGCATCGCGCTCCGGCCTGTTCGTTCGGGGGGATGGAGCGATGCGGTAGCGGCGTCCATCATCGTTTCGCCTTCACGTCGTCGAGCACGGCGAGCAGGGCGTGGTAATTATCCACGAGCAGCCCCTCGTAGCCGTGACAGCCCCCGCGCCAATCGCGCGACCGGCCGTCGGCGCAAAAGCCCTGGAACTCCCCGCGCGCGTACCCGCCCAGCATTGGATCGAAGATGCGGCGGGCGTCCCCGGCGCGGCCGAGCCGATAGAGCGCCTTGACGGTGTAATAGGCCCAACAGCTTGGACGGCCGGGGGGATGCGGAAAGGGAACGGCCGGCCCGGTCGCCGCGGAGAGGGCCAGCCATCCCAGAAGTCCCAAGAACGGTCGTCGTTTCATCGTCGCCTCCCAGGGCAACAGGCCTATTTTTCGAGCCGCTTTAAGGCCTCCTCGGCCGCGCGCCTGATCAGGTCCTGATGGGACGGCACGGCGGCCGCCTGGCGGAGGAAGGGGACGAGCGACGCGTCGCCGGTCAAACCCAGGGCGCGGAGGGCTTCAGCCCGGACGCGGACGCTTCGGTCCTTCCGGAAGAGGTCCTTATAGAAAGCGGCCAGGCGCTTGTCCTTGGTGGCGCCAAGAGCCTGGACCGCCTCGGTCCGGACGGAAGAGTTCGGGTCCCCGCAGGCCTTCCGGAGGGCCGCGGAGACCTCGGCGGACGGCGGTCTTCGAACCAGGGCTTCGACGGACTGCCTGCGGACCGCCCAGAAGGGATCGCTCCGGGCGCTCCATGAAAGACTCTCCAGGACCCCGGGCCGGTCCTGGACGGCCGCGAGCTCCCCGGCCGCGGTCATCCGGCCGATGACGTCGTCGTTCTTAAGCTGGTAGAGAAGCTCAGCCGTCTCCTTGGGGAACGTCGCCTCCTTGATCAGTTCGTTCGCCGCATCGAAGCGGACAAGAAGGGGTTTCGTCTCGGCCGGGAATTCGAACGTCTCCTCCCGCTCCCGGATCCAGATCCTGTGGGCCTCCAGCTTGCCGGCCGTGACGACCTTGACCGTGACGGGGACGCGGAAGACGGGAACGCCATTGGCGGGATCCTGGACCTGGGCGACCTTGAGCCGGACGACCTTCCGGGCCGCGTCCCATTCGCTCCGGAGGTCGAACACCGGATGGCCGGGCTTGAACAGCCACTGGTCGAAGAACCAGTCGAGGTTCTGGCCGGTGACCGTCTTGACCGAGCGGATGAAATCGGCGGTGTCGACCGCGTCGAAGGCGTAGCGGTGGAGGAACTGGCCGAGGGTCTTGAAGAAGATCTCGTCGCCGAGGATCGACCTGAGCATATGCAGGACAAGCGCCCCCTTGGGATAGCTGTGCGAGTCGAACATGTCTTCCGGCCGGTCGTAGCGGTCGGACACGATCGGGCGGATGTAGCGGGTCTTGGCCTCCCGGAGGTAGGCGGCGAGCTTGTCCTGGAGATTGACCGCCCCCTCGTCGTCGCCCTTCTCGTGCCGGAAATACAGGTAGTCCGAGTACGTCCCGAAGCTCTCGTTCATCCAGGCGTGGCCCCAGCTGCGGAGGGTGATGAGGTCGCCCCACCACTGATGGGCCAGCTCGTGGGAGACGATCCCGATCGCGGAAAAGTCCGGCTCGTCCTCCTCCGCGACCATGATCCGCTGGGTCATCGCCGTGGCCGAGGTGCTCTCGGCGCCACCGCCCAGCGGGACCGAGATCTGGTCGTATTTCTGCCAGGGATAATCGTATCCGAAGATCTCGTTGAAGAAGGCGATCATCCGGGGGGTCTTTCCGTAGGTCGGGCGGGCCTTGGCTTCGTCCCCCGGATAGACCCAGTAGTTCACCGGCAGGGTCCGGTAGGAGTCCCGGACGACGACGTAGGGCGCGGCGGCCAGGAAGATGAGATAGGTCGAGTGGGGGAGCTCCTGCGACCAGTGGTAGGTGACCGTTCCCGCCGCGGGGTCCTCGAACACGCCGACGAGCCGGCCGTTGGACGCGACCTTGAGGCCGGCCTTGACCGTGGCCACGATCTCGCTGGTGGCCTTGTCGTTCGGATAGTCGAAACAGGGAAACCAATGGTGGACGTTGTCGGGCCAGGAATCGGACCAGACGAGCCGGGGGTTTTCAGGCGTCTCGTCGACGAACTGGAGGCCTTTCCTGGGCTCCCGGCCGTTGTACTTGCAGGTGAAGGTCACGATCTTGCCGAACTTCGCCGGACGGAGGAGGACGACCTTGAGTTCCTTGTCCGACTGCTCGAACCTCAGGGGCGCTCCGTATTCGTCGACGACCGAGGTCACGGCGAACTCCTCGGCGTCGAGGACGCAGGCCTCGAGGCCGTCCCGGAACGAGGACAGGGTGACCGTCGTCGCGCCTTCGAACGACTTGCGGTCGAGGTCGAGCGCGATCTTGACCAGGTAGTGCAGGGCGTCGAAGCTCCGGCTGCGCTCGGACTGAAGGGGCTTTTGGGAGTAGTCGACCGCCTGCCCGGACAGCGCCGGGACGAGGGCGAGGAGGGCAACGGCGATTCCGGCGAACGTTCTTCTCATGGGCATTCTCTCCTTAGATGAGCGCTTTTCTCCGGAGCGTTTGGAGGATCCCGTCCTCCTTCATCAGGGCTTCGATCTCGGCGACCGTCCGCGGCACGCCGAGGGACAGGTTCTCGCAGCCGCTCTCCGTGATGGCGACCGTATCCTCGATCCGGATCCCGATCTCCTCCTCGAGGCGGAACAGCTGGATATCGCAGGCGAAGATTATCCCCGGCGCCAGGAGCTCGTCCGGACCGGCGAACGGGCCGGTGACGTCGTGCGTCGCCAGACCGATCATATGGTTGTAACCGCCGTAGCGGACGATCCCGGCGAAATCCTTGGCAAAGGCGTCCAGGCCTTTCCCCTTGAGCATCGCCGCGACCTTCTCGCCGACCTGCCTGAAGGTCGATCCGGGACGGTAGTTGGCCAGGCAGGTGTCATGGACGGCCAGGGCGATCTCATAGAGCTCTTTCTGGCGGGCGGAGAACGACCCCGAGGCCGGGAACGAGGTCGAGATATCGACATGATAATCGGCGTAGTCGGGCCCGGCGTCGAGGATGACGAAATCGCCGGCCTTCAGGACGCGGTCGTAGGCGTGGTAGTGACCGTAGGCGTGGTTCTGCCCGGACATGATGATCGGGCTGTAGGCCTGGCCCGCCGCGCCCTCGAGCCCGCAGACGAACTCGAACACGGCGGCGAGCGGCTTTTCCGCGACGCCGGGCCGAGTCGATCGGATCAGGGCCCGGTGGGCCTTGACGCCGATCCGGGCCGCCCGGCGCATGACCTCGAGCTCGGCGGCCGACTTGATCTTGCGAAGCTCCCAGGCCAGGGATGAGCAGTCCCTGATTTCGACCTGGGGGAACCTGTCGCGGAGCTGCCTGACGAACTGGAGTTCCCGGGTGAGCCGCCCGTCCCAGGGGCTTAAGGTCATCGTCCTCTGGAGAGTGTTGAACTTCTCATTGGCGTTCTCCGGGCCGATCTCCTCGGGCTTGTACATGGTGTAGAGGACCCCTGTACGCTGGCACAGGCTCGCGAGGAAGGGGCCGAATTGTTCGGCCGGAAGGACCCGCTCGACGCCGGTGAAGACCTTGGGGTCCCGGATGAAGTCCCGCGGAATGCCCTCGCCGGCGGCCTCGGCTTCGGTCATCGTGAAGCAAAGAACGCTTTCCTTCCGTAGCCCGTCGACGATGAGATAAGCGTCCGGGACCTGGACGCCGGTCAGATAGACGAAATCATGCCCCTGCCGGAAGGCGACGTCCGACGCGGGTGTCGAGGCGCCCAAAAAGACGGCCACTCCGTCCCCGATCTTTTCCATGAGGCTGGCCCGCCGGGCGGCGTACTCTTTGGCTTCGAATGGTCCGTCCGCCGACAGCGGTCCGGCCCATATCGCCAGGCAAGCCGCAGCCGCAAGAACCCACCGGCCGCCCTTCATCGGGAGGTTTCCTTCACCGACGCCGGGGCCGCGGAGATCGCGATCCGGACGGGCGACGTCCATTCGCCGCGGATCCAGAGGACAAGGTCGTCGCCCTCGAGACCGGGTATCAGCCCGGCCCGGACATCCTGGCCGACCACAGCCGGCCGTCCCCCGACCTCGACGCGCGGGATCCCCGAATCCCAGCGCCGGATCCGGAGGGCCGGATTGACCGCGGGCGAATCCTTCGAGGCCTGGAGAACGACCGTCATGCGGCCGGGGCCATCCTGTCTGAGGCGAGCGACGACGAAGGCCCGTTCCCTGGGATCGAACCCTTCGCCGCGGAACGCTTCGCCCTCGACGTCCATCTTCGGCGGTGACAGCCAGGCCTTGGCCAGGGGGACGAGAGCTTCGGCCGGCTTTTCGGTCAGGCCGTTCAGCATGAGCATCGTCACTCCGTCCGCCGTCTCCTCGTAGGGCCGCCAGGATTGGATGTGGGCCAGGGAACTGTGCGAGACCCGGTCGGGGGCGAGGGCCCAGCGGCCGCTCGAGCGGATCTGCTGGGAGACGGGCCAATGGTTCCACCAGGGGAAGATCGACCGCTCCCGGATGATCTCCCCGGCATAGCAGTCGATGGCGACGTTCCTCGGGTCGACGATGACGTAGGGGCTGAAACGGGCTTTCAGATTGACCCTGAGGATGTTCCCGCCCGCCGGCCGGACCAGCCATTGATGTCCGGGGGTGTCCAGGTCGCTGATCCGATGCAGCGTCGCCAGCGTCTCGGCGTCGAAATCCGCCTTCTCGCCGGGAGGGCCGTCGGCCCAGGAGTAGGTGTGGACCTCGCCTTTCATGTTGGCCAGCGTCAGCGCGCCGGTCTCGATGTTGTCCTCGGGTCGCGTGCTGGGAGGATTGATGATGATGGCCTCGTGGTATTGCCGGAAATTATTCCACTCCCGGCCTTCCGCCGGATCGATCCGCGGCTTGGACGACCAGACCTTGATCTTGCGGACGCATGAGCCGTCGGGGTAGACGGTATAGGTCTCCTCGACCCAATCCCCCCACCCCGTCAGCGGGTCGACATTGACGAGATCGTAGTGGACGCTGACCGGGGCGTAGCGCCAGAGGACGACCACCCGGGCGTCGCTGCTCTCGAGGATCCGGGGATGCGAGAACCGGGCCTGCTTGTCCGCCATGGGCTCGGCGCTTGTCGCCATAGCCGGGACCTGGGTTTCGTAGAATTCGTTGGTGTACCAGATGCCGCTATCGGTGACCCAGGCGGGGATGTAGCTCGTGCCGCGCCAGAAGACGAGCCTGTTCGGGGTCTCGTCGAATCGGACCACTACGTCGGCGGACTCGCCGACGCGCCACGGATTCTCCCACTCTTCTGCGTAGCGGAGCCGGGTATAGTAGGCCCCGAAGCGGCCGGGTCCTTTCGGCCCGGCGGGCAGGACCGGCGGCCGCAGCGGCGGTGGACCGGTCGGTCTCAGGCGGATCGAGGCGGAGCCGGCCTCGTCGGGAGCCAGGGCGGCATCGTAGATCCGGACCTCGTCGATGATCCCGTCGAACGAGAACGCCACGGGCGCGACGACCCGGATCTCCTCGCTGAGACCGAGAGGTGTCTGGTTGCGT
>Ga0315287_10006748_pt1 | contig 11464 bp, 8 predicted proteins | sample YL17G11_0_MG_FD_205037 | JGI IMG/M metagenome (GOLD analysis project Ga0315287, IMG submission 205037) | Sediment microbial communities from Yellowstone Lake, YNP, Wyoming, USA - YL17G11_0 | ecosystem: Environmental > Aquatic > Freshwater > Lake > Sediment | place: USA: Wyoming | collected...
GCGATCTTCCAACTGCTTCTCGGGCAGGACCGAGCCGGCATCCGTCGGGTCGTCCTCACCGCGTCGGGGGGCGCGTTCCGCGATCTTCCCGAGGAGCAGTTGGATGGTGTGACGCCGGAGCAGGCTCTGGCTCATCCCACCTGGAAGATGGGGCCGAAGGTGACGGTGGATTCGGCCACATTGATGAACAAGGGGCTGGAGATCATTGAGGCGCGGTGGCTTTTCGGGCTGGCGCCGGAGCAGGTCAGCGTGATGCTGCACCCGGAGAGCATCGTGCACAGCCTGATCGAGTTCATAGACGGGTCGGTGCTGGCGCAACTTGCGCGGCCGGATATGCGGCTGCCGATACAGTTCGCACTGAGCTACCCGGAGCGGTGGCCGCGGGCTGAGCCGCCTGTTGACCTGACGGCGCTGGGCGCGCTGCACTTCTCGGCGCTGTCCGAGCAGCGATGGCCGTGCGTGCGGCTGGCGAAGCAGGCGCTTGCAGCCGGCGGGACCGCGCCCGCCGCGCTGAATGCCGCGGACGAAGTCGCGGTGTCATGGTTCCTGGGCGGACGGATCAGGTTCACCGAGATCGCGCGGATCGTGGAGTGGGCGCTCGGGGAACATGACGTGCGCGCGGGCGAGTCGATCGAAGAACTGTCGGAGGTAGACCGGGAAGTGCGTGATAGCTTGCACCGGAACCAGGGCGCGTGGAGCACGTAGCGGCCGTTGCGATCCGAATAGCCGCCATTGCTGCGGCCTTCGGCTTGACGGTGTTCGTGCACGAGGCCGGGCACTTCGTCTCCGCGCGACTGCTGGGGATGGCTGTCTACGAGTTCTCGATCGGGTTCGGGCGGCCGCTCCTGTTCTGGTTCAAGCGTGGGGACACGCAGTACTCCTTCCGCCTGTGGCCGTTCCTGAGCTTCGTGCGAATCGCCGGAATGGATCCTGGCGACGACCACCCGGAGGGGTTCGACAAGAAAAGCCGGCTGGCACAGGCCACAGTCCTGGTGACCGGCTGCCTCATGAATTTCCTGTTGGCGGCCGCCATCTACACGTTTATGGGCGCGGCGTTCGGGATGGGGGTCGCAACGAACACCATCGAAAGAGTCGTGCCGGGTTCTCCGGCGGCGAAGGCCGGGATCGTGGCCGGCGACCGGATCGTGGGCATGGACCACGGCGCCGCCCTGTCAGTGCCCGAGATCCGAGCGGAGATCGAGTCTCACCCGGGAAAGCCGGTCATCTTCCGAGTCGTGCGAGCGGGGAAAGAGCAGGAGGTGACGGTCACCCCGCGCCGGGAGACAGTCTACGACGTCAAGGGATTGAAGCTGGTCAGGGTGCCGGTGGGACGGATCGGCGTCGCCTTCGCTTCGCGAGTCGTGCGGATGGGCGTCGCTCGCTCGGTGATAGCGGGGTTCACCGAGACCTATAGCATGATCGAGCTGCAGATCGCGGGCCTCGTGGGGATGGTCATGAGGACCGTGCCGGCGACGGATCTCATGGGGCCGGTCGGGGTCGTGCACATACTCTACAGCGAGTCCAAGGCCGATTGGCTTCAGTTCCTGGCGGTAGCGGCCATGCTGACGGTGGCCATCGGCTTCTTCAACCTCCTGCCGATTCCCGCTCTCGATGGCAGCCGGCTGCTCATCGTGGCTCTGGAGGCGGTGCGGCGCAAGCCGTTCGACAAGCACAAGGAAAACATCGTTCACGTCGTGGGGCTGCTGCTGATCCTCGCGCTGGGGCTGTTCATCGCGTACCGGGACATCGTGCGGATTCTTACGCCGGGCGGCGGATGAGGCAGGGCTCAAGTCAGCCGGGCCGCAGAGGCGGGGGCGCGCGGCTTTACGGCGAGTCGAGCGATTGGACGTCCAACCAGCGACCTGTTTCGTTTGACGCGATGATCGCGTCTATGACCTTGAGGACCGCCGCCCCCTCTCTGAAGGTCGCGATCGGGTCGGCCTTCTCGTCGCCGCGCAGGTAGGAAACGATCTCGCGGAACATATGGGTGAGGGCGACGTCCGGGGCGGAGAACTCTCGCACGTTGGGCATGGGCAGGATGGTGGTGCGCCCGCTCTCGGCAGGGCGGACGGCGGCTGCGGCGGAGCCGGAGCTTGTTGGTCGGTCAGCGCTTGCAATCGGAGCGGAGCGCCGTTGGAGCGTGGCGGAGGGCTGGAAGCTGCCTTTGCCGTCGAGCCACTGGAGCAGCGACGGCGATTCGTAGATGAGCGTGCCGCGCTCGCCCTCGATTTCGATCTTCTGATCACGCTCTTCATTCCAACTCAGAGCCACGCTTCCGACGCCGGCCTCTGCGAACTCCACCAGCGACCAGCACTCGTCCGGCACATCAACGGGCCGCAGACGGCCGCCGGCTTCAGCGGGGCGCTCGGGGATGATCGTGCGACACCGTCCGAGCACGCGGCGGACCGGGGCGACCCACCAGGTGACGAGGTCGAGTACGTGCGCGCCGAGGTCCGACGCAACCCCGGGGCCCGACAGCTTGCTCTGGAAGCGCCACCGCAGCGGCTCCGAGCGCAGATCGACTCCCCAGGATGCGCGTACCTTCAGCACCCGCCCGACCTGGCCTTCGACCATCGCCTGCCGCATCGCCATCGAGGCTGGGGAGAAGCGATAGGGCACGAAGGTGACGTGCTTCACGCCGACCCTCTCGGCGAGACGGTGCAGATCGGCGGCCTCGTCGCCATTGAGGGCGAGAGGTTTATCGCAGATCACGTGCTTGCGCGCCTGCAATGCCATCCGCACGAACTCGGCATGGGTGCTGTTCGGGGTGACCACGGCAACCGCATCGAGGCCGGGCAAGTCGAGGAGCACGTGGAAATGCCGGGTGGAGTAGGGGATCTCGAACTTCTCGGCGACTTCCTCTGCGCGCTCGGCGCGGCGGCTGTAGACGCCGACGACCTCCACCTCGGGGATGGCCTTCAGCCCGGTGAGGTATTTCTCGCCGAATCCTGCGCCGGCGATGGCGATCCGCAGCTTGCGCTCCAAGAGATGGCTCCTCGATTTCCCGTGGGAAACGGTGAGAGGGATTATAGCATAGGAAGGAAGGTTTGGGGGGAGCCGGGGTTGGCGGGCCGGCTGGGCACAGGAACTGCGATCTGCGGAGGCGAAGATGCGGGCGAGCGGGACGGCCTCTATCATCCTGCCGATGCAGTTCGTGATGCAACAACCTTCCTGGGAGACCGATTGAGATGATCGCTGGTTTTTCGCGAGTTGAGATCACGCCGCTGCGGGGCGAGCATCCGGAGATGATGGGGTTCGGCGCCTTCCTCGGGCGCACCGCGCTGGAGGTCCTGCAGCCGATTCACGTTCGCGCGAGCTACCTCGAGGATGGGGGAAAAGCGCTCGTTCTTTCATTCGATCTGTGCGGACTGAGCGAGAACCTGTCCGACGCAGTGCGGAAGGCGGCAGGCGAGGCGGTGGGCCTGAGCGCAGAGCAGGTGGTCGCCACGTGCACGCACACCCACTCCGCGCCGTCGGTGATGCCGATCATCGGCTGGGGCGAGTTCGACGAAGCGACAGCGGGGAGGCTGCCGCGGCTGGCGGCCCAGGCAGCAGAGGCGGCGCGAGAAGCCGCTGCGGCGGTCGCCGTCGAGAGCGGGCGCACAACATTCGAATGGCTGAGCAGAAATCGAGTGTACGGCTCGGAAGGGCCGCGGGATACTGAGCTGCGAACGCTCGCATTCCGCGAGATGGCCAGCGGGCGCCTACTCGGGCTGTGGGCGCACTACACGTGCCATCCGGTGCTGCTGTGCGAGCAGTGCCGCGTGATCTCGCCGGATTTCTGCGGGGTGGCGATGCAGGCGCTGGAGGCGACGAATCAGGGCGCGGTGTGCAGCTTCCTCCAGGGCTACTGCGGCGACATCAACCCCGTGTGGGCGCACATGAAGCAAGAACGTTCAATCGTGAGCCTGGCGCACGCCGGCCGGCGGTTTCGGGTGGCAGTCGAGCAGGCGATGGCGGCGTCGCAGCCGGAGACAGGCGGAAATGTGCGGGCCGCCTCGGAAGCCCTGCCGCTGTCGGTGGCGCTGATGAGCGAGGAAGCGATTCGCGCATTCGAGGCGAACGCAGTGGCGCGAGGCGAGGGATGGCGCCGACTGGCCGGAATCGCCGGCCCTGCGATCCGGGCGGAAGGCGAGAAGCTGCGCGCGATGAAGCGTCCGCAGCGGAACGTGCCGACGGCGGCTCTCGCGGTGGGGAAGCATACGCTGGTATTTCACCCGTTCGAGATGTTCACTCAGGTCGGCCTCGACATCCGCGAGCGGCTGGGTGCGGACACGGCGTGGGTGGTGGGGTATGTGAACGGCTATGAGGGTTACGCGCCGACCATCGACCGGTTTGCGCCCACCACGGGCGACTATGCTGCCCATGGGGTGCCACTGATGATGGGGCGGAATCCATACAGCCCAGCCCTGCCGAGCGAGTTGGTCGAAGGGCTGACGAAGATCGGACAGCAGGTCAGGGAGTAGCGGCTCGGCGTCACGAGACGTTGATGACCGAGTTCTCCGTGCCGAAGGGATTCGGGACGCGTGCCGCTTTCGGGTCTGTGAGCCACGCGCCGTCGACGATGAATTTGTACTGGTGCTCGCCAGGAGGCACGGACACCGCGGTGAAGAAGGTGCGCGCTCGCGGTCCCGACTTACGCATCGCGCGGGCGTTCCTTTCCCATTCCGTAAAGTCTCCGGCAAGCAGGACCTGCTTGGCCTGAGGCGCTTCACTGCTGAAGCGAAGTCGCATTCTCGTCTCCTGCCGTGGGCTCGCGCGACGGTAGCAAGTCCCGCCGACTCATGTCAACGGCGAGTCGTGCGGGGTTGTAGTGGCAGACGAACAGAGGATGGTGCTGTCTCAGGGCTGGAAGTCGCGGAGCGCTAGACAGATAACGGAGAGGTGGCGATGGCAGAGTCGTGCGATATCCTGCTGAGCGGCGGAACCGTAATCGATGGCATCGGGACGAAGGCCAGGCGCGCCGATGTGGCGGTGAAGGGCGGTCGGATTGCCGCGGTGGGGGATCTGAGCGCGTGGCAGTCGGCGGCGACGCTCGACGTGAGCGGACTGGTTGTGTCGCCGGGGTTCATCGACATACATTCGCACTCGGACCTCGCGCTGCTGATCAACCGCAACGCGGAGAGCAAGCTGCGCCAGGGGGTGACGACGGAAGTGACGGGGATGTGCGGGTTCTCCCCGGCGCCGTGCCCGCCCGAACGCAGGCAGCAGATCCGGGACGCGTTCGGTTCATGGGCGCAGCACCAGGATGTTGCCTGGGAGTGGGGCACGTTTGGGGAGTACATCGGTGCGCTGAAGGCGCGGCCGGCGTCTGTGAACGTCGCGCCGGTGGTTGGGCATGGCATCATACGAACGGCGGTGATGGGAGAGGCGAATCGGGCGCCGAGCGCGGCTGAGCTGTCGGCGATGTGCGATGCAGCGCGTCAGGCGATGGAGGAAGGCGCGGTGGGGCTCTCCACGGGCCTGGTGTACGCGCCAGGGATGTGGGCGCAGACCGAGGAGCTGATCGCCGTGGCGAAGGCGATTTCACCCTTTGGGGGGATCTACTTCAGCCATATCCGCGGCGAGGCCGACGGGCTGCTCGTGTCGATCGCGGAAGCCATCCGGATCGGCCGGGAGGCTGGTGTCTCGGTGCAGATCGCGCATCTGAAGTCCGACGGACGCCGAAACTGGGGGAAATCCCAGGCCGCTCTGGACGCTATCGACGCGGCGCGGGCGTCCGGTGTGGATGTGAGCTACGACGTGTACCCATACACGGCGTGGAACACGGGCATGGGGCAACTGCTTCCGGCGTGGGCGCGGGAGGGCGGTGTCGAGGCTATGGTCAAGCGACTCAAGGACCCCGGCGACCGCGCGCGGCTTCTCAAGGAACTGAGCGATTCTGAGGTGGCCGACCCAGGGCGGTGGGAGCGGCGGCTGATCGCGTCGGTGGAGAGCGAGGAGAATCGGGTGTGCCAGGGGATGACTCTGGCGCAGATCGCGGAGCGACGAAGCGCCCGGGCGGAGGAAGTGATCCTGGACCTGCTGGCGGAGGAAGGCGGCCACGTGAGCATGGTGGGCTTCGGCATGGACGACGAGGACGTGAAGCGCATCATCGCACATCCGGTTGCGATCATCGGGTCGGATGCGGCAGCGGTCGCTCCCTATGGGACGCTCGGACTCGGGCACCCTCATCCGCGCAGCTATGGGACATTCCCGCGAGTGCTGGGGCACTACGTACGCGATGAAAAGGTGACGACCCTCGAGGACGCGGTGGCAAAGATGACCAGCCGGCCGGCGGCCAAGCTGGGGCTGGCCGACCGCGGCCGCTTGTCGGAGGGGATGGCCGCTGACATCGTGGTCTTCGATCGCGAGACGATCGCCGACCGCGCAACGTACCAGGAGCCGCATCAATACCCCGCGGGCATCCACTGCGTCATTGTGAACGGAGTCATCGAGCTAGAGGGCGAGACCCACCACGAGCGGCGGCCGGGAAGGGTGCTGGGGCGGGGGTAGATGCCGCCGGACGCGGGCATTCAGCGTTTCGTGACATCAGTTCCCAAACTCAAGCAACGAACAAGGAACAGGCGCTCGCCGGGTGGCGAGCGCCTGCTGTTTGCCGGAATGGTTTCGGGACTGAAGTCCCGAAACACCAACACCCGGAAACGGAAACGACGTGATCCTTCGGCTTCGCCTCAGGATGACATAGAGATTCCCTACTCGATCTCTACCAGATTGTAATCGCGGCTGCCAAGGCCGATAGCGGCCGCGGATTCGACCTGGAGGTATGGGTCTTTCCCCCAGATGCGCTGGAGCAGGTGGCCGTCACCGTCGCTCATCTTCACCTGCTCGGGCAGGCTGCCGGGGATGTAGTTCTTGGCGTCGATGGAATCGATGCTCGCTTGCTCGATGGCGACGATGTCGTCGGAGGCCATGATGCCGATGTCCGGCACGAGGGACGGCGTGGTGAACCCCCAGCAGTCGCAGAGGGGCGTAATGTTCATCATGCAGGTGATGTAATATACACGGTTCTGCTCGAACATATCGAGCACGGCCTTGGTGGTGCGGGCCATGCCTTCCTGGAAGTAGCGTATGCTGTCGAGGTTGATGGTGATCGCGTCCGCCGGGCACGAGTCCACGCAGTGCATGCAGTAGCGGCAGTGGTGAGAGAAGACGCTGAACTCGTCCTTGTCGTTGAACTTGATGGCGCCGCCGGGGCAGTTCTCGCGACAGACATAGCAGTGGGTGCAGGCGTCGGCATTCCAGTGGAATTCGGTGTCCATGAGTCCGTGAATCCAACCGCGGGTTCGCTCGGTGACGCAGCCCATGGAGATGTTCTTGATGGCTCCGCCGAAGCCACACTGCCCGTGGCCCTTGCCGTGGCTGAGTACGATCATGGCGTCGGCGTCCGCGATGTTGCCGGCGACCTGGACTTTCTCCAGGCCGCGGTAGTTGGTCGGGCGCTCGTAGTAGTACTTATCCTGGGCGCCAGCGATGGGGTAGATCGGCGCTCCAAGCACCTCCTGCGTGTAACCGCGAGCGGCCGCTCCCGGAACGGCGAAGGATCCGTCGGTCAAGAATGGCCAGCCTCCGGCGTTCTTTACGGCGGAGACGAGGGCGCGAATGAAAATGGGATGGATGGTGCTGTAGCCGAGGTGGCCGCCGACATGCATCTTGATGGCAACGCGGCGGTCATCGAACATGGATTTCAGGTCGATCTTCTCCAGCATGCGCTGGTATTTGGCCGGAAGTGTGTCATCGGCCGATAGACGCTTCACTTTGGCGGGGGCGAAGTAGACAGTGCTGGGCATAACAGATGACTCCTATGGTTTCGTAACTGAGGCGTGGCAGGGAGCGCACCTGCCACGCGTATCAGATATAGATTCGGTGAAACGGGGGGAATGTCCTGCCCGATGGGCGGTGTGCCGAACAGGTGCACAAGACTCGCACTCTTGTGCGCGCATTGTGCATTGCAGGCATGGACAAGCGGCGAACGCAGTGATAGCCTGAAGTCGTTGGGGTTGGAGTGGAGTGGGCCCCTCTCATGTCCGGAGGACGGATGCGAGAGGGGCTTTTGTTATGGCCAGGAGGGGGAACGCGATGGCTCATCAGGTGCAGCTGCGGATGGCTGCGGCAGCGCGCCGACCGCGGGCGCTCATAGGCGGCGGCCTGCACGCGGGGCTGGAGGCCGCGACGTACGCTTGGGTCGGCTGCGGAATCACATGGGCTCTCCGGCTGTTGCCTGTGCCGCGGTGGCACGCATTCGCCTTCGGCGCACTCGCAAGCGGGGTCATCTGCGCCGCGGCGCGATGGCGAACTGCGGCGAGAGAGGCGAGCGAGCTGAAGCGATTCGCCGAGGCCGCGCGGCGGGGAGCCGAGGGCGACTGGAAAGATCTGGGACAGGCGATAGCCTGCGAGGAATTGCGGCGCGCGGCAGCCGCGGTTGAGGAGATTCTCAGGGCGGGAGACGCGGAGCGCGAGGAGTTATCGGCGAAGATCGCGGCGTTGGAAGATGACGTGCGCCAGATCACGGAGGATGCGGCGCGGCGCATCGCTGATTTGGAGCATACGGCGACACAGACCGCTCGGAACGTGCGTGAGTCGGCGCTGATGGTACATGCAACCGCGAATCTGCTGGCGCGGGATTCGGCGGGCCGGCTGGACGCGACGGGGCGGGAGCGATTGGAGCAGTTGCGGCTGCACGCCGGGGCGGTGGATCAGCGGCTTCGTGACTGGATCGACGGTGGCAGCGCAGGCGAGAGCTTACAGAAGAGCGATTCCATGACTATAGGAGCAGTAGCGGGTGGTGGGAATGGGAGCGGAGTCAGACGAGCGTGATGTAGCGCGGCGCAAGACGGGAAAGCACATGGGGCAAGAGGAGGGGGAGGATGGGTGAAAGGGCGCGGCCGCGGATTCTGCTGGCTGACGAGGACGCGTCCGTACGGAACTCGCTTGCGCGGGCACTCGCCGACACAGGACGGTCCGCCGAGACAGCGGCCGATGGGCCAGGCGCGCTGGCGGCGCTGACGCGGAAGCCGTTTGCTCTCGCGCTCATCGACCTCGACCTGCAGCGCATGAGCGGACCGGAATTGGCGACTGTGATACTCGCGCGGTGGCCCGAGACCGCGCTGATAGTAACGAGCAGATCGGCCGACACATCGGCGGCGGTGGGCTGGATGCAGGCGGGCGCGTACGATTACCTCACGAAGCCGTTCGATCTTGCCCGAGTTCTCGCGTGCATCGGGCGCGCGCTCGAGCGGCGGCTGAAAGTGATGGAAGCGCGGCGGCAGCAGGAGCAGCTCGAGGTGGGAGCGCTCAACCAGACGCGAGTGACGAAGCGGCTGTTCCTGGGGGCGATCAAGTCGCTGTCATCCGCGCTCGAGGCGAAGGACAACTACACCAAGGGCCACTCCGTGCGCGTGAGCAGAGTCGCGGCCGAGATCGCGCGTGCGCTGGGCGTGGGCCGAGACGAGATGCGGAGGATTCGGCTAGCGGGACGGCTGCATGATATCGGCAAGATCGGCGTGCGTGAGGATGTGCTGTCGAAGCCTTCGGCGCTCACGGATGCCGAGTACAAGCACGTGCAGACGCACCCACTCGTAGGCGAACGGATCCTCGCGCCGACTCTGATCGATTCCGAGACGGTACGCATCGTGCGTCACCATCACGAGCGGTACGGGGGCGGCGGCTATCCGGACGGACTCGCCGGCTCGGCGATCCCGCTGGGAGCGCGCGTTCTAGCGGTGGCGGATGCATTCGATGCATTGAGCAGCGACAGGCCCTATCGGTCGCGGCTCAGCCATGAGGAGGCGCTCGGCGTGCTGCGCGAGGGCGCCGGTTCGCAGTGGCAACCGACGTTGGTGGAGGCGCTGGCGCAGAACGTGCACGACGCTTGATAGTGTGGGGAAGTGCCGACGCGCGGCCGGGACGCGAAAAGCGCCCCGGCCGTGATGCTGACGGAGGTGGGGCCGCGGTCTCGCCTTACACAGCACGATGCTGGCCATGATCGGCGGCTCGCTCGTGACGGAGAACCGGCCGGGCGGCGGCGCAACGGCCACCATCTTTCTACCGCGAGAAAGCCTGGGCGAGCCGGCAGGCTGACCTCAGGCCCGCAGCGCTGCGAGCACCGTGTCCGCTGACAGCGGCAGTTCCCTGAAGCGCTTCCCCGTCGCGTCGTAGATGGCGCTGGCGACTGCGGCCGCGATCGGGAAGATGGGCGGCTCTCCGGCGCCTTCCGGCGGGTGCGTCGGATTCTGAACGAGCACGGTCTCGATTTTCGGGACATCCTGGATGGTGGGGATGCGATATGTCGAGTACCGATCCGTCAGGATCTTCCCTCTATCGTAACGAACCTGCTCCCGAAGCACCATCCCGAGGCCCATCGTGATCCCGCCCTCGATCTGGTTGGTGATGCCGTCGGGGTTGATCACGAGGCCGCTCTCGTGCGCGACGACGACACGGCTGACCTTGAGCAGGCCTGTCTTCCGGTCCACCTCCGCCTCGACGATCTCGGCGCAGGCCGACCCGGCGTCATTGCCGCAGGCGAAGCCGATGCCTTTGCCGGTTCGGCTGGTGCGCGGCTGCCAGCCATAGCGCTCCGCCACCGCCCTCACTGTCTTCGCGAGGCGCGGATCCCTATCGAGATGGCCAAGCCTGAACTCAACCGGGTCGTGCCCGAGTTCGGCGGCGATCTCATCCATGTGCATCTCGATGGCGAAGGTATTCGCCGAGCCGGCCAGCCCCCGCCAGGCGCCCTGGGCAAGCGGCGAATCGCAGCCAAACGTGCGCACGCGGCGGTTGGTGAAACCGTACGGCGGCTCCGCGCCGCGGTCGCCACAGTTGTACACGTCGCAATCCCAGGCGATGATGCGGCCGCTTCCGTCGACTCCGCAGCGAATGTCGATGAGCGCGGCCGGTTTGAAGTAGTTCCATGCCAGTTCCTCCGCGCGCGTCTGGCTCACCATCACCGGCCGGCCCACTGTGCGCGACAGCAGGGCCGCGGCGACTGCGCAATCCGCGTTCTCGCGCCCGCCGAATCCGCCGCCGACCCGCGGTGCGATCACGTGTACGTTCTTCTTGTCGATACCGAGCGCTTTCGCCACCTCATCGCGATGCGGGAACGGCGTCTGCGTGCTTGAGTAGACCATGGCCTTGCCATTCTCAACGGCGGCCACGGCAATGTGGGGCTCCATGGGCGCGTGGGCGAGGAACGCGGTGCGGTACGTTGCGTTGAAGGTCCGCGCCGCCGAGGTGAGGGCCGGCTCCACTTTGCCGTCCTCGACGACGGTGTTTTCGAGTTTGGCAGTCCTGCGGAAGGTGTCCCACAGAGCGTCCATCGACGGGTTGGCGACCTCGCTCCACTTGGTTGTGATGAGCGCGCGCGCGTCCTGAGCGACGTCCGGCCGGTCAGCGACGACACCGACTATGCCGCCTTCCTGCACGACCGCGACAACGCCCGGGGCATTTTCCGCATGGGAGGTGTCGG
>Ga0315287_10006749_pt1 | contig 11464 bp, 6 predicted proteins | sample YL17G11_0_MG_FD_205037 | JGI IMG/M metagenome (GOLD analysis project Ga0315287, IMG submission 205037) | Sediment microbial communities from Yellowstone Lake, YNP, Wyoming, USA - YL17G11_0 | ecosystem: Environmental > Aquatic > Freshwater > Lake > Sediment | place: USA: Wyoming | collected...
GCTCAGGCCCGCGTCGGCGTTCACCTCATAAGCCCATCCATCGATGATGAGGACCGGAGTTCCTCCGATATCGGGGACGGAAGCCAGAGTGGTGAGAATCGACACGGCCTCGTTTTCGGGGAACAGGATGTCACCGGCGACGGTCGCGACTTCAGCCGGCTTGATCGGACGGGGAGTGCCTCCTTCAAGGCGGGCCCAATAGGAAGGCCACATCACCCTATTGGGAGTCAGTCTCTTATTCGCATCACGGATGTAGACGGGCTCCTGGATGGCCGGCAGATCGGTCGACCAGTCGGCCACACCGAAGATGCCCAGCCGGTTGGCCTTGGCCGTCCGCACGCCGGTCGTTTTCTTGGCCGGCATCGGACCCGAATGGCAGACCGTACAGGCGAGCCGGTCAAAATGGACCGCGGGCAAACCCTTGTGGACCGGTCGGGGAGCGCCGAGCCTTCCGGGCGTGGCGGCTTTCTTGTCGCCCGCGTCGCCGCCCAGGTGGCAGCCCCGGCAGGTGAAATCCCCGCCGACAGCGGCGGGGTTGTCTTGGCCTTCACCCTCGTAGCCGCGGATCATGCCGTGGCCGATGTCGTTCCTATGGCAGTCGACACACTTGATTCCGGCTGCATTATGGACGTCGTCTTCAAAGTCACGCTTGGCTTGCCCCTTGGGCGCGGCCGAATGGCAAGCCAGACAGCGGGCATCGGCCGGCTTGTAGGCGATGTCCAGGAAGGCCTTGTGCTTGCCGTCGAAAAGCGTCCGGTCGTATTTCACGGCGGGCGCCACCGCCCACTCGGAGTCGTCGGGATCGGGGCCGTCAAAGACATCCCAGGTCGGCTTGAGGCGGGAGGACATCCCGGTGACCTCGGCCAGCCCTGCCGCGGCGGTGGCCGCCCAGCGGAAGTTCTCCCGAAGGACCTGCTTGGCCCATTCGCTGGGGTTCTGCTTGGGCGAGGCGTTGTGGCATCCGAGGCAGTTGATTTCGATCCCTCCCGAAACGCTCCAGCGGGATTCCGGCGTCAAATCCTCGTCGCGGGGTTCGGCCGTCCCCCCGCCGGGCAGGTGGCGGCCGAAGAGAAGGGTGAAATCCCAGGCCGTGAGACCTAGGTCCTGGGGTTGGAAGAGGCCTTTCCAAGGACGGTAGGACAAAGGAATCTGGGACCCCGTCCGCTCATCCAGCCAGATCCAGGGCTCGCCCGGCCGTCCGGCGGATCCGCCCAAAGCGGCGTTGAAGTGCCAGCCGCGTTTGATCACGTCATATTCGTGACAGGGGGCGCAGGAGAAACGGGCCGAAAAGGGCAGGGGATGCGATTCTGTCGGGACGATGGATTGGTTGAGATGGTCCTTGAGCGGGATCTGGTGGACCGGGGAAACGCGGCTACCCGCCCACGGCGTCTGCGACGTCTGCGACGTCTGCGACGTCTGCGACGACCGAGTCGTCCGCGGCTCCGGGTTTGCCCGGGGGTCCACGGCGGCAGGGGCCCTGGGCTTTGCCCGGGGATCCACTTCCGCCGTACTCGCCCGTGGATACAAACCACGGGCGAGTATCTCCGCCGCCCGGGTCTGTCCATTGACCTTGGTCGCATCACTCGAGGCCGAGGCGATCACGACCGCCGAGCCGAGGGCGAACACAGCCATGATTATGGCCAGGCCGATCGTTACGCCGTTTGAGAAGGGATGGAAATGCCGGCCGAATTCGAGGGATACAATCGACGGCGCCCAACCCCGATTTAAAAATCGGGGTAACAAGCGCCGCTCAGTATTAATCCTGAATATACCCCGGGCTTCAGCCAGGGGAGTCGAATAGGTTGATTTCCGTGTCCGCCTCCCGGTTTTGCCGAAAACAAAAAAACGGTTCATGTCGGTCACGCCTTGAACATGGCCGGCGTGAAGCGGACCGGCATCCGGGTCCGGACGGCCTCATTGACCTTGATCACGGCCACGGCGCTTTCGTAGGCCAGCTCGGCCGGACAGCTCAGCTTGGACCCGGTCCGGACGGCGTCGAAGAAGTTCTCCAAGTGCGGTTGATGGGCGGGTTTGGCCAGATCGACCGGGAGCGGCCAACGGCCGGCTTCGGCCGTGACCCGGACGTCGACGAAGATGTTCTTGGTTTCGATCTTTTGGATGGGCGCCGCCTCGGACAGCAGCAGCCCGTCCTTGACCAGCGAGTCCCATTCGGGGGCGTGGGCTTCCCGCATGGCCCAGTTGCCCCGTTGGGCGACCTCGGAGATCTGCAAGGCTCCGTCGTCGCCCATGAAGACTTCGTAGAACCCGCCGTTTTTTGTGGTTGTCTGGACTTGGTAAAGCGCCCGGGACGTTCCCTGCGGCGTCTCGAATTCGAAGATGGCCATGACGTTGTCGTACCATTCGCGGCCCTTATAGTAATCCACTCCGCCCGAGGCCAGGACCGAGCTGGGATTCGTCCCGAAAACCCAGGAGAACAGGTCGATCTGATGAGATCCGAGGTCGACGATCGGCCCTCCTCCGAAACGCTTGTACCAGCGCCAGTTGCGGAATTCCTCCATGTTGTTATAGCCGAACGCCTGCAGTTTGGCCGGATCGATCGGGTAGGTCTTGGGCCAGCCGAGCATGTCCGCCTTGGACCGGTTCCATTGGGCGTAGGCCAGGTTGACCCGGCCCAGGACCTTGCGCTCGCGGATGACCCGGTCGATCCCGTGGATGTAGCGGGGGTTGGACCGGCGTTGGTGGCCGATCTGCAGGAGCTTGCCCGTCCGCCGGGCGGTCTCGACCATGGTCCGGGCTTTATCGAGCGAATTGGACATCTCCTTTTCGCAGTAGACGTGTAAGCCGGTGTTCAAACAGGCGTTGGCCTGCTCGGCGTGCATCCAGTCGGGAGTGGCGACGATGGCCGCCGTCAGCCCTTTCTCCTTGGCCAGGAGTTCGCGGTAATCCTCGTAGACGGCTGGATCCTGTTTGTACTTGCGCAGGTAGCCGCGGGAATACTGCTGACTGTAGGACCAGATGTCGCAAACGGCGACGATGCGGATGCCCGGAATGCGCAAACAGGACTCCATGAGGACGCGGCCCTGCTCGCCGGCGCCGATAAGGGCGACGCGAAGCTCCTCGGGTTTGGGCGCGGGCTTGGCGGCGGACGCGCCGGGGGCCGGCGTTTGGGCCTGCCGGGCGATCGATCCGACGGATACGGCCGCTCCCAATCCGGCGGCTGCGCCGGATTTGAGGAACGTCCGCCGGGACAAGGCGGGTTTGGGCATCGGCAGCTTTGAGTCTTTCATCTTCACTCCATGTTCGGCCTTCTATTCTATTTACCTGGGATTTTTTTACCAGAAAAGACATTCGAAATCGTCGGCCCGATAGTTTTTTTTCGGTTCTCTTCCATTCTGTGTGGTCTGCGTCGCGGAGGCCGGCCCGGCGGCTTCGGGTTTTTCACGCCTTCTCTGCATCATCCTTCTCGCACCGTTTTTCCGACAGGAAAAACAGTGTCAAACATCCCTCGGCGTCCGTTGGGTTCCCTCGAACGACGATGCGGGAAGGCTAAACCCTCGCGATTTCGCCGTGGCCGGTGCCCCGCGCCGCCTTGCTAACCCACATAGAACGGAAGAGATCCTTTTTTTCATAATTCCATCGGATGCCATTTCGGGATTTTAAAACGTCCGGCTAAAGAAGATTGTCGGGGGTGGCGGCGTATATGCCCCCCGAAGCGTAGGGGACCCTCGTCAGGGTGCGGAGCGAGGGGGACATATACCCGCCAGGATCCGCGACAATCTCGCTTCATCCCTTCATACTCTTGTCGAAATCGACTGTTGACGGGGCGAAGTTTATGTCGCGGACGAACTCGACTGATTCCTTCGCTCCGACCTCCCGAGCCATGCCGTTGTCCTCCCATTCGACCGAGAGCGGCCCGCTGTACCCGATCGCGTTCAGCTCACGGATGATTTCCTCGAAATCCACATCCCCATGGCCGAGCGATCGGAAGTTCCAGCCGCGCCGCCGGTCGCCGAAGGGGAGGTGCGAGCCCAGGATCCCGGCCCTGCCGTCGAGCGACAGACCGACGTCCTTCATGTGGACATGGTAGATCTTCTTGGCGAACTCGCGGATGAACAGATGCGGTTCCAGGCCCTGCCAGACGAGATGGCTGGGATCGAAGTTAAATCCCAGAGAGGGCCGGTTTTGGAATTTATCCAGCAGGCGTTCGGCGGTGTAGAAATCGAAGGCGATCTCAGTGGGATGGACCTCCAGGGCGAAGCGGACTCCGCATTCGTCGAAGACATCGAGGATGGGCGTCCATAATCGGCGGACCTTTTCGAAGCCGGCCTCGATCATTTCTTCGGAGGCGGGCGGGAACGCGTACCAGGCTTTCCAGATGGGCGAGCCCATGAAGCCGTTGACCACGGAACAACCCATGGCCTTGGCCGCCCGGGCGGTGGCTTTCATCTCCTCGACGGCCCACTGCCGGAGCCGGTCGGGTTTTCCCTTGACCTCGGGCGGGGCGAATCCGTCCAGCCGCTCGTCGTGAAGGTCGCCGACGCATTGCCCGGCCAGATGGGCGCCCAGGGCCCAGCAGCCGAGTTTGTATTTCTTCAGGATGGCCTTTTTTTTCTTGGCGTAAGCGGTGTTTGAAGCGGCCTGACGGACGTCCATGTGATCGCCCCAGCAGGCGATTTCCAGCCCGTCGTAACCCCATTCGCCCGCCTTTTTACACAGCTCCTCAAACGGCAGGTCGGCCCATTGCCCTGTAAATAAAGTGATCGGTCGTGTCATTGTCTTTTCCTCTCTTTGATTTGGTTCTCTGCTATTTTGTGTGGGTAACTAATGCGGAGCGGGAGACCGGCCACGGCGAAATCGCGAGGGTTTAGCCTTCCCGCATCGTTCTTCGAGGGAACCAGGCTCTTGCCTGGCGCCGAGGATGTTTGAGCACGTGACAGATCAAGATAAGTTGACATGGAGTGGGTGGGCCAGAACGATCGAAGGATCGAACGCGCGGAGTTCCGCAGGCGCCGAGAAGAATGATGTGGGGAAGGCGTGAAAAACCCGAAGCCGCCGGGCCGGTCCCCGCGCCGCTGACCACACAAAATAGAAGCGCTCCTTAAAACTTGATCCATGCGGCCCCCTTCTTCGAACTCTCAACACATTTCTCGATGAACTTGACGCCGCGGATGCCGTCGTCGATATCGGGAAAATCAAGGTCGGCCGGCGTCAAGGACAGCCCCGCTTTTTTCTTGTTGAGCGCGTCCAGGAATATAGCATAAAGATTGGCGAAGGCCTCGAATAGCCCTTCGGGATGGCCGGACGGGAGGCGCGACAGCCGCTGGCCGGCAGGGTGCATCTTGTCCCGGCCGCGGGACAGGCGGACGTTCGGTTTATCAATAAACCCCGCCCGGCAGTAGTTGCACTCCTCCTGGGCCCATTCGAGCGAACCCTTCGTCCCATAGATGCGGACTCGAAGACCGTTGTCATGGCCGACAGCGATTTGCGAAGTCCAGAACATCCCCTTGGCCCCCCCTTGGAAATCGACCAGGATCGAGGCGTTGTCGTCGAGGACGCGGCCCGGGCCGAAAGCGTCCAGGCGGGCCAGCAGCGAATCGATCTCCAGCCCGGTCAGATAGGAAACCATGTTTTCGACATGGCTGCCGATATCACCGACGCAATTGGAGATCCCGGCCCGATTCGGGTCGGTCCGCCAGGCCGCCTGCTTCTGGCCGGTCGCCTCGAGAGGCGCGGCCAGCCAATCCTGGGGGTATTCGGCCGAGATGAACCGGATGTCGCCCAGTTCGCCGTTCCTTATCATCTCCCGCATGTGGTAGACCATCGGATAGCCGCGATAGGCGTAGGTGACCAGGAAAAGCCTGTCTTTAGCAGCGGCCAGCCGGCCCAGTTCCTCGGCCTCCCGGCTTGATGTCGCCAGGGGTTTTTCGCAGACAACCGAAAATCCGTTTTCGAGGGCCATCTTGGCGATGGCAAAATGGTCGTTATTGGGGGTGACGATGACGACGAAATCGATTTTGTCTTTCGTCCGGGCGGCCTCGGCCTTGATCATGTCGAAGACCGTGCGGTATAGCCGGTCCTTGGGCAGGCCCCAGAATCCGCCCGTCTCCAGCGTGTTCTCGAAAGATTGGGAAAAACACCCGGCGGCCAACTCGGCCTTGCCGTCCATGGCAATGGATTTGCGGTGGACTTCGCCGATGAAGGCGCCCTTTCCGCCCCCGGCCATGGCGTATTTCAGCCGCGAGGCTTTCGTTTGAGCGTCCTGTCCTTCGATCATGGCGGGCCTCCACTTTGCGGCGATCCGGCCCTCGGCCGGACGGCCCCTATCATAATGAAGTAGAGGCTCGATTTCAAAGACGGAAAAGAAATCCCCTCAAGCAGCGGAGCAACCCGCTAAGTCTTGGCCCCCCGGGCCTTGATTTCGGCCTGGCGGGCCAGATCGATGGCCCCGGCCAGCACCCGAGCGGCCTCCTGCGGGCTGTGGAATCCGGTGCTGTTTTCGGAGAAAACAAGATCCCAGCGCATCTGGCCGCCGCGGATGAGCGTGGCGGCTTCGGCCAGGGCTTCGTCCGTCGCTCCGGCTTGGCGGGCCGCGATGATGGCGTCCATGGCCGAGAGCAGGGCCGACTCCGCCGCGCGGAGAAGCCCCGCGGTCTTGTCCTGGATCTCCTTGACCCGGCCCTTCATTTCCTCTTCCGGCCAAGCATGACAGGCGCCGCAGGCGTTGCGGATGTTGACAAGCGGAGAACGGACCCAATGATCGGACACCTTGATACTGCCGCTCCGGATATATGGCATATGGCAATCGGCGCAGGTCACACCCGACCGGGCGTGAATGCCGGTGCCCCAGGTCTCAAACTCGGGATGCTGCATCTTGCGCATCTTGACGCCCGTTTCCTTGTTCGTCCAGTCGGTGAATCCGTATTCGTCGTAGTGGGCTTCGATGGCCTCCACCGTCCGGCCTTTGCTCCAGGGGAAGGTCAGTTCCTTGCCCTCGCCCTTGAAATAGTATTCGACGTGACATTGACCGCAGACATAAGCCCGCATGTCCTGGCGGGTGGCCTTGGTCAGGTCCACACCGGCCGCGGCCATGGCGTTTTTGAAGGCCGGGCGGGTGATGACGAGCTCCATGGTTTGGGGATCATGGCAATCGGCGCAGGTCGAGCCGCCGTGCATTTTTTCGGCCAGGTCGTTATAGGGCGTTTTATTGAAGGCCTCCCAGCCCATTGTTTTGATAAGACCGGGAGCTTCGGCGGCGTGGCAATTGGCGCAGGCGCCGGGTTGTTTGAAATTCTTCACCCGCAGGGTCGCCTTCTGATCGATGAGGGCGTAATAATGCCCGCGCTCCTCGTTGAAATCGACGCTGAAGGGATAGCCTGCCCACAGCCGCTTGAGGGCGGGGTAGCGCTCGAGCTTGCTGTACGGCGTCGATCCGCCATACTCCGTCCGGCCGTAGTCTTCCTCGGTCCGTTTGAACGAATCGTATTCCAAGGGGAAATTTTTGCCCCACACGGCCGGGTCGAGCTGGCCGTCCTTGATCTCGACGACCTTGAGCGGATAGACGAGGGCTTCGGTTTTCCTCTGCTTGATGTTGAGAAAGAGGAGGAAAACAGCGGCCGCGGCGAAGGCCAGGGCCAGGGCGGCCAAGCCGTAAAACCCGATTCCCCGCTTGTACTTCGTCTCGTTCATGATCATTCTCCCCGGGCCTCGATTTTCTAATGTCCGACGTGTCGATGGCACCGCAGGCAATCGGTTTTGCGTCCGTGCGCGTCGACGGCGATGGCGCTCGTGATCGTCTCGTGACACCGAAGACAATTGGCCGCGGCAATGCGGCGGTCGAAAGCCGTGATCCGGATCGGTTCTTCGAAAAATCCCGTGGTGAAAGCGAAGCTGTGCTTCAGGCCGTCGACGGCTTTAATGGCCCAGTGGGCCAAGAACCCGTCCGGGACATGACAACTGTTGCAGGAGGCCGCGGCTTTGTGGCTGGACCGGTTCCAGTCGTCGAAATGGCTGCGCATGATATGGCAGTTGGCGCAGGCTCGCGGATCATCGCTGAGGTAGGATGTTCCCCGGGCGTAAAAAAACGTGTAGGCGGACAGGGCGGTGATAAACACGATCAGGACGGATAAAAAGACCCTGTTCCGGGTGCGGCGCGGCCGTCCGGAAACGGGCCCGGGCATGGGTGAAGAAACCGACACATTCATGAGGATAAACGAAGGCCTATTTTGCTTTCAGCTTCGCCTTGATTTTTTCCACGGCCGCCTGAGCCTCGGCTTTCAGGCCGGGATCACCCAAGAGCGATTCGGCCAGTTTGAGCGCATCGGGACAGGGGAAATTCGGGAGCACTCCCAGCACCAGCCGCATTTCTTCGGGGCGGCGGGAAGACTCGAGCGCCGACCGTAAGTCCGCGACGGCCTCTTCCGGCCGGCGGTACTTCTGTGCGGCCGTCATCCGGATGAATCCCTGAAGAGCCAGGAGATTATGCGTTTCATCGCCCGAGGAACGCTGAATCCGCCGGACATCCTCAATCGGCGTCGTGGTCGGCCAGGCGACCAGGGCGCGCACGGAGGCATCGACGACGGACGGGTTTGGATCGGCCAAGCCGATTCGCAGGATGGGGAGGGAAGCGTCGTCGCCGATGCGCGGGAGAACGGCAATTAGCCGGACGCGTGCCGGAGCGTCTTTCTCGGTGTTCATCCGACCCACGACGGCATCGGCCCGGCCTTCGGGATTGGCGATTTTCTGGGCCAGGACGGCGATCGTCGTTTCCGCTTCCTGTCGTTCCATATCGTCCTCGCTCCGGAGCAGCAAGTCCAGAACGGGCGGGATGTCGGAAGGAGTACCGATCGTCCGCATCGCTTTGGCCGCTTGGATTCGGACTTTGGACGATGGGGAGGTCAGGAATTCGGCGACGGCGCCCTTGGCCGTGAAAACCCGTCGTTCGGCCACGGCCGCCAGAAGCTCCATCTGGATTTCCTCGGCCGGCTTTTGGGCCAGGGCGGCCAGAACGGCCTCATCGACCGGCCGTCCCTTGAGCAGGCTGAGGGCGCCGCGGGCGGCGGCCTGTTCGGCGCCGCGCGTTTTGGCCGCCGTCTCGGCCAGGAACGGGACGACCCCGGCGTCTCCGATTGTCTGGAGCGTCTTGAATGCGGCGATCCGGACGGCCGGAGCGCCGCTCTTGGCGGCCTGAAGAACGGGGGCCAGAACGCGTTCCCGCGGGAATCCGGCCAGCACGGCCAAGACCTCGACCTGGGCGTTTTCGGAAAGACCGGCCAGAGTACCGGCTACCGGTCCGATCGCTTCGGGTTTGAAGATGTCCTGGATTGTGGCGATCGCCGCTTCCTGCCGGACCGGATCGGGTCCTGAGAGTTGTTCCATTAATATCGCCGCGGCCCGGTCTCCGGACGAGGAGATCTTGCCGATCATGGCCGCCCGCTGGATCGCCGCCGGCAAAGCTCCGTCCGTCAGGAGCTTGTCATATAGAAAGAGGGCCGGGCGGTCGTTCTTGGCCGCCATCAGGCCTTGGCCGCATTTCAGCATGGCGGCCGCCAGGATGGGCCGAAGGTCGGAGCGCATTCCGGTGTAGGCGGCCAGCAAGGCATTGGAGGCGGCTTCGCCGCCGATGGCGCCGATGGACTGAGCGGCCGCTCCGGCCAATTCTCCGTTGCGCTCACGGAGAAGGGGAGCCAATCCGGCCAGGGATTCGACGGCCCGCCGTTCGCCGAGGGAGGCGATGACCGCGATCCGGGTCGAACCGCCGGTCTTATCCAAAGCCTGCGCGAGAGCCTTGTCGACGGCCGGACCGGGAATCTTGGTCAGGGCGTAAAGAGCCATATCGGCCGTTTCCCTTTCCTGCAGAAGGGACTGCAGAACGGGGACGGACTTGTCGCCGCCGATGATGCGCAGATGGCGGCAGACCGCCATTTTGGCCGTCAGAGTCGCTTTTGTTCCCAGGAATTGGAGGAGTTTTGCTTCGCATTCAGCCCGCTCCGTCGGGATGTCTTTGCGGGTGTAAATATAATCCCGGAGTTTCCAGAACGGGGCGGAGTCGATTCCTCCATTATAGGTCGCGATTTGTTTGAGGATCTCGTCCAGGGTCAATACCGCGGCCGACTGAGCCGGGGTCGACAAGCTGCTTCCGGCCAAGGCCGGACCGATCAGCAGAACCGCAAATAGAAAGGACCATCCAAGTTTTTTCACGATTTTTAATTCGCTCATGGTTGCGCTCTTTTTTCAGGCCGGCAGCTGCCAGGGTTTCCGATAGGACCGGCTGAGGAGTCGTTCCGCGCCCGGATCATTGAGGATTGTTTCCGTGGCCGGATCCCAGCGGATGGCGCGGCCGGTCTCGATGGCGATCACTCCCAAATGGCCGACGCTGGCCGACCGGTGGGCCGTTTCGCAGGGGGCGATAGTCAAGGCCCGGCTTTTGATGCAATCGACGAAATTTCCGGCGTGGTCGCGGCTGTGATAGAGCTTGATCTCATTGGGTCCGATGACCTCATTGACGAGATGGGCGGGTTGGGTTTCGAATTCGCCCCGATCGACCCAGACCCAGCCGGATTCGCCGATCCATTTGGTCCCGCTCTGAATGTCTGGGTAGCCGCCGGCCAGGATGATGGGAGTGCCGTCGGCGTAAACCGTTTCGACGCGATAACGGGTGGCGCTGTTATAGATCCCGGTCGTGGGGAACTCGCCCGTGCCCCGGACTTCGACCGGTCCGGTGGCGTCGAATCCCAAACCCCAGTGAGCGATATCCAGATGATGGCCGACCCAGTCCATGAGCTGGCCGCCGCCGAAGTCCATATTCCAGCGCCAGTTCATATGAACGCGGGCTTTGCAATAGGGCCAGGAGGGGGCCGGGCCGAGCCAGGTCTCGTAATCGAAATGGGGCGGGGGGGGCTCTATTTTTTCCTGTCCGAAGGTCCCCGCGAAATCGTAATGCCCGGACGGCAGCCCGACCTCGACGCGCAGGATCCGGCCGATGCGGCCGTTGCGGACCAGTTCGCAAGCGCGGTGGAAATTGTCCACCGAACGCTGCCAGCTTCCGGTCTGCCAGACGCGGCCGTAGCGTTTGACCGCGTCGCACAGGGCCCGGCCTTCACGCAGGCTGTGAGTCAGAGGCTTCTCGGCGAAAACATCCAGTCCCGTCCGGAGGGCGGTGATGGACAGGATGGCGTGCCAGTGGTCGGGGACGGCGATCGAGACCGCGTCCAGGTCGCCCCGGGCGAACAGCTTGCGGTAGTCTTTATAGACGGCGCAATCCGTGTTCCCGTATTTCCGGTTGACGATGTCCCGGGCGGTGATTAAATGTTCGTTGTCCAGGTCGCAGACCGCGACCCATTGGACTTCGTCTTTTTCCAGCAGGTTGCGCATATTCGAACCGCCCTGCATGCCGAAGCCGATCCCGGCCATGACGATCCGGTCGCTGGGGGGGACAGTACCGTTGAGGCCCAAGGCGGAAGCCTTGACGATGGCCGGGAAGGCGGCCGCGCCCACGGCGGCCAGG